>ERZ1673741.113-NODE-113-length-110735-cov-9.263769_pt1 | contig 110735 bp, 86 predicted proteins | sample MGYA00580209_ERZ1673741 | MGnify/ENA primary metagenome ERZ1673741 (study PRJEB41218, sample SAMN15661754) | gut metagenome | host: Homo sapiens | place: Canada: London | collected 2015-08-20/2019-03-30 | study: EMG produced TPA metagenomics assembly of... | reverse complement strand
CTTTTCAGACTTACAAAGCTATATGCTTAATCCCCCTGTTTTATCGGGTGAGCCAAACTTTCCGCGACTTTGGTACGGTGAATACCACGGCGTGGTACTAACGCTACCGCGGCGTGGTACTGACGCTACCACGGCATGGTATTGACGCTACCACGGCGTGGTACTGACGCGCTTCGTGCCGTGACAAGGATGAAGCCGAAGCGTGGCGTGTTTTTTCCTTATTCCAAATCGTAGGCGTCGCGGTAGTGGTCAAACTGGAGATTGGCGGTGTATCCGTACTTCTTGAACAAGTTGATGATCCATTCTTGTTGTTCGGGAGAGAGCAGCTTCTCGCCGTTATGGTAGCGATAATAGGTGCCGTGGCCGCCAAGGTAGTGCTTGAGGGCGTTGCGCAAGGCCGTGGTGTCTTTCTGCTTCACCTCGTCGAAGAGCGTGTCGAAGCCCCATGCCGCGTGAATCTTCCTTGTTGGCTTGAAGTGGGGACAGTTGTCGCCGCTTGCCGCGGTGGGGTAGACGGCGATGCCCGCCGTGACGCCACTCGGGATGACGCGTGAAGAGATGTGCCGGATGCAGTCGGGGGCTTTCGGGCAGTTGTCAACAAAGCAGAACGCCCATGAGGGCGGCAGCATTTCGTAAGTCAAGTCGTCGTTATTTTCCATATTGGTTTTAGATGTTTTATTCAGTAGAGGCTCTTGCGCTTCTCGCCTTTGACATAGCCCACTATGCCGAAAAAGATAGCGATGACGGGTAAGATGCTCAGTATGTTATAGTTGGTGAGCCCGGTGGCGTAGAACAAGGCGAGGCAGATGACCCCGCCGTAGACGAATGGCAACCCCACGTGGCGCATGGCCCTGGAGTAAAGCCTCGTCGCCGTGGCCCACGACTTCCTTATTATGTTTAATGTTTTTCGCATGATGATGCTTGTCATTATAATATGTGGATGCAAAAGTACAAATAAAAACGTGTCCTTGGTAGAGAGGAATGTTAAAATGAATGTTAAAAGATAAGCAAAATAAAGGATAGGTCATTGATATTCAGATAAAAAAGTGTAACTTTGCACTCGCATTTTTGCAAAACAACAAATTATTCATTTCAAAGTAGTATGAATCAATACGAGACCGTTTTCATTTTGACTCCCGTTTTGTCTGATGAACAGATGAAGGAAACGGCCGCTAAGTTCAAGAAGCTGCTCACCGACAATGGTGCTGAGATTCTTAACGAAGAGGCCTGGGGATTGAAGAAAATGGCTTATGCCATTGACAAAAAGTCGACAGGCTTCTATTGCCTGTTTGAGTTCAAGGCAGAGCCTACAGTAGTTGACACCCTTGAGACCGGCTTCCGCCGCGACGAGAAGGTGATTCGTTTCATGACAGTGAAGCTCGACAAGTATGCTGCCGCTTATGCGGAGAAGCGTCGCGCTAAGCTGGGTAAAAAGTTGGAGGCATAATCATGGCAGAGCAGAACAACACACGCGCTAACAACAGTGAGATTCGTTATCTCACCGCTCCTTCCATCGACACGAGGAAGAAGAAGTATTGCCGTTTCAAGAAGAGCGGTATCAAGTATATTGACTACAAGGATCCTGAGTTCCTCAAGAAGTTCCTCAACGAGCAGGGCAAGATTCTTCCCCGCCGTATCACTGGCACTTCGCTGAAGTATCAGCGCCGCGTGGCACAGGCCGTGAAGCGTGCTCGCCAGATTGCGCTGCTTCCATTCGTAACCGATCTGTTGAAATAATAAGAAGGAGGCTAAGACATGGAAATCATACTGAAAGAAGATATCATCGGTCTCGGATACAAGAACGAGATTGTTAACGTTAAGAACGGTTACGGCCGCAACTATCTCATCCCTACAGGCAAGGGCGTTATCGCCTCTGAGAGCGCCAAGAAGGTTCTCGCTGAGAACTTGAAGCAGCAGGCTTCCAAGCTCGCAGCCCAGAAGGCTGACGCTGAGAAGCGCGCCGAGGCTCTCAAGGATGTCGTTATCACAGTAGTGGCCAAGGTGGCTGTCACTGGTCATCTTTATGGCTCAGTGGGCCCGGCTAAGGTCGCTGAGGAGCTCGCTAAGCTCGGCATTGAGATTGATCGCAAGATTATCACTATGCGTGAGGCACGCAAGGTGGGTGAGTTTGAGGCTACTGTTCATTTCCACAAGGACGTGGAGGTGAAGGTCCCTGTTAAGGTAGTGGCTGAGAACGAAGAGCCTAAGGCTGTCGAGGCTGAGGCTCCTAAGGCTGAAGAGGCTCCCAAGGCTGAAGAGGCTCCTGCCGCAGAGTAATAGCTTTATATTTGTACTGTAAAGCAAACAATCATATTGGTCCCATTCGCTCTTGTAGTGAATGGGATTTTTATTAAGACAACATTGTATTTATAACATTTATACCAGAATACTAAGATGAAAGCATTCGTTTTTCCCGGACAAGGCTCGCAGTTCGTGGGCATGTGCAAGGATTTGTATGAGAACAGCGCGTTGGCAAAGGAGCTCTTTGACAAGGCCGACGAGATACTTGGCTTCAAGATTACCGACATCATGTTCGCCGGTACCGCCGAGCAGCTCAAGGAGACCAAGGTGACACAGCCTGCCGTCTTCCTTCACAGCGTTATCTCAGCCCTTTGCCTTGGCGACGACTTCCAGCCGGCCATGGTAGCCGGCCACTCTCTCGGTGAGTTCTCTGCCCTCGTGGCCAGTGGCGCTCTCGACTTTGAGGATGGCCTGAAGCTCGTTGCCGCACGTGCCAACGCCATGCAGAAAGCCTGCGAGAAGAACCCAGGCACGATGGCTGCCATCATCGCCCTGCCTGACGAGACCGTGGAGCAGGTGTGCGCCGAGGTCAGCAAGGAAGGCAAGGTCGTAGTGGCCGCCAACTACAATTGCCCTGGCCAGCTCGTCATCTCAGGCGACAAGGAGGCCATTGCAGAGGCTTGCGAGAAGTTGAAGGCCGCCGGCGCAAAGCGCGCGTTGCCTTTGGCCGTGGGTGGCGGTTTCCACTCACCGCTCATGCAGCCCGCAAAGGAGGAGCTGCAGGCCGCTATCGAGAAGACACAGTTCTCGGCTCCTAAGTGCCCTGTGTACCAGAATGTTGACGCTAAGCCTCACACTGATCCTGACGAGATTAAGGCAAACCTCATCGCCCAGCTCACCAGCCCCGTGCGTTGGACAAAGAGCGTGCAGAACATGATTGCCGATGGTGCCGACGACTTCACGGAGTGTGGCCCGGGCAAGGCTCTTCAGGGCATGATTCATCGTATCGACAAGGCAGTAGCAGTTCAAGGAATTGCCTGAATGGTCGATGAATAAAAAGGTTATAATATATCAAATCTTCACGCGCCTTTTCGGCAATCGTAACACGTCGTGCAAGCAGGATGGCACGATTGCCGAGAATGGTGTGGGGAAGATGAACGACCTTGACGTCGTGAGGCTGAGGATGATACACGACATGGGCTTTACGCACGTGTGGTACACTGGTGTCATTCGTCATGCCACGACAACAGACTATTCGAGATATGGCATCCCGCGTCAACACGCTTGCGTGGTGAAGGGCAAGGCAGGTTCACCCTATTCCATAACCGATTATTACGACGTGGACCCAGACTTGGCCGAGAACGTGCCTGAGCGCATGGCGGAGTTTGAGGCTCTCGTGCAGCGCACCCACAAGGCAGGCATGAAGGTGATAATAGACTTCGTGCCAAACCACGTGGCGCGTGAATATCATAGCGTAAACCTTCCCGAAGGCGTGAGCGACTTGGGCGCGAATGACGACACGACAAAGTATTTTGACCCGCAAAACAATTTCTATTATTGTCCGGGCCACGCTTTCGTGAGCCCCGTGCAGCCAGCCGATGGCGAGGAGCCTTATGTGGAGAACCCGGCCAAATGCACTGGCAACGACAAGTTTAACGCCAAGCCAGGCCAGTATGATTGGTATGAGACGGTAAAGCTCAACTACGGTGTCGACTATTGCGATGCCGGTGGCCGAAGCCATCACTTCACCCCCGTGCCCGACACGTGGAAGAAGATGACCGACATCTTGCTCTTTTGGGCGGAGAAAAGCATCGACGGCTTCCGCTGCGACATGGCGGAGATGGTGCCGTCGGAATTTTGGGCTTATGCCACGGGCATAGTGAAGGAGCGTTTCCCGCAGCTCGTCTTCATCGGTGAGGTCTACGACACGAACCAGTATCACAGGTATGTGGCCTCGGGTTTCGACTACCTGTACGACAAGGTGGGCATGTATGATTGCCTTCGCGACGTGGTGTGCGAGCGCCGCCCTGCCAACAGCATAACGTGGTGCTGGCAGAACACTGACGACATAAAGGATCACATGCTCTACTTCCTTGAGAACCACGATGAGCAACGCGTCGGCAGCGACTTCTATTGCGGTGACGGCGCCAAGGCCGTGCCTGCCCTTGTGGTGGCTGCGCTCCTGCAGAAAAACCCATTCATGGTCTACTTCGGCCAGGAGGTTGGCGAGCGTGGCATGGACGAGGAAGGCTTCTCGGGCAAGGATGGCCGCACGACCATTTTCGACTACTGGTGCGTGGATTCTGTCAGAAGGGAATTTTTCACTTCCGACGGACTCACTGAGTGGGAGAAGAGCTTGCAAAAGACCTATCGCGAGATACTGCGCTTGGCCAACAGGGAAAAGGCGGTCAGGGAAGGAGAATGTTTCGACCTGATGTATGCCAACAACCAGACATGGCAGTTCAACCCCAGGGAGCAGTTTGCCTTCATGAGGAAGAAAGACGACGAGGTGCTGCTCATCGTGGTTAACTTCTCGCGTCCCGACGTTCGTGTCTCCGTGGTCATTCCCAATCATGCCTTCGACTTCCTTGGCCTGCCTGAGCGAGAGGTCGTGGCTTCCGACCTGTTGAGTGGCGAGAAGCTGACGCTTGAGCTGAAAAAAGACGGGGCCGTGACAGTGGAGTTGCTCCCTTATGGCGCGAAGATTCTTAAATTCAATACCAAGATGAGAACAGACTCATTAGTCCTTAACGAGCATGGCAAGGATGAATTCCCGCCTGCCCATACCGCTGAGCATTTGCTCAACCAGTTGATGATAAGGATGTTCGGTTGTGAGAGGTCGGACAATGCCCATATCGAGCGCAAGAAGAGCAAGATAAGCTATGTGCTCGACCACAAGCCGTCGCGCCAGGAGGAGAAAGCCATTGAGGTTGAGATGAACAGGCTGATAGAGGCCGACATGCCGGTGACCTATGAGATGGTGGACCGCGACCACCTGCCCGATGGCATATCGCTTGACCGCTTGCCCAAGGACGCGTCTGAGGCTATACGCATAGTGCGTGTTGGCGACTACGACGTCTGCCCGTGCATTGGCAAGCACGTGAGGTCTACGTCACAGATTGGCAAGTTTGTCTTGCTTGGCACCAACTGGGATGAGATGACCCATACGTTCCGTATAAGGTTCAAGGTGATACCAAACGCTTGACGCCTTTCAGCGTCAAAGCTGACAGATAAAACAAAAACCGCCGCGCTATAAAGTTAAGCGCGGCGGTTTTTTATTATTGGTTACTTTGTCTCTATTTCCTCTTTCATGTCAATGAACTCACCGTTAGGGTCATAGAATTCATATTGCAGGAAAGCGAGCTTCTGCGAGGAGTAGACGTGTACTCCGAAGCCATACTTCATTTGCCATTTGCGTTTAAGGCTCACAATGCCTTGATTGATATAAGCCGCAACGTATGGATGAACGTAAAGATAGAACTTCTTTATGCCTATCTTGTTGACGAGTTGGTCAATTTTTCTCTCAAGCTGATCCGTGAATAAGATACTGGCGCGTATTTTTCCTGTTCCTCCGCAGGATGGACAGTCTTCCTCGACGTTGACGTCCATAGCCGGACGCACGCGTTGGCGCGTTATCTGCATCAGTCCGAATTTGCTCAGCGGAAGGATGTTGTGTCGTGCACGGTCGTTTTGCATGTCCTTGCACATTCGCTCATAGAGCATTTGCCTGTCTTCGGCAAGGTTCATGTCGATAAAGTCTACTACGATGATTCCTCCCATATCACGTAGCCTCAATTGCCGGGCAAGCTCGTCGGCAGCCCCAAGGTTGGTGTCGAGTGCCGTGCCTTCTTGTCCATTTTGGTTTTTCGACCTGTTACCGCTGTTTACGTCCACCACGTGCATGGCCTCGGTGTGCTCAATGATGAGGTATGCGCCATGAGCGTAGTTGACGGTTTTGCCAAAGCTGGCCTTTATCTGCTTTGTGACATTGAAATTGTCAAAGATAGGCACCTTGCCGGTGTACATCTTTACTATCCCAGCCTTTTCAGGGGCTATCATTGCCACGTAGTCTTTTACTTCCTTACAAATCTCCTCGTCGTTGACGTAGATGTTTTCGTAAGTGGGGTTGAAGAGATCTCTCAGCATGGCCACGGCCCTGCCCGTCTCTTCATAGATGAGTTGTGGACGGCGTTGTGTCTTTTGTGCCTTGTCGATGGCGCTCTGCCATCTGCTGGTGAGCACTTTCATCTCAGCGTCGAGCTCTGCCACTCTCTTGCCTTCGGCTACGGTGCGCACGATGACTCCACAATTCTTTGGCTTGATGCTCTGGATGAGTTGTTTCAGTCTTGATTTCTCCTCTCCGCTCTTTATCTTTGATGAAACCGACACCTTCTCCCCAAATGGGATAAGCACGAGAAAACGTCCGGCGAAGCTGAGCTCGGAAGTCAGGCGAGGCCCTTTTGTTGATATGGGCTCCTTGACGATTTGCACCAATACTTCTTGTCCCACTTTCAGCGTTTGCTGCACGCTTCCGTCTTTTTGCAATTCAGGCTGGCGTGTGGCTTTCGCGAATGGCATGGGATGTTTCCTGTCGCTTTCAATCTGCTTTAGATACTTAGCGTAGGAGTTGAATTGACTACCCAAATCAAGATAATGCAAGAAAGCATCGCGTTCATAACCTACATCCACAAAGCATGCGTTAAGACCTGGCATGAGTTTCTTAACTTTCGCGACGTAGATGTTGCCCACAGAGTAGCTTGCCGAGCGTGACTCGTTCTGGTATTCAACCAGCCTCTTGTCTTCCAGCAAGGCAATGGAAATCTCCTTTGGCTTGACATCGATAATTACTTCACTTGTCATTTCTGATGGTGTTTTTCTCACTGTTGTCTCTCCGACAACATGTTCAACAAATAAAAAAAGGGGCAAGCCCTTAGGGCGAGCCCCTTTTGGAACTGTCTCTCGGGCTTACTTGCTCTTATGACGGTTCTTGCGCAGTCTCTTCTTGCGCTTATGAGTAGCCATCTTGTGGCCCTTTTTCTTCTTACCGTTTGGCATAGTTGTAAAATTAAAATGTTGTGATATGAAAAAATATTCTTGTTGTTTACTCGCCTTTCATCTCGTCAACGAAGACCTTGGCAGGCTTGAAAGCCGGAATGTCGTGTGCCGCGATGGTGATTGTCATGTCCTTGCCAATGTCGCGGGCTGTCTTTGAGGCGCGATGCTTTATTATGAAACTGCCAAACCCACGCAGGTACACGTTCTCTTTCTTATTGAGCATGGTGCTTTTCACAGTCTCCATGAAAGCTTCCACCACTACGGAAACCTCTTTCCTCTGTAATCCTGTTTGTTCAGCAATCTCGTTGATGATATCTGCTTTTGTCATCTTGTTAATTATCTGATTATATCTTGTTAATTTTCAAACTACTATAATGTTCGTCTTTCGAGTTTGCAAAATTACTAATTATCTTGGTTATAACGAAATGTTATGGTGTGTTTTTTCTTTTTTTTATATATTTGACAAGTTGTCGCCAATCTTTTTCTGCAGCATCTTCGCCATTTTGATGCCCCGTCGTGTCTGTCTCGCTATGTCGTCTTGTATGGTGTTGAGGTCGTTGAATATCTCGCACGCGGCTTTCTGCAGGGGGGTGGGCTTGCGCTTGCTCTTGTCGGCATCGTCGTTCACCACTATCTTGATGCCCTTTGGCACGAGGTTGATATCCACGTCGGCCCCTGCCATGACAGGCTCGCCATCATAGTGTATCGGGCCTTCTGAGGAGCGGTGTATGTGGAGGTGCTTCGTGCGGAAGGTCTTGATGCGTGAGCTCTTGTTCAGGGTCTTGCTGAACATGTCTATCACTATCTGCGGAATCTCCATGATGTTGAAAGGCTCTATTATGACCACGTCCATCAGCCCGTCCCTCATGCTGGCCTGTGGCGCTATGTAGGCATTGTTGCCGTATTGCGAGGCGTTGGCGCATGTCACGAGCATGGCCTTGTATTCTTTCGCGTCTTCCTCGGTGGTCAGCTCGTAGGTCTGGGGCTTGTACTTCAGGCCGGTCTCAAGCACCTGCTGCACATAGGAAATCAGGCCGCGCTTGCCCGACTCGGCGAACTTGAAGCTAATGAAGGCGTCGAAGCCCAATCCGCAAGTGCAGAAAAACTTGTGGCCGTCGATGAGGCAATAGTCGAGGTCGTGGATGACACATTGGTTGATGACCTCTATGCTTCCCTTTATATTAAGAGGAATAAAAAGGTGTCGAGCCAGTCCGTTGCCGGAGCCGCACGGTATTATGGCCAAGGCCGTGTCGGTGTCGGTGAGGCTCTGCGCCACTTCGTTGACGGTGCCGTCGCCGCCAACGGCCACCACGACATTGACGCCTTCTTCAGCGGCTTGCCGAGAAAGCTCGGTAGCGTGACCGGCGTATTGAGTTTCCACGATGTCATAGCTGAACTTAGACTTGTCTAAATACATGTCTATAGCCTCTGGTATCTTAGACTTGCCAGCTGTTCCGGAGATGGGATTGATGATGAATCTTATCGTTGTCATTGGGAAGTCATTTTACAGACAAAAATAAGCATTTCCTTTATTAATATGCGTGTTCTTTTTGGTTTTTTTGTTAAAAAAATGTTTTATTGTCTATTCTTTATGGTTTATAAAGAGTTTTTTGTAACTTTGCAAACTGTTCATTACAAAGAGTTTTCTTCACCTATTTTAAAATGGGACAACTAACAGAAAGATACAAGCATTATCGTGTACCACAACAGTACATGGAACAAGGTGTATATCCTTATTTCAGAGAGATAACGAGTAAGCAAGGGCCTGAGGTCATCATGGATGGCCGCAAGATGCTGATGTTTGGCAGCAATGCCTATACGGGTCTCACGGGAGACCAAAGGGTCATTGACGCCGGCAAGGCCGCGCTTGACAAGTATGGCTCAGGCTGTGCCGGAAGTCGCTTCCTCAATGGCACGCTTGACATTCACGTCCAGCTTGAGAAAGAGTTGGCGGAGTATGAGCACAAGGACGCAGCCCTTTGTTTCTCCACAGGCTTTACTGTCAACTCTGGCGTGATACCAACAATCGTAGGCAGGGGCGATTACCTCATTTGCGATGACCGTGACCATGCGTCCATCGTGGACGGCCGTCGTCTGAGCTTCGCCACTCAGCTCCATTACAAGCACAACGACATGGAAGACCTGGAGCGCATTCTCGAGAAGCTTCCTCACGACGCCATCAAGTTGATTGTCGTGGACGGCGTGTTCTCAATGGAGGGTGACCTTGCCAAGCTTCCTGAGATAGTGGAGCTCAAGCACAAGTACAATTGCTCAATCATGGTTGACGAGGCTCATGGCCTTGGCGTGTTCGGCGAGGGCGGTCGTGGCGTTTGCCACCACTTCGGTTTGCAGGATGAGGTTGACCTCATTATGGGCACGTTCTCAAAGAGCTTGGCTTCCATTGGCGGGTTCATAGCTTCCGACTGGGACACCATAAACTATCTTCGTCACACGTCTCGCACTTACATCTTCTCAGCGAGCGACACGCCAGCCGCTACGGCTTGCGCGTTGGAGGCACTCCATATCATTGAGAATGAGCCAGAGCGCCGCCAGCACTTGTGGGATGTCACCAACTATGCCTTGAATCGTTTCCGTGAGGAGGGCTTTGAGATTGGTGAGACAGAGAGTCCTATCATTCCGCTTTACGTGCGTGACAATACCAAGACGTTCCTCGTGACCAAGCTGGCTTTCGACGAGGGTGTGTTCATCAACCCTGTGGTGCCTCCAGCATGCGCGCCGCAAGACACGCTCGTGCGTTTCGCGCTTATGGCGACACATACCAAGGAGCATGTTGAGCGTGGTGTTCAAGTCTTGAAGAAGATTTTCGTAGAGCAGGGAATCATAAAGTAAGAAAAATGATAGTGTGGTCGCTTTCGAGCGACCATATTGTTTTTTATATATACAGAAAAAGGCTTTGCCGGACATTTCCAGGCAAAGCCTTTTTCTGTTTGGTTAGCATTGAAAAGCATTGCATGGTGCCGCACCATGCAATGTCGCATCAAGATTCATTTCAAGCCGAACAACGCTTTCAGCCCAAGGTCCACGCCGCTGAATCCCATGAAGGCCAAAGACAGCAATCCTGCCGCTACGAGTACGATAGGCATGCCTCTCATGCCCTTGGGGATATTGACGTAAGCCAACTGCTCGCGTATTCCGGCGAAGAGGACAAGAGCCAACGCGAAGCCGATGGCCGTGGAGAACGCGTAAACAATGCTCTCGATGAGCGTGAAGTCCTTTTGTATCACGAGAATGGCCACGCCAAGCACGGCGCAGTTGGTGGTGATGAGTGGCAAGAATATTCCGAGCGACTGGTAGAGGGCGGGAGAGACCTTCTTGAGGATTATCTCAACCATCTGCACGAGAGACGCTATGACCAGGATGAACGCTATGGTCTGGAGATATTGCAGGCCGAGAGGGTCGAGCACGCATTTCTGCAACAAGAAAGTCACCACGGTGGCCACGGTCAGCACGAAAGCCACGGCCATGCCCATGCCGAGTGATGTCTGAATCTTTTTCGACACGCCGAGGAATGGGCAGATGCCGAGGAATTGTGACAAGACGATGTTGTTGACGAATATCGCGGAGATGAAAATCAGAATGTATTCCATTGATTTGGTGCTATTATGTCGTTATGCGATTATTGTTGCTTGGCTCTCAGCCTGTTGACCACGGCTATGAGATAGCCCAAGGTGATGAAAGCTCCCGGTGGAAGGATGAACAAGAGCATGCCAGCTGTCTCCGGCAGTATACGGATGCCCATCACGCATCCCGTGCCGAGCAGCTCCCTGAAGAAACCGAGAAGCGACAGGCCGAGCGTGAAGCCCAGTCCGACGCCAATGCCGTCGAGCATGCTGTCTAACGCGCCATGCTTGCATGCGAACGCCTCGGCGCGTCCGAGGATGATGCAGTTGACCACGATAAGTGGGATGTAGAGGCCGAGGGACGAGTTGATTGACGGGAAGAAAGCCGCCAGGCACATCTGAAGCACGGTGACGAATGACGCTATCACCACCACGAACACGGGAATGCGCACCGCGTCGGGGGTAAGGTTCTTGATAAGCGATATGGCGATGTTTGAGCATATCAATACGAAAGCCGTAGACAGTCCCATCGAGATACCGTTGATGAGTGACGTGGTCGTGGCGAGGGTAGGGCACATGCCGAGGAGAAGCACGAACGTGGGATTCTCCTTAATCAACCCGTTGGCAATAATTTTCAAACTGTTCATTTGTTGTATGTGTTTTTCCGGCGCCTGATGGCTTTCGCCATGTCGGCGTCGTATGGTTTATGGTGTGTTTATGAGCCAAGTGATGACCTGTAAGCCTGGTAAGCCTGGTTCACCGCTTTCAGGAAGGCCCTTGACGTGATGGTGGACGACGTTATGGCGTCTACGTCACCACCGTCCTTGCTCACGCTTAAAGGCTTGCCGTCGGACAGTTGGCGACCAATGACATTGCCTTTCCCGTCTTTCTGGAACCACTTGTCGGCTTTCTGGCCCAGGCCAGGAGTCTCGCTCGACTGCAATATCTTATAACCCAATACCTTATAGTCGTTTGAGATGCCCACCAAGATTTTCAGTTCACCACCGAAGCCCATTACCGAGCTCTCTATGGCCGCCCCGAGCGGTTTGCCGTTGGCGGTCTCGGTGTTGTGGATGACATACTTGCTCACAGTTCCGTCGTTGCTTACGGATATGGTGTCGGTATTGGTCACCTTCAGACTCGGCGTGCTCATCACGTCTTTTATGCCATTGTTTATCTCGTTTATGGCTTGTTGTCTGATGGGCTCGGTAGTCACCTCGTTGACCAAAGCGAGCACGAGTGCGGCCACGAGCGACACTACCGTCAGCACGATAACCATATTAAGGATAGAAGATTTTAGCTTTTCCATTTCATGTCTGTTGTGTAATTACAATTCGTCGTGCCAATCGCGACATCATTTGTCGCTATACCTGTGAGGCTTGACATAAGTGTTTATCAATGGCGTAAAGGCGTTCATGATGAGTATGGCGAACGACATGCCCTCCGGGTATGCGCCCCAGTTGCGTATCACCACTGTTATGGCGCCGATCGCCACGCCGTAAATCAATTGTCCGCGGTGGGTCATTGGCGACGTCACGTAGTCGGTTGCCATGAAGACGGCACCCAACAGCACGCCACCGCTCAACACCGACGCCACGGGGTTGGCGTAGGCAGGGTTGGCAACGTGCATGAGCGCAGTCAGCACGAACACCGTGGCGATGATGCTCACGGGGATATGCCATGTTATGACACGGCGCCAGAGCAGGTAGGCAAGTCCGAGGAGGATGGCAATGCCGCACACCTCGCCAAGAGAACCCGCACCCATGGCATAGGTGTCGTTGCCGAGCAGTAGGCTCAGCGAGTCGGGCAGGCGGTCGAGCAGCGAACTGTCGCCTTTCTTTGCGGCCCACTTTATTATGCTAAGTGGCGTGGCGCCAGTCTCGGCGTCGGTATATTTCAGCAGTTGTCCGGCCACGGGCCATGAGGTCATCTGCGAGGGGAACGACACGAGCAGGAAGCAGCGGCCCACCAATGCTGGGTTGAAGATGTTGCATCCCAAGCCGCCGAAGGTCATCTTGCCCACGCCTATTGCCACTATAGCGCCCAGCACTACTATCCACGCCGGAATATTGGAAGGCAGGTTGAAGCCTAACAGCAATCCCGTTATTACCGCCGACCAGTCGGTGATGGTGGAGCGTTGCGTGTGCATCACGTATTTGCCAATTATCCATTCCGTTGCCACGCAAGCGAGCACGCTTGTGGCGCAGACTATCAGCGAGCCTATGCCGAAGAAAAGCAGCGAGGCAGCCAATGTCGGGACGAGAGCTATTACCACGTCGCGCATGTCGTGCTCCATTGTTCGAGGAGAGTGTACGTGTGGCGATTGCGATATTATTAGATTCGACATGTGTTTATTTGTTCTTTCAGTTTTATTTCTTTGTCGTTGTTGTTTCTCACGGCTTGGGTTGTTGCCTTCTTGCCTTTATTATGCCCATCACGGTAGCCTTTCCCTTCCTTATGTTGTCGAGCAAAGGACGTGCCGACGGGCAAGTGTATTGGCAAGAGCCACATTCTATGCACGAGGTTATGTATTCGCGCTCGGCGCGTTCCCAGTCGCCCAGGGCCGATGTCGTGGCAAGGAGATAAGGCTCAAGGCCCATAGGGCACACGCCCACGCACTTGGCGCAGCGCACGCAAGGCCTTGGCTGCATGCGAAGCGTGTTGTCGTCGCCCGTCAGCACGGTGATGGCGTTGGAGCCTTTCACGATAGGTGCCTCAAGGCTTGTCAGCGCCTTTCCCATCATGGGGCCGCCGCTGAGCACCTTGTTGCTTCCTTCCGGCAGTCCGCCGCACAGGTCGATGAGGCTTGCCGCGCTCGTGCCCATTCTCACGAGAAAGTTGCCCGACTGCTTCATGGCCAGTCCAGACACCGTGACCACGCGCTCGAAGAGAGGCTTGCGCTTCATCACGGCTTGGTATACGGCAAAAGCCGTCGCCACGTTGTCGACCACCGCTCCCACGTTGGCTGGGATGGCCGGGGGCATTGGCACGCGACGGTTGATGACGGCATCTATGAGTTGCTTCTCGCCACCTTGCGGGTAGGCTTGCTTGAGAGGCACCACCTCTATGGTGTCATCGTCGGCTGTAACCTTCTCCATCATCTCTATGGCGTCGGGCTTGTTCACCTCAATGCCGATGTAACCGCGTTTCACGCCCACTGCGCGCATGATGACGCGCAGTCCCTCCACTATCTCCGCCGTGTGCTCCAGCATGAGCCTGTGGTCGGAGGTGATGTAAGGCTCGCACTCCACGCCATTGAGGATTACGCACTCCACCGAGCCCTCGGGGGGCATGAGCTTCACGTAGGTGGGGAATCCGGCTCCGCCCATTCCCGTCACGCCGGCTGTCTTCACGCGTTCCACTATCTCCTTGGCGTCAAGCTCCGGATGAGAGCTAAGCCTTTCCAGCTTCTCGCTTCGGTCAATGGAAGGCTCCCAATCGTCGCCCTCGACATTGACGATGATGACTGGCTTCTGGTAGCCTGACGCGTCTACGGCCTGGTCGATCTTGAACACCGTTCCCGACACTGAGGAGTGTACAGGCGCGGAGATGAACCCACCGGCTTCGGCCAGCAGCGTGCCGACTTTTACCTTGTCGCCTTTCTTCACTATGGGCTTGGCAGGCGCGCCAATGTGCTGCGAGAGTGGAAAAACGGCTCTCTGTGGCAGTGGCGCGGGCTCTATGGCCTTGCAGGCCGCCAGCTTGTGGTCGGCCATGTGTATGCCACCTATCTTGAATGTCTTTATTTTCATAATGTTTCTGTGTCGTTAGTCTTGTGCGGTCTTGTCTGTGTTGGTGGCTTGTGTTTTCATGGCAGGCTTGGCAGGAGGGAAGCCGCTTGCCACAATTGCCTTGCGTGGGCACACTGCAACACATTTGCGGCACATGCGACATTTCTCCGAGTCGATAGTGGCCACGTTGCCGTCTATGGTTATTGCTCCGAATGGACATTCCTTGGCGCATTTGCCACATCCAATGCAAGAGTGGCCGCACACCTTCATGGCGATTGGGCCGCGGTCGTGGTTGCTGCATGCCACTACGACCATCCTGTTTTTCACCCCCACCTGGCGTATCTCCAACAAGTGGCGGGGACAAGCCTTCACGCATGAGCCGCATGCCACGCACACGTCGGGGTCAACCTCCGGGATGTGCTTGTCGGGGTTGATGGTGATGCCGCCGAAGTCGCATGCGTTGGCGCAATCGCCACACCCTAAGCAGCCATAGCCGCATGCCGACTCGCCAGATCCGCAACGGTTCATGGCGTCGCATGTGCGCAGGCCGTCGTATGTGGCTATTGGCGCGAGGTCGCAACCTGCGCATTTCAAGGTAGCCACGCGCTTTTTACCTGTGCCGGCCTTGTTCTCAACGCCGAGCAGCGCGTAGATTTTCGACATGACGTCGTTGCCGCCAACGGGACAAGTGGGCATGTCGCCACCTTCGTCGGCAGCCTTGACTATGGCTTGTGCGAGCGATTGGCATCCGGCGAATCCACATCCGCCGCAGTTGGCCTTGGGCAGGCATTCATGGACGTCGTTGACGCGCGGATCGGTTTTCACGGCGAATTTCTTGCTGCATACATACAGCAGCAAGGAAGCGGCAAGCGCGATTGCGCATAGCACGATTACTGAAGAAAGAATTATCATAATGTTTTGTTGTGTGCGTATTTAGATATGTGGGCAGTGGTCGTTGGGTTGCGGGCCCTGGTCAGCGCAAGGGAAGGCAACGCAGCCAAACGCGCGGTCAATGCGTGGCTTGAATATCCACAACATGAGGAAATAAGCAGCCGTGGCGCATAGCCCACTAATGGCAGCCATTATGTCTGACCGCGTTATCGCCCTTGCCGCCACGCATCCCATGATGAGCGCAATCAAGGGCAAGCCATAGCCTAACATGATGGATGTCATGGGGTTTTTGTCGCCTGTGCTTACATAGACTGCATCGCCAACGGCAAAGTGGCAGTTGGGCGACACTTGCGCTTCCACGGCTATCTGCTTGCGTTCCGACGTGGCGCAGGTAGCGGCCGCATGGCAAGAGGCGCATGCCGAGTATCTGTCTATGACGACGGTGAGGCGTGAGCCGTTTACCGCTTTCACTATGCCTCGCTTGTAAATGTTCTGACTCATCTGTATGGACCCGCCTGAATGTGTGCCGGCAGGGTTAAAATGGCGTGAATATTGTGCAAAAGTACTGCTAATAATTCACAAACACAAGCAAAATGTGCATTTTCGTCCTTGCTCTATCCCACTTTGTGACATTTTTGCGCTAAAAGAGCCAAATGATGATGAATTGTCACTGTTTTTCATGATGTTTATTGTTGTCATGTCGTGGAAAATCACTAACTTAGCGAGCTGAAACATCTGCTGCTTAAAGCATTGCGGCACACACATATTATGGCATGGGCATTGTCACGGAAGTTTCCTATGAAAATGACTGCATAAAGGTAGGCGACGGTGACCAGGGCTTTAAAGTTTGGCAGCCGAGCACGGAGTATGGCTGGACGGCAACAAGCTCAATAAAGAACAGCAGTGGCAAATACGTCAAATACGACTCGGAGGGCACTCTCGCCTTGCCCGAGATAGACCTCGACGGATATTCATCAGCATCGCTCTCGTTTACCCACGTACTGAACTTCTGCACATCGCCAGACAAGTACTTGAGCGTGGAAGCGCATTGCGATGGCAACGTGACCAAGCTGACAGGATTCAAATGGCCTGCTGGTAACAATTATGCATCGGTGGAGCCGGGCGATGTCAGCCTGAACCAATTTGTGGGCAAGAAGATACAGATAGTGTTCCGATACACGGGAACGACCTCGGTGTCAGCTACTTGGGAGATACAGAAAGCCACAGTTACTGGCAAAAAGACCTCCTCTAGCATCGTCGCGGTCAGCTCTTCCAGCCGGTTTGATTCCACCAAACCATACGAGGTCTTCGACATGTCGGGTCACAGGCTTTCACAAAATGAATACAAACATGGAGTGGTCATCATCAGACAAGGTGGCAAAGTCTTCAAGATGGTGAAAAAATAAGACATAGGCTTTACGCTTGCATCGCTTTGCGATAGAAGCGTAAAGCCTATGTGATTGAAGGGTGGAAGCTTACGCGATTTAAGCGTAAGGCCGACGCGATTGAAGCGTCACGCCGTCAGCGTGTTTCTTTCAAGAATTCCTCAGCCCTTTGCAGGTCGGCAGGAGTGTCTATGCCAACGGTTTCCACGTCGGTGACACCCACGCGAATGCGGTATCCGTTTTGCAACCAACGCAGTTGTTCAAGGCTCTCGGCCTTCTCAAGCGACGACATGGGCAGGCTCGTCACCTCGCGCAGCACGTCGCGCCGATAAGCGTAGATGCCCAGATGCTTGAGGTAAGGATAGTTGTCGAGCCATGTCTCTTCTTCCTTGCCGCGCACGAAAGGAATGACAGAGCGCGAGAAGTAAAGCGCGAACCCATTGTTGTCTGTCACGATCTTTGGTGAGTTGGGGTTCTTTACAGCGTCCATCGACGTGAAGGGCTTTCCCAGCGTGGCTATCTGGGTAGACGGGTTGTCGAAAAGGGCGCAAAGCGTCTCTATCTGTGATGGCTGGATGAACGGCTCGTCGCCCTGGACATTGACAATGACATCGGCGTTGGCACCTATCTTCTCGGTCGCCTCCTCTATCCTGTCGGTGCCGCTTTTGTGGTCGGCCCTTGTCATGACCGCCTTTCCGCCAAAGCGTTCCACGGCGTCGAAGATGCGGCTGTCGTCGGTGGCTACCCATGCCTCGGGCAGCACCTTGGTCACTTGCTCATACACATGCTGGATGACAGGCTTGCCGGCAAGCAGGGCAAGCGGCTTGCCTGGAAAACGCGTCGAGGCATAGCGAGCGGGGATAATGGCTATAAACTGCATGATTTGTTGATTAATTACGATGCAAAATTACAAAAAACAAATGCTCATAAATGATTAATATTGTTAAATCTTTGCTTCGCAGTCATAAATAAGAATGTGGAATGGGTTTCTTTTCGTTTTTTATGCTTATCTTTGAGCCAACATTCTTATAAGAATCATAATCGTGAGACATTATATATTATATTTCTATTTCTTGGCATTGCCATTGTGCGTCTCTGCCCAGAAAATATCCATTGGCACCTGCACGATAGAGGAAATGGGCGTGAAAGGCACTTACAAGGGTGAAATGTCTTCGGGCAAGCCCAATGGCAAGGGCAGCGAGGTGTTTGAGAACGGCAATACCTATGATGGCGAGTTCGTGAAAGGAAAGCGACAGGGCCACGGCGTCTACACCTTCGCCGATGGCGAGAAATATGATGGCCAGTGGGTGCTGAACCAGCAGCACGGAAGGGGCACCTATTATTTCAGCAACAACAACAAGTATGTGGGCCTTTGGTTTCGCGACTACCAGCAGGGACATGGCGTGATGTACTACTTCAATGGCGACGTGTATGACGGCGATTGGTTCCACGACATGAGACAGGGCCACGGCAAGTACACCTTCTCCACGGGAGCCTACTATGACGGCCAGTGGAAGAACGACAAGAAGGAGGGCAAAGGCTTTTTTGATTGGGGTGACGGCAATACCTATCGTGGCAATTGGCTTGACAACCAACGCTCTGGCTATGGCGTGAACAAGTATGCCGATGGCGACGTTTACAAGGGCATGTGGAAAGACGACATCCAGCAAGGCCGAGGCATATACCTCTTCCAGAACGGTGACCAGTATGAGGGCGATTACGACCAGGGCGAGCGCACCGGCGAGGGAATATTCAAGTATGCCAATGGCGACCGATACACGGGCCATTTCAATCAAGGCGAGCGCGATGGCGAGGGCACGTTTGTTTGGGCAAACGGTGACCAATATGATGGACATTGGAAAAACGACCAGATAAACGGTTACGGAAAACTGACCAAGAAGGATGGTGACATCTATGAAGGCAATTTCCGCAACGGCAAGATAGACGGCGAGGTGATAATCCACTACGCCAATGGCTCGCGTTTCAAGGGCGTCTACAAGAACGGCAAGCGAAACGGCAAGTGCATAGAAGAGGCCAAGGACGGCAAGCGCTTTGAGGGAACCTACCTCAACGACATCCGTGACGGGCGTTTCGTGGAGAAAGACGGTAATGGGCAGGTGACATGCACGGGCCATTACGAGAGCGGCAAGCGCTTCAACGATCAATAAGGCTTGCCAGCCCAGTCTATAGTATGATATCAGACAACTATCAATTCAACTCAATACAATGGTAAAGGAAAAACACATCGGTATTGTAGCTCATGACCAATATCTTGAGCCTTATGAGGATGCCATAAAGGGGCGTCATAATCATGCTGTATGGAAAATTGATCAACTCACGCAACATGGCAAGCAGTCGTTGTCAGACTTTGCAAACGGCTATGAATATTTTGGCCTTCATAAGGTTCGCGGAGGCTGGGTCTTCAGGGAATGGGCACCTAACGCCACTGATATTTATCTCGTGGGCGACTTCAACGATTGGAAAGAGAGCGAGGATTACCGTTGTAAGAAGGTTGAGGGAACAGGCAATTGGGAGCTGAAGGTGCCCACGAAAGCCATGCGCCACGGCAACTTGTTCAAGATGCACGTGAAATGGAACGGTGGCGAGGGCGAGCGCATTCCGGCCTGGGCCACGCGCGTGGTGCAAGACGAGCAGACAAAGATATTCTCGGCTCAAGTTTGGGCCCCAAGGAAATACCGCTGGAAGAAAGAGAAGTTCACGCCCTCTCGTGACCCATTGCTCATCTACGAGTGCCACATAGGCATGGCGCAAGACGCGGAGAAAGTGGGCTCTTATACCGAGTTCAAGGATAACGTGCTCCCGAGAATCGTCAAGGAAGGTTATAACGCCATACAGGTGATGGCCATACAGGAGCATCCTTACTATGGCAGCTTTGGCTATCACGTAAGCTCATTCTTCGCTCCGTCGAGCCGCTTCGGCACTCCGGAAGAACTTAAAGCCCTCATTGACGCGGCACACCAAAAGGGCATCGCGGTGATTATGGACATAGTCCATTCGCATGCCGTGAAGAACGAGGTAGAGGGTTTGGGAAACCTCGCAGGCGACACTAACCAATATTTCTATGCGGGCGATAGGCATGAGCATCCGGCGTGGGACAGCCTGTGTTTCGACTATGGCAAGGATGACGTCATCCATTTCCTTTTGTCCAACTGCAAGTATTGGCTTGAGGAGTTTCATTTCGACGGCTTCCGTTTCGATGGCGTCACGTCGATGCTTTATTACAGTCATGGCCTTGGCGAGGCATTCGTCAATTATGGCGATTATTTCAATGGCCATGAAGACGACAATGCGATATGCTATCTCACCATGGCAAACAAGCTTATTCACGAGGTGAACCCCAAGGCCATAACCATAGCCGAGGAGGTGAGCGGCATGCCGGGGCTCGCAGCCAAGTTCAAGGATGGCGGCTATGGTTTTGATTATAGGCTGGCAATGAACATTCCTGATTATTGGATAAAGACCATCAAGGAGCGGAGAGACGAGGAATGGAAGCCAAGCAGCATATTCTGGGAAGTGAAGAACCGTCGTGCCGACGAGAAGACCATCTCTTATTGTGAGAGTCATGACCAGGCTTTGGTGGGCGACAAGACCATTATCTTCCGTCTCATAGACGCCGACATGTATTGGCACTTCAAGCGTGGCGATGAGACCAACCTCGTGAACCGGGGCATTGCCTTGCACAAGATGATAAGGCTCGTGACGGCCGCGGCGATGAACGGCGGCTACTTGAACTTCATGGGCAACGAGTTTGGGCATCCGGAGTGGATTGACTTCCCGCGAGAGGGTAACGGATGGAGTTACAAGTACGCGCGTCGCCAGTGGAACCTGGTCGACAACCAAGACCTTGACTATCATTTCCTCAGCGACTTCGATGAGGCCATGCTTGAGGTGATAAAGAGTGAGAAGAAGTTTAACCTTACGCCTGTGCAAGAGATATGGCACAACGACGGCGACCAGATTCTCGCTTTCGAGCGTGGCGACCTGCTGTTCGTATTCAATTTCTCACCCACGAAGAGTTATACCGATTATGGCTTCCTCGTGAAGAAAGGCGAGTATCACGTTGTTCTCAACACCGACGCCAAGGCTTTTGGCGGTAACGGGTTGGCAGATGACGGTGTGACACATTTCACCAATTTTGACCCACTATACGAGAAAGATGGCAAGGAATGGCTGAAACTGTATGTTCCAGCGCGTTCTGCCGTGGTTTTAAGAAAGAAATAATTTGATAATGTCAAATTCAGGACAATACAAAGATGGCACAGGTATTATAATGAGATTGGTCTGTGCCATCTTTTTCATACTATTCACGACACTTTATTTGAATAAATATCAGCCAGACATTTTGGCTGTTACTCAGCACGTGCTGTCGCATGGTGCCACACATTATAATAATGTGGTGGGCACTATTCTCATTACGTTGACCTTGTGGCTGATACAAGTTGCCATATACGCTGGCACAAGGCTTAACCACCGTGCTCACGCGCTGACCTATCTGCCCTCGATGCTTTTGTTGGCAGTCTTGACCGACGTGTCGCCTGGCTTGACCACGAGCAACTACCTGGGTGTCTGGGCTTGGCTCTTCCCACTGCTTATGGTGGTGTATGCATGCGTGGTGTGGTTTTTCAAGCAGTTGGAACCAATGGAACCCGTGGCACCGTCAAGTGGGCTTTTCTCAAGGGTTACGTGGATAAACCTTCTTCAACTTATGATAGCCGCTTTCGTCGTTTGTGCCATAGGATGCTCCGATGTCGTCTTCCATAGCCGCATGCGCATGGAGAGTGAAATGATAAAAGGCAATTACCATGCGGCAGTGGGCGTGGGTAGGACTGTGGCGAAGGCAGACAGCAGCCTGTCGATGCTTCGTATCTTGGCATTGACAAAAGACCATGCGCTTTGCGAGAAGCTGTTTGAGTATCCGCTTGTAGGAGGCTCTGACGCGATGTTGCCCAATGAGAAGACGGTAAAGCTTATGATGCTTCCCGAAGACAGTGTCTATGCCACGTTTGGCATCGTGTTTAAGGAGAAGATGAAACCACTGACATACCTAAAGCACGTGAACAAGAGCAAATATGCAAACAAGGATTCAAGGGATTGGCTGTTGTGCGCCTACCTGCTCGATTGCGACCTTGACAAGTTTGCTGCCACATTGCCACTGTATTACAAGGTAAACGGACCATTGCCCAAGGCCTTCCGCGAAGCCTTGGTGCTATATAACCATTTGAGAAAGAAGCCGTTGATTATTTACAGGGAACCAACCATGGATGCCGATTACGAGGACTTCAAGAAAGTGTATTACCAAACCTCAAACGCTATCACCCGCATGTCGAACGTCAAGGATAGCTACGGCACCACTTATTGGTTCTATTATTTGTCCCACTCTGGTAGCTTGCGCCATTGATTATGGCCCAGGGGCTTTAATCTTAACTCTAATGGGCTTTTATTGCCCATTAGTGGCGAGTCGCCTTGTCGCTGATTGCCGACACGATAACATAAATCAGCACCACTATCCACCATGACCCTAAGAAGCCGGCCAAGAATCCGTTGCCGGCAATTCCCTGGTAAATGGTGGATGCTATTATGATGATAGCAGACAAGCCAATGAAGGAATAGCGAAGCTCGTTGCCCTTCCAGTTCCAATGCTTGAACTTCAACGCGAACATCGGTATCTCGGAAATAAGCAAGTAGGAACTAAGCAACATCAGCATGATGACGATGAGCGCGCCGGCTGCCAGTGTGTTAAGCCAGCTGCCAATGCTCAGGATCAATGAGCCCCAAAACAATGCGTTGGCAGGTGTAGGCAGCCCGATGAAGCCCATCGACTGACGTTCGTCAAGGTTGAACTTGGCGAGCCTCAAGGCAGAAAACGCCGCCATGACGTAAGCTACAAAAGGAATGTAATCGGCAACGAAACCCAGCCAAGTGGGGTATTGCATTATCAGGAGTTGCGAGAATATGATGGTCGAAGGCGCCACGCCAAACGTCACGTCATCGGCAAGGGAGTCAAGCTCTTTTCCTATTGGCGATGAAATGTGCAATGCCCTTGCGCTCATGCCGTCGAAGAAGTCGAATCCGGCACCAATGATAATCCAAAGTAATGCCAGGTCTGGACTGGCGAAAAAAGCGAAACAAGTTGCGATGCAACCCGATATGAGGTTGCAACACGTCAGAATATTAGGGAAATTAATCAGTTTCATTTTTTCAATTTAGCGATAATCATCTGGTCGCCAACGGTTTTCTGGTTCATCTTGACGCACACCTCCGAGTCGATAGGCAGGAAGATGTCGACACGTGAACCAAGCTTTATGAAGCCTAAGTGCTCGTCGATGTAGCATTCCTCGCCTTCCTTGGCGTAGGTCACTATCCTTCGGGCCACCGCGCCCGCTATCTGGCGGCAGAGTATGTCAGTGCCGTCATCGGTTGTTATCATGGTGTCGGCGTGCTCGTTTTCCATGCTCGCCTTGGGCAACCAAGCCTTGTGGTAATTGCCATTGAAGTGCTTCACGAATTTCACGTGGCCGTCCACGGGGAACCAGTTGGCGTGAACATTGGTGACGCTCATGAATATGGAGATTTGTATGCGGCGGTCGTGGAAGTAGGTGTTCTCGTTCACTTCCTCTATGACCACTATCTTTCCGTCGGCGGGAGCCACCACGATGCCGTCGGTGTCTTCTTGATTGAAATAGCGCACCGGGCATTGATAGAAATTCACGGCGATGGCGTAAAGGATGCCTGCAATGACGATAAATGTCCAAAAAGGCCAAGGCGTGGCTATGAAATACCAAAGCACGAAGCCTATTGCGGCTATCGAGACAAAGCCACCCACGAGCTGGTCTATTCCTTCCCTGTGTATGTGTATTTTCTTGAGTTTCTTGATTCTTTTCCCCATGATTATGATTTTGTCTATAAAAGACGAGGTTTTCAATATTATACTTATGCAAAGGTAACCTTTTTCCATTGAATACGCAAATAGTTTTAGGTTGAATGTGAAATTATTTTCATTCTTCTTTTGGTATGTCAATTATTCGGAGTAACTTTACACTCATAATCGCATCTTTCATGGAAGATTTTGTACATCTGCACGTTCACACGCATTACAGTATTCTTGACGGACAGTCTAAAGTGAGCCACCTTGTCGACAAGGCAATAAATAATGGCATGAAAGGCATGGCCATCACCGACCATGGCGTCATGTATGGCATAAAGGAGTTTTCCGACTATTGCGCCTCAGTGAACAAAAAGCGCAAGAAAGACGGGCTTGAACCTTTCAAGCCTATTCTTGGATGCGAGATGTATGTGGCCCATCATCATAAGGAAGACAAGGACAAGTCGGCTGGTGACAGTTCTGGCTATCACCTCATTGTGCTTGCCAAGAACTATCATGGTTACAAGAACCTTATCAAGCTGGTCAGTAGGTCGTGGGTCGACGGTTATTATTACAAGCCCAGGACCGACCGCTATGACCTTGAGAAATACCATGAAGACCTCATCGTCAGTTCAGCGTGCCTTGGAGGCGAGATACCGCAGAAAATACTCGCGGGCGACATAAAGGGCGCGAGAGAGGCGGTGGAGTGGTACCACAACTTGTTTGGCGATGATTTTTACCTGGAGCTGCAGCGTCACCAAGTCACGGATCCTTCGTTGCATGCCAATCGCGAGACCTACCCTTTGCAGCAGAAGGTCAATAAGGTGTTGACGCAGTTCGCGAAGGAATATGGCATAAAGCTCATTTGCACAAACGATTGCCATTTCGAGGACAAGGAGACAGCCGAGGCTCACGACCACCTGCTATGCCTTTCCACCAACAAGGACTTGGACGATCCCACTCGCATGGTCTACACCAAGCAGGAGTGGTTCAAGACCCGTGAGGAGATGAACGCCATCTTCTCGGATATTCCGGAGGCATTGTCAAACACCCTTGAGATACTCGACAAGGTGGAGGTCTACAGCATAGACCATGGACCTATAATGCCGTTCTTCCCGATACCCGAAAGCTTCGGCACGGAGGAAGAGTGGCACTCCAAGTTCACAGAGGAACAACTGTATAAGGAGTTCACCACCGACGAGAATGGCGAGAACCCATTGCCTAAGGACAAGGCCGATGCCGTGATTGAGCGCCTGGGCGGTTACGACAAGGTGTACCGCATCAAGTTCGAGGCCGATTATCTTGCGAAGCTTGCTTATGACGGTGCGCGAAAGCGCTATGGCGACCCAATCCCGGATGATGTGAAAGAGCACGTCAAGTTTGAGCTCCACGTCATGAAGACCATGGGTTTCCCAGGCTATTTCCTTATCGTGCAAGACTTTATCAACGCCGCTCGCGAGGACTTGGGCGTCTGGGTGGGGCCTGGCCGTGGCTCTGCCGCAGGCTCTGTGGTGGCCTATTGCTTGGGTATCACAAAGATAGACCCGCTAAAATACGACTTGCTTTTTGAGCGTTTCCTCAACCCTGACCGTGTCAACCTCCCTGATATCGATACCGACTTCGATGATGACGGTCGCGGAAAGGTCTTGCAATGGGTAATGGACAAGTATGGCAAGGACAATTGCGCGCATATCATTACTTATTCGAGCATGGCGACGAAAAACTCCATTTCCGACGTGGCGCGAGTGGAGAAGCTGCCATTGGCGCGCTCCAATGAACTGAAGAAAGCCATTCCCGACCGCTTGCCCGACGGCATGAAGATGAATCTCGCCAATGCCATCAAGTGCACGCCTGAGCTTCGCGAGGCGGAAAGCTCCATGGATCCGAGGGAGCGCAACACCATAAAATACGCGAGGATGCTTGAGGGTACCATCCGTGGAACCGGCATTCACGCCTGCGGCTTCATCATTTGCCGCGACCCTATCAGCGACTGGGTGCCCGTGTCTACGGCAGACGACCCCGACTTCCCCGACAGGAAGTGTGACGTGACGCAATATGACGGTCATGTCATCGAGTCGACGGGACTCATCAAGATGGACTTCCTCGGACTGAAGACCCTCTCCGAGCTGAAAGAGGCGGTGAAGGTCGTGAAGCAGACCACGGGCGAGGAGATAGACCTCGACAACATACCTATTGACGACGAGCTAACTTACAAGCTCTATCAAGAAGGCCGCACCATAGGCACGTTCCAGTTTGAGTCGCCCGGAATGCAGAAGTATCTCAAAGAGCTTCACCCGACAGTGTTCGAGGACCTTATAGCCATGAACGCCCTTTACAGGCCGGGACCAATGGATTACATCCCAGAGTTCATCGCCAGGAAAAAAGACCCGACACGTATCAAGTATGACATTCCATGCATGGAGAAATACTTGAAAGACACCTACGGCATCACCGTCTACCAAGAGCAGGTCATGCTCTTGTCGCGACAGCTTGCCAACTTCACCCGAGGCGAGAGCGACGCCTTGCGTAAGGCCATGGGTAAGAAGAAAAAGGCCATCGTAGACGCGATGAAGCCTAAGTTTCTCAAACAGGGTGCGGAGAATGGCCACGACCCGAAGATATTGGAGAAGATTTGGGGCGACTGGGAGAAGTTCGCGTCTTACGCTTTCAACAAGTCGCACGCCACTTGCTATTCCTGGGTGGCTTACCAAACGGCTTATCTCAAGGCCCATTATCCCGCCGAATACATGGCCGCCCTCATGACGCGGCGTTTCTCCGACATTGGTGAGATAACGAAGCTCATGGAGGAGTGCAAGTCGCTTGGCGTGCCAACGCTCGGTCCGAGTGTCAACGAGAGTTACGTCGAGTTTGGTGTCAACGACAAGGGCGAGATAAGGTTTGGCTTGTCTGCCATCAAGGGAATGGGCTCTGCCGCCGCCGCTGCCATTGTCAGCGAGCGCAAGGCCAATGGCCCATACAAGGACATATATGACTTTGCCGAGCGCGTCAGCCTGAAGGATGTCAACCGCAAGGCGTTTGAGAGCCTTGCCCTTAGCGGAGGCTTCGATTGCTTCGGCTTCATGCGTGAGCAGTATCTCGCGTCAAATTCCAAGGGTGAGGTGTTTCTTGACAGTATAGTGCGCTTCGGCCAGCAATACCAGCAAGACAAGAAAGAACAGGTGAACTCCTTGTTCGGCTCCTTGGGCACGGAAGTGGCCTTGGCGTTGCCACAACCTCCAAAGACCGAGGAGTGGAGCAGCATTGAGAAGCTGAGCAGGGAAAAAGAGTTGGTTGGCATTTACCTCTCTGCCCATCCTCTCGACGATTTCTCGATAGTGTTGAACAACATGTGCAACACGACGTGCGCTGAGGTGGGCGACCGTGGCAAGCAAGAGGAACTGTCGCAACGCGAGGACATAACCTTCGGCGGCATAGTGACCAAGGTGACGCAGAAATTCACAAAGCGCGGCAGCCCCTTCGGCCTTGTCACGCTTGAGGATTTCAGTGGCTCTGGAGAGATAGCCCTCTTTGGCGAGGAGTGGGGAAAATGGAACGGAAAGCTATCCATGGGCTGCTCGGTGTTCGTGAAGGCAAGATACGTGAAACTATATCCCACGAGCCAGTCTTTTTCGTTGGCCATACAGAACGTGGAGTATCTCCAGACAGTGAAAAACGAGCGCATAGAGAAGTTCACGATAAACGTGCCGAGCAAGGTCATCGACGACGCGTTGGTCAGCGACTTGATGTCCATCATAGGTGATGCCCCAGGCCCTACGCAGTTGTATTTCAACGTCATAGACGAGGAGAGCCATGTCAATGTCCTCTTGCGCTCAGACAAGAGCCAAATAGAGGTGGGCAAGGAACTCGTGCAATATATTGATGAGAGATCAGACATGAGTTATCATGTCAATTAACAATAACATTATAAACAACAATAAGCAGCAATGAAGATTTCGATCAAATCCTTGGACAGCATCCATGAGGCAGCCCGTGAGTTTATCAAGAACATGGGCACGGGTCACGTCTTCGCCTTCTATGGCAAGATGGGAGCGGGAAAGACGACATTCATCAAGGCCGTGTGTGAAGAGCTTGGCGTGGATGATGTCATCACCTCGCCAACCTTTGCCATCGTCAACGACTATACTTCCTCGAAGGACGATAGTCACATCTTCCATTTCGATTTCTATCGAATAAAGAAGTTGGAGGAGGTCTACGACATGGGTTATGAGGACTACTTCTACAGTGGTAGCCTATGCTTTATCGAGTGGCCGGAGCTCATAGAGGACATCCTTCCTGGTGATGCCGTGAAAGTCACGATAACGCAAAACGGAGACGGCGGCAGAGTGGTAGAGTTCTAATACTTATATTTTTTTGCGTAAAGTTTGCCAGAATGAAACTATTTGCTTACTTTTGCAAAGAAACATCACTTAATTAAAAAAAGAATTCACAATGACAGTAGAAGTAACAGCCGACAATTTTGAGAAGCTGAAAAATGGCGACCTGCCACTTGTTGTTGACTTGTGGGCAACATGGTGTGGTCCTTGCCGCATGGTTGGCCCAATCATGGAGGAGCTCTCAAACGAATATGAGGGTAAGGTCGTGGTAGGCAAGTGCGACATCGAGGAGAACGAGGACATCCCCATGCAATATGGCGTGCGCAACATCCCGACTATCTTGTTCTTCAAGAACGGACAGCTCGTTGACAAGTTTGTTGGCGCGGCCGCTAAAGGAAAGTTCCAAGAGAAGTTCGACAAGCTTATCGAGGGTTAACCATTTCCCATTACTCTCAATAAGACTTGTCATCAGACCTTGATATAAAAAAGGCGAAAGCCTTAAGAGAAACCGTTTCCTCTTAGGGCTTTCGCCTTTTTTATATTGCTCTTCCGGAACTAATCCATGACAGACACCATGCTCTCCCATGTGGAATTGTAAAATATTATTATCAGATTAAATTGGTGTCATTTCTGCTTTGCAGGGGCGGGTAGGGATGGTTAGGGGCCGTCCGCACCCCGAATGGCCTGTCCCTTTCCCTCAAGCTATGCTGTCGAGGAAGAGCAGCAGCCTGTTGGTGACATTCACGGCAGACACGCCACTGTCGAAGTCGAGCGAAACGAGGTTCAGTTGCGGGAACATCGCCTTCAGCTTCTTCTCAATGCCTTTCGACACTATGTGGTTGGCAATGCATCCGAAAGGCTGCAAGCTTGCCACGTTGTTCACGCCTTGCTTCACCATGCTTATGATGTCGCTTGGCAACAGCCAGCCCTCGCCAAACTGCGCGGCGAGCGACACCACGCCGTTTACCTCTTTTGCCTCGTCAAAGATATTGGTGAACGGACGGAAATAGCGGAAGCGCGACGCTATGCGGTTTACCTTTTTCTCCCGTCGCCATATAAGGCTGTATACGCTTTTTACCAAGAAGTCGGGCACATGGCTGCATTTCAATCCCATGTGCTTTTGCACGATGGCGTTGACAAACTCCTGCAGGAAGAAAGGCAAGAGCAGCGGCGGGACCACCTCGCACCCGTTATTGATGATGCGGCGCTCAAGGAATTGGTGGGCAAAGGGGTTGAACTTCAAGAATATCTCTCCCACGATTCCGACCGCGGGCAGCTCCTTGTCCTCGGTTATGTCGTCAAAGTCCTTTGCGGCTCGCGCTATGAGGCTCATTAGCCCCTTTGGGTCATTGTCAAGTATTGGCTTTGCGGCAGCCGTGAGGTATTTCTCGCGCAGCATTTCGGCCTTGTTGCCGAATTGTCCGCCAACGAGCATGGCGTCTTTCTTCAGTCGGCTCACGGAGCCGTGATACAGTTTGGATATCGTGTCACCGTAGATGAATGTAGTCACGATGATAGGCGCCATTTTCAGCCATGGCACGTTCAGCTCGCCGTCTTGTTCCTTGTCGTCGCTTGCGCTTGCCGACACGCCTAAGGTGATGAGAGGCACGTCCTTGAACCCGTTGGCGTTCATGGCGCGACGTATCAGCGCCGCGTAGTTGGTGGCGCGGCATTGACCTCCGGTCTGCGTCATCACGGCTGAAATCTCCTCCGGATTGTATTTCCCCGACCTCAACGCCTTCACGAAGTCGCCAACGATGAGCGTGGCAGGATAGCATACCTCGTTGTTGGCGTATTTCAGTCCCAGTTCGGCGCTGTTGATGTCGCTTGGCGGCAACACCTCCACGTCCCAGCCAAGGAGCTTGCAGAGTGGGGTAAGGAGTGGCGTGAGATATTCGGTGAAATACGGCGCGAGTATCTTCTTGTTCTGCGGTCTTACGCTCGCGGCTTCTTTCGCGCGCTTGTCACCGGTGCCCAAGCCTGGTCGCTTTCCCTTGCCAGTCTTTCCGTTGAGGCTCTCGATGAGCGACCTCACCCTTAGCCTCAGTGAGCCGACGTTGCTCACGTCGTCTATCTTCAGCAGGGTGTAAGGCTTGCCGTGAACGCTCATTATGTGGCGAATCTCGTCTTGAATGAATGAGTCAGGGCCGCAGCCAAACGAGGTCATTTGTATGAAATGCACGTCGTCGGGTTGCGTGGCGCACCATTGTCCCGACTTGATGATGCGGTTCATGTATGCCCATTGCCTGACGAGATAAGTGTCGCCAGTGCCCGTTCGCGTGTCGTTGCGCACTATGTCATCGGAGATGACGTTCACTCCGAGCGATGCAATCAGGTCTGATAGCTTGTGCTGTATGAGCGGGTCGGTATGGTATGGACGGCCCGCGAGCAATATGGTGAGCTTGTGTTGGCGTCGGCTCTCGGCCAATATCTGCTTTGCCTTCTCGCTCATGGCTTCCACGTATTCGTTTTGCGCCTTTACGGCGGCGTCGAAGGCTTCCTTGCGTTTCTTCGCGCCTATGCCATAGCCTTTCAGGAACTTGTCAAGCTGCCTGGTGAGCAACTTCTCGTCGCGGAAGTTTATCACGGGTGCCACAACCTCGGCACGAAGATTCATGGCCGACTTTATGACATCCGAGTAGGCCGACACGATGGGGCAGTTGTAGCTGTTGATGTTTCGGTCATCGTCTTGACGCTCAAACACCACGTAAGGCATGAAGATGAACTTTCTGTGGTTGGGCAGTGTCGCGAGACGCTCGTCGAGTTCCTTCACGTGTGAGTGGACAAGTTTCGCCGGGAAGCAAATGTTGTCGCTCATCACCGTGCCAAGCGCGCTCTCGTAGCGGTGGAAATTGCTCTCCGCGCTCAGCATGACCTTAAAGCCTGCCGTGGTGAAGAGGGCGTGCCAAAACGGGAAGTCCTCATACATGTTGAGGATTCGCGGAATGGCCACCACCGTCTTCTCTTTCCTTGACGTGTCGTCGTTATCCTTCTCGCACCTGTCGAAAAGCAAGTGATACTTGTATGTGTATATGTTGTCACCCTTGGCGTCGTTCTTGCCCTTGTTGTTGAACACACGCTCGCATTTGTTGCCCGAATAGAACTTCCTGCCTCCGGCAAAGAGATACCTCGTCACGAAGCAGTGGTTCTCGCACCCCTTGCAGTTGAGCAGCTTAGTGTCGTATTCCGACATGTCGAGCAGGTCGTCCACGCTACGGTTATCGCGTGCGTCGTTTGCCGCATGGTCGGCAATGGCGTGCAACGCGCAACCGTAGGCACCCATCATCTCTGGCATGTTGCTTCGCGCCACTTCCTTGCCGGTGAGCATCTCGAAAGCCCTTACCACGGAGTCGTTTTTCATGGTGCCGCCTTGCACCACTATGCGCGCGCCAAGGTTGTCGTTGCCATGCAGCTTGAGCACCTTGAACAAGCAGTTGCGCACCACCGAGTAGCTCAGTCCTGCCGCTATGTCCTCCACCGTGGCGCCCTCACGCATCACCTGCTTCACCTTCGAGTTCATGAACACCGTGCAGCGTGTGCCGAGGTCGCAAGGCTTGTCGGCATGGCACGCGGCCTTGGCGAAGTCATCTATCTTATAGCCCAATCCCTTGGCGAAAGTCTGAATGAACGTTCCGCAGCCCGAAGAGCACGCCTCGTTGAGCTCCATGCGTGTCACGGCGCCGTTGTCCACGAAAATGGCTTTCATGTCCTGTCCGCCGATGTCGAGGATGAAGCTCACGTCGGGCATTAGCCTCTCTGCCGCTCGATAGTGTGCCATGGTCTCTATTATGCCGCTGTCGAGATTGAACGCTGCCTTTATGAGCTCCTCGCCATAGCCGGTGGAGCTGGAGCCCACGACATGGATGTCGGCATCTGCCTCTGATGCTTTCTCCTTGAGGCGTCTCAAGCCGTCTTTCACGGCTTTGATGGGGTTGCCGAGGTTCATGGAATAGTCGGAGAACACTATCTGTCCCGCATCCTCGCCCTGTGCGCGCACGGCTATGAGCTTTGTGGTGGTTGACCCAGAGTCTATTCCTATGACCACTTGCTCTTCTCCTTTGCGCATGGGGTACACCTTCGTGGCATATCTGTCTTTGCCTCTAAGCCATGCCTGGTGCTCCTCTTCCGAGGCGAACAGAGGGTTGAGCTTCTCTTCCAAGTCCACTTTGGCTTGTTTGCCGCACGAGACCGCGCAAGCGTTTCGTGGCGCGTTGAGGAGCTGCTTCAGCTCATCGAGGCTTACGGGCGTGGCGTCCTTGGCCCGGAACGCGCATCCGAGGGCTGGTATGAGATTGCTTTCCTTCAACACTATAAAGTCGGAAGAAGGCATGTTGAGATAGTCGGAGAAGGCTTTTCTCAGCGCGGGCAAGAACGTGAGGGGCCCGCCGCACAAGAGAATAGGCGCGGAGAAGTCGCAGCCGTGGCTGAGTGTCGTCACCGTCTGCACGGCAATGCTGTGGAAGATGCTTGCCGCGATGTCGGCCTTGGGAAGGTTGCGCGACATGAGGTTTTGGATGTCGGTCTTTGCGAACACGCCGCAGCGGGCGGCCATGGGGTAGAGGTGTGTCGATTGCAGGGCGAGGTCGTTCATCTGCTGGTTGTCGCAGCCCATGAGCACCGCCATCTGGTCGATAAACGCTCCCGTGCCGCCGGCGCAGTTGCCGTTCATGCGCAGCTCCGTGCCCTTGCCGTTGAAGAACACGACCTTGGCGTCCTCGCCGCCAATGTCTATCAGTGCCTTTGCTTGTGGGAAACGATTGCGGGCGAAAACGGTCGCGGCAACGACCTCTTGCACGAATTCGGCGTTTAGCGTCTCTGCGGTGGACATGCCAACGGAGCCTGTCACGCAAAGGCTCATGCTGGCGTTGGGCATTCTTTGTCCTATCTCGTCCAAGTATGCGCTCACAAGTTCCTTGACCTTGGCGTTGTGACGTTCGTAGCGTGAATAAACAATATTACCCTGAGTGTCTATGACAACCATCTTCGCGGTTGTGGAGCCAACGTCAAGCCCTGCCCTGAAAAAATCTTCCATATTTACCAACAATCTGTTTCCTTGTATTTTATATTGCAAAGTTACTATTTTTTTGTGCAAAACTTTAATAATCGCATCAAGTTTCCAATTATTGTTGTCCGCCAAAACTGTCCTGTTTTTCTCGTGAGCCAATGCCAACCATGCAAGAGCCCAAGGCGGTTTTGAAAGTGGCAAGTCGGAGAGAGTATCCGTATTAACGACATTTGCCCGCGCATGTGAGCGATACTGTTCACATACGCGGGCAAATGTTTATCTTGTCGTGTGTAGTTATTTCGTGTAGAGGAATCTCTTGATTGAGCGTTTTGGCGTCTTCTCGAATTCCTCTTCGTGGATTCTTATCTCCGCCAGTCGGCAATAGGCAGGCTGCTCAGCGTTGAGGGTCTTGCGGTTTTGCTCCATCACGTCTTTCAAGTCGTTGTCGCTCACGCCCATGGCCTTTGCCGCGTCGTAGTCGGGGTGTACAAGGCCAATGAGCTTGTCGCCATCCTGTATCACCACACTTTCGTTGACTAAGGTCATGGAGTTGAGCTTGTCCTCAATCTCCTCCGGGTAGATGTTTTGTCCGTTGGAGCCGAGAAGCATGTTCTTTGAGCGGCCCTTGATGAAGATGTTTCCGTTGTTGTCCATCAAGCCGAGGTCGCCAGTGTGGAACCAGCCGTTGTCATCGATTGCAGCCTTTGTGGCCTCCTCGTTCTTGTAGTAGCCCAACATGACGTTAGGGCCTTTGCACAGTATCTCGCCAGGAATATTCGCCGGGTCCGGACTGTCTATCTCCACCTGCATGTGGTAAGCCGCCTTGCCACACGACCCTGGTGCGAAGCGCGACCAATCCTCATAACCTATGATTGGGGCGCACTCAGTGGCTCCATAGCCCACGGTGTAGCGGAAGCCGATGCGGTGGAGGAATTGTTCCACCTCTTGCGAGAAGGCGGCTCCGCCGATTATTATCTCGTAGAAGTTGCCGCCGAAAGCCTTGGTCACTTGCTCGTTTATGCGCTCGTAGATTCGCTTGTTCAGTCCTGGCATCTTCAAGAGCAGGCGTATGCGTGGGTCTTGCAGCTTGGGGAACACCTTCTTCTTTATTATCTTCTCGATAATCAGAGGCACGGATATGATGACGCGTGGCTTTACGTCGGCGAAAGCCGCGGCGATGATTGCCGGCGACGGTATGCGCGTGAGGTAGAACACGTGGCAACCCTTGATGAACTCGAACAAGAACTCAAACGCCATGCCGTACATGTGGGCCATGGGAAGGATGCTGATGATGTTGTCGCCAGGCACGATGGCCTTGCCGAGCACGTGCTCGGCGAAGTCGGCATTGCTCCACATGGCGCGGTATGGAAGCATCACGCCCTTCGAGAAGCCCGTGGTGCCGCTGGTGTAGTTGATGAGCGCCAACTCATCGGGGCTTTGCTCAATGTAATAATTGACGTGCTCCTTGCGGAAATATTTTGGGTATTTGTGCCCGAACATCTCGTTGAGGTGCTCGCGGGCGTAGGTCAGTTTCTCTGTGCGGGAGACAACCAAAGAATAGTCTGGAATGTAGATTATGCCCTCAAGTCCAGGCATCTTCTCCGGATCCACCTGCGTCGCCACCACGTCTCCCACGAAGAGGAGCTTGGCGTCGGAGTGGTTCACTATGTTGTGTATTTGGTCTGGCGTGAACTCATGGAGTATTGGCACGGCTATGGCTCCATAGGTCAACACGGCGAGGAAAGCCGCTGCCCATGCCGAGCTGTTGCGGCCGCAGAGGGCTATCTTGTCGCCTTTCTCAACGCCGGAGCTCTCGAACATGATGTGAAGCTTCTCTATCTTGCGTGCCACGTCGTGGTATTGCAGGGTAGCGCCCTTGTAATCGGTGAGAGCGTCGCGATCCCAGTTCCTGACGATGCTGTCTTGGATGAGCTGGTTGAAGCTTGGTATCTTTTCCATAGTAATAATTATCTAAGTGAAAGCGGTAGTCCGTGGTTATTGGTTCTCCGTGTTATAGAGATACCTCTTTATCGACTTCTTTGGAGTTTTCTCAAACTCCTGGTCTTGCAATTGTATCTTGCTTATCTTGCAAAACGCCGGCAACAGCTGGTTGAGCTCTTGCCTGTTTTGCTCCATTATGGCGTCGAGGTCGCTCTCCTTGAAGCCCAACTGCTCTGCCGCCTCGGTGTCGGGATAAACCAAGCCCACAAGATGGTCGCCTCGTTGCACGATGAGGCTCTCGCCAACCATTGTCATGGAGTTGAGCTTGTCCTCAATCTCCTCAGGGTACACGTTTTGGCCGTTTGAGCCAAGAAGCATGTTCTTGATTCGCCCACGTATGAAAAGGTGTCCGTCGGCTGATATTCGCCCAAGGTCGCCTGTGTGGAACCATCCGTCTTCGTCGATGGTGGCTTTCGTGGCTTGTTCGTTCTTGTAGTAGCCGAGCATGACGTTGAGTCCGCGCGAGATCACCTCGCCTGGTACGTTTACCGGGTCTGGGCTGAGCACCTTCATCTCCATGTTGTCTACCACCGTGCCGCATGAGCCTGGCTCGAAGTCGTGCCAGTCGGAGAAGGTAATCAGTGGTCCTGTCTCCGTGGTGCCATAGCCCATGGTGATGGGGAAGCCTATCTCCACGAGGAATGTCTCTATCTCCTTGTTGAGTCCGGCTCCGCCAACCACTACCTCATAGGCGTTGCCGCCCATCTCTTGCTTCACGAGGTCGCAGATGTGCTGGCGCACCTTCTTGCCAATGCCCGGCATGTGCATGAGCAGTCGCAGGCTTGGGGTGATGAGGGGGAATATCTTCTTGCGAATGATTTTCTCTATGATGAGGGGCACGGATATCACCACACATGGGTGAATCTCTGCCATGGCCGCCTGTATGACCGTCGGGCTGGGCAGGCGGGTGAGGAAAAATTGGTGGTTGCCGATGCAGAACTGCAAGAGAAACTCGCACGCCATGCCGTACATGTGGGCCATGGGCAGGATGGAGAGCGCGTTGGCGTTCTTGGGCAGCTTGCTGCCGATGGCACGCTCAACGAAGGAGATGTTGCTCCAAAGCGCGCGATATGGCAGCATGACTCCCTTTGAGAAGCCAGTGGTGCCGCTGGTATAGTTTATCAGGGCGAGGTCTTCTTCTTGGTCGTTGTAATAATGCACGTGCTCCTTGCGGAAATATTTGGGATATTTCTTGCCAAAGACCTCGTTGAGGTGCTCTCGGGCATAGGTGATTTGCTCTGAGCGGCTGAGCACGATTGAGAAGTCGGGTATGTAGACAATGCCCTCAAGGTGTGGCATCTGCTCATAGTCGAGCTGTGTGGCCACCACGTCGCCCACGAAGAGAAGGCGGGCATCGGAATGGTTTACCACGTTGTAGACTTGAGCTGGGGTGAATTCGTGCTGGATAGGCACGGCCACGGCTCCATAGGTGAGCGTGGCCAAGAAAGCGCATGCCCACATTGAGCTGTTGCGACCGCAAAGGGCGACCTTGTCGCCTTTCTGCAGGCCTATGCTCTCAAACATGATGTGGAGCTTCTCTATCTTGCGCGCCACGTCGTGGTATTGCAGTGTGGCACCCTTATAGTCGGTAAGGGCGTCTTTATACCAGTTGTTGACGATGGCGTCCTCAATCAACTTATTCAGACTTCTTGTATTTGTCATTGCACAAAATTCGGATTTCCGTGCAAAGTTACTATCAATACTGCTCAATAGCAAAAAAAATGTGCATTATTTTCTTTCTTGTAGTCTTTTTTGCACAGTTATTGAGAAATTCGTGATTTAACGTTATGATTGTCGTTTGCGGCAGGGTAGGGAACTTTCGTAATTCTCGCCTCTCTTCACTCTTCCCTCGAGTCGAGACTATCCATGAAAAACGGGAAAGGGCCAGAGGGCTTGGACAACTGCTTGCCAGGGTCAACCACTTCTTTGTGTGGTGTCTTGTCTGTTCCTGGCTCGCCGGTACCACTACCACTCATTAATGGAAACTCTTGATGTATATGCACTACTTTCGTTACCGGTTTATTATATTTCTTACGGTTTTTCATTGTCAAGGCTTTTAGATTGTTTTATCGTCGGATGGTTTTCCTGCCGTTGCTTATCACGATGCCTTTGGCTCCTCGTGGGCATAGTCTTCCATCAAGAGTGTAAGACGCTGGCTTAGTCTCATTGCCGTTTGTCTTGCCAATAGCGGTAGTGGCGTCTTCCGCGAAGACGTAGCAAGGCTTGGCGGCTGAACCATAAGTGTCGGTCTTGGGAATGGCGAGGTATGCCTTGTGCTCGCCATTAAGAAACGCGGCACCGTTTTTAGCTCCCCAATAAAATCCGACACCTTCGCCATCCTTGTTTGCAAGCATGTAGAAGAAGTAGTCGCCATCGTTTCCTGTTGTGTTCGCCTTGGTGTCGGAGCCTTTCAGCTGGTTGTTATTGTCTGTGGTGCCTTCCTTCGTGGAAGTGTCAAGATTATACTTGCCCGGTTTCCCTCTTAGGATCACGGCGGTGGCCTTTGGCAATGTCTCGCCTTCAGAGTAAGCACGGCTCTTCACTATCTTTCCATTCTCCACCTTCATGGTGTATGCCGTGAGACCTGTCGGTATCTTGATTGCGCGCCCACTATAATATAATGTGGCGTAGCCAGTGGATCCTATCGTTATGAAGTCTTCGGAGGTGATGGATATCTCGTCGATAAAGAATTTTTTGCCGCTAAACGTGACGCTGCTTAATTGACAGTCAGATGAGATAGGCACGGAAATGTCTGTCCATTTCATTTTATCATCCAATGCCTTGTGGGTACTATTATCGCTATATTTTAATGTGACGGTTACTGGCGTCTTTGATGGCTTTGATGATTCTTCAGATAAAGCGTATTTGAAATTCAGCCTAAAATTCTTCAATCCATATTTTTCAAGATTTTTGATGGTATAAGATTCAACAATTTTAAGGCACTGGTACCCTTTATACAGATTGGTGCTTGAGTTGCTAACAAGAGGCCATAGGTGAAATTTATAATCTCCTTCGTATTCATTTTTCACAAGAATACCGCCATTTCCTTCTATGCCATTATAATCAGCAAAACCATCATAATACACCTCGTTGTTTAATGGCTCCCGTCTTGTTGTCAATTTGTATGACACCGCTTGGTAAGCATAATCATTGTTGCCTTCAAAAAAGGCATAAATGGTGGTTGACCCAATGAAGTGAGGCGTGACATTGCCCGACGCATCCACAGTGGCAGTGGCTTGATTAGATGAATACCATTTTATTGGCAAGCTATTTGGATTAGACAATAGCTGACTACTATTATATGTCGTGCCAACAGCAGCCGACATTTCCTGTTGATTGAAACTCAATTCTGCGTCGGGAGAGGTTGAGGTTGTGATACTGGATGTTGGTGCCTTGACAATAATATCGTCTAACATTGCCACACTACTACCATCGTTATTGAATGACAGTATTATTTGGCTCCTGTTTGGTTGTACGTTGAAAGTGAAAGTACCGTCTGAATTACTTTTAATTTTTATTTTCTTGTCCTTGTCAGTAGCACAATTCACGGAAAAGCTCGCATCATTGTAACTTTTATATGAAAGGATAAATTTGCCATAAGCCCCAGTGAAGTTTGAAATGATAATATTTGTTGCACAAGATGATAGCTTGGCAAATCTTAAACAAGGAAGTTTGTTAGGTGGTATGTGATATGCCTCATAAGCTTGCATGGAGATGTCACTTGTTTTATACTCATACGTAGCGTTCATCCCAGATTCGTGCGGATATAGCCAACCGTCAAAATGTTCTTCGAAGATAGTGGTCATGTCGTCTGCTGTTTCTTCGGCGAAAGAGGCAACAGGCAAAAGCAGAAAGAGGAGCGATAATAGTTTCTTCATGTATGGCGTTTTAGTATTGGTTTTGGTTCGTTTTTATTGCAAAAATAAGCAATAAGTAGATGTAATTGTTTATTCTTAATGAAGATTTACATACATTTAAGATTAGCGGGCCTATTATTATGGCTTTGTAACGAATATGAAAATAGGGTCACATCAATGTGAAAGCACATTGACATGACCCTTTCTTATTCTCAATAGCTTTTATTCTCGGCTTAGCGAGTGTTGCTTATTCTTCTGCTGGCTCGTCGGCAGGCTTGAGGTTGGTGTAAACGTTTTGCACGTCGTCGAAGTCCTCAAGCTTCTCAACCATCTTCTCGATGGTCTCACGCTGGTCGGCTGGTATGTCTGTCAGGTCGTTTGGAATATAAGTGAACTCGGCAGATGTTATCTCGAATCCGTTGTCCTCAAGATACTTCTGTATGTCTCCGAAGCTTGTCGGTGCGCCGTAGATCGTGATTTCTCCCGACTCCTCATCTGTGTCGAACTCGTCTTCCACTCCGAAGTCGATGAGTTCGAGAATGAGGTCGTCCATCTCGGTGTCCTCTTTCGGCTTGAACGAGAACACGGCCTTGTGGTCGAACAGGAACGACAGGGAACCTGTGGTGCCAAGGTTTCCGCTAAACTTGTTGAAGACCGACCTTACGTCTGCCACGGTGCGGGTGGTGTTGTCGGTGAGCGTGTCGACGAGGATGGCCACTCCGTGAGGTCCATATCCCTCGTAAGTCACCTCCTTATAGTCGGACTGGTCTTTACCCATGGCGTTCTTTATGGCGCGCTGGATATTGTCCTTAGGCATGTTCTCGCGCTTGCAAGTGGCGATGATGGCACGCAGGCGTGGGTTGTTCTCTGGCTCAGGACCACCAGCTTTCACGGCTATGGCAATCTCTTTGCCCAATTTCGTAAACGTGCGAGCCATGTGGCCCCATCTCTTCAGCTTTGTAGCCTTACGGTATTCAAATGCTCTTCCCATTGGTTTGGTGTATTTTTGTTTTTCTTTTGTTTTTCCTTTTTAGCATGTCAGGCATCTTGTGCCTATCCTTCTGCGATGCCTCTCTTTATCTCAGTTCGGCGCCCAGTTGCTTTGTAAGATTTGTGATAAGCTTCTGCATCATGGCCTCTATCTGCTTCTCGGACAGGGTCTTCTCCTCGTCCTCGAACACGAAGTTGACAGCGTAGCTCTTCTTTCCGGCCGGCAGGTTCTTGCCTTGGTAGACATCGAACAGCGTGACCTGACGCAAGAGCTTCTTCTCCGTCTTGCGCGCTAACTGCTCTATTTGCGCGAACTCCACATTGTCGTCGACGAGCAGGGCGAGGTCACGGCTCACTGATGGGTATTTGGAAAGCTCCTTAAACTCCACCTTGTTCTTCTTCGTGGCCTTGACGATGGCCGTCCAGTTGAGTTCGGCATAGAACACGTCTTTCTCCACGTCGCAACTGTGTGCCACTTTCTTAGCGAGCTTACCGTATTCGGCAAGCTTCACGCCTTGGCGTGTCTTGAGTGTCAGACCGTATGCGAACAAGTTGTTTGTGGTCTTCTCTTCCACGGCGACACCCTGTTTCAGTCCGGCCCTTCGCAGGATGTTGAGCACGTAAGCCTTCAGCTCATAGAAAGAAGTCTCCTCGTCGGCGTGTGCCCATGAGCCTTCCACGCGCTTGCCCGTGAGCCACAATGCCAAATGGTATTGCTGCGTGTAAGCCTTGATAGGCGCGTCGTGGTCGTCTTTCTCCGGGTCGTAGTGGTACACGTTGCCCACCTCGAAGAAGCGCAGGTTCTCGCGTTTGCGGTTGATGTTGCGCGCGAGCGACTCCAATCCTCCGAAGACCAGTGTCTGGCGCATCACGCCCAAGTCGGTGGACAGAGGGTTCATTATCTTCACCGTGTTTGCCCAACGGTAGCTGTTCAGCTCGTCGTGGTTGTAGTAGGCCTCCTTGGTGAGCGAGTTGTTCAATATCTCGTTGAAGCCACATCCCACAAGCTGCTCAGAGACAATGTTCTCCAGCTTGTGCTCCTTGTCTTCCTCGTTCTCTGTGGTGAGCGACGACTTGAGCTGTGTGGGTATCTCCACGTTGTTGTATCCGTAGATGCGCAGGATGTCTTCCACCACGTCGCACGGGCGCTTCACGTCCACGCGATATGCCGGCACCGTGAGGTCAAGGCCTTCGGCGTCTTCCTTGTTTATCTTCATCTCAAGGCTCGTCACGATGCTCTTGATGGTGTCGGCGCCGAGCTTCTTGCCTATCAATCGGTCGCAATACTCATAGTTGAGGCGCACGTCGAAGTTTGGAAGTGGTTGTGGATACACGTCTTTTATCTGCATCGACACCTTGCCGCCTGCCAGCTCCTGACAGAGGATGGCAGCCTGCTTGAGTGCGTATATAGTGCCGTTAGGGTCAATGCCACGCTCGAAGCGGAAGCTTGCGTCGGTCGACAATCCGTGGTGGCGCGCGCTCTTGCGAATCCATGTCGGGTGGAAGTAGGCCGATTCGAGAACCACGTTTCGCGTCGTCTCATATGTTCCGGAACCCTTTCCGCCGAATATGCCGGCTATGCACATGGGCTCCTCGGCATTGCAGATGCTGAGGTCGTGCTCCCCAAGTATGTGCTCCACGCCGTCGAGCGTCACGAACTTGGTGCCCTCTGGTTGCGTGCGTACCACTATCTTGTGGCCTGTCACCTTGTCGGCGTCGAAGCAGTGCATTGGCTGCCCATAGGCCATCATGATATAGTTGGTTATGTCCACTATGTTGTTTATCGGTCTGAGGCCTATCGCGTTGAGCCTTTCTTGCATCCACTTCGGGCTTTCCTTCACTTCGCAGTCGGTGACGCTCAGGCAGGCATATCGCTTGCATGCCTCCGTGTTGTCTATTTCCACGTCGATTGGCATGAGCTCGTTGTCGACATGAAACTTAGAGCAGTCGGGCCTATGCAGGCTTGTCTTGTAGCCGCGCTGCGTGAGCCAGGCGTAGAGGTCGCGTGCCACGCCGTAGTGGGAGAGGGCGTCGGCGCGATTGGCCGTGATGTCGATGTCTATCACCCAGTCGCTGTCGAGGTGGTAGTATTCAGCCGCTGGCGTGCCCACGACCGCCTCTTCGGGCAGCACGATGATGCCATTGTGGTCGGTGCCCACGCCAATCTCGTCTTCAGCGCATATCATGCCGAAAGAGTCGACACCGCGCAGGCGGCTTTTCTTTATCACGAACTCTTTGTCGCCATCGTATAGCTTGCAGCCCAGGTCGGCCACTATCACTTTCTGTCCTGCCGCCACGTTGGGCGCGCCGCATACTATTTGTTGTGGCTCGCCCTTGCCAAGGTCTACCGTGGTTACGTGTAGGTGGTCGCTGTTGGGGTGGGCCTCGCATGTGAGCACCTTGCCAACAAACAGGCCTTTCAGTCCGCCTTTGATAGCTTCCACTTCATCGAGCGCGTCCACTTCAAGACCCGTGGATGTCAGCGCGTCGGCTGTCTCTTGGGGGGTAAGGTCAAAATCAACGTATTCCTTAAGCCACTTATATGATATTTTCATTTTGAATGATTGATATTTTGTGCAAAATTAATAATAATCTGTGAGCCAAGCAAAAGCTAACAGTGTTTTTTTATTTCGGTCGTGAAAAGAGCCTTGCGATGGGCAGGTGGCGGCCATCGTGGCCGCCCAGCGCGCTTTGGATGGTCCAATCCTAATCTTTGTAATCCGCGCTTTTTTAGATAAGCTGTCTCCATACACATTATGTTTATTACACATTGTTATATAATATGGTTATATGATAGCCGAACATCTTTTGTGGGCCGTAACATTTCAGTCCCTCGATAATGTGGGAACCGAAGGAAGTACTGGCCTATATAATGTGAAAATATTTTACGAATGGTCGTCTGAGAATCGATTTTTTTCAACCAAGCTGTCTCTTGTCTGAAAATGACGCAATTATGGGACGTTTTCGTAAAACCTTGATTATTAAGCAGTAGTGAATTTTGCGGTTTACAGACGTTGCCGATACGCTGATTTTGCGTCGCCGTTACAGTGTAATCGCATCGCCGTTACGGTGTAATCGCGTTGCCGTTTCAGTGAAATCGCGTCGCCATTACAGTGTAACGGCAACGCGATTTCACTGAAACGGCAAAAATTTTTGGCCGAAAACCGGCCGAAGGTATTGTCGAAGGGCGAAAGGCTACCCTTTTTCCGCTCTAAAAGCACCTGTTTCCAAGTGTTAAATTTTGGCAATAATATTTTACAATTCTACGTGGACGCATGATGCCGTGCCAAAGGATATGGTGTCTTGTGCGCTTACTAATTGTGCTTGTGAGGGAACACCCAGTCGTTTTAGTGGTTTCCTGGTTGTGGAATAAAGCCGAAACCAGGGTATAACTTGAAAATGGGATTGATAAAGTCTTAAATCTCTTTAATAAATCGTCGGCATTGAAGATGATGTAAGGGAAAAGCATTACATTTACAAGTCAGTTTGGCAAGACAGAGAATACAATTGCGAAATAGAATTAAAAAAAATGATGGAAACAAACAAAAGGAATGTAGAGGAAATATTCAAGAAAGACCTGCACCAGTATCTCACTTATATAAAGCGGGTGGATGAGCGTTTGCCAGAGGCTCCAGACATAGAGGCGCTTTGGCCAAAGGTGGGTGAGAGTTATATGCCAGACGCGATCAGAGAGTTTAGCGAGTATCCCACGGTGTCATTGGGATGGATAATGTTCGTGGGAATGGCCATCGCCAAGTATTGGGACGAAGATTGGGAACTGTACAGCAAAGTGGAAGACTTGTATAAGTATCTGCGCGACAGCATCGACTTCGACCACATGGACGATTATATCTGCGGGAAAGTGCTCTTGCTCGACGAGGCCGATAGCAAGTCGCTCTCAGCGGTGGTCGCAGAATGCGCGTCGCGCACATATAACCTGCTCGTCCATCAAAACCTGCAGCCGGGTTCCGAGGAAGCCTTTCGTGGATTTGTCGCCGCCCTGCACCAAATGTATCTCATGGGCGCGGCTATCGAGCTGAAGGCGTTGGGATATCACATGACCAAGCTGTAAGTGCCGCTATCGCCATGTATCCCAATCGCTAATGAGCCTCAATCGCGATTGTCGCGATGGGAGTCTTCTCCAGCCAGACGGGTTAGATGCTGTAAGAAAAGCCTACCGAGAAGTATTCGCGGAACATCCAATAGCCAAGCTTGCTGTCGCGTGTGCGACCGTCGTCAAACCTTGGGTAGAGGAATATCTTTGTGGCGAGATAGCGGTTGAACTGGAAAGAGAACGTGTTTTCCCATTCCGCTTCCATGCGCTTGTAAGTGGTGTAGCCATAGAGCCGTGTCTTCCAAGAGATGTTATCGGAAAACTTCCAAGTCAGGTCAATGGTGGTCTGCGAACCGAAGTCGTGCAGCGAGTGGTGTCCGCTGTCTATGCCGTTGTTTCTGGAGAGCGCGAGTCGGCCGACATATTTGAAGTTGTAGGCGAACGGTGCTAAGTGGAAACTTCCTTTTAGCCGGCCTTTGAGCCTGTTGACGCTATAGTCCATACCGACAGACAGGTTGACGTTGAGAGGTGAAAACAAGTCCGACTTTACCGTCTTGCTGTTGGAGGCGTAATGACGTGCCCACTGTGTTTGGGCAATGAGCTGGAATGTGTAGTACCACCTGCTTGCGGCTTGCAGGCCGAGCTTGCCGGTATATCGCAGCATGTCTTCCGTGGGCTTGACGCTGTGTATGGAGTCGCTCTTTGAGGTTTGCATGCCAAACTTCATCTCCAGCTTGTTGTCCCATTTCACCTTCTGCTTGTTGTTGTAGTTGGCAGACAGGGTGACCGAACCCATCATGGAGTAGTTGCTCTCTCCTCCCTGATACCAGTTGCCAGAGAGATAGTTTTGCATGAACTGCAAGTAGTAGTCGCCTCCGAAGTTCCAGAAGCTAGGCTTGAATACCACGAGGTCAATGGGTTGTCTGTCAGGCTCTTGTGGAAGAGTCTTTTCTATAATCTCCGTAGGGCTTTCCTTTATGGTCTTTGGCTTTATCACGGGTCCGGTTGTCTCAAGGCGTCGCTGCGTGTTGATGACCAGCTCTGGGTGATTGAGATAAAAGGCGAGCAGCGTGCTGTCGGTGTCGCTAAGCTTCTTGTCAATGGAAAGGGCGTTGCCCGCCACGTTTTCATAGAACGTGAACGGCAAGAAGTATGGTGCCGTCTCCATGGGTTTCATGGATGCGGCGTGAACGGAGTCGCGATACAGTGAGTCGCGGAAAATAATCAAAGAATCGGCATATTTGTGCAGGAGCTTTGACGCGCCGTCATTTGTGTAAACGCGAAAGCGGCGCTGGGTAGAGGCCGGGGCCAGCGAAGGAATCATTGTCAAGACAAGGAGAAAAAACAATGTCGCTTGCCAGACATGCTGATGATTGCCGGGAAATATGTTGAGCCTTTTGAGTGACATAAAGCAGGATGAACAATAATTTGATGCAAAGGTAGTAAATGTGAAACGAAATACAAAAGGAAAATACTAAAATGATTTGTTGCTTATCTCGCAAAATAGCAGTATCTTTGCAACAAAATTTTTATTATCATTTTTAATCCTCAAGATTGTGGCAGAAACAAAGTACATTTTCGTCACGGGCGGTGTGGTTTCCTCTTTGGGAAAAGGAATTATATCATCGTCTATAGGAAAGCTCCTTCAGGCAAGGGGCTACAACATCACTATCCAGAAGTTTGATCCTTATATCAACATCGACCCCGGCACGCTCAATCCTTATGAGCATGGAGAGTGTTACGTCACCGTCGATGGCATGGAGACCGATCTCGACCTTGGTCACTACGAGCGTTTCACGGACATCAAGACCACCAAGGCCAATTCCATGACCACAGGCCGCATCTACAAGTCGGTAATCGACAAGGAGCGCCGTGGCGACTATCTCGGTAAGACCATCCAGGTGGTGCCGCATATCACTGACGAGATCAAGCGCAATATCAAGCTGCTCGGCACGAAATATCATTACGACTTTGTCATCACCGAGATTGGCGGAACCATAGGCGACATTGAGAGCGCGCCGTTCCTTGAGGCCATCCGTCAGATGAAATGGGAACTGGGCAAGAATGCGGTGAATACCCACCTTACCTACATTCCTTACCTAAAGGCCGCTGGCGAGTTGAAGACCAAACCGACACAACACAGCGTGAAGGAGTTGCAGAGTGTTGGCATACAGCCCGACATCCTCGTGCTGCGCACGGAGAAGCATCTTGAGGATGGCATCCGCAAGAAGGTGGCGGCATTCTGTAACGTTGATCTCGACTGCGTGGTGCAGAGCGAGGATTTGCCAAGCATCTATGAGGTGCCGGTGAACATGCAAAGCCAAGGCCTTGACGCGGCCATCTTGCGCAAGGTGGGTGAGCCCGTGGGCGAGACACCGGCTCTTGGCCCGTGGAGGACTTTCCTTGAGCGCAGGAATAAGGCCACGAAAGAAGTGCATATCGGTCTCGTGGGCAAGTACGACTTGCAGGACGCCTACAAGAGCATTCGCGAGAGCCTCTCGCAAGCAGGGACATACAACGACCACAAGACCGTCATCACGTTTATCAACTCGGAGTATCTCACTCCTGAGAACGTGGCCGAGAAGGTGAAAGGGCAGGATGGTATCGTGATTTGTCCTGGATTCGGACAGCGTGGCATAGAAGGCAAGATCGTTGCCGCGAAATATTGCCGTGAGCACGACATACCAACCTTTGGCATCTGCCTTGGCATGCAGATGATGGTCATTGAGTTCGCGAGGAACGTGCTGGGATACAAGGACGCCAACAGCCGTGAAATGGACGAGAAGACCCCACATAATGTCATTGACATCATGGAGGAGCAGAAGAACATCACCAACATGGGTGGCACCATGCGTCTTGGCGCATACGAGTGTGACTTGAGGCAAGGCTCGCGCGTGTTCAATATATATAATAAGGAGCACATACAGGAACGTCACCGTCATCGTTATGAGTTCAACAACGACTTTGAGAAGGAGTTTGAGCGCAATGGCATGATGTGCGTGGGACGCAACCCGGAGAGCGACTTGGTTGAGATAGTAGAGATTCCTTCTCTCAAATGGTACATCGGTACGCAATTCCATCCAGAGTACCAGTCTACGGTGCTGCATCCGCATCCTCTCTTCCTCGACTTTGTGAAGACGGCTATTGAAAATCAAGAGAAATAAATGGACAAGAATTCAATAATAGGATTTGTACTTATCGCCGCCGTGCTCATTGGCTTCAGCATCTATTCGCAGCCATCGGAGCAAGAGCAGCGTGCGGCGTTTGTCAAGGACTCCACAGAGCAGGCAAACCGTGCAAAGGCTGAGAAAGCCGTGAAAGCAGCTGAATACAAGCAGCGCCAGGCCTTAAAACAGAAAGTGGCGGAGGACACGACCGCCCTCTTTCATAAGGCTCTTGTTGGAAAGGCCAAGAATGTTGTCTTGAGTAACAACAAGGTGGCCCTTACGCTTTCAACAAAGGGTGCGACGGTTGTGAAGGCATATCTGAAAAACCAGAAAGGCTCAAAGCAATTCGTGGGTCACAATATGGCTGACAGGAGCGGGAAGCATGACGATGAGAATGGCGTGACGCTTTTTGAGGGTCAGCGTCAGTCGCTCAACTACACGCTTGTGGCTAAGGAGTTGAACATCAGCACCGCTGACCTTTACTTCACTCCTTCGGCCGTCACCGACTCTACCGTGACGCTTACTGCTGATGCAGGACAGGGAAAGACGCTCGTGTTCAACTATCGCTTGGGCAAGAACTATATGCTGCACCTCGACATCAAGGCGACGGGAATGAGCGGTTTGTTTGACCCTAACGCCTCACGCATAAACGTGGATTGGCATGAGACGGTCAGGCAGCAGGAGAGGGGGTTCAATTTTGAGAACCGCTACGCGCGCCTCGACTGGAAAAACACGGATGGTGGCACAGACTACCTCAGCGAGGCTTCGTCGAAGCAAGAGACTGTGGACGAACGTATGGACTGGGTGGCCTTCAAGAACCAGTTCTTCTCTACGGTGATTATTTCCAAGGATGGCTTTGAAAAGGGCGCCGACCTTGAGAGCACTGTATATAACAAGGAGTCGCAAGACAACTGGAAGGTGCGCTACCTTAAAGATTTCAAGGCCAACATGAAGACCGCTTTCGACCCAAGTGGAAAGAAAGCCACGGAGTTGGAGTTCTATTATGGCCCCAACGACTTCTATACCTTGAAGAACGTGGAGAAGGAGAGCTCTTTCGACAAGGATCTCGAGATGGAAAGGCTTGTCTACCTTGGCTGGCCACTCTTCCGTATCATAAACCGCTGGTTCACGATGCCTGTGTTCACATGGCTTACATCGTGGGGCTTCAACATGGGTATAGTGTTGATTCTCATCACTCTCCTCTTGAAAGCCATCACTTATCCAATGGTGAAGAAGAGCTACATGTCTTCAGCGAAGATGCGCGTGCTGAAACCGAAGCTCGACGAGGCTACAAAGCAATACAACAAGCCTGAAGATGCCATGCAGAAACAGCAGGCGATGATGGCTGAATACGCCAAGTATGGCGTGTCGCCACTCAGTGGATGCCTGCCGATGCTTATCCAGATGCCTATCTGGATCGCCATGTTCAACTTCGTGCCAAACGCAATACAGTTGCGTGGCGAGAGCTTCCTTTGGATCAACGATCTCTCAACATTTGACCCGATAATTGAGTGGGGCAGGACCTTGCCCGTAATTGGTGACCATCTGTCGTTGACATGTGTGCTATTCGTTGCCGCACAGCTCATTTACTCATGGTTTACGATGCAGCTGCAAAAGGATCAAATGGTAGGACAGCAGGCTGAACAGATGAAGACAATGCAATGGATGATGTACTTAATGCCATTGATGTTCTTCTTCATCTTCAACGACTATTCGGCTGGTCTTAACTTCTATTATTTCATATCGCTTCTTTTCTCTGCGATTATCATGTTCGTGCTCCGCAAGACAACCGACGATGAAAAACTTTTGGCTATCTTGGAGCGTCGCTACAAGGAAAACAAGGACAATCCGAAGAAAATGAGCGGTCTCGCTGCACGTATGCAGGCTTTACAGCAGATGCAGCAAGAGCAGATGAAACAACAACAGAATCGTAAACGGTAGACCATTTTTTATTTAATGTTAGGGAGGCCTGTTTGAGCCTCCCTATACTGTTTAATAATATCTCAGATAATTTTATAAATAATGAACAAGACTATAGCTTTGGTTTTAGGCGCCATGCTTCTTGGAACGCCTAAGATAGACGCTACAACCATGATTGGAAAGAGCAGTATTACGCTGAAGTCCGACTTGATGTCTCCCGAGGCCTTGTGGGCTATGGGCAGAATAGGTACGGCAGCGGTCTCGCCTGACGGTAAGCAGGTGGTGTATCAGGTGAGTTATTACAGTGTAAAGGAGAACAAAAGCCACACGGTTCTTTACATTCAATCAACTAAGGCAGGCAAGGCCATCGTCAAGCCTGTACTTTTGACTTCAAGCCAGAAAAGTGAGAGTGATCCTTCTTGGATAGAAGGTGGCAAGAAGATAGCTTTCTTGCGAGATGGTCAGCTTTGGAAGATGAATGCTGACGGCACAGAGCGTGCCAAGCTCAGCGATTCTAAGATTGACATCGAGGGCTATAAGTTCTCTCCGGATGGAAGTAAGGTCATCCTTATAAAGAGCTTGCCTTACCATGAGTCCATCAAGAAAAATCCGGAAGACCTTCCTCTGGCCACTGGTAGGGTCGTCACCGACCTCAACTATCGTCATTGGGATCACTACGTAGAGAGCGTGGCGCATCCTTTCGTCGCCAATGTCAATGGCGACAAGGTTGACGAAGGTGAAGACATCTTAAAAGGCGAGCCGTATGAGTGTCCGATGGCTCCGTTTGGCGGAATAGAACAACTCGACTGGAGCAAGGATTCCAAGAACATAGCTTATACTTGTCGCAAGAAGACTGGTGTTGATTATGCCGTGTCTACCGACGCTGATATCTATTTATATAATGTGTCAGCGAAGACCACGCGTAATTTGTGTAAGCCGGAGGGGTATAAGGAACCCAAGATTGACCCGACGAAGAGCATGCGCAACCAGGCTGTAAACCATCAAAAAGGTGATATGCAGGTTGGCTATGACGTGAATCCTCAGTTCTCTCCCGATGGTCAATACATCGCATGGCAGAGTATGGCGCGCGATGGATACGAGAGCGATCGCAACCGCCTGTGCGTAATGAACCTGTCAACAGGCAAGAAGCAGTATGTCACAGAGAGCTTCGATTCCAATGTCGACGCTTTTGTTTGGTCAAACGACAGCAAGACCATTTATTTCACTGGTTGCTGGCATGCTACTGAGAATGTCTATCAGACAAACCTGGAAGGCAACGTGATGCAAATCAGCAAGGACGAGTGGGCCGATTATGGTTCTCTTCAGATGATTGGCACCGGCATGAAAGACAAGTCGTTGTTGGTGACTAAACATTCCATGACGCATTCTGACGATCTGTATGTGTTGACACCAAATGGCAAGAAGGCAAAGTCGGCAACGCTCGCGCGTATTACGGAGGAGAACAAGCAGATTTATGATCAGTTGGCGTTGCCAACAATACAACAGCGCTGGGTGACAACGACCGATGGCAAGCAAGAGCTTGTTTGGATTATCCTTCCACCGCATTTTGATTCAACGAAGAAATATCCCACATTGTTGTATTGTGAGGGTGGGCCTCAAAGCCCAGTCTCACAGTTCTGGTCATACAGATGGAACTTCAGCATAATGGCTGCTCATGGTTATATCATAGTGGCGCCAAACCGTCGTGGTCTTCCTGGTTTCGGCTCGGCATGGAACGAGGAGGTGTCACAGGACTGGACAGGCCAGTGCATGCGCGACTATCTTTCGGCTATTGACGATGCCGCCAACAACCTGCCTTATGTCGACAAGGACAGGATGGGTGCCGTGGGTGCCAGCTTCGGTGGCTTCTCTGTCTATTATCTTGCAGGACATCACGACAAGCGTTTTAAGTGTTTCATTGCTCATGACGGTGCTTTCAACCTTGAGTCGATGTATACCGACACGGAGGAGGCTTGGTTCAGCAACTGGGAGTATGACGACGCTTATTGGAACAAGGACGCGACGGAAGCCGCGAAGCGCACATACGAGAACAGTCCTCACCGCTTTGTGGATAAGTGGGACGCGCCTATCCTCTGCATACATGGTGAGAAGGACTATCGCATCAACGCAAACCAGGGCTTTGGAGCATTCAACGCCGCGCGCATGCGTGGCATACCTGCTGAGCTTCTTATCTTCCCTGATGAGAACCACTGGGTGCTGAAACCACAAAACGGAATACTTTGGCAGCGCACGTTCTTCAACTGGCTCGATCGCTGGCTGAAGAAATAAAATAACGCAATATTAGGCTTTGCGGTGCGGGCCGGCTTTTGTTGCCGTCCGCGCCGCAAAATGAAATGTTATTATAAGAAAAATAAAAGTTATATTATGGTTGAGAAATTACAACAGATTCTTAGCGACAGTAAAGGCGCACGCTGGACGGCCCTTTTCATAGTCGCCTTTACTATGATGATGGGCTACTTCATCACAGACGTGATGTCGCCCCTTGAAGTGCTTTTGACCAAGCCTCTTGCCGCAGGGGGATTAGGCTGGTCGTCAGACGACTACGGCTTCTTCTCAGGAAGTTATGGCCTTATCAACGTCTTCCTGCTCATGCTCTTCTTTGGCGGTATCATCCTCGACAAGATGGGCATTCGCTTCACTGGTGTCTTGGCTTGCGCGTTGATGGTGATTGGCGTGTGCATAAAGTATTTTGGTGTCAGTCACGACTTTGGTGGCGACAGCATTTATCTGAATATCATTATCTTCAAGGGCAACTTGCCATTGTCGGCAGCCATAGCCTCCCTTGGTTTCTCCATATTCGGCATGGGTTGCGAGATTTGTGGTATCACGGTTTCTAAGATTATCACTAAGTGGTTCACTGGCCATGAGCTTGCTCTTGCCATGGGCATTCAGGTCGCTCTTGCCCGTCTTGGCACGGCAGCGGCAATGATGTGCTCCCTGCCCATTGCCAAGGCCTTTGGCGGCAAGGTAGGTGCTCCTGTGTTGCTTGGCACCGTATTGCTTATCATTGGTTTCCTTGCCTTTATAGTTTATACGGTCATGGACAAGAAGCTTGACCGCAGTATTGCTGAGGCTAAGGGAGAGAGCGAGAAACATGTTGAAGGGTCTACCGAGTCTGACGATGATGAGAAGTTCCATTTCAGCGACCTCAAGCTCATATTCTCCAATCCTGGTTTCTGGTGCATTTGCTTGTTGTGCTTGCTCTTCTATAGCGGAGTGTTCCCGTTCTTGAAGTTTGCAACCAAATTGATGATTGCCAACTATAATGTTCCAGAGAGCGTGGCCGGCATCATTCCAGGTCTCATTCCTTTCGGCACCATCCTCCTTACGCCGTTGTTTGGCTCGCTGTATGACAAGATAGGAAAAGGCGCCACGCTGATGCTCATTGGCTCTGCCATGCTGGCTGCCATTCACTTTATTTTCGCCATCCACATTTTGCCTTATGGCTGGTTCGCCGTTATCATAATGATACTGCTTGGCGTGGCATTCTCATTGGTTCCTTCCGCCATGTGGCCAAGTGTCCCGAAAATAATCCCCATGAAGTTGTTGGGTTCGGCTTACGCCATTATCTTCTACATCCAGAACATAGGCCTTAGCCTTGTGCCAATGTTGATAGGCAAGCTCAACGGCGCGGATCCTACATACAAGACAAGCATGAGCGTGTTCTGCTCGTTTGGTGTATGCGCTGTGATACTCAGTCTCCTTCTCCTTGTCATCGACAAGAAGAAGGACTATGGATTGCAGGAACCAAACATCAAGTAATATCACTCGAACGTTTTATATATATAATAGATGATAGGTCTGGGCTCCATGTGAGTTCGGGCCTATTGTCGTGTTATCCCTATCATATTGTTTAAATATAACAACTATATTCTGTGCAAACTTTTTAAGTGTTGTTTGCCAGATTCCTTGATTAATGTAAATTGAAAGGACTGAAAAAAATAATTGACAATATATTTGGAGGTAATCAAGGAAATGCCTAATTTTGAAACTGATAATTAAAAATCAAAACCATGTTAAAAACGAACAAAAAATTAGCCATTGCGGCATTGGCCGTTACCATGGCAGCTCCTGTGAACGTTCTTTCCCAAACGCGGTCAGAATGGAACGTGCCTTCGGCGCAATATCCCATGATAGATAGTGAGCGACGCGCCACCATAAAAATTGACGCGCCCAAGGCTTCTGACGTGAAAGCCATGGTGGCTGGCAAGACCTATCCCATGACACGAGACGCCAATGGCAGTTGGAGCGTGACGACAGACCCTCTCGTGGTTGGTTTTCATTACTATTTCTTGGACATAGACAGCGTGAGGGTGACTGACCCAGGCACGGAAACATTTTTCGGTTATAGCAGGCTTGCCAGCGGACTGGAAGTGCCGGAAGGAGAGGAGGGCGACTATTATCGTCCACATCGCGACGTGAATCATGGCCAAGTGCGCCGTGTGCAGTATTATTCGAAATCTTCCCAAGCCTGGAGAGAGGCCGTGGTCTATACGCCTGCCGAGTATGATACTAATGTGAAGAAACGCTATCCCGTGTTGTATCTGCAGCATGGTATGGGTGAGGATGGACGTGGCTGGACCAAGCAAGGACGCATGCAGAACATCATGGACAACATGATAGCCTCTGGCAAGGCCGTACCCATGATTGTGGTGATGGAGAGTGGCGACATCAATATCCCCAGGAAAGAGGGCCTAAGCCGCAACGTGGAAGAGAGCCCCTATGGCAAATCTTTTTATCCCGTGATGCTCAACGACCTCATACCCATGATAGACAAGACCTTCCGCACCAAGACTGACCGCGAGTCGCGAGCCATGGCCGGATTGTCGTGGGGTGGGCATCAGGCTGCGGACATAGTGTTCCCGCATCTCGACAAGTTCGCCTGGCTTGGCCTATTCAGTGGAGCGGTGTATGGCCTTGATGTTAACAAGAACTATGGTGGCGTGTTAAAGGACAAGGACAAGGTCAACACGGCGCTTAAATACTTCTTCATTGGTTGCGGCACGGAAGAGAGTATCGGCGTGCCAAAACTCACCAAGACCCTCGACGAGGCAGGCATACGCTACGATCGCTTCACCTCTCACGGCACAGGGCATGAGTGGTTGACATGGCGTCGTTGCTTGCGTGCCTTCATAACGCGCGTGTTCCAGTGAAGATTCCTTTGGATGCTTTTGCCTCTTGATGAGACTTAAAACAAAAAGGACGGTACATCTCAGAATATGTACCGTCCTTTGATATTTTCTACAAATAAATATTATTTGAAAAAGTCTTTCACAGCCTCGTTAGGAACCATCTGCTCGTCGAAGACGTAAGCACCGGTCTTAGGGCTCTTCACCATCTTGATGACCTTTGAATATGCGCGACCATCAGTGCTACCTTCGTGAAGGGTAGCGACAGCTTTCTTTGCCATAGTCTGTTAGTATTATAATATTAATGACTTAATAGTCGGGATTACTTAATCTCCTTGTGGAGAGTCATCTTTTTAAGGATGGGGTTGTACTTCATGAGCTCGAGACGCTCAGGAGTGTTCTTACGATTCTTTGTCGTAATGTAGCGGCTTGTGCCAGGCAGACCTGAGTTCTTCATCTCTGTGCACTCGAGTATCACCTGCACTCTGTTGCCCTTAGCTTTCTTTGCCATCGTTATTAGTCTCCTATTACTTTAATGTCTTTCCAGTCGCAGTAACCCTTTGCAACGGCTTGCTTCAGGGCAGCGTCAAGACCGACTTTGTTGATAAGACGAAGACCAGCGGCGCTAATCTTCAAGGAAATCCAGCAATTCTCCTCTACATAGAAGAACTTCTTGCTGAAGAGGTTAACGTCAAAGCTGCGCTTTGTGCGATGCTTTGAGTGAGACACATTGCAACCAATCTGTGCCTTCTTGCCTGTTATCTGACAAATCTTAGACATTGCTATTCTTTGTTTTTGATGCGATTTTAACTACTTATTCCAAACAGAGTGCAAAATTACAAAATATCTCCAAAATAGCAAAGCAAAGCTAGATAAAATGTTTGTATTTAAGCTTTTTTACTGTTTTTCTTGCTCATTGAGGTATTCAATGAACAAATTGAGGGCTTTTTTGACTGCTATGTTGAGATTTACGCCTCGCCCATAGTCTTCTGTGAGACAGAATGTGCGCACATCGTCCTTCGAGCCATAGCCGAGCCAAATCGTCCCGGTTGGAATCTCTGGCGTGCCTCCCGTGGGGCCTGCCACGCCCGTGGCCGATATGGCATAGTCTACGCCCAAGGCATCGCATGCTCCCTTGACCATTTCCATTGCCACTTCCTCGCACACGGCAGTTTGCTCTTCCAGCACCTCGTGTGAAACGCCAAGTATCTTTTCCTTTATCTCGTTGGTATAGCTCACGATGCCGCCCTTGAAGTATTGCGACGCTCCGGGAACGGCCACTATCGCTTCGGCTATGCCGCCACCCGTGCAGCTTTCCGCCGTGCCGAGGGTCTTGTTGTTATTATAGAGAGCCTCTTGTATCTGTTGGCTCAAGACTTTGGTTTCTAACTCCATGTGAAAAATGGTTTATGTTCTACTTGAATGTTACTTTAGAGAAGGCAGGGGCGTCTATTGAGCAGAAGTCCTTGTCGAGATACTTATAGTAGCCCACTATGCCAATCATTGCCGCGTTGTCGGTAGTATAGCTGAACTTGGGTATGTATATTGTCCAGCCATATTTCGCGGCGTGCTCGCGGAAGGAGTTGCGCAGGCCGTTGTTTGCCGATACGCCTCCAGCCACCGCCACGTGCTTTATGCCCGTCATCTTTACCGCCTGGCGCAGTTTCTTCATGAGAATGTCCACGATGGTGTGTTCAAGGCTTGCGGCCAAGTCTTCCTTGTGGTGCTCCACGAAATCTGGGTCTTCTGCCACCCACTTGCGCAGGTTGTAGAGGAAGGAAGTCTTGAGACCTGAGAACGAATAGTCGCAACCCGGTATGTTGGGTTCCGAGAACTTATAAGCGAGAGGATTGCCCTTACGCGCCAGCTTGTCTATTATTGGGCCGCCAGGATAACCCAGGCCCATGACCTTTGAGCATTTGTCTATTGCCTCGCCGGCCGCGTCGTCGATGGTCTGCCCCAGCACTTCCATGTCGTTGTATGCGTTCACTTTCACTATCTGTGAGTTGCCGCCCGACACAAGCAGGCAGATGAAGGGCAGGGGAGGCATGTGGCTGTCGTCGTCGCTTTCCTTTATGAAGTGCGCCATGACGTGGCCCTGCAAGTGGTTGACGTCTATCAGTGGTATCCCGAGGCTGCGTGCGAAACCCTTGGCGAAGCTCACGCCTACGAGCAGCGAGCCCATCAAGCCTGGGCCTCGCGTGAAGGCTACGGCCGACAGTTGCTCTTTCGTTATGCCGGCACGCTTTATGGCCTGGTCAACCACTGGCACCACGTTTTGCTGGTGGGCGCGGCTCGCGAGTTCCGGCACCACGCCGCCATAGGCGCGATGCACCTCTTGCGACGCTGTTACATTACTCAGCAACACGCCGTTGCGCAGCACGGCAGCCGACGTGTCGTCGCAGCTGCTCTCTATTCCTAATATATATATGTCTTGCATAAGGCTCTTGCTCCGTTATTGCTTAGTATGAAAGTATTTCCACTCCGTGCTCGGTCATGAGGAACGTGTGCTCCCATTGAGCCGAAGGCTTTTCGTCAGCTGTTATCACCTCCCATCCGTAAGGGTCATCAGCGTCGATAAACACTTTCCATGATCCCATGTTTATCATTGGCTCTATGGTGAATGTCATTCCCGGCACAAGCAACATTCCCGTGCCCTTGTGCCCATAGTGCAACACCTCAGGCTCCTCGTGCATGGCCAGGCCCACGCCGTGGCCGCACAGGTCGCGCACCACGCCGTAGCCGTGTTTCTCGGCGTGCTTCTGTATGGCGTGGCCTATGTCGCCAAGAAATCCCCATGGCTTGGCGGCCTCGGCACCAAGGTCAAGACATTCCTTGGTGACCTTCACGAGTTCTTCCTTTTCCGGAGTGGTCTTTCCGCCGATGATGAACATTCGCGATGCGTCGCCGAAATAGCCATTGTAGTCGAGCGTCATGTCCACGTTCACGATGTCGCCCGGCTGCAACATGTCTTCCTTCTTTGGAATGCCGTGGCACACCACCTCGTTGATGCTGGTGCATACGGCCTTGGGGAAGCCTTCATAGTTGAGGCACGACGGGTTGCAGTCGTGATCCTTGCAATACTGCATCACCACGTCGTCGATGTCTTGCGTGCTTATCCCGGGGCCTATCATGGCCTCAACGGCGTCGAGGCAACCCGTGTTGAGCTTTCCGGCAATGCGTATGCCCTCTATCTGCTCAGGCGTGCGAACCATGTCGCGTGTTGGCACGAGCTTGCCTTTCGACTCGAATGCCATGATCTTCTTGTCCAGTTCGGTGGGTTCTTGCCCTTTTATGCAGTGCCACCGGCGCTTAGTGTTCAGTTTCATAAACATTTGTGTTTTTTCTTTCATGCAAAGTTACTGCTTTTTAGGATAATGAGGCAAAAAACAGTGGCATAATCATGAAAAAAAAGAATAACAATCACTCTGCCTCGTCCGGATTGACGTATTTGCCGTTGACTTTCAACGGCTCAAGGTGTATGATGACGTGCGTCCCAGGTCCGAACTGTTGCTTTATGGCATGCTCCACTCTCGTGGCGTGCTCATGCGCCTCATACAGGTTCGTTTTCCCTGGCATCCTTACGTGCATCTCTATGGCGAAGTTGTTGCCTATGCGGCGTGTGCGAAGGTTGTGCACTTCGTATATGTCGTTGTCTTTTTGCGCTATGGCCACAATCTGCTTCTCAACATCTTCTGGCAGGCTTGCCTCCAATAGTTCGCTCGACGACTGCCTTATCAGTTTCACCGCCTCTCCGACGATGAAGCCGCTCACGATGACGGCGGTCAAGGGGTCGAGCACGGTCCATTTAGAGCCTAAGAGTATGGCAGAGCCCGTGCCGATGGCGGTGCCGACAGACGAGAGTGCGTCGGAGCGGTGGTGCCAGGCGTTGGCGATGACCGCTTGCGAGTTGTATCTCTTGCCTACTTTTGCCGTGAACTGGAAGCACCACTCCTTGAGCAGGATGCTGACCACGGCGGCAACGAAGGCTATGACGCCGGGGCAGGGCAGCGATGCTCCGTGGACCACTTTAATGATCTTCTCCAGGCCGCCAATGCATATCATGGCACCCACGCAAAGCAGCGCGATGCCAATGAGCGCGGTTGCGAGGGTCTCGTATTTGCCGTGCCCGAAGTCATGGTCCTTGTCTTTGGGCCTGTTGCTCAACCGTACAAAAACAAGCATCACGATGTCTGACAGGAAATCGCTTAGCGAGTGCAAGGCGTCGGCTATCATGGCGGCAGAACCGCCTAATATACCGGCAATGAACTTGAAAACCAGCAGGAAGACATTGATTAAGCTTCCCTCGATAGTCACTTTGTCGATTGCGTGCAACCGAACAACGTTCTCATCTTTTTCCATGATTTCAATCTACCTCCAAAGATTTGTTTATTTTAGAGACATTCTTGATAACGAGCTGCAAAATTACACTTTTCTCGTGAGAAGTGAACGATTAATCTTCCACTATTTTTCTTGATAGTGTTGCTGGTCTTACAATGTGCTTATTATAAAGCCTTTGTCAATTAGCTTTTCCTTGTCTTCGGGTAGGGCTTAGGCGCGCCAAAGGTCGGAGCGAGTGTCTAAATGATGCGATTATTTGCTAAAAATGCAAAAATCATTTGATAGTCTCAAATAAAAGCCGTAATTTGGAGGTGTGCTTGAAAAGCACGTCAACATGTTTAACTATCTAAACGTTTTAAGAAATGCTAAACAAAAAAGTGGAAGAGGCTATCAACGCCCAGATTAATGCGGAGATGTGGTCTGCATACCTGTATCTATCCATGGCAGCATATTGTCATGCCAATGGCAACCCAGGCATGGGCAACTGGTTTCAGGTCCAGTTCCAGGAGGAGCAAGACCACGCCAAGATCTTGTTCAACTATATCATCCAGCGTGGCGGTCATGTGGAGTTGAAGGCTATAGACGCCGTTCCCACCGCATGGGATAATCCTTTGGATGTGTTTGAGGCAACTTTGGCCCATGAGCAGAAGGTCACGTCGCTCATCAACAATCTCTTCGCCCTTACCACTCAGGAAAACGACTATGCCACACAGAGCATGCTCAAGTGGTTTGTTGACGAGCAGGTGGAGGAAGAGGAAAACGCGCAGAACATTATCGATAACCTGCGCATGATCAATGACAATGGCTATGGTCTTTATATGCTCGACAAGGAGCTTGGGGCCCGAGTCTATACACAGGCTGCGCCATTGGCAAACAAGGCGTAGCGGCGACAGGCACGTCACGAGACATGAAACCACCTGTACGGGTTGAGACTTGTAGAGTCGGCCCGTGCAGGTGGTTTCATGTTTTATGTTCTTGCTTGCGAGGTGTTTCAGATCTTGTCCAAAGCCTGCTTGATGTCGTCGAGAATGTCCTCCACGTCCTCGATACCTACGGAGAGGCGAATCAGGTCTGGGGCGATGCCGGCCTCACGCAGCTGTTCGTCGCTGAGCTGTCGGTGGGTGTGGCTGGCAGGATGGAGTACACAGGTGCGTGCGTCCGCCACGTGGGTCACGATGTTGATCATGTCGAGTGAGTCCATAAACTTGATGGCCGTGTCACGGTCGCCCTTCAGTCCGAAGGCGATGACGCCGCACGTGCCGTTTGGCAAGTATTTCTGTGCCAGGTCGTAATAGGCATCGTCTTTCAAGCCAGCGTAGCGGACCCAGGCCACACGTGGGTCGTCGTGCAGAAACTCCGCTATCTTCTGCGCGTTGGCGCAGTGTTGACGCATGCGCAGGTGCAGGCTCTGCAAGCCGAGGTTGAGGATGAAGGAGTTCATCGGTGCCGGAATGCTGCCGAGGTCGCGCATCAGTTGTGCCACAAGCTTGGTGGTGTATCCCATCTTGCCAAACGCCTTCACGTAGGTCAAGCCATGGTAGCTCTCGTCTGGGGTGCAGAGGCCAGGAAACTTGTCGGCGTGGGCCATCCAGTCGAAGTTGCCGCTATCCACTACCACGCCACCAACCTGTGAGGCCGTTCCATCCATGTATTTTGTGGTGGAGTGGGTCACGATGTCGGCGCCCCATTCGAATGGGCGGCAGTTGATAGGAGTGGCGAAAGTGTTGTCCACTATGAGAGGAACCCCGTTATTGTGGGCTATGCGAGCAAATTTCTCTATGTCGAGCACGGCGCATCCAGGGTTGCTGATGGTCTCTCCAAACACGACTTTCGTGTTAGGGCGGAAAGCCTTCTGTATTTCCTCCTCGCTATCGTTGGGGTTGACGAATGTACACTCTATGCCGAGCTTCTTCAAGGTCACGCCGAAGAGGTTGAATGTCCCGCCATAAATCTCGTTTGATGTCACTATGTGGTCGCCAGCCTCGCAGATGTTGAACACCGCGTAGAAGTTGGCGGCCTGGCCGCTGCTGGTCAATACGGCCCCCACGCCACCTTCCAGCTGTGCAATCTTCTTTGCCACGGCGTCGTTGGTAGGGTTCTGGAGTCGGCTATAGAAATATCCTTCCTTCTTCAAGTCGAAGAGCATTGCCATCTCCTCAGAGTTGTCATACTTGAACGTCGTGCTCTGGATGATTGGCAATTCGATTGGTTCGCCATTTTTAGGCTCATAGCCTCCCTGTACGCAGATGGAAGCCGTGCGTAGTTTTTTTCCCATTTATTTTGTTGTTTTTTCTGTTGTTTTCTTTTTTTTATATAAGTAAAGGCTCTTGTGGCTTGGCCGAGGCTTATCTTTGTATAAGATGGCGCAAAGATAGGCAATTTTTAGGTAATTGCCATGTTGTGGCATGAAATATCATTAAAAAAATAGTAGTCCGCTAAATCTTCTTGAAGACAAGGAAGCCGTCAATGCCCAACATGAAGGCCCAACCGTGGAAAGGGCAAGAACTGCAATACGGCACACGTAGAAATGTAAAATATTATTGCCAAAATTTAACACTTCGGAACAGGTGCATTTAGAGCGGGAAAAGGGTAGCCTTCGGCCTCTTGACAACGCTGTCGGCCGGTTTTTGGCAAAACTTTTTTGCCGTTACGGCGTTATCGCGTCGCGATTACACCGTAACGGCATCGCGATTACACCGTAACGGCATCGCGATTACACCGTAACGGCACCGCGATTACACCGTAACGGCGACGCCTTTTTAGTGCTTTTATGACATCAAAAAACAGATAGAATTGCAACGCGTTGATAGTCAATGGTTTATTAAAACGGCCCGTAATCGCGTCATTTCGAACGAAGAGAGGGTTTGGTTGAAAAAAATCGATTCTCAGACGACCTTTTGTAAAATATTATTATCAAGTCAACTATGAATTTGGTGCGCGTTTATATTTTGCCTTTACGCCTTAATCGCGTCGCGTTTGTTTACCAATGATGTCTTGGAAAAGGCATAAGCCTAATCCAACTTAAAAATTACAAAGAAATGTTTGAACCTGCGCACATTTTTGAAAAAAAATATGGTCAAACAAAATAATCTTTGTAGTTTTGCGTAAACTTAAAGAGATATTTTATGTCCATTGACAAGGTAACATATTGGCGAGATTTTGCCTGTAAACTTTCAAGAAACGTATAGGCTTATGAAGAAAAGACGCATGATGACTATTGCGGTCTCTTGCATGATGATGCTTGCCGTGTGCGTGGATGCGCCGGCAAAGGTAAAGAAGACCGTGGAGCGGGGAATGACAAAAGAAGAGGTCACGGCCATACTTGGTAATCCAAAGTTGATGAGTTTTGACTCTTTCGGCGATAGGTGGCAATATGAGAGCCAAAACATTTTGACGGGAGATATTAAACACACCAATGTGATGTTTGACCGCAGTGGTAGGGTTGTGGGTCTCGACACTTATATTGAAGAGTTGAAAAGAAATAATGGCAATAATTCCAATTGTCAACATCCTGCACCCCAACCTGTTCAACCTGCTCCGCCAGTTAGGCCAGTTCCACCAGCATACAACTCCGGTATGCATGTCGGTTATTCCTATTGTCTTGACGATGCATCGTTTTCCAAGTTTTATAACAAGGTGAGAAATGCCACATTCGATAATGAGAAGTTCGACCTTATTGAGGTGGCAAGTCTTGGTTGCTGGTATTCTTGCGCCCAGACTGCCCGCATGATGAGACTGTTCACGTTTGACGATGACAGGATGAAAGTGCTTCGGCTTATGGCTTCTCGCATCGTGGATCCTCAAAATTCCGCGGACATCTACCGCCTTTTCGACTTTGAAAGCGAGAAAGCCAAAGTGGGTGAGATACTGCGTGGGGCTCTAAAATAGAGCGAGTGCATATATTAATAAGCAAACGTACAAGTATAATAAGGTAACGTACAGGAGATTACTTAGCAATTATTTGTAAAAAATAAGCCCATTGACAAGACTAAGCTATGTAGCTGAATCTGTCAATGGGCTTTATTTGATTATTATATTGCCCGCATGAAAAACGAGCAATATAAGTAATGATTTTATAGTAGTAATGTTCTATCAATACTCTCCCCACGCCTTGATGTCGATGTCGTCGAGCGACAGCGTGGTGAAGGCATTGATGAATGCCGAGGCAAGACGGCTATTGGTGATCAAAGGCACGTTGAGGTCTATTGCCGCACGACGAATCTTGTAACCGTTTGTCAGTTCGCCAGCGGTGAGGTCCTTAGGAATATTAACCACCATGTCGATCTTCTTCTCATGGAGCATTTGCAAGGCCTGCGGCTGCTTGTCAGACTCTGATGGCCAGTAGACAAGTGTGTTGGCCACACCGTTCTCAGAGAGATAGCGAGAGGTGCCTGGGGTCGCGAACAGCTCATATCCATGATTCACGAGGCACTTTGCGGCATCGAGCATCTCTGCCTTTTGCTTGGCGCCTCCGGTTGAGAGCAGCACGGTGTGTTTAGGTATGCGCTGGCCAACGGCAAGCTCAGCCTTGAGCAGAGCCTGGTTGGTGTCGTCGCCCAAGCATCCCACCTCACCAGTGGAGCTCATGTCCACGCCGAGCACAGGGTCGGCCTTTTGCAAGCGGTTGAATGAGAATTGCGAAGCCTTGATGCCAACATAGTCGAGGTCGAAGAGGCTCTTGGCCGGTTTCTCGACAGGAACGCCGAGCATTATCTTTGTGGCAAGCTCAATGAAGTTGAGCTTCAGCACCTTGCTTACGAATGGGAATGAACGAGAACTGCGGAGGTTGCACTCAATGACGAGTATGTCGTTCTCGCGTGCCATGAACTGGATGTTGAATGGGCCATTGATATGCAATGCCGCCGCAATCTTGCGGCTGACGCGCTTGATACGGCGAACAGTCTCCACATACAGCTTTTGTGGTGGCAACTGAAGAGTGGCATCGCCAGAGTGGACACCGGCAAACTCGATGTGCTCGGATATGGCATAAGCCATGACTTCGCCATTACGTGCCACGGCGTCGAAGTCGATTTCCTTGGCGTGCTCGATAAACTTCGATACTACCACGGGGTGGTCTTCACTCACGTTGGCGGCAAGTTGCAAGAAGCGGTGAAGCTCCTCGTCGTTGGAGCAGACATTCATCGCCGCGCCAGAGAGGACGTAAGAAGGACGCACGAGGACAGGGAAGCCAACGCGCTTCACGAACTCATCGATGTCGTCCATGCTCTTGAGGGCGCTCCATTCCGGTTGGTTGATGCCTAACTCGTTGAGCATCTGCGAGAACTTGGCACGATCCTCAGCATGGTCAATGTCTTTGGCCTGTGTGCCAAGGATTGGCACGTTTTGCTCGTCGAGATACATGGCGAGGTTGTTTGGAATCTGTCCGCCCGTGGAGACGATGACACCGTAAGGCTGCTCCATGTCGATGATGTCCATGACGCGCTCGAAGGTGAGCTCGTCGAAATAAAGACGGTCGCACATGTCGTAGTCGGTCGACACTGTCTCTGGGTTATAGTTGATCATGATAGACCTGTAACCCTGCTTGCGGATGGTGTGCAGGGCTTGCACTCCACACCAGTCGAACTCAACGGAAGAGCCTATGCGATAAGCTCCTGAGCCAAGCACGATAACCGAGCGGTGGTCGCTGGTAAAGTCGATGTCGCTCTTTACGCCCGCGTATGTGACGTATAGGTAATTGGTCTGCGCAGGATACTCGGCGGCAAGGGTGTCAATCTGCTTTACCACAGGCAGGATGCCGTAGTTCTTGCGAAGACTGCGGATCACGAGCATGGCCTTGTGCATGTTGCCAATCTCTTTCTCAAGGTTGACGGCACGGGCAATCTGGAAATCGGTGAAGCCGTAAACCTTGGCCTCGCGAAGCAATTCCTTGTCGAGAGTGTTGACATTGCACTTCTTCAAGCGCTCGTCTATGTCGATGATATGTTTTAGCTTATAGAGGAACCAGCGGTCAATCTTGGTAAGGTCGTGAATCTCGTCGACGGAGTAACCTTTGTGCATGGCTTTTGATATGACAAACACACGCTTGTCAGTTGGCTCACGGAGCGACTTGTCGATATCTGATATTTCCAGCTCCTTGTTTTCCACGAAGCCGTGCATGCCTTGTCCGATCATTCGGAGACCTTTCTGTATGGCTTCTTCGAAGTTGCGACCGATGGCCATTACCTCACCCACCGACTTCATGCTGGAGCCTAACTCCTTGTCAACGCCACGGAACTTGCTCAAGTCCCAACGTGGAATCTTGCAGACCACGTAGTCGAGTGCTGGCTCAAAGAACGCTGACGTGGTTTTAGTGACAGAGTTCTTCAATTCGAAGAGGCCATAGCCCAATCCGAGTTTAGCGGCAACGAAGGCGAGAGGATATCCAGTAGCCTTGGAAGCCAATGCAGACGAGCGAGAGAGGCGCGCGTTGACCTCGATTACGCGGTAGTCCTCAGAGTTGGGGTCGAATGCGTACTGCACGTTACATTCGCCCACTATGCCGATGTGGCGCACGATCTTGATAGACAGCGCGCGCAACTTGTGGTATTCAGAGTTGGTGAGGGTCTGCGATGGCGCGATGACGATACTCTCGCCCGTGTGGATGCCCAATGGGTCGAAATTCTCCATGTTGCACACCGTGATACAGTTGTCGTAACGGTCGCGCACCACTTCATATTCTATTTCCTTCCAACCTTTGAGGCTCTTTTCCACAAGGACCTGCGGAGAGAATGAAAATGCCTTTTCGCAAATCTTGCGTAGCTCTTCATCGTTGTTGGCAAAGCCAGAGCCGAGGCCTCCGAGCGCGTAAGCTGCGCGTATGATGACGGGGTAACCCAAGTCCTTCGCGGCCTTGAGAGCCTGGTCCATGTCTTCGCAAGCCTCGCTCTTGATGGTGTTGATGTTTATCTCGTCGAGCTTTTCCACGAAACGCTCGCGATCCTCCGTGTTCATGATAGCGCTCACAGGTGTGCCGAGCACTTGAACATTGTATTTCTCCAATACGCCACTTTCTTCAAGTTCCACACCACAGTTGAGTGCCGTCTGTCCGCCGAAGGAAAGAAGAATGCCGTCTGGGCGTTCCTTGGCTATGACGCGCTCCACGAAATATGGTTGCACGGGAAGGAAGTAGATTTGGTCGGCCACGCCTTCCGATGTTTGCACCGTGGCGATGTTCGGGTTGATGAGCACCGTCTGTATGCCTTCTTCGCGCAGGGCTTTTAGTGCTTGAGAGCCAGAATAGTCGAACTCGCCAGCTTCACCAATCTTAAGTGCGCCAGAGCCTAACAGGAGAACCTTCTTGATATTTTGATTTTTCATTGTCTCAGTCTTTCAAAGTGTCTATGAATTTGTCGAACATGAACTCGGTGTCTACAGGACCCGAGCAAGCCTCGGGATGGAACTGTGACGAGAACCAGGGGTTTGTCTTGTGGCGTATGCCCTCGTTTGAGCCGTCGTTCATGTTTACGAAAAGCTCTTCCCACTCAGAGCCTAATGTTGAGGCGTCGACGGCGTAACCATGGTTCTGCGAGGTAATGTAGCAATGCTCTGTCCCAACGAGGCGCACAGGCTGGTTGTGGGAACGGTGGCCGTATTTGAGCTTGTAGATAGAGGCTCCTGCGGCCTTGCCGAGGAGTTGGTTGCCCATGCAGATGCCGCATATCGGCTTACGGCTCATGCTCAACTGTTTCTTTAAGACATCCACGGCAGGCTGGCATGTGTCAGGGTCGCCAGGCCCATTGGCAAGGAAGAGGCCATCGAAGTCCATGTCGGTGTAGTCGTAGTTCCATGGCACGCGGATAACCTCCACGCCTCTATTGATGAGGCAACGAATGATGTTGGCCTTTACTCCACAGTCGACAAGCACCACTTTCTTTCCAGCTCCCTCATTGTAGCGGATGACTTCCTTGCACGACACCTTGTCCACGAAGTTCACGCCCGAATAGTCAGCGTGTGGCACGTTCTCTGGCTCATCGTCAAACACGATAGACCCCATCATGACGCCATGCTCACGCAACACCTTGGTCAACAGTCTTGTATCTATGCCCGTGATGCCAGGTATGTGTTCACGTTGAAGCCATGAGGCAAGCGTCTCCACGCCATTCCAGTGGCTGTATTGCTCGCTGTAGTCGGAGCATATCATGGCCGCGACATAAATCTTGTTGCTCTCCATGAATGTGGGCAGGCCGTTTTTCTCAAATGTGAATGGTGGCACGCCATAGTTGCCTATCAGTGGATAGGTGAACGTAAGGATTTGCCCGGCATAAGAAGGGTCGGTCAATGATTCGGGATAACCCATCATGGCGGTGTTGAAGACAACTTCGCCTGCTACGGGTGCGTCGTAACCGAAAGAGCGGCCATGAAACTTTGTGCCGTCAGATAATATCAAAGTAACATTTTTCATCTGTTGTTGTTTTATATGCCTAAATTCATGCAACCATAAACATTCTCATAATAATTGATGAATGCCTTAATGCACATCTTGTTTCCGCCTGGGGTGGGGTAGTAACCCGAGAAATACCAATCGCCTTGATTTTCCGGTATTGCTTTGTGGAGACCGTCGAGCGACTGGTAGACAATGTCGACGGGAGTCGTCATGTCGTCAGGTTTAAGCATCTCCACTATTTTCCTATTTATCTCTTCTTCAGTGAATGGCTGGTAAATGTCGCGCACATGGTTCACCATCTCATTTGTCGGCTTCTCGAGCTCGGCCTTGCAAGCCTTGTAGGTGTCGTGTATCAGATGCTCCATGCCTCGGTCGTGTATGAGGGCTATAGTGGCGCGGAACACGCAGAACTCCTCAAGCCTTGGCATGTCGATACCGTAGTAGTCGGGATAACGAATTTGTGGAGCAGAGCTTACAATGACAATTTTCTTTGGATGCAACCTGTCGAGAATGTGGAGGATGCTCTCCTTCAGCGTCGTGCCACGCACTATGCTGTCGTCTATGATTACGAGATTGTCCTTGTATGGCTCAATGGAACCGTAAGTGACATCGTAGACATGAGCGGCAAGGTCGTTTCGTGCCGTGCCTTCCGTGATGAACGTGCGCAGCTTGATGTCTTTCCAGGCCACTTTCTCGGATCTGACATCGCGGTTGAGCATTGCTTCAAGCTCATCGCGAGAAGGCTTGTGTCCCAAAGCCAGGATGTCGTTAATGTCTTGTTCCCTTTGGTAATTCTTGAATCCGTCGAGCAAGCCGTAATAAGCCACCTCTGCCGTATTGGGTATGAATGATATGACCGTGTGCTCAGTGTCGCCGTCAACGGCTATGAGCACTTTAGGAGTCAACTGCTCTCCCAGCTTTTTGCGCTCACGGTAGATATCCCTATCGGAACCGCGCGAGAAGTATATGTGCTCAAATGAGCACTTATAGTTTTCCTCTTCCTTTAGTATTTGTTGTTCCGTGGTGTAACCATCGTTTCTCACGATTAGCGCGGCTCCAGGAGTGAGCTCGTGTATCTCGTCGTATTCGAGGTCGAATGTGGTTTGAAGTACGGGCCTTTCAGATGCCACGGCCACGATTTCGTCGTTCTTATACCAAAAAGCGGGACGAATGCCATGAGTGTCTCTCATCGCAAACATCTCGCCGCTTCCGGTGATGCCACACATTACGTATCCACCGTCGAAATGATTCATCGTTGTCTTGAGGACATTTTCCACGCGAACATGGCTGTCGATGTAATCTGTGATGTCGGTGTCTTGTAATCCTTGTTTCTGAGCTTCCACGAAGTTGCGCTCCACCTCGCGATCCAACCTGTGGCCCATGAGCTCAAGCGTTATATAAGTGTCACTGTATATACGTGGGCATTGTCCTTGCTGGGTCAGGGTCTTGAATACGTCTTCAACATTTGTCATGTTGAAATTGCCGCAGATGCAAAGGTTTTTCGCTTTCCAGTTGTTTCTTCTCAAGAATGGATGCACATACTTCACGCCACTCTTTCCCGTTGTTGAGTAGCGCAAGTGCCCCATGTAAAGCTCGCCTGCGAAAGGAAGTTCGTCATAGGCATCAGTGTCTATGTCCTCTTCCTTCATCACTAGCTTTATTTGCCTGTTGGCCTCATTGAATATCTCCGTGATGGCGTTGGCGCCTTCTGCCCTTTCCCTGAACATGTATTCGTGTCCTGGCTTGGTGTTGAGCTTCACGGAGGCTATGCCTGCGCCTTCTTGACCGCGGTTGTGCTCTTTCTCCATCATCAGATAGAGCTTGCCCAGTCCCCATTTCCATGAGCCATATTTCTTTTGGTAATAGCTGAGGGGTTTCAGTAGGCGTACTAAAGCAACGCCGCAATCCTCATGGATATTGTTTTCCATTTATTATGAATGCTTGGTTATGTGTTTATTTCAAGATTGTCAATACCAGTGACGCCACGGTGGTGGCCCAACCTAAGACCGTGACCCAAAGCGTTGTCCACTGGCCAGTGGAAGATTGCACAGTCTTCTGCTTTGTCGGCTGGACGTAGACAATGTCGTTTTGCTTAAGATAATAATATGGGTCATTGAACACTCTCGCGTCGTTCATGTTGAAACGATGCGTGTGCTTCTCGCCTGTGGAGTCCTCGCGCACCAACAGCACGTTTGTGCGCTTTCCGTACATGGAGATGTCGCCAGCCTGTGCCAAGGCCTGGACGATGTTTATCTTCTCGTCTGGCACGTCGATTACCTTCGAGCCAAGCTCTCCTATCATGGTGACGCGGAAGCTCCTGAGCCTGCATATTACGACAGGCTTCTCTGAACGTGAGAGATAAGGTTTGAGCTTGTTTGAAATGGTATCTTCTATTTCCGAGTTGGAAAGCCCGCCCACGTGAATCCTTCCCAATACGGGAAAGTTGATGCAGCCTTCGTTGTCGACGAGGTATCCACGAATGTTATTATTGGTAGAACTGTTGGCCTCTGTACCCGAAAAAAGGTTGAACGGCTGTGAAACCTCCGGGTTGGTAGTCTTGACGATGATGGAAAGCTCGTCGTTAGGCATGATCCTTGTCACGGGAAGGCCTTTGGACGCTGACAAGTCTAATGTGTCAATGTTTTGGAAATAAGTGTAATGACGCATGCTTGAACAACTTCCCAAAGCGAGAAGTATGGCACACAGAACCGGGATAAAGAGGATTTTCTTCATTTTTTAATATAATGAATGCTTTATTAGTGCAAAGGTAAGACTTATTTTCCAAAGTATAAAGGATTAGCTTGAAAATAATTTCTTGAAATAATTTGAATAGCATAAAAAATAAGTAATTTTGCAAAAGCAAAGGAATTAACTATTGATTGTCAATAACTGTATAATTTTTTAACGTATGGCATCCGATGAAATATGGCTGTTGAAATGGCATGAGTACATGTCGTATCTTGATGCTAACAAGCACAGACCGTCCAAGTATCATGCAGAGGATATGGTTTTGGTCAATTGGCTAAAGTATAACCGTAGGCTGTTGAAAAACAACAAGCTAAGCCAGGCCAAGAAAGATAAGATAAAAATGCTCTTGGCAGAGGCCGACAAGTATAGAAGAGTCAATCAATACAGTTATTATCATAAATGATACTGCCTTCGCAATGAATAAAGTGCTGCTGATTTACACTGGTGGGACTATTGGAATGGGGCAAAATCCACAGACTGGCGCGTTGGAACCGCTTGATTTCAACCACCTTGAGGACTCCATGCCGGAATTTAACCTTATACGTACCAATGTGGACGTATATCAGTTTACGCCACCTATCGATTCAAGCGACATGAAACCCAAAAACTGGGCGCAATTGGTGAGGATAATAGCGCACAATTACGACCAGTATGATGGTTTCGTGGTCTTGCATGGCACCGACACGATGGCTTACACGGCCTCGGCCTTGTCGTTCATGTTGGAGAACCTTACCAAGCCTGTGATTCTCACGGGATCACAACTTCCTATTGGACAGTTGAGGACTGACGGCAAGGAAAACCTTATTACCAGCATAGAGTTGGCGGCAATGAAAGACAAGTATGGCCATGCCAGGGTGCCTGAGGTTTGCATCTATTTCAGTGGGAGATTGTTGAGGGGCAACAGGTCCACGAAGATAAACGCGGAAGGCTTTTTCGCCTTTGACAGCTTCAATTATCCGCACCTGTGTGACGCGGGTGTCAATTTTACCTTTCACGATCACCATATTCTCAAGCGCGACTTCTCCAAGCCCATGATTCCGCATTACGCCATGGACGAGAATGTATTGGTTTTTAGCATCTTCCCGGGCATTCAAGAGCGAATTTTCAGGAATGTGCTTAACTCCAGTTCGCTTCGTGGCATGGTCGTCAGGACCTTCGGCAGCGGCAACGCGCCACACAACTATTGGCTGATGCCACTGCTGAGGCAAGCCGCCCAAATGGGAGTGGTGATTGTGAACATTAGCCAATGCGTAGCCGGAAGCGTGGTCATGGACAGGTATGACACAGGCTATCAACTCAAGGACATTGGGGTGGTGTCTGGTTTCGATGGCACCGTGGAGTCTGCCATCACCAAGCTTATGTTCCTACAGGCATTGCATTCAGACCCTAATGTCATACGCGGCTTAATGTGCCAGTCAATTGCCGGTGAGATAACAGTGTAGCCAGTTCTTGGAGAAGTAACGGTCTTTCCGGTTGTCTCTAAAACGTTTGTCTTGCTGGTTATGAAAAAACGGCGCGGCCTAAATGAAATTAGGTCGCGCCGCATTATGGGATGCATTAATCTCAGTGCATAAAGGTTTTTACTCGCATGACAATTCCTATTGTTTGAACAACTCCTTTATTCCTCCGAGGCTTCCCATGAGGTTGCTTGCCTCGTAAGGCAGGAACACGGTCTTAGACTTGTCGCCAGCCGCGACTTGTTGCAGCATTTGAATATAGTTTTTCGCGAGCAGGTAGTTGGCGGGGTTCGTGGTTTGCCCCACGGCTTGCGTCACCTTCTCTATAGCCGCGGCCTCAGCTTCCGCCTTGCGTATGCGTGCCGTGGCTTCACCTTCCGCCCTGAGTATAGCTTGCTGCTTGTCGGCTTCGGCACGGTTTATGGTGGCAGCTTTCTCGCCTTCCGATTTCAGAATCTGCGCTTGCTTCTGACCCTCTGAAGTAAGAATAGTGGCACGCTTGTCGCGTTCTGCCTGCATCTGCTTCTCCATGGCTTGGAGCACGCTTTGTGGAGGCGTGATGTCTTGCAACTCAACACGGTTCACCTTGATTCCCCATTTGTTGGTCGCGTCATCGAGCACTCCACGGAGCTTGGTGTTGATAACGTCGCGCGAGGTCAGGGTCTGGTCAAGTTCCATCTCGCCAATGATGTTTCTCAGCGTGGTTTGCGTCAGCTTCTCAATGGCGTTGGGAAGGTTGTTAATCTCATAGACGGCCTTGAACGGGTCAACGATTTGGAAATAGAGCAGGGCGTTGATTTGCATTTGGATGTTGTCTTTCGTGATAACATTCTGCTTGTCGAAATCGTAAACTTGCTCCCTAAGGTCTATGTGGTTGCTGTAAGTGTAGCGTCCGCGTTGGTAAGTGACGATAACCTTGGCCTTGTCAATAAAAGGTATGATGATGTTTATACCTGGCTTGAGAGTGGCGTAGTACCTGCCTAATCTCTCAATGATGCGCGTCTCACTTTGCGGGATGATGACGATGGCCATCTTCGCGAACAAGAGTGCCAGCACTACGAGTGCTATTAAAACATAGAATCCAATCATGGTCTTATAGATTTAAGTATTAATAAATAGTATGTTGTAAAGGTTAGGCTTTTGTGGCCAGTTTTTACAGTTCCTCAACGACTTTCACTATTATGCTGTCGCGAGACACAATCTTGACGTGTGTTCCCTTGTCCAGTGTTAATGCGGTATCTGCTATGGCTTTCCATTCGTCACCGTCTACTTTCACGTAGCCGGAGTGGTCTGGGCCGATAGGCTCTATCACGATGCCCGTGCGACCGATAAGGGCATCGGCATTGCTCGGGCGATCGTCGTGGTGAGGATGGAGATATTTCATGGCAAACGGACGCACGCCAAACACGCAAAGTGCAGAGCCTATGGCGAATACCAATACTTGGATCCAAAGCGGAGTGAACAAAAGCGAGGCTATGATGGAACATGCGGCGCCCAAGGCGAAGCACATCAGGTAGAACGTGCCAGACGTGACTTCAAGTATCAAGGCGAAAACGCATGCCAATGTCCATACAAGCCAGAGGTTGGATGAAAGATATTCGAGCATAGGCTGAGATTTTGTGGTTTGTCGTTTGTATGTTCTGTTTTCCTTGTGTGCGCGTTATTTTTTGCGCTTTGTGGAAGCAGTCTTCTTTGTTGTAGTCTTCTTTGTTGTAGTCTTCTTCTTTGTCGTTTTCTTTGCCGTGGCCTGTGTGGTCTTGGCATATCCTGAGGCTTGGTAATACTTCAAAGCCTCGGGCATTTCGGTCTGCAATGCCGCTATGCGTTTGGCGTCAGAAGGGTGGTCGGATAGGAAGTCGCTTTGGTTGCTATTGCCTGAAGACATGCGCTGCCAGAATGGGATGGCGACCTCAGGGTCGTAGCCGGCCATGGCCGCGAAAATCAGTCCCATGTGGTCAGCCTCGCTCTCATCCTCGCGGCTGTATTTCAAGTTGGCGAGGTTGAAGCCCGTCTGTGCCACCTTCGTGGCTATTGTCGCGGCATCGCTGCCAACCACTTGTCCGAGCAACGCTCCGCCAATCTGCGTCCCGTATTGCTGGCGAATCTTCTTCGACATTTGTTCTGCTGAATGCTTTGCTACCGCGTGAGCTATCTCATGGCCGAGGACAATGGCAAGCGAAGACTCGTTCTGCGTGATGGGCAGGATTCCCTCATAGACCACGATTTTGCCGCCAGGCATGCAGAAGGCGTTGGCCTCCGAGTTTTGCACGAGGTTGAACTCCCAGGCGAAGTTCTTTATTTCAGATGACAGGCCGTTGTTCTTCAAATAGGTTTCCACGGCTGCTGCCAAACGTTGCCCCACGCGCTTTACCATAGCCGTGTTTTGTGCGTTGGTCGACACCTTGGCCGTTTTCATGAATTCAGAGTATTGCTTATTGCTAAGGCTCAACACCTCGGCGTCGGACACAAGCAGTGTGTGCTTGCGGCCTGTGATAGGCACGGTGGACGTGGTGCCGCATGCCGCCAACATCAATGTGGCGATGGCAGAAAGGATAATAAACTTGAAATGTCTCATTTCTTTAGTTTGCTTTTTATTATTGTTGTTTTTGCAAAGATAAAGAAATAAGACATTACAAGGCGCGCTTTTGTGTTTTTTAACACAGCTTATGCCAGCGCGAGCATAAGCGCGTCACTCGTATCTTATGGCCTCTATCGGGTCAAGCATCGCGGCTTTCTTGGCAGGGTACCAACCGAAGAACACTCCGGTGAACGTGCAAACCGCGAACGACATGAGTATGGTCCATGGCTCAATGTAGATAGGCCATCCCGCCACCAACAAAAGAAGCATGCAAATTGGTCTGAAGGCTGCCCTGCAAAGCACATGATGCATACCAATTTACAGGATGAAAATATTTTACAAATAGTTGTCTGAGAATCGATTTTTTTCGACCAAGGTGTCTCTTGGTTGGAAATGACGCGATTATGGGCTGTTTTGATAACCTTCTGAATATCAACCAACTGCGATTTTGATGGCTTCTGAACGTCATTTTTGTGCTAAAATCGCGTCGCCGTTACACCGTAACGGCATCGCGATTACACCGTAACGGCGACGCGATTACACCGTAACGGCAAAAGTTTTTGGCTGAAAACCGGCTAACGGAGCTGCAGGGGGGCACCTTGAAGCCGTTTTTCCGCTCTAAAAGCACCTGTTTTCAAGTGTTAAATTTTGGCAATAATATTTTACATTCTAATGTTGGCGTATATTGCCGTTTGCGCAATTTTTCCCCCTCAAGCCAAGTCTTCAGTATATCCAAGTCTTATTGCTTCTATTGCCGTTTGCGCAATTTTTCCCCCTCAAGCCAAGAGGTTGTTTATCTCCTCTTCCGACTTATTCATCATCTTTGCCACAGCCTGTATTGTCATCCCGTTGCTAATCATTGCCTTAACCATTGCCTTTACTTGTTTCTTTTGCTCTTTAAGCTGGGCTTCTGCCTCGACCAACCTCACCGTTTTCTCGCTCAACTGGGCTTTCTGTTCATTCAGCTGGGCATTTTTCTCATTCAGCTGCCTTCTTTTCTCCGTGAGCTGCTCGTTGAGCTTCATGACCTGAGTGTCGCGCGCCTCAAGCACCGAGTAAAACTCGTCCTCGTCGTTCATCTCCTGACGCACGTCAGCGTCCATGGCAGCGAGACCCAATCGATGCAGGATGTACATCATGTCTGAATCGCCGGCGTACTCCTTCTCGTCGAGGCAGACAATCTGCTGGTTCTTGGCGTCGCGCTGCGACTGGTCGAAAACGCTGAGCACACGGTCAAGCCTGTTGTTGATCTTGCCGTGGAGCAAAGGTATCTGGACGATGATACTGTCGTGTATCAGGCTGTTGATAAACGGGTCCTGCATGCCGCCCTCAACCACCTTGCCATCGTAGTCGAACGCGTTGTGAGTGACATAAACCACAGCCTTGTCGATGTCGCCAACACGGTGGCCAAGCAGGTAAACGGCAATCATGGGCACGGCATAGCCCTTCAGCTCGCCTTCCTTCACCATGTTCTCCTCGGCGTTGTACTGAGCGGCCAGATAGCGGCGGAAGCGAAGCGTCTCGGTGTCTACCCAAGTCTTCTGAAGCTCTATAAGGATGAGACGCACCGTGCCGTCGTCCTCCTTGACCTGGGCGGCGAAGTCGATGCGGAACATAGAAATCTTGTCGCGAGTCACGTTGGGATGCTCATGGCGGCGCATCTCAACGCTTACGACCTCTTTCTTAAGCAAGGCTGACAACACCGTCTTGGCGATGCGCTCGTCTTCCATCAAGAACTTGAACACGCAGTCGTATATCGGATTGGCAACGGAATATATCATAATCGTGTGGTTTTATCTTTATGTCGCTAAGTTAGTGTTTTTTCCTAACTCTTACAAGACTTTTGCCTAAAATAATGTATAAAGGCGAAGCGTCAATAAAAAAAGCACCCTTTATGGGTGCTTGTCTTGTCGAGGCTTCAGCTTTTATGTGAAAAGGCAATGCCAGCCTTGCTTAATCTTCAAAATGCCTTAGGCGTGCCATGTATTTCCCTAAGATGTCGAATTCGATGTTGACGCGTGAGCCAACCTTGATGTAATGGAAATTGGTGTGCTCGCGTGTGAAGGGGATGATGGCCACGGTGAAAGAATCGTCGGTAGGGTTGATGACTGTCAGCGACACGCCGTTAACTGTTACCGAGCCTTTGTCCACGCACATGTATCCGCGTCGTGCCATTGCCTTGTCGGCATGATAACGGAAGGTGAAATAGGTGCTGCCGTCGGCGTCTCTCATGTCGACGCACTCCGCCGTCTCGTCGACGTGGCCCTGGACTATGTGTCCGTCGAGGCGGCCATTGACCTGCATGGACCTCTCTACGTTGACCTTGTCGCCAACGTTCAGCTGTCCGATGTTTGAGCGGTCAAGAGTCTCCTTCATTGCCGTGACGGTATATTGGTCACCGTTGATGTTTACCACGGTGAGGCAAACCCCATTGTGGCAGACGCTTTGGTCTATCTTTAGCTCGTTGGTAAACGAGCACGTCAAGGTGAGGTCTACGTTTCCCCCATATCGCTTTATGGCGACAATGGTCGCCATTTCTTCCACTATTCCACTAAACATGGCCTTTTTTAAGTATTGAGAATATAGAAAAGGGGTTGCCCTGAGGATGTGATGAAAACTCCAGCTATAAAAGTTGTGGGCTCTCTCCGTTTTTGTAATCCACTGGCCTTTTGGCTTAGTCCGAGTATGCGGTTTTATGTGGCCCGCCATCGACAAGAGAAGCGACCCGGTTTTCAACGTAATTTGATGAGTATCCCGATCGAATCAAGACAACCCCCGATGTTTGTTTCGTCTTTGTGTATGCAAATGTACGATGTTTCACTGATACGGCAAAACAATTTGTGAATTATTTTTCAAATTGGCTTATATGAAAATAGATCCAATTTGGAAAACGAGCGCTGAGACAGCCCATGCGAGGCATGTGGTGTAACCAGCGGTGAAGAGGGCCCATTTCCATGATCCCGTCTCGCCTTTTATGGCCGCTATGGTGGCAATGCAAGGGAAGTAGAGCAAGACGAACAGCAGATAGCAATAGGCTGTGAGATCTGTCAATGGCTTTATCTCGCTCACGGACTTTTGGTGCAATTGCGCTATGTCGTAGCTCATGCTCTTGTTTATGTGCTCGTATTTGCTGTTGTCGTCGTCAATGTCTTTCTCGTCGGAATAAAGTATGCCCATCGTTGATGCCACGATTTCCTTAGCTCCCACGCCGGCGATAAGTCCGACATCGAGTTTCCAGGTGAACCCTTGAGGCCTGAACACCGGCTCCACGGTCTTGCCTATGGTCGCGAGGTAACTCTGTTGTTGCTGTTCGTGCTCGTCAAGGCCTTGCGGGTGCGGGAAATAGCTGAGTGCCCACACTATGATGGACGCCACGAGGATTATGCCTCCCATTTTCTTGAGATACATCTTGCCTTTCTCCCAGGTGTGTCGGCCTAAGGCCTTGGCGGTAGGGAAGCGGTAGGGAGGCAGTTCCATCACGAAAGGCGTGTCCTCGCCCTTGAAGAGCGTCTTGGAGAACAGACGGCTGATGATGACGGCGAGAACCATTCCTATGAGATAGAGCGACATCATGATAAACGGCGCCGAGCCACGCGAGAAGAATGTAGCTATTATCATTATATAAATAGGTATGCGTGCCTCGCAGCTCATGAGCGGTATGATGAGCATCGTGACGATGCGTGAGCGGTAGCTCTCTATGGTGCGTGTCGACATCACCGCCGGCACGTTGCACCCGAAGCCCATGATGAGCGGTATGAAGCTCTTGCCATGAAGGCCCATCATGTGCATTATCTTGTCCATGATGAAGGCCGCTCGCGACATGTAGCCCGAGTCTTCCATGAACGATATGAAGAGATAGAGAATGAGGATTTGCGGCAGGAAAGACGCCACGCTGCCCACGCCGCCGACGATGCCGTCCACAAGCATGGCCTTTACGGGACCGTCGGGCAGAAGGCTGCCAATCGTGTCGCCCATCCACCCAAAGAAGGAGTCGAGCCAGTCTTGCGGGTATGAGCCGAGCCAGAAAGTGGCCATGAACATGATGGCGAGTATGAGGATGAATATGGGGAAGCCCACGTAGCGGTTGGTCAATATCCTGTCGAGCAGGTGTGTCACTTGATAAGTGTCCTCCTTGTCGCCTGTCTTGTAATTGGCTTCCTCCAGAGCTCCGTGGATGAATCCGTATTTAGCGTCCATGATGGCAGTCTCGGAATCCACTTTCATCTCCTCCATCACGCGGCTTGCGGCCTTGTCGCGATGGCGGAAGATCTCGTCGGCGTCGGGCAGTTGCTTTATGTAGTCCTCAACGTCCTTGTCGCGCTCAAGCAACTTAATGGCCAGATAGCGCGTGGAAAAACGCTCGCGCAAGTCGGCTTCCTGTTTAAGATGCTCTTGTATCTCCTTGATTCCAAATTCCAGCTCGTGGCCGTGGTTGATGTGGATGTGTCGGTAATGTGAATCGGCATCCTCGGTGCCTTCGTAGATGGCAATCACCTTGTCGTAAAGGTCGTTGACACCCTTTCCCGACTTGAATACCGTTGGCACCATGGGCAGGCCGAAGAGCTCGGAAAGCTTGTTCAGGTTCACGTTGTCGCCACGCTTCACAGTCTCGTCGAACATGTTGAGCGCGACCACCACGCGAAGGTGCATGTCTATGAGTTGGGTCGTGAGGTAGAGGTTGCGCTCAAGGTTGCTTGTGTCTATGACATTGATGACCACGTCGGGAGTTTTCTCCACGAGTTGCTTGCGCACGTAAAGTTCCTCGGGGGAGTAGGCGGAAAGGGAATAAGTGCCGGGAAGGTCAACGATGTTGAACGTGTAGCCTTTGTATTGGGCGTGTCCCTCCTTCGCGTCCACGGTCACGCCAGAGTAGTTGCCAACGCGCTCGTGTGATCCAGAGGCGAAATTGAAGAAAGACGTCTTTCCGCAGTTGGGGTTTCCCACAAGCGCCACGTTTATGACCTTGCTTTTCGCTTCGGCGGCCTTTTTCAGCTCCTCGTCACATTCGTTGGCGTCCCAGCAAGGCGTTTCGGCCTTCTCGTTGCCTGTGCCTTGTTCCTCTTTTGTCATGACCTCAATCATGTTGGCCTCGGAATGTCGCAGGCTAACCTCGTAGCCCATTACTCTATATTTTACAGGGTCTTTCAGTGGGGCGTTGAGCAAGACATCCACTTTCTGCCCCTTTATGAATCCCATCTCTACAATGCGTTTGCGGAAACCTCCATGACCGGTCACCTTGACGATGATGCCGCTTTGGCCGGTGTGCAGTTCTGATAACTTCATTCCTGTTTATACGATTATTATTATCCAAACGCAAAGATACATAAAAAATCCTTTGCCGTATCAGCGACAAAGGATTCTTGAAAGAAAAATACCTAAAAAAGGTGATTTTCTTGTGTTTTTATCACGAGAATGTTATTCTCCGACCTTGATGGCCTTGTAGTCGGTCTTTCCAGAAGGCCAAACGCCCGTGATGAAGAGCACTGGGTTCTTGCTCAATGATGCTTCCTTGACGGCTTCCTGCAAGTCGGCAATGGTCTTCATTGGCTTGTCGTTGGCAGTGAGGATGATAAAGCCGTCGTCGATGCCGCCATCCTTGAACGAGCCTTTCTTTACGTTCTTGACCTGCAGGCCGTAGTTGATGCCGAGCTGCTTCTTCAAGTTTTCGCTCACGGGCAGGACATTGGCGCCGAGAACAGCGAAGTCGGCCGACTTCATTATTTTAGTGTTGCCTTGCTTGTTCTTGAGCACGACGGTCTTTGACATCTCTTTCTTGTTGCGCAACCATGTTATCGTGGCCTTGTCGCCAGGCTTCTTGTTGTTGATGATTTGCTGAAGTTCTGGCATCTTGGCAACGGTCTTCCCGTCTATCTTGGTAATGACGTCGCCCTCTTTAAGTCCTGCTGAAGCGCCAGCGCCGTCATCCTCTACAGAGGCAACGTAAACACCGGCATTGGTTCCGTAATCGGGCACGTCCTTGCCTTGATCCTTGAGGTTGTCGATCTGGTTGTGAAGGTCGGAGCCACGTATGCCAAGGTAAGCGCGTTGCACCGTGCCATATTGTTTCAGGTCGCTCACCACCTTGTTCATGATCGCGGTAGGAATGGCAAAGCCATAACCTGAGTAAGAGCCAGTCTCGGAGTAAAGCATGGCGTTGATGCCCACGAGCTCACCATCGGCGGTCACCAAGGCACCGCCAGAGTTGCCGCGGTTGATAGCCGCGTCGGTCTGTATGAAGCTCTCCACGCCGTTGGCGCCCATGGAGCGCGCCTTGGCAGAGACGATGCCGGCGGTGACCGTGTTGCTCAGTCCGAAGGGATTGCCCACGGCGATAACCCATTGTCCCACTTTCAGCTTGTCTGAATCGCCGATGGGAAGAGTAGGCAAGTTCTTGCCCTCTATCTTGATAAGAGCCAGGTCGGTTGTGGGATCAGTGCCAATGATTTTGGCGTTGAACTCACGGTTGTCCTCAAGGGTGACTGTCAATTCGTCAGCGCCTGCTACGACGTGGTTGTTGGTGACGATATACCCGTCGGGGCTGATAATGACGCCAGAGCCTAAGCCTTCCTGCTTAGGCGTTCGCACTTGGCGTTTCTGCTTTCCTCCATTGCCCTGTCCGGGATTGCCGAAAAAGCCGAATGGGTCTGAGAAGAAATCACCGAATGGATCGCTGTTCATCTCAACTACCTTTGTCTTTGAGTTTTGCACGGTCTTGATGCTCACTACCGCGGCCAGTGCCTTCTTTGAGGCATAGGTGAGGTCTACGGGTTGGCCGGCTTGCTCCACGGCATTGGTGGCGGCCTGTGCCTTCACGACAGCGCCAGCCGAGAATGTCAGCGACATAACGCAAAGGCCACCTACAACATAAGAAGTGATTTTTTTCATGTCTTTAATATTTTGATATTATTCTTTTTCCTGTTTTTTCTTTCTGCTTGCAAATATAAGGTCAAAAAACGGTAAGTTGTCATTCTGGCAGATATGTTTATTCGATTTTAACACTTTGATTTTAACACTTAACGCTTCTTCAACAGAAGGACAGATTATTTTACAATAGTTTAAATTGCCGTGAAAGCAAAAACATGTAAAATACTGTGATAATATCCTTGTTTGATAAATGTTTTTATTAATTTTGCAGCAGATATGATGTGTGACACACGATTAGACACATATAGATATTATAATGATATTGTAAGACAGTGCCCCGGCTTGTCGCTGGTGCCATGAAAGTGGCGCGAGAGGAAAGTCCGGGCAGCATAAGGCGCTCCACTTCTGAAAATGGAAGCTGTTGGTGACGACAGGTGAAGGCAGAAGAAAATAACCGCCCGCGCCTGATACTATCGGGGACTATCCCCGGAAAGTCGGCGTGGGCAAGGGTGAGAAGGTGGTGCAAGAGACCACCAGCCGTCGGGTGACCGTCGAGGCTGTGCCGTCTGGAGGCTGCAAGTTCGCGTATACCATCGTCATGATAGGGTTGCCTGCCCGATGCTTCTCTGAAAGCTACGATGGAGGGTAGAACGCTTGAGCTGCAGGGTGACTTGCAGATTAGATAAATGACAAAGCTCTCCGCTCGCGGGGATACAGAACCCGGCTTATCAGGGCACTGTCTTACTTTTCTTTTTTTCACGTAACCACGCTAAAAGTCTTGAAGGCCATGAAAGATTTGCAACCAAATATCCTTGACGATTATGAGCATCTCGTCACCAACGCCATGAAGCGATGGGGAGGAGAAGCGGATTTCCCGGTAATGGAAGGTGTGAAAAGAGAAGACTTGGATGATTATCTCTTTGAATACCAACGCATCCTGGACAGTGAGGGAAGTCAAAAAGCACAGCTCACCAAGTATGGAATAATAGCCATTATTCCCATAATCATTCTCAGTGCGTTCCCGGAAGACATGCTCCCATGGGGAAAGTACACTCTTGTGACAGGTGTGGCGATAGGCGTGGCTATCGCTTTATGTCTCAAGGGATTGTCGGCCTTGCTGGTAAAATTGAGATTGCGCAGGCTTAGAAATGCAAATCCTGAGCTCGCTGACTATTCAGAAAAGGTGATAGCCTACCGAAACAACAAGATTGTCGCATTATAACTCTCTTAGCAAACACAGTATGGAAAACAATTCGCTGCCCGACTTCATGAAATACAAGGACGGTTATACGTCTGAGAAATTTGTTGACAAGATATCGCGCGTCGCCAAACGCGCAGGGGCAAAATTCGTTTATGTCTCGCTGATACTTTATTATACTTTGCAGAGCGATAACGTGTCGCTGAAAGACAAGGCCATAATAATAGGTGCCTTGGGCTATCTCATCAGTCCTCTTGACATCATCCCTGACGCCATTCCTATAGCGGGACTTGGCGACGATCTCGCCGTGTTGCTGTATGTGCTGAAGAAAGTCTGGGGCGACGTGCCCGAATCGGTAAGGGAAAAAGCTCATGCCAAGTTGTCGAAATGGTTTGACAACGACGAGATGCGCGAGGCTGACGATGTCTTCTCCGAAAACAATGCTTGAGCAAAGGAAGATAATACATGTCGACATGGATGCCTTTTTCGCCTCGGTTGAGCAGCGCGACCATGAAGAGCTGCGAGGCAAGCCCATTGCCGTGGGCCGTGACGTCCCGAGGGGCGTAGTGTCCACGGCAAGCTATGAGGCGAGGCGTTTTGGAGTGCATTCCGCCATGTCGGTGTATACCGCGAAGCGTTATTGCCCCAATCTCATCGTGATAGAAAGCAGGCATGAGCATTACAAGGAGGTGTCAGAACAAGTTCATTCCATATTCAAGGAGTATACCGACTTGGTAGAGCCCATCTCCATAGATGAGGCTTTCCTTGACGTGACAGAGAATAAGAAACACATTCCTGAGCCTGCCGATATAGCCAGGGAAATAAGAAGTCGCATTCGGGAAGAACTGCACTTGACAGCCTCTGCAGGCGTTTCCTTTAACAAGTTTCTTGCAAAAATAGCAAGCGATTACAACAAGCCTGACGGGCAGTTTGAAGTCACGTTTGATGAGGCCCCAAGCTTCATCGCTCACTTGCCAGTGGAAAAATTTTGGGGCGTTGGAACTAAGACAAGTGACCGGATGCATAAAATGGGAATCTTTACGGGGGCAGACCTTAGGGCGGTGTCGCTCAACCATTTAAGAGACGTGTTCGGAAAGGTCGGAGAGGTTTATTATAACTTTGCCCGTGGCATTGATAACCGTCCTGTGGTCGTGTCGAGCTTGCGGAAGTCTGTTGGCTGCGAAAAGACCATGGAGGCTGACATAACCATGAGATCGCAGATGCTAATAGAGCTTTACCACCTTGTCGTAGAACTCGTGGAGCGTCTTGATAAGGCCGCATTTAAGGGGAAAACGCTTACTCTGAAAATAAAGTATGCCGATTTCATGGCATTAAGCCGTTGTGCCACGGCTGATAAGGTCTTGCTGTCGAAAAAAGACATACTCGCGTTAGCCAAGCAGCTGCTGCAAAAGGTGGACTTCTCCGCGGCACGCCCGGTGAGACTGGTAGGACTGTCTGTAAGTAATCCTTTTGAGGAACCTGGCAGTCGTCAACGTTATGTGCAAGGTCGTTTGGATTTCGGAGATGACTTTTGGAAAGACTTTTGAAAGTGCTAAAAATATTTACTAAGAAATAAACGCTTGCATATTCCAAACATTCTTCGTAACTTTGCAATAATAACAAGACAATGCACCGATAACAGAAGATGGCAGTTGCAACACCAAAAAGGAAGGCTTCGTCCGCCAAGAAGAAAACAGGCAGGAGGGAGTACGGAAAAGGAAAAAAGCGCGATGTCAAGCGTAACATTCCCACAGACTTAATCCCATTGGAAAATGAGACATGGCTGTTGCAACCCATAGCCGTGACAATGATGAGGCACGACTATTCGCTTATACAGATAAGGATACTCGTGAGCATTGTTGAGAAAATGCAGCAGAAGCTCCGCGAGATGCTCGACATGAAGACCCTTGAGCCTTCTCTTTTCCCGACGGAGCTTGATCCTGACGGCAGGTTGGAGATAAAGTTGTTTTTCAAAGGTCTCGGTGTGGACCCCAATCATTATCCTCAACTACGCGACAGCTTGAAGCTGCTGGCTACGGTTCCAGTGGAAATACCATATAAGACCGTGGATGGCAGGAATTATCTTAAAGTGACCAACCTTTGCGACGTGTATATTCCTGAAGGTGCTGGAATATATGAGAAATACACATTACTTAAAATAGACCGTCAGGTGGCAGAGCGATTGCTGTCCCTGCGCCTTGGTTACTCAACTCTCGGAAAGCAAATAGTCTTCTCATGCCATAACCGTTACTCGCAGCGTGTGTACATGTTCATAAAGAGCTGGATAGACAAGGGAACATGGGTGGTCAATACTTTCGAGTTTCGCAAGATGCTCCGTTTGGAGAATATGTATACCAAGTTCAGCGACTTCTGTCGCCGAGTGCTTGAGCCTGCCAAGACAGAACTTCATGAACTTGCCGAAAATGGCTTTTGCGATTGTTATTTCGACTACGAGAAACGCTATAACCACGGACAGCGTGGTGGCGAGCCCGATGACCTCGTGTTTCACATTTACAGACCAAAGAAAGGCGTGGCAGCCCAGCTGGAGCATATCTCCGACTTGCAACGGCGGCAGTTTGCCGACATGCTGACACGCTATTTTGGCTTTGACAATGGAATGGCAGACCGCATGAGCATGCGCATAACCCCAGACAACTATACCGATGCCGTGTCGAAATTGATGGATTTGCGTAAGCGAATGGGACATGACTTGACAGTGCACGACCGTGCGGCATACACTTACGCGGCACTCGACAACCTTTTCAGGGGCGTGAGCATAGTCAAGAAGAGTTAACGGGAACGAAATTATAAAAAACAAAACACAAAATAAACACAACATAATATGAGATCACGTACATCAGATTGGTTTGAGATTAAAATTCGCTATGCCAAGACGCAAGAGGACGGCACGCTGAAAAATGTCACCGAGCATTATGTTGTCGACGCGCTGAGCTTTACCGAGGCAGAGGGCGCCATCATGGAGGAAATGAAGGCGTTCATCTCTGGCGACTATAAAATCACTGACATTAAGCCTGCGGCTTACCATGAGATTTTCTTTTCTGACATGGACAAGGATGACAAATGGTATAAGGCAAAGCTGATGTTTATCACAATTGACGAGAAATCGCAAAAAGAGAAACGCTCTGCCGTAACCTATCTGGTTCAATCAGCGTCATTGCCAGGCGCGGTGAAAAACATTAGTGACGTGATGGGTTCCACGATGATAGATTACGAAATGGCAAGCGTTGCCGAGACTCAAATAATGGATGTTTTTGAGCATGAATCCAATCCAGAAAACCACAAGAAAAGTGAGACTGTAGCCACTCAAAAGGAGGAAGCATGAAAGACGTTGAAATAGTAAACAACTTGAATGCGGTGAGAGCTTGCTTGCCAGAAGGTGTCAGGCTCGTAGCCATAAGCAAATACCATCCAAAGGAGTATATTGAGGCAGCTTACAGTGCCGGTCAACGTGTTTTTGGCGAAAGCCATGAACAAGAGTTAAAGGAAAAGGTTGAGCAATTGCCTAAAGACATTGAGTGGCATTTCATAGGGCACTTGCAGACAAACAAGGTTAAATATATAGCCCCCTACATCTCAATGATCGAGGCTGTTGACTCTGTTAAGTTAATGAAGGAGATTAACAAGCAAGCGGCTAAGAACGACCGTGTCATAGACATTCTTTTGGAACTTCATATCGCAGAGGAGGAGACAAAATACGGCTTCACGCTTGATGGATGTCGCGAGATGTTGAAATCACAAGAATGGAAGGATATGCACAATGTACGTATTTGCGGTGTCATGATGATGGCGAGCAACGTGCCAGATGAAGTTCAGATACGTAAGGAGATGAATTCTGCATGGGAGTTCTTTACAGAGATAAAACAAGATTATTTCGCTGACGCTCCATGGTTTAAAGAGCGTTCGTGGGGTATGAGCCATGATTATAAGATAGCCGTGCAATGCCATTCCACAATGGTCAGGGTTGGTACGGGAATCTTTGGACCAAGAGTATATTAAAAATCTTTGAAAATATGGAAAACGGTAAGATTGATGTCCTGCTGGGTTTGCAGTGGGGCGATGAGGGCAAAGGTAAAGTGGTAGATGTCCTTACCCCGAGATATGATGTGGTGGCACGCTTTCAGGGCGGTCCTAACGCTGGTCACACGCTGGAATTTGAAGGACAGAAATATGTTCTCCGCAGCATTCCTTCTGGTATCTTCCAGGGTGGTAAGGTCAACTTTATCGGCAATGGCGTTGTATTGGCCCCGGACTTGTTCATGGATGAGGCCAAAGATCTTGAGAAGAGCGGACATGAACTTCACACACGTCTGCGTATATCCAAAAAGGCACACTTGATTATGCCTACTCACCGTATTCTCGATCGTGCGCAGGAAGCCGCAAAGGGAAAAAACAAGGTCGGTACGACAGGAAAGGGCATTGGCCCGACTTATACTGATAAGGTAAGCCGTAATGGATTGCGCGTCGGTGACATTCTTGAGAATTTCGAGGCTAAATACGAGGCTCACAAACAGCGCCACCTTGAAATGCTAAAGGCTCTTGGTTGGACTGACTTTGAGGGCTTTGAGGCTACGGAGAAGAAATGGCTGGAAGGTGTGGAATACCTTAAAAAGTTCCCCATCGTGGACAGCGAGATAGAGATAAACAAGTTGTTGCGCTCTGGCAAGACGATTCTTTGCGAAGGCGCTCAAGGCACAATGCTAGATGTCGACTTTGGTAGTTATCCGTTCGTTACTTCAAGCAATACCATCTGTGCTGGTGCGTGCACTGGCTTGGGAGTGGGACCAAACAAGATTGGGAATGTCTATGGCATAATGAAGGCTTATTGCACCCGTGTCGGCTCCGGACCTTTCCCGACAGAGCTCTTCGACGAGACTGGTAACACCATTCGCGACCTTGGCCATGAGTATGGTGCTGTGACAGGTCGTGAGCGTCGTTGTGGATGGGTCGACCTTGTGCAGTTGCGTTACAGCATAATGGTAGATGGCGTCACGGAGCTTATCATGATGAAGAGTGACGTGCTCGACAGTTTTGATACGATTAAGGCTTGTGTGGCTTATCGCTTGCCAGATGGCACGGAGACACGCGATTTCCCATACGAAATTGACAATGTGGAGCCAATCTACAAGGAATTGAAAGGTTGGAAGACTGACATGACCAAATTCATTTCGCCTGATCAATTCCCGCAGGAGTTCAAGGACTACATCAAGTTCCTTGAGGATGAGTTGGAGACTAAGATTGGCATAATCTCAATCGGTCCTGACCGTGAGCAAACCATTACACTTTGATATTTTAACTTATAAAAAATATGGGTTCAAATAAACCGTCCATCCCAAAGGGTACCCGTGACTTCGGTCCGGAGGAGATGGCTAAAAGAAACTATATATTCAACACCATAAAAGAGGTGTATGCGCTTTATGGCTTTCAGCAGATAGAGACGCCGGCCATGGAAACACTTCACACTCTTCTTGGCAAGTATGGCGACGAGGGCGACAAGCTGCTTTTCAAAGTGCTGAATTCTGGTGATTACTTGAAAGGCGTTAGTGACGGCGACTTGCAAGAACGTAATGTGCTTAAGCTTCAGTCAATGCTTTGCGAGAAAGGGTTGAGGTATGACTTGACAGTGCCTTTTGCTCGTTATGTTGTAATGCATCGCGAGGAACTGCAATTGCCATTCAAGCGTTATCAAATACAACCGGTATGGCGTGCGGATAGACCGCAGAAAGGACGTTATCGTGAATTCTACCAGTGTGATGCTGACGTGGTAGGCAGCAATTCACTTCTTAATGAGGTGGAGCTGATGCAGATTGTTGATACCGTGTTTTCAAAATTCGGCATTCGGGTCGATATAATGATTAATAATCGAAAGATTCTTTCGGGTATTGCCGAGGTGATAGGCGAGGCTGACAAGATAGTGGACATAACAGTCGCTATTGATAAGCTTGACAAAATCGGTATTGACAATGTCAACGAGGAATTACGCAACGATGGTCTGCCAGAGGAAGCAATAGCCAAATTGCAACCTGTGATAAAGCTTGAGGGTTCTAACGATGAGAAGCTTGCTGTCATGGAAAAGTTCCTGCAGTCTTCTGAGGTTGGCCTAAAGGGTGTGGAAGAATCAAGGTTCATCCTTAATACGCTAAAAACCGTAGGACTAAAGAATGTGGTTAACTTTAATCTCACACTTGCACGTGGGTTGAACTACTATACAGGTGCCATTTTCGAGGTTAAGGCTCTTGATACGCCTATGGGCAGTATCACGGGTGGTGGCCGCTACGATAACCTTACTGGTATTTTCGGAATGCCTGGCTTGTCTGGCGTAGGTATCAGTTTTGGTGCTGACCGTATTTACGACGTGCTTAATGCGCTTGACCTTTATCCGAAAGAGGCGACCACGGCAACGCAATTGCTTTTCATCAACTTTGGTGAAAAGGAAACTATGTATTGCCTCCCAATCGCGTCAATGGCGCGTAAGGCTGGTATACGTACGGAAATATTCCCTGACAAGGCAAAAATGAAGAAGCAGATGGGATATGCCAATGCGAAAGGCATAGCATTTGTAGCTTTGGCTGGTGATGATGAGATAGCACAGGGAATGGTAACTCTGAAAAATATGACTACGGGCGAACAGAAACTTGTCACAAAAGAAGAACTTGTGAAAGAAGTTCTGTCATAAGCTATTTTAGTTATTTTGTTTTACATTAGAAAGTTGGTTAGCTTGCAATATATAGCAATATATTGTAAGTTTTCCAACTTTTCTTTTGTAATTAAAACTAATTTGAGTAACTTTGTAACAACATAAACGAGATCAGACTGTTTATCATATTCTTGCAGATTAGGAAAATCATGAACATTCCAGCTTACAACCGTCTTGTAAACAGAGGCTTGCGACCTTCAACCCAAAGACTTGCCATTATGTCTTTTTTGCTTACCCATCGTACGCATCCAACCGTTGAGGATGTTTATCAGGGTGTCGTGCCGGAAGTGCCAACATTGAGCAGGACTACGGTTTATAATACTTTGCGGCTTTTTTCAGAAACAGGTGCTGCACAGATGATAACAATTGACGATCATCATGTATGCTATGATGGTGACATACATCCTCATGTTCATTTCCTATGTCGGAAGTGCGGCAAGGTGTTTGACCTTATGAATGAGAAGGCTCCGCAATTTAAAAAGTCAGTAATGTGCGATGGCAATATTATAGATGAGGCACAGCTTTATTACAAAGGTATTTGCAAGGAATGTCTTAGAAGGGAGAAGGTTGAAGAGGAACAGTTGGGTGTTGTATCGTGTTAAGAAGTAATCGCTATAAACATAAAACCCGCAATGCTAACTTTTGAGCTTGGCATTGCGGGTTTATGATAATGTTACTTTTTGTTTATGATTAATGTGTAGCTTTCCACCAAGCAGTTTTTTCTTTTCCTTTCAAGGCCACGCTATTGATGCTTGGGTCAGAAATTGTAATTCCAGAATATCTATTGAGTTTGATGAACTGTCCTCCTTCCAAAGGGTTTATTGCTGAATAAATAGAGTCGGTATGTACTGTACTCTTAGTGGCTTGGTTGAAGGCTGAGTTGAAATCGTTCAGTAAATCTTTATCTGTGCACAAAGAATCTACATAATCTTTCATGTCGTAGAAAATGCTTTTACTGAATCCATCCAATACTTGAATGCTATCGAGCTTATTGCTGTCAAATTTAAACTTGTTGTTGATGCGCTTCATTAATTCCGCAAGTTTGTCCATTTGTCTACAATCAATAACTGAGAGCGTGCCACATGGTGGTTTATAGTTGGAATAGAATTTATGGAATGCATCCGTAATGGTAGCATAAGTTGGTGTCGGTGAGGCAAGAGACGTCCACATGGTTTGGTATGGCATGCCTTTAACCATGACCTCTGATGTGGAGCCAATAAGGAAATTGGTGACATCTTTCAGTTGATATGCTGTTTCAATATTTGCCATATAGCAATCATCGAAGAGGATAAATTGCATTTTCATTCCAGCGTTTCTTATGCCTGTTTCCAATGATTCTATGTCGGTTCCATAGTTGTTGATGTCATCGACACTTCCATAAAATCTTGTTGGATAGTATGGCACATTGCTGCTTGAAAGACGGTTGCAAATGCGAGCACTGCGTTTCTTTGCTGAATAAGGGTAATCGTTCCAGTCGTTTTTGAATGTCCACCCCATACCATGACTGCTTACAATCATGGCATAGTTCAGCGCATAGGCATTGCTTTGCACATCGTTGAGAATCTCTGTGATGCCCTCAGCTGAAGTGTACGAATTCCCGGAATATTCCTTGATTGACGTATGCTGTATTTTCTTGTTTACAAGCGTAACCTCATAAAGTGATGACTTATTTGCCGACGTGCTTAGGAAGACAAGCGCTCTTCCGTTCATCTTTCCTGCTTTTACGATTGCGCTTTCTATGCTGTCAAGGTTTTGCTTAAAGTATGGGTATAAACCTTGGCTGCCACTTGACGTTCCTGTCCATGGCATAAACACGAGTATAGTCTGCTTGTTGATGCTTTCAGTATCGGTTCCCTCTTCAGTGCAGGACGTGACAAATAATGCTGCGACAAGCAAGACAAGAAAATACAGTATACGTTTCTTCATAAGAATATAACGGATGCAATTATAATTGCATCCGTTTTACAATTACTTTTTGGCTTTAAGCGCTTTGAGACTTTCTTCAATGTTAGCAATCTTCTCCTCTGCGTCGCTTTGTTTTTTTCTCTCTTTTTCCACCACAGCTTCAGGGGCATGAGAGACGAAGTTAGCATTGGAGAGCTTTTTTTGAACACCCGCAAGGAAGCCTTTTAGATGTTGCAGCTCTTTCTCTTGCTTCTCTATCTCTGCGTCTACGTCAATGAGGTCGCCAATTGGCACGGCAAATTCATCTGTGCCAACCATAAACGAAGATGCGTCAGCGGCCTTGTTGTCAGCAACAGAAAGAGATTTGAGATTTGCCATTTTTACAATGATGCTACTGTAAGAATCGTAATGATTCTCTCCAATTGCTTGAAGCTCAAGCTCCTTTTTGGGAGCAATATTCTTCTCGTTGCGGATGGCTCTGACGTTTGCGACAATCTGCTTTACCACTTCCATGTCAGCGCATAGTTTTATGTCGGCTGCTTGTGCCTCTCCGATTTTCAGCGTAGAAGTCATGATGCTTTCACCTGGCTTGCGTTCAGTTATGTGCTGCCATAATTCCTCAGTGATAAATGGCATGAACGGGTGGAGCATTTGCATCAATGTCTCAAAGAAATGCAATGTAGCATTCATTGTAGTCTCATCGATTGGCTGTTGCTTGCCATCAACATATGCAGGCTTGATGAGTTCAAGATACCATGCTGAGAATTCATCCCAGAACAGGCGGTATACGGTCATCAGCACCTCAGATATGCGATAAGTCTTGAACTGTTCGTTCATGATGGCGTTTACTTCTTTGAGCTTAGCCTCAAACCATGCCACTGCTGTACGACAATTATCTGGCTGCTCAATGTTGGCCGTTTCCCAACCCTTGACAAGGCGGAAAGCGTTCCAAATCTTATTGTTGAAGTTGCGTCCTTGTTCGCATAAGCTCTCGTCAAAGAGAATGTCGTTGCCAGCTGGAGCTGATAACATCATTCCCATACGCACGCCGTCAGCTCCGTATTTGTCCATGAGCATGATTGGATCAGGTGAGTTGCCAAGGCTCTTTGACATCTTGCGGCCAAGCTTGTCTCTAACAATACCTGTGAAATAAACATGGCGGAACGGCATCTTGCCCCTGTATTCATAGCCTGCCATAATCATGCGTGCTACCCAGAAGAAGATGATATCTGGCCCAGTAACAAGGTCGCTTGTGGGATAATAATAGTCTATTTCCTTGTTGTCTGGATCAAGTATTCCGTTGAAGAGTGAAATAGGCCACAACCAACTTGAGAACCATGTGTCAAGGCAGTCGCTCTCTTGCTCCAGTCCATCGGCTGTTAATGATGGGTTCTTCTTTTGAGCCTCCTTGAGAGCCTCCTCTGCTGTTTCTGCGACAACGAAGTCGCGTTTACCATCAGTTGTCGTGAAATAGAAGGCCGGGATGCGATGGCCCCACCAAAGTTGGCGGCTGATGCACCAATCCTTGATGTTTTCAAGCCAGTATTTATAAGTGTTCTTGTATTTCTTTGGGAAGAATTCAATCTCGTCGCTCATCACAGGTGGCAGTGCGACGTCGGCGAAATGCTTCATCTTCAAGAACCACTGTGTCGACAGCTTTGGCTCGATAGGCACGCTTGTGCGCTCGGAGAATCCCACCTTGTTATCATAGTCCTCCACTTTATCCATGAGGGCGGCATTTTCAAGATCAATGGCGATTTGCTTCCTCACATCCATTCTGTCTTGACCAATGTATAAGCCGGCTGCTTCGGAAATAGTGCCATCATCGTTGAAGATGTCAATGGTCTCCAAGTGATGCTTCAGTCCAAGCATGTGGTCGTTCACGTCATGTGCTGGCGTGACTTTTAAGCAACCTGTACCGAACTGTATGTCAACGTAGGAGTCTTCGATGACAGGAATAACACGATTAACCAAAGGAACGATGACGTGAAGGCCTTTTAGCCATGTGTTTTTCACGTCTTCAGGATTAATGCACATTGCTGAGTCGCCCATGATGGTCTCTGGGCGTGTCGTTGCCACTACGGCATAATAGCCTTGGGCGTCTTGGTGCATCACGTTTCCTTCGGCTTTGCGCTCGACCTTTGCTTGGTCTTCCTTGGACACGTAATATTTCAAGTAATACAGCTTGGAGTGCTCATCCTTATAGATTACCTCTTCATCAGAAAGGGCAGTCTTTGCTTTTGGATCCCAGTTGACCATGCGCACTCCACGATAAATAAGGCCTTTGCGGTACAAGTCCACAAAAACATGGATAACGCTTTTGGAGCGTGTCTCATCCATGGTGAATGAAGTGCGATCCCAGTCGCAGGAACATCCAAGCTTGCGAAGCTGCTTTAGGATAATGCCACCGTGTTCGCGTGTCCAATCCCATGCGTGCTCCAGGAATTGCTCACGTGTGAGATCGGTCTTTTTGATGCCTTGCTCGGCAAGTTTGCCCACGACTTTTGCTTCTGTGGCTATTGAAGCGTGGTCGGTGCCAGGTACCCAGCACGCGTTCTTTCCCTCCATGCGTGCCCTGCGCACAAGAATGTCTTGGATAGTGTTGTTGAGCATGTGTCCCATGTGGAGCACGCCTGTGACATTTGGTGGGGGAATGACCACGGTATAAGGCTCACGGCCATCGGGGTGAGATGAAAAAAGCTTGTTGTCAAGCCAATACTGATACCATTTCGACTCTACTTGATTCGGGTCGTACTTACTTGCCAATTCCATGTATCTCTTAATAATTTTTGTTGTCTAATTATTATCGGTGCAAAATTACGAATTTTCAAACAAAAACCATTAACTTTGCAAGAAAATAACCTTAGTGATGCATACTAAAGAGGATAAACTAAAGGCTTTTGAACGCTTGCTTGACGTGCAAGAACGACTTCGACATGATTGTCCATGGGATAAGGCGCAAACTTTTGAGAGTTTGAGGCCTAATACCATAGAGGAGACTTTCGAGCTTTGTGACGCTCTTATGAAAAATGACCGCCCGGAGGTCTGCAAGGAGCTTGGCGATGTCATGGAGCATGTCATACTTTATTCGGTGATAGGTTCTGAAACAGGAGATTTTGATATTGCCGATGTTTGTAACCATCAGGCAGACAAGTTGATGTTTCGTCATGATTTCATTGACTGGCGAGGCTGGACGGTGAGCAATGAAGACATGGAAATTGATGCGGATGGCCACGTCAACTATAAAAAAACGTGTTCTTCGACAGACACTTCTACGAGTAATACGCCTAAGACTTCTTCCCAGGTGGAGTCGTCTTGGGAGCAACGCAAGCAAATGGAACGCGATGGCAACAAGACGGTGCTGAGTGGCGTGCCAGACGCGTTGCCGTCAATCATTAAGGCTTATCGCATACAAGATAAGGCGCGAAACGTCGGGTTTGATTGGAAAAAGCCTGCTGATGTGTGGGAGAAGGTGCGTGAGGAACTTGGCGAGTTGGAGACGGAACTGGAAAATGGGGACAAGGACCGTTCTACAACAGAGTTGGGCGATTTTATATTTAGCGTTATTAATGCAGCGCGCTTATATCATCTCAATCCAGACAATGCCCTTGAACGGGCCAACAAGAAATTCATTTCCAGGTTTACTTATATAGAGAACAAGGCCAAGGAAGAGGGAAGGAGTATCAAAGATCTTACCCTCGAGGAAATGGACAACTATTGGGATGAGGCAAAGAAAAAAGAACAGTAATTATAGTTATAGTTATTAAAAAAAAATATTTTGGCTTAGCATTATTGTCATTGATCTTTTTGATATCTGCTTGTCACGATAAACCACAACGAAATGTTAAAGGGGTAGAGGCATCTGAGCAAACCGACACTAAAGACTCTACTATCTATGGTGTCTGCGGAGACGGCACGATGATGCATTCTCTTCAGTTGATTACCGATGGCGGTGACACCCTTGCCTTTGCATTGCCTGATTCGGCTGATGGAAGCCAAACTGTTGTTGGCGGATTGCTTGCTGGCGATCGTCTTGCCGTTGTTGAGGGACAGCCCATTGACGGAGAGAAATGCGCTCGAAAGGTTATAAACCTCACGACGCTTCAAGGTAAGTGGACAAGCATTGACAAGAACTTTGAGATTCTTGAGGGAGGAGAAGTAAAATCGGATGTTGAGGCCGAGAAGAACCCATGGACAACATGGAAAATCCTTAACGGCAAGCTTTTGCTCAATCGTGACACGTTTGATATTGACAACCTCGGCAGCGATTCCCTTTATTTGGAAAATAAGGTAGGAATCTTTGTTTATAAAAGGGTTGAGTAAGCAATTCTCTCTTATGTACTTAGTATTGTCGTAACATTGGAACCATTCAATATTCATATCTTGGGTTGTGGGAGCGCGTTGCCCACATTGAAGCATTTTGCCTCGTCACAAGTCGTGGAGATTCGTGGAAAGTTTTTCATGATTGATTGCGGCGAGGGGACGCAGATACAGCTTCGTCGATCGCGCATAGGCTTCACAAAGATTCAAGCCATTTTCATATCCCATCTTCATGGTGACCATTGCTTTGGTCTTATTGGCTTGATTTCTACCTTTGGCATGCTTGGACGTACGGCTCCTTTAAGCATTTATGCTCCGGAATCATTGAAATCTTTGCTTGATGAGCAAATGAAGCTTTTCTGTAATGGACTTGAGTATAAGGTTGAGTTTCATGCTGTTGACACAACAACCAATAAGGTTATTTACGAGGACAGGAGCCTTGTGGTTGAGAGCATACCTCTTGTTCACCGCATTCCTTGTTCAGGCTTCTTGTTTCGTGAGCGTCCCACGTTGCCGCATATACGTCGTGACATGATTGATTGTTTTAATATCCCAATAAGCCAAATCAATAATATTAAGGCAGGGGCTGACTGGACAATAGAAGATGGAACGTTGATTCCAAATAGCAGGCTTACCACACCTGCTGACCCTCCACGTTCTTATGCTTATTGTTGCGATACGCGTTATATGCCAAATCTTCACGAACTTGTCAAGGATGTGGATTTGCTTTACCATGATTCCACTTATGACAGTTCATGCGCTAATCGTGCTAAGCTCTATTATCATTCCACTTCCCAGCAAGCGGCTAATGTGGCACGAGAGGCTCATGTCGGAAAACTCTTGCTTGGGCATTTCAGCGCCAGGTATGATAACGAGTCTGCGATCTTGAATGAGGCAAAGGCCATCTTCCCTAATTCCATTCTTGCGTCGGAAGGAAAAGTGATAAAAGTGTGAAATGATTTTTTTAACCTTCAATCTTTAATAAAATGAATAAGACATTTGTAGTGAACGGTATGAAATGTGAGCATTGCAAAGCTCATGTTGAGAGTGCGTTGAAAGACCTTTGTGGTGTTAATGCGGTAGAGGTTAGTCTTTCGGATCATTGTGTGAATGTCGACTTCGATGAGAATAAGGTCGACGCTCAGCAGATGAAGGAGGCTGTAGAGGCTGCAGGACGCTACGAATTGGAGATTTAATGGTCGACAAGTTTCCTAATCGATGAAGAAGACCGTACCTGTTGTAGGCATGGCGTGTGCCTCATGCTCTGCCAATGTAGAAAACAAATTACGCTCCTTGCCTGGTGTCAATGATGTGTCTGTAAGCCTTATAGGTCGCTCTGCCATGATTGACTATGACGAGAGTAAAATCTCCTTGGAGGTGATGAAGAAGGAGATTAACTCAATAGGCTATGACCTTGTTATAGAGACAGGTAGGTCGGTTGAGACAATCAGGAAGCAAGAATATTCCATGCTTGTCCGCAAGACGTTATTGTCGATATTCTTATCGGTTGCAAGCATGGCTATTAGCATGCGTTGGCTTAATATAGGCGATTTAGATCAAACAAATCAAGTCTGTCTTCTCATAGCCTTCGCTAACATGTTTTTCTGTGGTAGGGCCTTTTATGTGAATTCCGTGAGGCAATTACTTCACGGGGTGGCTAATATGGATACACTTGTGGCCCTATCAACATGCATCTCTTTTCTTTTCTCTGCCTGGAACGCCTTTTTGGGTGACCCTTCCTTGACTTATTTCGATTCTTGTGGAATGATAATATCGTTTGTCCTTTTGGGGCGTTTATTGGAAGAGAGGGCGAAGGACAGCACGGCATCGAGTATACGTAAGCTAATGGGGATGGCCCCGAAGACGGCGCATGTCGTAGAGGACGGAGAATTGCGCGAGGTGCCAGTGTCAACGATTGATGTCGGAGACATTCTCGAGGTGCGTCCAGGAGAAAGGGTGCCGGTAGACGGTGAGGTAATCTCCGCTTCAAGCTTCATGACAGCGGATGCTGCTTATGTTGATGAAAGCATGATAACGGGCGAACCAACTCCTGTCGAGAAAAAGGCTAAGTCGAAGGTGCTTGCCGGAACAATTCCCTCACAAGGCGTTTTTCGTATGCGTGCGCGCCAAGTTGGTGAGCAAACGGCTCTTGCCCATATCATTCGTATGGTTCAAGAAGCGCAGAATAGCAAGGCGCCTGTGCAACGCATTGTAGACAGGATGGTCGTGTATTTTGTGCCCATTGTGTCGGCCTTGGCTTTAATCACTTTTTTGCTTTGGATAGGCCTGGGTGGGATGCCACTGTTGTATAAGGCCATCGTGTCGGCTGTGACGGTGCTCGTCATTGCTTGTCCATGTGCCATGGGGCTTGCCACGCCTACCGCGCTGATGGTGGGAATTGGCAAGGCTGCAAGCAAGCATCTTTTGATTAAAGACGCGGCTGCATTGGAAACCATGCATAAGGTTGACGTCTTGGTGACTGACAAGACCGGGACGTTGACTATTCCTAATCAGAACGTTGACTTTACGGCCACGGACGGTTTGTCTTTTGAAGAACGCGAGACCTTGAAGCCCCATGCGGCTGAAGCCATGAGGAAATTACGCCAAAACGGGATAGACATTTACATGATGAGCGGTGACAACGAGAACGCCGCCTCATATTGGGCCGAAAAAGCTGGCATAGGCCATTTCAAGGCTCAATGCAAGCCTCAAGACAAGGAAGAACTTGTCAGGAAGTTGAAGGCTGACGGCAAGACCGTTGCCATGATAGGCGATGGTATTAATGACACGCAGGCTTTGGCTCTCGCCGACGTTTCGATAGCCATTAGCACAGGAACAGACGTGGCGATGGACGTGGCTCAAGTGACGTTGATGACCGATGATCTTAGCGTGTTGCCATTCGGTTTCCAACTTAGTAAGAAGACAGCACGCATGATTAGGGAAAATCTCTTCTGGGCGTTTGTCTACAATCTTGTGTGTATCCCCTTGGCGGCTGGGGTGTTGTATCTCTTTTACGATAATCCTCCCATCCAGCTCACGCCCATGTGGGGCTCTGCTCTTATGGCATTCTCAAGTATCAGCGTAGTGCTCAACTCCTTGCGTCTCAGATTCTCCGTCTGAACTCAGCGCAAGTTATAGCCGTGGCAATGGCTACGTTAAGACTGTCTGCGGTCTTCCTTCCCTTCGGGTAGTTGGGAATCAGTAACCGGTGATTCACGAGCGCTTTTACTGGTTGCGAGATGCCTTTGCCCTCATTGCCCATGATGATGATTCCGCCAACAGACAGCGGCTTGTCATACAAGTCGCTGCCATCGAGGAATGTTCCATAAACAGGGAAGTCGGTTGGCAAGGTCTTGATAAGGTTCTCCAGGTCAGCATGATGAATGTGCACCCTTGCTATGCTCCCCATCGTGGCTTGCACCACTTTTGGGCTGAATGCGTCTACGGTATCGTGAGAGCAAATAATGTCGGTTATGCCAAACCAGTCGGCTATGCGTATTATCGTGCCGAGGTTGCCTGGGTCCTGCACGCCGTCGAGGGCTATTGTGAGCTTCTGTTTGCCTGCCTTGTCTTTATCCGTCAAAAGTGCAACGAGATGACAGTCGTCCTTCTCCGTGTTGTTTGGGATAGGGAACAGCGCCAAGACCTTTTGAGGGTGTTGAAGCAAGGAAGCTTTTTTCAGCTCCTCATCACTCACTTCTATTGTTTCTGTATCATTGATACGGTCGTTGTTGGCTTCCAACCAGTCGGCGGTGGCTATTATGAGCCTCGCTGGCATTAGTTCCAAAAGGTCACCAACTACTTTTGGGCCTTCCGCGATAAACAATCCACTCTCTCGACGGCCTTTTTTGCTATCGAGAGAGTGGATTAGCTTTATTTTAGCTTTGCTGATGTTCATTTATTGGTCAAGCAGGAATTTCTTGAAAACGTTAAAGTCGTTTGGCATCTCAATGCTTTGTTTCTTGCCACGCATGAATGCTTGTAGGCGTTCCGGTATGGCAATGTCGGTATCCAATATGCTATCGACTTTTTCCTTGAATTTAGCCGGATGTGCCGTTTCAAGGAATACTCCGACCTCATTGTTAGGCAGTTGCTCCTTGAGAGCCTTGTAGCCGCATGCTCCGTGAGGGTCAAGCACATAGCCTGTTTCCTTATAGCATTGCTTCATGGTTTGGCGAATCTTGTCGTCGGTGTATGTCGCTCCGCTCACGTCTTTTTTAATTGCTGGCAGCACGGCCTCCACCTCTTTGCCATTTTCTGGGCGGCAAGCTTCTCCGTTGTTGTAGAGGTCCAAGATGCGCGCGAAGTTGCTTGGCGCGCCAACGTCCATGGCGTTGGCAAGGGTCTGCTTGCTTGCCATTGGCGTATATACTCCTGTCTGCAGATAGCTATAGAACACGTCGTTAGCGTTGTTTGCCGCGATGAAATGGCTCACTGGAAGCCCCATCTTCCATGCGAAGAGGCCGGCTGTGATATTGCCGAAGTTGCCGGAGGGCACGCAGAAAGTGAGCTTGGCCCCGTCCTTGCCAATCACGCCGTCGCGTTTCAGTTGTGCGTAAGCGTTGAAATAATAGAATGCTTGCGGCAAGAAGCGAGCCACGTTGATGCTGTTGGCAGAAGTGAGAATCATGTGCGAGGTAAGTTCCTTGTCCATGAATGCGTTTTTTACGAGTGCTTGGCAATCATCAAACACGCCGTCTATCTCCAGCGCGGTTATGTTTTGGCCTAAAGTGGTGAATTGGCTTTCCTGTATCTTGCTCACTTTGCCCTTGGGGTAAAGCACGTAGACGTGTATGCCATCAACTCCGAGGAAGCCGTTGGCCACTGCCGACCCCGTGTCGCCACTTGTCGCCACGAGGACGTTTACCGTGCGGTTGTCGTTTGTTTTCTCCTTGTCTTTGCGGATGAAATATTGCAATAGGCGCGCCATGAATCGGGCACCAACATCCTTGAAGGCAAGCGTTGGGCCATGGAAAAGCTCCAAGGCGTAAATGTTGCCGTCTACTTTCACCACTGGTGTGTCAAACGCGAGAGTGTCGTAGACTATATTTTTCAACGAAGCCTCGTCTACGTCATCTCCAAAGAAGGCCTTTGCCACTTCGAAGGCAATCTCCTGAAACGACATGGAGTCTATGTTGTCAAAGAAGGCCTTGGGCAATGGTCTTATGTTCTCAGGCATGTACAGTCCGCGGTCTGGTGCGAGGCCTTTTTCCACGGCTTCGCGAAGCGTTGTCGTTGGGGCTTGGTGGTTTGTGCTATAATATTTCATGTTGGTCTTGTCTTGTTTTGTTTTGTTTAGTTGTTTATATTTCCATGAATTTATCCATGAACTCCGTGAGATGAAGCATGCCATAATCACCGCTTACGCACGACACTTCATCATAGGTCTGTACGCTGTCTGGCTCTATTCCATTGTACCAGACGAGGAAAGGCACCGGCTCTTTCACGTGTGTCCTCACTTCCACTGGAGTGGGGTGGTCTGGCATGACGGCTATCGCCACAGGCTCATCCCATTGTTTCACCTCGTTGTAGATGGGTTCTACCACCCTGTGGTCAAGGTTCTCTATCGTCTTGAGCTTTAACTCGAGGTTGCCGTCGTGTCCCGCCTCGTCACTTGCCTCGAAATGCACGAATACAAAGTCTTGGTTGTACAGGGCCGTTATTGCCGCGGCCACCTTTCCTTCATAATTGGTATTGGCCAGTCCTGTGGCGCGTGGCACGCTTATAACGTCGAGCCCGGCGTATTTTCCTATGCCTTTTATCAGGTCAACGGCTGAGATGCAGGATCCGCTCTTTACCTGCGGGTATTTTTCCATGAGGGTTTTCATCGACGGACGGTAGCCGCCTCCCCAAGGCCATATCAGGTTTGCCATGCGTTCGCCTTTCTCCTTCTTTGCCTTGTTGTAAGGATGTGCCTCAAGCAAGTCCTTGCTCTTTATTATTAGGCTGTTGAGCAAGTCGGCTGTCTCCTGCGCTGTCATGCGTGACTCGCCTGTCGGCTTGCCGTCAAAGCCCATTATGGGTTCGCGCTTGTCTTCCCATCCCTTCTCCGGTTTAATGAGCAATCCCTGCCATTCTTCCCCAGGGTGGTCGTGAGGCGGAGCGCAGACGATGTGCTTGCTTGCCCGCTTCACTATGAGCAAGTGTCGGTATTGTATGCCCGGTATGAACTTTATGTCCTCGTTGCCGAGTTTCTCATTGAGATAGTTTGTCAGCACGGCGCCGTTTTCCGTTGAGAGGTTGCCGCCGTTGTGGGTGACGATTTTCCCGTCGCCTACACATATCACGTTCAATCTGAGCGCGAAATCCTCAGGCTCCATGTCGTAGCCTATGCTCGCGGCTTCCAATGGCCCACGGCCTTCATACACCTTGTTTTGGTCGTAGCCGAGAATGGTGCTGTTGGCCACTTCCGATCCAGGCAGGAATCCGTCGGGGATGGTCATCAACCTTCCCGTGCGGCCTTTTCGCGCCAGCATGTCCATATAAGGAGTGTCGGCAAATTGCAACAAAGTCTTGTTCCCAAGGCGGCTCACGGGGTGGTCTGCCATGCCGTCGCCTAATATGATAATGTGTTTCATGCTATCCTGGCTTTATACGTTTGCTATGCTTATGATGTTGGCGAACACGCCTGCCGCCGTTACGCTTGCCCCGGCTCCATAACCTTGTATGAGCATGGGGTATTCCTTGTAGCGTTCTGTCGTGAGCAGGACGATGTTGTTGCTGCCCTCCAGGTTGTAGAAGGGGCTGTCTTGTGTCATGTCTCTCAGGGCCACGCTCACTTTCCCGTGGTCCATTGTCGCTATGAAACGCCAGCGTCTGCCTTCTTCCTCCAGCTTCTTGCGTTTCTCCTCGAAGTCGGCGTTCAGCTCTGGCAAATGCTTCCAGAAGTCCTCCAGTGAGCCTGTGAAGAAGTGGTCTGGCACGAAGAGGTGCTTCTCCACGTCTTCTTGCTCGACACGATAGCCTGCCTCGCGGGCCAGGATTACGATCTTGCGCACCACGTCGGTGCCGCTGAGGTCAATGCGTGGGTCTGGCTCAGAGTAACCTTCCTCCTTGGCGCGTTTCACGGTCTCTGAGAATGGGCACTGGGCTGAGATCTTGTTGAAGATATAGTTGAGCGTTCCGCTCAGCACGGCCTCAATCTTGAGTATGCGGTCACCGGAGTTGCGCAGGTCGTTGATGGTGCCTATGATGGGCAGTCCGGCTCCCACGTTGGTCTCGAAGAGGAACTTGATGCCTCTTCTCAATGCGGTCTCTTTCAATCTTGTATAATCGTCATAGCTTGAGCTTGCGGCAATCTTGTTGGCCGCTACAATGCTGACGTTGTGGTCGAGCAAGCTTTGGTAGAGCGCGGCTATTTCCTTTGAGGCCGTGCAGTCAACAAACACGGCGTTGAATATGTTCATCGACAGGATGGTGTCGCGCAGCTTCTCTGGGTCGCTTGGCTCCGAGGCCTTGAGCAGCTCCTTGTAGTTGGCCAGGTCAATTCCGTCTCGTGAGTATATGGCGTTGTGCGAGCTTGCCACGCCAACGACGTTCAGCTTCAACCGTGAGTGCTCTTTCAGGTTGTCGTATTGCGAGCGTATTTGCTCGATGAGCTTTCCGCCGACGGTTCCTATGCCGCAGATGAAAAGGTTCAGCACCTTGTATTCTGAAAGGAAGAAAGAGTCGTGGAGCACGTTCATGGCCTTCCTCAGTTCTGCTCCCCGCACCACGAAAGATATGTTAGTTTCCGATGCTCCTTGAGCGCACGCTATCACTGAGATACCGCTTCGGCCAAGTGTGCCGAAGAGTTTTCCGGCGATACCTGCCGCGTGCTTCATGTTCTCGCCCACTATGGCTATTGTGGCGAGCTTGCTCTCCACGTGCATTGGGAACATGGCTCCGTCTTCTATCTCCGCGGCAAACTCGTTGTTGAGCACTCTTGCCGCGTCTGCGGAGTCCTCGTCGCGCACGCCTATTGACGTGGAGTTCTCTGATGATGCTTGCGACACCATGAACACGGAAATGCCGTTGTCGGCAAGTGCCGTGAAGATTCGCCTGTTCACGCCTATCACGCCGACCATGGCAAGTCCCGACACGGTGATGAGCGAGGTGTTCTTGATGCTCGAGATGCCTTTGATTGGCTTGTAGTTGTTGTCAATCTTGTCTTTTATTATGGTTCCAGGCGCTTCCGGGTTGAAGGTGTTCTTGACCCTTATGGGGATGTTCTTTATGCGCACTGGGTATATCGTGGGAGGATAAACCACTTTCGCTCCGAAGTTGCAGAGCTCCATGGCCTCCACGTAGCTCAACTCGTCTATGGTGTATGCGGTCTTTATGACTCTTGGGTCGGCTGTCATGAAGCCGTCCACGTCGGTCCATATCTCAAGAATCTCGGCATCGAGGTCGGCGGCTATTATGGCCGCGGTATAGTCGGAGCCTCCGCGTCCGAGGTTCGTGGTCTCGCCAGAGTCCTTGTCGGAAGAGATGAAGCCCGGCACGAGGGTGACGCGTGGCAGGTCTGCGAATGCCTTCTTCACGAGATGGTTGGTCAGGTCGGTGTCGAGAATAATCTTGCCGTTGGGAGATATGGTGGTCTTTATGAAGTCGCGAGAGTCCATCCAGCGTGAGCCTTTCACCAGTGTCGACACTATGTTGGAGCTCAGGCGCTCTCCATAGCTCACGATGGCGTCAAGGGTCTTCTTGCTGAGGTCATGTATGAGGTAAACACCGAAATAGATGGAGTGTAGTTGTTCAAACAGCGAGTCTACTTTGTTGAAAAGCATCTCCCGGTCATTGGTATCGGTGATGATGGTGTCTATCATCTTGTGGTGGCGGTCTACCATTTGCTCAAACTGCTCTTTCCATTCGTCCTTGCCCTCTTGCGCAAGACGCGATGTGGAGATGAGCATGTCGGTGATGCCGCCCAACGCGCTTACGACAACGACAATGGGTTGCTTGCGCGCTTCTTTCTCTACGATACGTTTCAGACTCAGAATGCTTTTCACGGAACCTACCGATGTTCCGCCGAATTTTAATACTTTCATTGATTAAATGATTTTTTGTTTGTTAATGCGCAGCCATTCCCGATACGTAAGGGATAATGGCTGTACTTGCTTGCAAAGGTAATAATGTTTTGTCTTTTTGACAAAGAAAACAATAAAATTGTTCAAGAAGGAGCGCAAATCGATTGAATTTGTTTAATTTTGCAATTAAAATGTAATTGTGAAGTGATATATTGTTTTTGAAATAATAATAGAGGATTTACATAGAGATGACAGAAGAATATCAGCTTAGGGTAACGCCGCAGGTGGCTTCGTCTGAGCAGGACCTAAAGGCGTGGTTGTCGCATGAAAAGGGACTTGACGTGCGTACCATTAACCATGTGCGCGTGCTGAAGCGTAGCATCGACGCTCGCCAGCGCGCTATTTTCGTTAACTTGAAGGTTAGGGTCTACATCAACGAGACGCCGCAAGACGATGAGTATCAACACACTGAGTACCCTTATGTTGGCGACCGGCCAGAAGTGGTCGTGGTGGGCGAGGGGCCTGGCGGACTTTTCGCTTCACTCAGACTGATAGAGCTTGGCTTCCGTCCGGTTATCATAGAAAGGGGCAAGGACGTGAGGGAGCGGAAGAAAGACATGGCCCTTATCACCAAGACGCATAAGGTGGACCCGGAGAGCAACTATTGCTTCGGTGAAGGCGGAGCGGGCGCATACAGCGATGGAAAACTATACACGCGCAGCCACAAGCGTGGCAACACGGAGAAGATATTGAACGTGTTTTGCCAACACGGAGCCTCAACGTCTATCCTTGCCGACGCTCATCCGCATATCGGCACCGACAAGCTGCCGAGGGTGATAGAGAACATGCGCCTACAGATAATAAGATGTGGAGGAGAGGTTCACTTCCAAACAAAGATGACCAGCCTTGTTATCGACAAGTCGATAGCCGGGGATGAACGGGTAGTTGGCGTAAAGGCCGTCGACTTGGTGTCGGGAAAGGAGCTTGAGTTTCGTGGCCCGGTCATCTTGGCCACGGGGCACAGCGCGAGAGACGTTTACAGATACCTTGCCAGTGCCGGTATCGACATGGAGGCGAAGGGCATTGCCGTTGGCGTGCGATTGGAGCATCCTTCGCAAGTCATCGACCGCATACAATACCATAACAAGAATGGGCGTGGAAAATATCTTCCAGCGGCAGAGTATTCTTTCGTGACCCAAGCTGATGGCAGGGGCGTGTATTCTTTCTGTATGTGTCCTGGAGGTTTCGTCATTCCGGCTGCCACGGGGCCTGAGCAGATAGTCGTCAACGGCATGTCGCCAAGCAATCGTGGCACGCAGTGGTCAAACAGTGGCATGGTGGTGGAAGTCAGGCCGGAAGATGTGGAAAATGACCCTTCATTGAAAAACAATGACCTCCAGCCAGGTGTGCTTGGCGTGATGGATTTCCAAGAGAGGTTGGAGAAGTCGTGTTGGCAACAAGGCAACATGCGGCAAACGGCTCCAGCGCAGCGCATGGCCGATTTTGTCAACAATCGCCTGAGCTACGACTTGCCCAAGAGCAGTTATGCGCCAGGCCTGATAAGCAGTCCGCTTAATTTCTGGCTCCCGTCGTTCATATCCAAACGTCTTCAAGATGGCTTCAAGGCTTTCGGCAAGCGGGCCCATGGCTTCTTGACCAACGAGGCGGTGCTCATTGCAGTGGAGACTCGCACGTCGTCGCCCGTTCGCATCCTTCGCGACAAGCTGACGTTGCAGCATGTCCGCGTCGCAGGCCTATTCCCTTGTGGCGAGGGCGCGGGCTTTGCCGGTGGCATTGTCTCGGCCGGTGTCGATGGCGAGAGGTGCGCTGAGGCTTGTGCCGATTATATGAAAAACGCGAGCCTCTAACGCATCCTGCATGGCGTGAATTATTATTTGCGTTAAGAAATGGTAATGTAACATAGGAAAGACAGAAAAAGTCGTACTTTTGTATACTAAAGAAATGAAGAACGTGGTAGGCGTGGTAAGATAAATGAAGTACGATATAGACATAAACGAAAATGACATCTTGGCTTTGGGGCATAATTTGCTTCAGACTTTGTTGTGTGACCGTACCACTGGAAAGAATATCTTTTGGGCCACAGATGACTATTCTGACCGAGGTGTAGGCTATACCTTCTTTGATAATATCACCATAAAGGCGATAACGGGTGAACATAATGATGTAATCATGCCGCGTATCGCCAAAGATAAAGAGAAGAAGAAAGAGCGCAAGCGTAAGATGGCAGAAGTGTTTACCCCCTCTTGGTTATGCAACAGGATGCTTGATGATGTGGATGCTCGTCTTTTTGGACGTAATGATGTGTTCAATACCAAAAGCAACATGGACAAAGAGTGGCAACCTGTGGAGTATCCTGTTTGTCGAGAGGGTGATGGCATCAGTTGGGATGCTTACGTCAAAAAGACTGTTATGGAGATAACCTGTGGAGAAGGTCCTTTTGTCGTTAGCCGATATGATACGGTTTCTGGACGTAGATTTGATGATGTCAATATGCGTGTTGGATTTCTTGACAGAAAACTGAGATTGGTGACGGAAAACACCCATATGAAAGAAGAGTGGATGGAATGGGTCAAAACCGCTTACCAATGTTCTTATGGTTATGAGTGGCAAGGCGATAATCTGCTCATTGCTCGTCAAAATCTTTTGTTCACCCTTTTCGATTATTTTGAGGCGGTATGGAACGAAGAACCACCTATGGATTTTGTGGAGGAGATAGCTTATATCATTTCCTGGAATCTATGGCAAATGGATGGGCTTAAAAATGTTCTTCCTCGTTCGTGCAAGACGAAAGTCGAGGAAACTACCGATTTGTTTGGTAATGTCAAACGCAAGGAGATACCTTGTGAGGGATGCGAGAAAAAGCTTATTCATAAGCATAATGGCATTTATGCTAAGATTATGGATTGGAAAAAAGGAAAACCTATCTTGTTCGATTCATTAAGTAAAGACAAAAACAAAAGTGACAGATAATAGTCTTATAGACCGACTTATCATAGGGCGTACGGAACCTCATATCTATGCCTTTGAGACTGGTACTGTGCCTAACTATCTAAAGGTAGGTGATACTTATCGTCCAGTTGAAATACGCTTAGATGAGTGGAGGCGTTATTTTGCTGACTTGCAAAAGAAATATGACGAACCAGCCATTGCTGGTAAGGATTATTTCAGGGACCTCTCCGTACATCGTTATATCATTAATGAGAAAGGAAGAAAACGTTTGGAGCGTACCACTATTCCTAATCTCCCATATTATTCGAATGAGTTTTTTGAGAATGCGACAGTTTGTGACGTAGAGGAGGCAGTAAAGGACATCCGTCAAAGTGCCACAGACAAAGACGGTCGTTATAAACTCTATTCTATGGAAGATGGTCGCGTGCCGGTAGACTTCCATTACGAAAGAGGAAAGGAAACCTTGCCCCTTAGACCTAACCAGAAAGAAGTGGTGCGCAATTTCATGGCAGCTATTAAGCGCAAGCGCACGCATTTGTTGATGTATGCTGTCATGCGATTTGGCAAATCCTTTACAGCCATGAGTTGTGCTAAGGAGTTTGATGCCCAACTTGTTGTTGTAGTTTCTGCCAAGGCTGATGTAAAGACGGAATGGAAAAAGACGGTCGAAAGTATCAAGAACTTCGAAGGCTACGAGTTTGTTGATAGCGATAACCTGTCGCGAGACCACTCGCTTGTGAGCAAGGCTCGAACCGCTGGTAAAAAGTTGGTAGTTTGTCTTACTTTGCAAGACCTTTGCAGTGAAGAAATCAAAGAACGACACAAGGATTTGTTCGCGAAACGTATAGACTTGCTTATCGTAGATGAGACACATTTCGGTGCAAGGGCGGAACATTATGGTAAGGTTCTGCCATCTGTCGCTTCCAAGCCGAAGCAAGAGTCGAAGTATGATGACGATTCTATAGATGCGGTTGAAGAGCAGGTTAAGCAATTGCATGCCAAGGTGCAACTTCACTTGTCGGGAACTCCTTATCGTATTTTGATGGGTGATGAATTCTCTGATGAAGATATTATCTGTAATTGTCAGTTTACGGATATTGCAAAGGCAAGTGAAGATTGGGACAAGGCGAATCTTGATACCAAGGAAGAGTGGGAGAATCCCTATTATGGTTTCCCTCAGATGGTTCGTTTTGCTTTCAATCTAAATGAATCAGCTTTGCATAAGCTTGCCGAGTTGCGAAAGAGTGGGGTGACGGTGGCGTTTGGAGAACTTTTCATGCCGAAGTCTATCAAGAAAAGTTCCGATGGATTTCATCGGCAATTTGTGCATGAGACTGAAATCCTCGACTTCTTGCATGCGATAGACGGAAGTAAAGAAGATGTCAATATTCTGTCCTTCCTTGACAATGAGCGTATTAGACAAGGCAAGTTATGTCGTCACATTGTCTGTGTGCTACCTTACCGTGCGTCTTGTGATGCCATGGAGACCATGTTGAAGGAACACGCTTCCGAGTTCCGTAATCTCTCGCAATATGAAGTTATCAATATTGCGGGAGTTGAGAACGAAAGACGATTCAATAAGATAGAAAAAGTTACCAGATATATAACAGAGTGCGAGAGCAGGGATCAAAAGACGATGACCTTGACCGTCAACCGTATGTTGACTGGTTCCACCGTGCTGGAATGGGATACGATGCTTTATCTGAAAGATACGGCTTCGCCACAGGAATATGACCAAGCGGTCTTTCGTTTACAGAATCCTTATATTAAAACATACAAGGATAGTGATGGTAATGTTATCAAGTACAACATGAAACCCCAGACGTTGCTTGTTGACTTTGATCCGAATCGTATGTTTATCCTTCAGGAGCTGCGTTCTCATATCTATGACATTAATGCAGATGCCAATGGCAATTCTAATCTTCAGAATCGGATGGCACGTGAACTTCAAGTGTCGCCGATTGCCTGGATGAATAAGAATCATTTACAGGAAGTGACACCTAACAATATCCTTGATGCCGTAAGGGAATACTCAAGAGAGCGTAGCGTTCTGGATGAAGCGACGGAAATCCCAGTTGATCATGGATTGAGCGATGTTGAGGAAATTAACAAGTTGATTATGCGTCAGCAACCAATTGGCTCGCGCGGTGGGTTGAAAATGAAACCTGTCGAAGATGATGAGGCTGGTGATTTGGACTATCCTGATTCAGAGCCAGGTGCTGATACATCTGAAAAGTCTGATAGAACAACATCGGAGGTTATGCAGGACAAGGAAGACAACTTGTTTGATAAGCGTTATGCGACATTTTGCTCGCGTATACTCTTGTTTGCGTTTCTTACTAAGGATACGGTTATTTCATTGGAAGACATCGTCCATGTTTCTAACCGAGGAAAGGAGAACAAGCGAATCATTGCTAATTTAGGGTTGGAAACTAAAATGCTCAGACTGTTGTTCAAGCATTTGAATCCCAACGTGCTTCATCAGCTTGATTATAAGATACAAAATATCAATTCCTTATCTCATGATGAAACCCTTTCGGCAATGGAGCGTGTGGAGAATGCGATGCGTAAGTTCGGACGCTGGTCAACATCTGAGATTGTTACGCCACAGTTCTTGGCTCGCAGAATGCTGAATGACATACCACGAGAGCGTGTTATGCCAACGACCAAGTTCATGGACTTGGCTTCCAAGGAAGGGGAGTTTGCATACGCCATCATTCAAGTATTTGGTGACTCTTATAAGGACAAGATATATTCTATTCCTACGTCCTCCATCGCATACGAGTTTACTCGTAAGGTTTACGAGGCATTGGGGATGCCAATCGAGAACATAGAAGATAAGTTTAATTCATACGACCTCATAGGCAAGAATGCCGAGGCATATATACGAAAGGTTAAAAAGATGTGTATTGATATAGCGGTAGGGAATCCACCTTATCAGGATGAAGGAGGTTCGGGAGGAACTAATGATGCACCAATCTTCCAAGATTTCTGTGATGTGGCGAACGACGCGGCTTGTGTTTCTGATATGGTTATTCCATCTAAATGGTTTACGGGTGGACGTGAACATTTGCTTGGGGATTTCCGTCGAGAAATGTTAGCGTCTAAACAAATAGTACGAATGACAGCATACCATAATCCTCGTGAATTGTTTCCTGAGGTAGAAGTAAAAGGTGGTATTTGTTGTTTCGTTAGAGATAAGGCTTATGAGGATACTTGTGAATATTCATTGCAAAAGGATGGGGACTGTGAATCTACAGATTTGGACCTCAGTTCACTTGATGTGATGATTAGAGAGCCTCGTCTTGCAAGGATTGTTCAAATGGTTGTGGAGCAAGTTCTAAGAGAAAACCAAGAAGGTTCTCCTGCATTTGTTGAGGAAATTATCTCTGGCGATACTCCGTTTGGCATTCCTACGAATCCAAAGACAAGTAAAAAGAATCCATTTGATGTCAGTGATGTTCAGACGGAAGAATACAATGTGGAACTTTATTATTTGGAGAACAATGTTCGCAAGGTTGGATATGTAAAAGAGGGTGATATTAGAAAAAATAGCGAGGATATTGACTCTATAAAAGTATATATCCCTAAAGCTGGAGGTTCGGGAAATGACAAGATCGTTCTTGGACAGCCTATCGTTGTCGAAGGCAAATCTGTATGTTCACAAACCTATGTGTATGCTAAATTCAATACACAGCAAGAGGCTAACAATTTTGTGGCATATCTCAAGACTCGTTTCTTCCGTCTTCTTGTGTCTTCAATGAAAATTACGCAAGACGCATTAGCTGGTGTTTACCATTTTGTGCCAATGCTCGACTTAACGCACGAGTGGACTGACGAGGAACTCTATGCTAAATATGGAATAGAGCAATATAAGGATTACATTGAAAGCATGATAAAGCCAATGGACTAACGAGGCTAATATTGGTGTGATATGGCGTAAAATGCAAGAGGGTGTGTCAAAACACCCAAAAACTCACAAAGCCCTGACTTTCCCAAGCCA
>ERZ1673741.112-NODE-112-length-110783-cov-11.311258_pt1 | contig 110783 bp, 72 predicted proteins | sample MGYA00580209_ERZ1673741 | MGnify/ENA primary metagenome ERZ1673741 (study PRJEB41218, sample SAMN15661754) | gut metagenome | host: Homo sapiens | place: Canada: London | collected 2015-08-20/2019-03-30 | study: EMG produced TPA metagenomics assembly of... | reverse complement strand
AGTTGGTTAGAGCGTCAGATTGTGGTTCTGAATGTCGTGGGTTCGAGTCCCACCCCCCACCCGAAAATCCCGCAGGTCAAACGACTTGCGGGATTTTTCGTTTTTACGCCTGTCACAAGCTTCGCTTCGTGAAGCCAAGCCCGGCACGGGCATTGTTTCATCAAGTTGACGAAGGGCGGTTTTCCCTTATCACATTAGGGGAACACCTACTTTCCTTTATGTTTTTTCCCCTGTCTCTTTGCTTCTAAACGCCTATCTTTGCAGTGTGTTAGAAGACAAGAGTAAAATAACCCTGTAATACCTTACGACTATGAAACGTACATTATTGGCAATCGTGGCAGCATTGGTGATGACAAACACAATGAACGCCCAAAGACTGACGGACATCACGGCTGAGGCACGTTTTATCACCGACAAGATGGTTGTGGAGTTAGGTCTCAACAAATTTCAGCGCGACAACATTCTGAGCCTTAACCTCGCTTACCTTGACGGCATAAACAGCTATCGCGACATCAACGCCCGTGGCTGGCGCTATCGTAACAATAAAATGAAAGCCTTGCTCAGCGCAAAGCAGTGGAAGAAGTTCAAGAAGTGCCGCTACTTCTATCGTCCTATCGGATGGCGCGACAATGCCTACGTCCACAACATCTACGACAGGTACCCTCGCAAGGATCGCCCAGCACCTCCTCCACCGCCCAAGTTTGACAGAAGGATGGACAAGAGGCCGCGTCAGAGACCCGAATACGGGAAGCCTGGCAAGCCGAGGTTTGGCAACAACTCTCCAGAGGCCATCAAGATGAGACGTGAGATGCGGAAAGGCAATAGGTTCGCAAGATGACAAAGGCCCAAGCCTGATATCGCAAGATAAATCGAGTAGGAGGTAAACACTAATCATAGGTGTTTACCTCCTACTTTCACGAACACTATTTCACTCTTGGTGAAAGTCGCAATGTGCCATTAAGCACATAAGAGTAGGCTGGGATGCTGGCCGCACCACCATCTGAGACATAAGTGCCAACAAATTGCACCTTCCTTGCCTTGATAAGTCTCGTTACCTTCTTCACCCTTTACAGAATCTACAGGTCGTTGAAGTTAATTTCCTTCTCCGACTTGTCCTTCTTGCTTGACTTCTGCGTCTCATTGGCTTTCGAAGACTTGGATTCCGCCGAATGGTTGCCTTCCTCGGAAGACTGGTTTTCAATTGGCTCGCCGTTCTCGTCCAAGAACACTTCTTGGTCGCTTATTACGCGCGAGCTGTCAACCCTCGTCGTGTCGCGTACAACCCTCGGCTGATAGCTCTGGCAGACATACATGTCAGACGTGATGCCATCGTCGGCAGTCGGCTTTTTGAACCTGCCATGATACTTTTGGAACGCGGGGTCATCCATCACGTAATGCAAGAACAATCCCACGATTGGCAACGCGGTGCGTGAGCCTTGACCGAGAGCTCCAGTGCGGAAGTGTATGCTGCGGTATTCGCCGCCTACCCACGCGCCGACCACGAGGTTAGGACTGACACCCTCAAACCACGCGTCGGAATGGTTGTTAGACGTTCCCGTCTTTCCACCGAAGTCAGTATCCCTCGCGCCACCGGCATATTCCGCGGCCAAGAGGCTTTGGCTTGTTCCGCCCGGCTCATGAGTGCCACCAAGAAGCAGCTGCTGCATCAAGAACGCGCTCTTGTAGGGTATCACCTGTTCGGCCTCAGTATTATTCTCGTATACCGTCTTGCGGTCCTTATCCACTATCTTACTGATAATCACGGGGTCATGGTGCATGCCATTGTTGGCGACAGTGCAATAAGCGTTGGTAAGCTCAAGCAACTGCACATCGCTGGAACCAAGCGCCAACGACGGAGTGTCGTCAAGCGGACTCTTGATACCCATCTTTTCAGCCGTGGCTATGATGCGGTTGATGCCCATCTCCTGCCCAAGACGAACGGCAACGGAGTTGATACTCTTGGCGAAGGCGCTCTTCAATGGTATTGAGTCGCCTGAGAAAGAGCCATTGGCATTAGTAGGCGTCCAAGTGACCACCTTCTTCTGAATCTTATCGTACACGTCCATTGAGATATACTCGTCACGACGCTTGTCGCAAGGAGTAAGCCCTTGGTTCATGGCCTCAGTATAGACAAAAAGCTTGAAGGTTGAACCAGGCTGGCGCTCTGCCGTCACCTTGTCATATTTCCACGACTTGAAGTCGATGTCTCCGACCCAAGCCTTGACCGCGCCTGTCTGCGGTTCCATCGCGAGCATGGCACAGTGCATGAACGTTACCATGTACTTGATGGAATCCTCTGAGGTCATGTCTTTCACGATGGTGCCCTTGTCATAATCGAAGAGCTTGACAGGGTGAACCCAGTTGCGATAATAATAGTTTACCGAGTCAGGCTGGTTGGGATAGCGGTTAAGCAGTGCCTTGTAGAACGGCTGCCTCTGGGCTATCTGGTCTATGAACCCTGGTATCTCGTTGCCGTTCTCGTCACGCCACGGAGCCTGTCTCAACCAGTTTTTCGATTGGTTGCGATAAATGCTCCAATGGTTGTTGAAGTTCTGCTGAACCTGCTTCATCTGCTGGTGCACGGCCTTCTCCGCGTATTTCTGCATACGCGAGTCGAGCGTCGTGTATATCTTCAAGCCGTCGCTGTAAAGGTCATATTTGGGGTCGCCGTCGTCATCGCGGAAGTTCTGCTTGAAGTAGTCGGCGACATACTCACGGAAATATAATGCCTGACCATCATAGTTCTCCTCCACCTTGAAGTGCAACGTGATAGGAAGCTGCTGGAGAGAGTCGCAATCTTCCCGGCTCAAGTCGCCATGATGGAACATGTTTGCCAAGACGACATTGCGACGGCGCTTGCTGTTCTCCGGATTGGTCTTGGGATTATACTTTGACGTGGCTTTCAACATTCCCACCAACACGGCACAGTCTTGCGTTGAAATACTGTCGGGAGTGGTTCCGAAATAAGTGCGCGAGGCCGTCTTTATACCATAAGCGTTATTACCGAAATCCACGGTGTTGGCATACATCGTTATGATGTCACGCTTGTTGTAGACCGTCTCCAGCTTGGTGGCAATAATCCACTCCTTGCTCTTGACGATAAGAATCTTCAAGCCAGGAATCTTGCCAAGAAGACCAGTGGAATACTGGGAACGCACGCGGAACATGTTCTTTGCCAATTGCTGCGAAATGGTGGAAGCGCCACGTCCGTCGTGATGCAAGATTACGTCTTTAACCACCGCGAAAAGTCCTACCACGTCGACGGCCATGCCACGCGGACGGCTATAGAAACGCTCATCCTCGGTATCGACCAACGCCTTGAAAAAAGAAGGGTTCACTTGGTCATACGCCACGGGCGTGCGGTTCTCGTTGAAGAACTTGCCAATCAACTTGCCATCGGCACTGTAGATTTCTGATGCCTGGTTGGATGGAGGGTTGAGGATGCCTGAGAAATAGCCAGGGCTCTTGCCAAACAACCAAAGGAAGTTGATGTCCACCGCCCCAAGGTAAATAAAGATAAATGCTAAGAACGACACGAAAGCGATAAGCGTTTTCGTGTACCACGCCCTACCCTTATACAAGTTCTTGTACCAAGGCCAAAAGGCTTTAATCTTGCGCCATGCCCATTGCACGGCTTTTTTAAGTTTTCTCATAAAGCTGTTTTGCCAGTTACCATTAAGAAACTGATATAATCATTCTGCAAAGATACTTAATAATAGATAAACTACATACTGGCGGCAAAGAATTTATGTTTTGTTAAAAATAAGACAAGGGGATATGCCGCGAAGCATATCCCCTTGTTTATTAATATATAATGTGTAGACTACACCTTTGTGATTATTCCACACTTTGAAGCCTTGAGGAAATTGACGATGTTTTGCACCTCTTTCCCGTCGGGCACCTGCTGCTGTATCTGCAGCGTGGCGTCAAACGTGCTGTTCTTTCCGTGGAAAAGCAGACGATAGGCGTTGGCCACGTGCTTGCGCACCTTCTCGTCGATATGCCATGTTTCCATGAGGGTGTTGTTAGGCCCTGTGTAGGCTATCGGGTTGCCTCCGACGATAGCGTAAGGCGGCACGTCGTTGGATAAACGTGTGCCAGCCTGAAGCATGGCGAGGTCGCCGACACGTGTACCGGCGTTCTCGATGACAGAGGAGCTGAATATCGCTCCGTTGCCTATTTCGCAGTTGCCCGCGATCTTAGTGCCATAACCAAAGACGTTGAAATCGCCCACCACGGTGTCGTGGGAGATATGAACGCTCTCCATGAGGAAGTTGCCATTGCCAATGACGGTCTTGCCGCCCTCATGGGTCGCCCTGTTGATAATGACGTTCTCACGGATGGTGTTATTGTCGCCAATGATGACCTCGCTGCGCTCTCCCTGGAACTCAAAATCCTGAGGGAAGGCACCTATCACCGTGCCTTGGTGGACCTTGTTGTCCTTTCCCATCTTGGTGCCATTGAGAATGCTCACGAATGGGAAGATGGTGCAGTTGTCGCCAATCTCCACGTAGTCCTCAATATACACGAACGGGAATATCTTAACGTTGTTGCCAATCTTCGCCTTAGGCGAAATCACGGCCTTGTCACTTATCTGATTCATAGTCGCTTCGTTAATTACTAATCAATCATAACTGCCAATCATTTGGCACCACCGCCAAGAGCGTAGTAGAGGTTCACGACTGCCTGCATCTTTGAGAAATCGTCTTGCACCTGGTTGATCTGCGCGTTGAGCAGGTTGCTCTGTGCGGTGATTACCTCAAGATATGTAGACCCGGCGCTTGCCATGAGGTTACGCGTGTCCTCGACGTTCTTCTTCAGCACGGCTATGCGCTTCTGCTCCAGCTTGCTCTTCGCGTCGGAGGCATTGTAGAGCACGAGCGCGTTGCTGACTTCAGAACCAGCCGACAGCACGCTGCTTTGCCATGTGTTGAGGGCCTGCTTGTATTGATCCTCAGCCACGCGCAATCCGGCGCGAAGCTGTCCCTTCATGAAGATGGGCTGCGTGAGTGAACCAACGGCCGAGAGGAGAATCTTGCCGGGATTGGTGATTCCCATGCCGCCGCTGTTGGTGTATGCCCCGGAGGCGCTGATGGTCAGCGAAGGATAGAAACGCGAGCGAGCGACCTCTATGTTGTAGAAGCAGTTGGCCAAAGCCATCTCGTTGGCGTGAACGTCAGCGCGGTTGGAAAGCAACTGCACGCCCACTCCCGTCGAGAATGTGGTGGGGAGGCTCTGGGCGTCGAGCGTGCTTCTTGATATGGCGTGAGCCTGCTCGCCCATTACCAGTGAAAGGCTGTTCTCTGTCTCGCGAATCTGGCGCTTGATGTCCTCCTTCTGCGTCTGCACCGAGAGGTAATTGCTCTCCGCGCTCTGCACGGCGGTAGACCTCACGCCCCTGACGGTCTGCAACTGAACCTTCATGATGCCCCATGTGTCCTTGGTCAGCTTCTCCATGTCGGTGACGATCTGGAGCTGCTTGTCGAGCATGAGGAGGGTATAGTACATGTTAGCCACGTTGGCAATGAGCTTGGTCTGCACAGCCACCTGATAGTCTTTCATCTGCAGCATTGTGACCTGTACCGAACGCTTGGCCGCCGTGAGGCTGCCAAAGAGGTTGGCGTCCCAACTGGCGTTGACAGGAAGCGAGTAGGTCTTGTTGGCCTTCTGTCCGTCCCATGTGGAAATCGTGCCTTGCGGCGTGAAGGTGATGCCTGGCAGGAATGCCAACTTGGCCACCTTCAGCTGAGCCTCGGCCATGTCGATGTTCAACGCGGCGTTGAGCAGGTCGGGGTTGTTGGCAAGCGTCTTCTCGATGAGTGTCTGCAACTGCGGGTCTGTGAACACTGAGCGCCAAGGTATGTTGGCGAACGATGTCGTGTCGGTCACGGCAAGGGTGTCGTTATCGTTGACAGCATCGCGGATGAGTCCGGAGGTGTTGACAGCCGGCCGCTCATACTTGCCGTAAAGGCTCTTGCAGCCCGTGAGAGTCACGGCTGCAAGACCAATGATAAGGAAATTGTATCTTTTCATTATTATTCTCAATCCTTTTTGTCTAAAAACTGGTCGTGCCAACCTGTGGGAAGGCTCCTGTCTCCTTTGGCGTCCATCGCTGACTCTACAGCGGCTGCAGAGCGGGCATATTGGCGAAGCTCGGCCTCGACCTCCTTGTTGGACTCATCCTCAAACTTCATCGGCTTGACCTTCTCCTGCAGGTACTGGAAGATGCAGAACAATGCCGGCACCACGAACACCTGGATAAGGGTTCCCAAGAACATACCGCCTACGGCAGCGGCGCCAAGGGTCTGGTTACCAGACTTGCCCACGCCTGAGGCGAACATCAGAGGCAGCAAGCCGATGACCATTGCCAACGATGTCATCAAGATAGGACGCAGACGGGCCGCGGCGCCAAGGATGGCGGAATACTTGATGGCCATACCCGTCTCGCGGCGCTCAAGGGCGAACTGCACGATAAGGATGGCGTTCTTGGCCAACAGACCGATAAGCATGATGAGCGAGATCTGCATGTAGATATCGTTGGAGTGACCGAAGATATTGGTGAAGATGAACGCTCCGGCAAGACCGAACGGTATGGACAGCAACACTGCCAAAGGCAAGATGTAGCTCTCGTACTGCGCGCTCAGAATCAAGTAGACGAAGATGAAGCAGAGCACGAAGATGAGCGATGTTGAGTTGCTCGACTCAGCCTCCGAACGGGTCAAGCCTGAGTACTCGTAGCCATAACCCTGAGGCAGCATGTCGGCAGACACTTCCTTGATGGCTTGCATCACCTGACCGTTAGAGTAGCCGGTGTTAGGCGACACGCTCACGTCGATAGAGGTGAAGAGGTTGAAACGTCCGATGTTTGAAGGACCGTAGACCTTGCGCAGCTTCACGAACTCGCTCACGGGTGACATCTCGCCGGAAGCGGTGCGCACGTAGATACGGCTCAGTCCGTCGGGGCGCATGCGGCTCTCCACGTCGCCCTGGATCATCACACGGTAGAGTTTACCGTAAGCGTTGAAGTTGGATGCGTACAAGCCGCCATAATAACCCTGCATCACGCTGAGCACGGCCGATGGTGATATGCCGGCCTGCTTGGTCTTTGCCACGTCCACGTCGACCATGTACTGTGGGTAGTTAGGGTTGTACGACGTCATGGCCTGCTGAATCTCAGGACGCTTGTTCAGCTCGTTGATGAAGCTCTTTGTTATGTTGTAGAACTTGTTGAGGTCGCCACCGGTCTTGTCCTGCATGGTCATCGTCACACTGTTCTGCACTGAGAATCCGGAAATCATAGGAGGACCGAATGCAAGGATCTGCGCGTCCTTGATGGCGGCTGTCTGCTTGTAGATCATGCCCAGCACCGAGTTTTGCTCGTAAGGGTTGACAATCAGCGCCATTGGGTCTTTATCCGTGATGGCGCGCTTGATGCGGGCGGTGATGCCGCCGGAGCGATCCTCAAACGACTTCAGCTTGATGATGAACGTAGCCTGGTCGGAACCCTGGCCTGCAATGAAGTTGTAACCCACGATGGCGTTACGGTGAAGGATGGCGGGGTTGCTGGCGAGCATCTTGTCGACCTGCGCCACTATTTGTTTGGTGCGATCCTGCGAGGTACCCGGCTTTGCCGAGATGGTAACGAAGATTGTACCGGTGTCCTCATTAGGCACGAGGCCAGTCTTTGTGAACTTCACGCAAACCACAAGCACTACCATACCCACGACCACGATGGCAGCCGTGATGACGCGATGGTTGATGACGCGCTCAACGCCAACCTTATACTTCTTGATGGTCTTGTCGAATATGCGGTTGAAGCCTGCGTGGAAGCGAGAGACAAACGAGCTATTCTTCTCATTCTTCTCAGCGTCGTGCGGCTTCAGGAACATGGCGCACAACGCCGGCGACAGTGTCAAGGCGTTCAACGCGGAGATGACGATACTCACGGCCATCGTGACACCAAACTCACGGTAGAACGTACCAGACGTGCCGCCAATGAAGCTCACAGGCACGAACACGGCCGACATGACCAGCGTGATGGATATGATGGCTCCCGAAATCTCGTTCATGGCGTCGATGGCGGCGGTCATGGAGTTGTCGTAGCCGGCGTCAAGCTTGGCGTGCACGGCCTCGACCACCACGATGGCATCGTCCACCACGATGGCGATGGCGAGCAGCAACGCCGACAGCGTCAGCAGGTTGATGGAGAATCCGAATATCAGCAGGAAGAAGAACGTACCTATCAAGGCCACAGGCACGGCGATCATGGGAATGAGCGTCGAGCGCAAGTCTTGCAGGAAGATGTACACCACGAAGAACACGAGTATCAAGGTGATGAAGAGCGTCATGATAACCTCCTGGATAGACGCGAAGAGGAAGTCGGTAACGTCGTACATCATCACGACCTTCAGCCCTGGAGGCATGCTCTTCTGCGCGTCAGCGAGGGCGGCCTTCACGTCGGTGGCTATCTGTGTGGCGTTGGAGCCGGCAATCTGCTGCACCATACCCATACATGCGGGCTGGCCGTCGTTGTCAAGGTGCACGTTGTACATCAGCGAGCCAAGCTCAATCTTGGCCACGTCTTTCAGATGAAGGGTCTCACCGGTGGTCTTGCTCTGGATCACTATGTTCTGATACTCAATAGGCGTTGACAAGCGGCCCTTGTAGCGAAGGGTGTACTCGTAAGCCATGTTTGAGTTCTCGCCGAACTTACCAGGCGCGGCCTCGATGTTCTGCTCGGCGAGCACGCCCGTGATGTCGGAAGGAATCAGTCCATACTGCTTCATCTTGTCAGGCTGCAGCCAAATACGCATTGAGTATGTGGCCGTTGACGGGCTCTGCACGTCACCCACACCGTTGACACGCTTGATGAGCGGCACGATGTTGATGTCGTTGTAGTTGGTGACGAACTGGTCGTCGTAGCGACCGTCGTCAGAGGTGACGGCATACATGATGACGTTTGAGGTCTGGCGTTTCGTCACGGTCACGCCCACCCTTGTCACCTCGGCCGGCAACAATGCCTGGGCCTGCTGCACGCGGTTTTGCACGTTCACGGCGGCCATGTCGGCGTCGGAACCCTGCTTGAAGTAGACGGTAATCATGGCCGTACCGTCGTTGGTGGCTGAAGAAGTCATGTAGGTCATGTTCTCCACACCATTGATGCTCTCCTCAAGAGGCACCACGACAGACTTCATCACCGTCTCGGCGTCAGCGCCCTGGTAGGTGGTACGCACCATGATGGTAGGTGGCGCGATATCCGGATACTGCTCGATAGGCAGTGAAGTCAGGCCGATGATACCCAGCAGCACGAGCAGGATGGATATCACGGTCGACAGAACCGGTCGTTTAATGAATTTTGTAAATGTCATAATTGCTCGAAATTAACTCCTCCTTATTTTCCTGTCATCGTCTTGACAAAGCCTTTGGCTGAGCTTTGGTTGGCTCCAAGCTTCTCGGCCTTCTCTATCTTCTCCTCGTATTGCTGCTCGGTGAGGGGCTTGATTTGCTCGCCGTCGGTAAGCTTCGTTATGCCCTTGCACACGTAGCGGTCGCCAGAGTGGAGACCGTCGGTGACGATGTAGTTGATGCCGTCGTCTTGTGGGTTAACCTTGATGGCGGTGTATTTCACCTTGTTGTCGCTGCCGACGACATACACGAAGATCTTGTCCTGCACCTGCACGGTAGCCTCCTGCGGAATGATTACCGCGTCGTTGCTCACGCGAGGCACCACGATTTGGCCCGCGCCACCGCTCTTGAGCAGACGCTGTGGGTTGGCGAAATGGGCTATGAGTGTGTAAGCGCCGGTTGAAGCGTCGATCACGCCGCTCATCTTCACCACGCGGCCCGGCTGGTTGTAGATGGTGCCGTCGGCAAGCTGGAGCTTCACGGCAGGCATCTCCTTCAGCACGCCGGCAACGCTGCCCGCGTTCTTCGACAGGCCGAGGATGTCGGGCTCGCTCATTGAGAAGAACACCTCCACGGTGCTGACGTCGGAAACGGTTGTCAGCGTGTTAGACGCCGACACGAGCGCGCCTTTCTTGAAAGGCAGGCTGCCCACCACGCCGCTCGCCGGAGCGCGAACCACGCACCACGACAGGGTCTCCTCAGCGGCGACGAGAGCGGCCTGGGCCTGGGCCACCTGAGCCTTGGCCGTGGCATAGCTGTTCTGTGCCGTCTCAAGCTCATACTGGCCGATGATGTGCTGGTCGAAGAGTTTCTTGTTATTAAGATATGTGAGACGCGCGGTGTTGGCCTGGGCGCGGGCCGTGTTCAATGCCGCGCGGCACTGGCTCACCTGGGCGCGATATGTCTCGCTGTCGATAGTGAACATTGGCTGGCCAGCGCTCACCGTCTGGCCCTCTTGAACATAAACGTTAGTGATGAAGCCCGAGATTTTCGGGTGCACGTCAACATCCTGAATACCCTTGATTGTTGCCGGATAAGTGGTCTGAAGGTCAGCACTCGATACACCCGCGGTCTTCACGGGGAACTCATTGTCCTGAAGGTCAGCCAGTCCGCCACCGCTCTTCTTGCCACAAGAAGCAAGTGCCAATGCAGCCAAAGCCACAAACAAACAACTCTTGATTTTCATACCTAAATTTAGAATAATATTATTATCAATTTTTATTACTTACATCACGAAAGGTGCGTTGGAAAAAGCCCGAAAGGGCACAATCTCGCTTAACAATGCGCAAAGTTAGCACTTTTATCTTGGAAAACTATTTTTGTCCGTTGAGTTTTTAACAACAATTACAATCGTTTGTCGTTTCTTTTATACTATTATAACCAAATGACAGTAAAAAGGCCATGAAACGCCTACGCCAGTCCCATTTCGGCGGCTTTCTCCTTGAGCAGTCGCATGAGTGGCTCGCGCTCGTTGGGCACCTTGTCATCGAGCACGGCGTCTTTCAAGGTCTGCTTCAGCGTGCCGACCTCTCGCGAGGGCTTGAGGTTGAACATCTCCATTATCTCGTTGCCGTCAATCACGGGCTGTAGCAGGCGCTTGTAGTCGCGCTCCTTGAGGTCGGCAATCTTCGCGCGCACTATGCGGAAGTTGTCGCGGAAGCGCGCCTTCCTCACCTCGTTCTTGCTGGTGATGTCGGCGTCGCAGAGCCGCATGAGGTCATCGATGTCGTCGCCGGCGTCGTTGATGAGTCGGCGCACGGCCGAGTCGGTCACCTCCTCGTCGGCTATGGCTATGGGGCGCATGTGCAGCTCCACTAGCTTCTGCACGTATTTCATCTTCATGTCCATCGGCAACTTGAGCCGCCTGAATATCGACGGCACCATCTTGCCCCCCACGAACGGGTGGTTGTGGAACGTCCATCCCTGCGCGGGCTCCCAGCGCTTGGTCTTCGCCTTGCCTATGTCGTGGAGCAAGGCCGCCCAGCGCAGCCACAGCGACGTGGGCTCGCCGTCGGCTCCGGGCTTGTTGCCGTCACACACGTTGTCGAGCACCTCGAGCGAGTGGTAGAAATTGTTTTTGTGGCCCTTGCCGTTTTTCGTCTCCACCACGTCGAGCGCGGCGAGCTCGGGCAGGATGAGCTTGAGCAGGCCGCAACGCTGGAGGTCCACGAAACCGCGACTGGGCTGCGCGGTCATCATTATCTTGTTCAGTTCCTCGGATATGCGCTCACCGCTGATTATCTTTATGCGGTCGGCATTGCGCTCCAAGGCGTCGAAGGTCTCCTCGTCGATATAGAAACGCAGCTGCGTGGCGAACCTCACGCACCGCATCATGCGCAGGGGGTCGTCGGAGAAGGTGATGTCGGGGTCGAGCGGCGTGCGTATGACGCCGTCTTCCATGTCGAGCAGGCCATAGAAGGGGTCCACTATCTCGCCGAAGCGGTCCTTGTTGAGACACACGGCAAGGGCGTTGATGGTGAAGTCGCGGCGGTTCTGGTCGTCCTCAAGGGTGCCGTCCTCCACGTGCGGCTTACGCGAGTCGTGGCTGTAGCTCTCCTTGCGCGCGCCCACGAACTCCACCTCATGGCCATGCCACTTCACCTGCGCCGTGCCGAAGTTCTTGAACACAGATAGGTTGGCACGCCCCTTGAGCAACTTCTTGAAAGCCTTGGCCACCTCTATGCCACTGCCCACGACAACGACGTCGATGTCGTTGCTCGGCCGCTGGAGGAAGAGGTCGCGCACGTATCCGCCAACGACGTAGGTCTCAAGGCCGAGACTGTCGGCGGCTTCAGAAATCTTGTGGAATATGTCTTTGTCAAGCAGCTTGGCCATGTCGGCATCGCTAAGCATTCTCATCATTGTATCGCTTTTTTCTAATAGCTTGCAAAAGTACGAATAATTAATGGATTTCGCCCCTTTCGCCCTTGTCTTTTTATCATAGGTCAAGAGAGGGTAGACTTTAGGCTGGTCTGAAGTAGCTGAAAAATATGCGCTTTGCAGGCGCAACCCCTGCAAAGCACCACGGTAAGGTAATAACATCACTCCAAATTCTGGAAGCCCCCGCAAAAAAAATCATTAAAAGGCGCGGGAACTCGAAAAAAATAGCCTAACTTTGCAACGATGCCTTTGACAGCAACCCTGTGGGTTTCAAGACTCTATTACTTCACCAACAACACGACACACAAGATGAAAACACCATTACTCCTCGTCTCCATTTTGTGCGGCATGGCGTTAACAAGCATTGCCGCTCCACGCTCCTTGAGCCAAGCCAAGGCCATCGCCGCAAAGTTTGGGGCACAAAAGGGCGGATCTGCCAAAAAGGCGGCAAGGCGAGCGCTCACCTGTGCCCGTGCAAGCGAGGCCGACAGGCCTTACTATGTGTTCAATCAAGGCGACAACCAAGGGTTCACCATCGTGTCGGCAGACGACGTGCTGCCCGAGATAGTGGGCTACGCCGACACTGGAGCATTCGACGACGGCAACATGCCTGAGGGTCTCGTCGCTTTCATGGACGCGTACCGGAAGACGGCAACAGCCATCCTCGCCGGCGACAAGGATGCCACTGACAACATGAACAAGCTGGCCGCCATCAGGAGCGCGGGCAAGGCCACAGCTGTCTCGCCACTGCTTGGGAGCATGGCATGGGACCAAAGCGAGCCTTACAACAACCAGTGTCCCCTTTGGAACGGCACTGACCGCGCGGTGACGGGATGCGTGGCAACGGCCATGGCGCAGGTCATGGCATACTATAAATACCCTGCCACGCTCCAAGCCGACATCCCAAGCTATAAATACAGGTATGAACTTACCACGGAACCCATTGCCAAGGGAGCTGCCTACGACTGGGACAACATGTTGCCACGCTATACGAGCGGCTCCTACACCGAGGCGCAAGCCAACGCCGTGGCAAAGCTGATGTTCCATTGCGGAGCCGCCGTAGAGATGAAGTATGGCCCTGTCTCGGCCGCCGCCGTGCGCCCGGCGCAACTGTCTGAGTTCTTCGGTTACGACGCCGACCTGATGCAGGAGGTGTATCGCAAGTCGGTGACTCTCGACAAGTGGATTGAGCTGCTCGATGGCGAGCTGCAAGCTGGCCGACCAATACTCTATTCTGGCACAAGCTCCACTGGTGGGCATCAATACGTGTGCGACGGACGCGACGAGGACGGATTGTATCACATCAACTGGGGATGGGGAGGAAGCTACAACGGATATTTCGACATCAACATCCTGAACCCCGACTACCAAGGCTCGTTTCCAGCGGAAGACGGCTACACAAGGGACGCGTGCATCGTCATAGGCATCGCGCCAGACAACGGCAAGGTGGACAAGCCATTGATGGAAAAGCCCAGCTCGCATGTAGGACAATACTACTATAACAACCTCAAGTGGACGAGGCAAAAGAGGAACAACGCGAGCGAGAGCTTCGCAGGAAGCGTGGATATAGTGTTCTGCAACCCCACCGACAAGGACTTCGACGGCATGGCGGGCTTGGGCATCAAAGACGACGACGGCAACGTGAAACTCATCGCCAAAGCCGTCGGCCTTTATTTGCCGAAGCAAGAGGGCAACGCGACGTATTATAGGAGCTACACCTTCGACTTCGACTACGCCTTCCCCAAGGGATGCACCATCCTGTATGGCGTGTACAGCTACGATGGCACGACATGGCAGACGTGCGTGCCATACAAGTGGATAGAGATGGGCAAGCTCGACTACCTCAACCTCAAGGCGACCGACACGGAAATAAGCCAGGCGAAAAGAATAGACCTCACGGCAAGCATAACCACCTACGACGAGGTGATTCGCAACACGACAAGCAATGTCGACATCGTGCTCCACAACAACCTGCCTGAGGAATACCTTGGCAAGATTTCAGTGTTCGTCAGCGAAACAGGCGAAAAGCCTTCGGCGGCCACAGGGGAATACACGGTGAGCGTGCCTGGCAAGGGAAAGACCACTCGCACCATGAGGATAAGCCCCGCGTCGGAGAAGGCGTACATTTGGGTGTGCGACGAGCTGGGCAACAGCATCGTCAGCGGGCACGCGCTTTCCACCGTGGCGCACGCCGCGCCTGCGGTGACCCTCACGTCGGCGAAGATGAACGCCACGCCAGAATTGTATGAAACGAAGAACGCTTACTATAAGATTGGCGAACTGTTAAAGGCACCGTGCACCAACGAGGAGAAAGCGACCTTCGACTATGACATAAGGAACACGGGCGGCAGGACATACCGAACCTTTGTCATAACGTGCCAGGGACTGCCCGACGGCAATACGAAGAAGTTCCAGAAGACGCTGACCTTGGAACCAAACTCCGTCAACCACGTCACGATGGAGGCTACGCCAGAGGAAATGGGCAGCAAGTTCATACGGTGCTCCTTGACCATGACCGTTGAAAGAGACGGCGAGACAATGAGCTCTGAGGTGGAAAGGCAGAGGATTGACCGCATCCCAGTCGAGAGCGGATATTATACTTTCGCCCCTGGCTGGTTGTTGGTGTATGTCGGGGGCAAGGAAGCCACAGGCGTACAACAGCCCACTGTCGACGACCCATTCGCCAGCGGCACGAGCGCGAAGGTATACGACTTGAAAGGCAACCTGGTGGATGGCTTCGCCACTCGCGAGAGCTTCGGCAAGTTGCCGCAGGGAATATATATCGTGAACGGCAAGAAACTGTTGAAGAAATAATCTCGTGACAATGGCCGTTCATGTGGAGCGCCAACGTCGAAAGTGTAAAATATTATTGCCTAAATTTAACACTTGGGAACCAGTGCTTTTAGAACAGGAAAACGGCGTGAGGCTACCCTTTGGCAACACCGCCGGCGGGTTTTCAGCCAGTTTTTTTTGCCATAGTAGCCAAATGGCATCGCCGTTACAGTGTAATCGCGTTGCCGTTACGGTACAATCGCGTTGCCGTTACGGTGCAATGGCGACGCGATTACAGTGTAACGGCAACGCCTTTTTAGTGTAAAATCGACGTTTGAGAATCGTTAAAAACACAACCACTTAATAATCAATCACTTATCAAAACCACCCATAATCGCGTCATTTCCACCCAAGCGACACCTCGGTTGAAAAAAATCGATTCTCAGACGACCATTTGTAAAATATTATTCAACTTGCAGGGGCCGGTCTTGTGGGCCCACAAATGACGTTCGACCTATGTTCAATGGTTGTGACATTTTTTGTAAGCCGGCATAAAACTGGCCACTGCAATGCCAATCCCATTCGGGGTCACGGATGGCCATTGTTGTTTCCTTACATTTTAATCCTTACATTATTGGCTTATTCGGGAAAAAAGCGATAACTTTGCGTACTCATACAATAAAGTCGGACACGAATCCGTTTGTTACATAAACAAGCAAAACACAGGTAATGAAGAAAATCATCATATTGTTGCTCCTTGCGTTGCCGCTCCACTTGCTGGCACAGTCGTCGATGACCGACTCGCAGGTGGCGAGCTACATACAACAGGAGATGAAGCGCGGCACGTCGCAATCGCAAATAGTGACCCACCTCATGCAGAGCGGCGTGGACATCTCGCAAATCAGACGCGTGAGGAAGGCTTACGAGCGCGCCAAGGACGGCGCTGGACTGGGCGAGGCCACGGCATCGCGCGGACAGGGACAACGCAGGCTGAGACAGGCCAACGGCGTGGGCAAACAGGGCACGGGCGACAAGCAAGCCGACGCGCTCGCCACACGGGAGGCCAACGCGCAGAGGGATGCCACGACGACGCAGCGACTGGCGGGCAACGCCTCGTGGCAACAGCAATACGACGACGAGGACTCCGACTTCAAGAGATACCAAGAGAACATAGCGGCGTTCTCCGACGGCAACGAGGATGACAACGCCACTGGCAAGACAAACAAGAAAAAAGTGTTCGGGCGCGACATATTCTCGAACAAGAACCTATCGTTTGAGCCACTGATGAACATTGCCACGCCACAAAACTACGTGCTCGGCGCCGGCGACCAGGTGTCGGTGGACATCTATGGCGCGTCGCAGAAGTCGGTGGACTGCACCGTGTCGCCCGACGGCGACATCGTGATCGAGGGCTACGGCCCCATACGCGTGGGAGGACTCTCCGTGGCGGCGGCCAAGGCAAGGCTGCGCGCCACGCTCGGCTCGCGCTACCAGTCGAGCCGCATCAACCTGTCGCTCGGACAGACGCGGACGGTGTCTATCAACGTCATGGGCGAGGTCGTGAAGCCCGGCACCTACACTCTGTCGGCATTCGCCTCGGTGTTCAACGCCCTCTACATGGCCGGCGGCACCAACGACATAGGCACGCTGCGCAACATAAAGATTTACCGAAACAACCGCCTCGTCAGCGTGTGCGACATCTACGACTACATCCTCAACGGCAAGATGACCGGCAACGTGCGGCTGCACGACGGCGACGTCATCATCGTGGGACCCTACGACTGTCTGGTGAACATCACGGGAAAGGTTAAACGCCCGATGTACTACGAGATGAAGCGTAACGAGAGCCTGCAGACGTTGCTGCGCTATGCCGGTGGCTTCACGGGCGATGCCTACAAGAAGGCCGTGCGCGTGAACCGCAAGACAGGCCGCGAATATGCAGTGTTCAATGTCGACGAGTTCGACATGAGCGCGTTCCGCATCGCTGACGGCGACTCGGTGAGCGTCGACTCCATCCTACCCCGTTACCACAACACCGTGGAGATCAAAGGGTCCGTGTTCCGCCCGGGGATGTATCAGCTTGGCGACGGCATCAACAGCGTGCGCTCGCTCGTGCAGCATGCCGAAGGACTGACGGAGGAGGCCTTCACGTCTCGCGCCGTCATGCACCGCATGAAAACCGACCGCACCCTGCGTGTCATACCCATTGACATACAGGGTATCATGGAAGGGCGCGTGGCAGACATCCCCTTGAAAGAGAACGACGTGCTCTTCATCCCCACCAAGCAGACGGCGATGAACGAGCAGACGATCAGCATACAAGGCGAAGTGGTGTACCCCGGCATCTACAAATATGCCGACAATGAGACCCTCGAAGACTTCGTGCTTCAGGCAGGCGGTCTGACCGACAAAGCCTCAACCGTGAAGGTCGATGTGGCACGGCGGGTCGGTAACCACAAGGCGCTGACCACAGACAGCATCATCGCCAAGACCTATTCTTTCGCCTTGAAAGACGGCTTTGTCGTCGACGGCGAGCAGGGCTTCGTGCTCCAGCCGTTCGATGAGGTATACGTCCGCAAAGACCCGAGCTATACCGTGCAGCAGAACGTGAGCATTGACGGTGAAGTGACGTTTCCTGGCACCTACACCCTCTCCCGCCGCAAGATGCGGCTCACCGACCTCATAGAGGCTGCCGGTGGTCCGACGAAGCTCGCTTATATCCGGGGCGCGCGCCTGGAGCGGAGAGCCAACGAGACGGAGAAGAAACGTATGGAAGCCGTGCTGAAGATGCAACAGGAACAACTGCAGCAGGACCTCATGTCACTGGCCGCAAGCCAGGGCAACAACACCTCCCTGGCTCAGATGGGGCAGCAGAGCAAAGAACAGCAACTTCAGAAGTTCCAGGTGCCCGACTCCTACCCAGTAGGTATAGAGCTCGACAAGGCACTCGCAGACCCGTCGGGCGATGCCAACATCGTTCTGCGTGAGGGCGACCGCCTCGTGCTGCCGCAGTACACGGCGACGGTAAAGGTCAACGGCGCCGTGATGTACCCCAACACGGTGAGCTATCTCAAGGGTAAAAGCACAAGATATTATATCAATGCCGCCGGTGGCTTTGCAAGAAATGCCCGCAAGAGAAATGCGTATATCATCTACATGAACGGTATGGTGGCTAAAGCTTCTCAAGGCAAGGTGGAGCCCGGCTGCGAGATCGTGGTGCCCAGCAAGATCCTGCGCCGCACAAGCACCGCAGAACTGCTTAGCATCGGCACCAGCATCTCGTCTATCGCTGCGATGATCGCTACGATCGCCAATATGACGAAATAGTGGCAAGCGCTTGGCTTGACGCTTGCCTTCTTTCCGCACAAAGCTCATAACTCGCTATGAATAAGCATCTTATGCTTTTAGCGAGGAAGATATGGAGTCTATAAATGGCACGACCTGCAGGGTGCGGGTCTTGTGCCCGTCCGCAACCCGGAAGGTATTCTGAATGCCAACACCTTTAAATTAAGAATAAATATTATAATTTACAACAAGGAAACTTGTTTGCACAACATAAAAGACTTATTTTTGCAAAAAATGACAAACATGACAAAGAATAAAATTCAAATAAAAAGAGAGGGAAAACTCATAACCGTATTAGATGAGAAAGGACATGTTTTGTGTTCTTCCACACGTCATTCAGTTGTGAGAAAAGACGAGCATCCATATATGACAGGATTCTCGAAAATCGCTGATTTAGGGAACAGCTATTCAGAGATGTTAACTTTATTACGATTGAACAACACTTCTAACCGAATAAGGGATTACTGGGAGAACGTGGGCAATTACGCACTGAATATAATGACTAAATAATATTAGCAAAAATATGAAGGACACAATTGATTCTAAAATGGCTGACAATAACCAAGATGCCAGACACGAAGAAAGCCAACTCCCGAAAGAACTTATAGAAGCTCTAAAAGATCTTCCTAAAGAAGAACAGGTCAAGATAAGCCAGATTATCTATAGTCAACATCTTACGGCATTTAAAGGTCCACTTCCACCTCCCTCAATTCTCAAAGAATACCAGGAGATAATTCCTAACTCACCAGAAAGGTTCCTTCAACTGGTTGAAAGAGAACAGGCACATACACTTTCCTGTGAGAAAAGCATAATTATAAACCAAATCCTACAAAACTGGGTTGGGCTAATTATTGGTGCAGGACTGGTCTTTTTCCTTTGCTTAATGGCATACGATTTAGCGACTAAAGGCTATGATTTACTTGCTGGTATAATCTTTTCTACAACACTTGTTGCTGTAGCCGCAATCTTTGTTCTTAGAAAATTACCCTCTAAGACCACAAAAGAATCTGATACCAACAACAAGTCATAAGATAGGCATTCAAATAGTCTCGAATGGCAAACTCGGCAACAAGAAATGAAAGGAAAACTAAACGACGTGTCTAAAAAATACTGAGAGTTCTAAGCAATGGCGAAAACTCGAGTGATTGTTAATAAATTAAGGGTCTTCCGGAATTTGGAGTGATGGCATCTAAAAGAGTATATGTACCGTTTAAGTTTTGACTCTTACAAGCCCTTTACTACAAGCACTTTAGGTAATGTTTAGCTGTCAAAAACGGCACTGCTTTTATATCGTGTGCAAATTACGACTTTTGTACTCTCTTTATCTTGTAAATAAAGATATTAGAGAAAGTTATTGTTGTCTATGCAATTGATTTTCAACAACTATACATCATCACTCCAAATGTCGGATGAACCATATATTATACCACGGATCTCTACAAATTGTAGAACAGCCACTCGTTGATATTGACACAGTCGAAGCTTACATGACTGGTATTATGGATGCAGATAAAGCTTTAGGTAGATTGACATTCTATAAGCCCAATAATCAAATATGTATCCTCAATCAAGGTATTATAGATAGATTCTTCACCTTTAAAGGATATATTGAAATTTAATTACTGATAATGTTAGACTTCACTTTACATAGAAAGATTGCACGGATTATCAAGATGTTGGCAGACGCGCTGCATGTTAGCCAACCCCGTGCCATCAGTATATTCTACCGCACCGATACTTGCAAGCTTATGCACGACCCCACAACGATGCTTCACACGATGAGCGACACCTATATCCTGAATGATGTCATCACTGAGCTCAGGGAATACCAGGGATAAGCGGTTCCTAACAAGCAGTGGATATAATTCTCGCAAAGACGCAAAGAACGATAGGGGCCTTAACCTCATTATTTTTGAACTTTTCTTTCACATGAATATCCATCAATAACCACGAATGGATCGTAAATAATTAATGAAAAAATCGTGGGCAAATATGTGACCTTAGTGGAATACGATTGTCGAATGAATCTTAATAAGTTTACCAAGATATTTCACTCATCAGACAAACGGAACAACAATCTGAGAAATAACATTCTGCTGTCTGGCTTAATGAAAGCGACCGGGATGTTGACATCCTTTTTGATTGTTCCTGTAACACTGCACTATCTTGACAATGAAATCTATGGAATATGGATGACTATTACCTCCATCTTAATGTGGTTTTCTTTCTTTGACGTGGGATTGGGAAACGGCATGAGGAATTATATGACACAGGCTATATCAGCCAACGATTATAAGACCGCACGTGCTTATCTGAGCACCACACTCTGCGTACTGACACTTATCTCCATCGGCTTAGGTCTGCTCTGTATCCCGTGCCTGTCGCTGGACTTCAACAAGATATTCAACACTTACGCGCTTTCCAACGATGTACTAAAGAACGCATTGTTCATTGCAGTTCTGTTCACCCTTGCTAACTTTGTCCTCAAGAATATTGGCTTTGTCTTTATTGCCTTACAGAAATACGGTCTGAACGATGTCCTCACCACTGCAGGCAGTGTTCTTGGACTCATCATCGTCTTTATCCTAACGAAAACGACTCAAGGGAACCTTCTCTATGTCGTGACAGCATTTACGCTCTCCCCTGTCCTCGTATATCTGATAGCAGCAATCCCTATCTTTCATAAATACAAGCAGCTGCGTCCGTCATGGAAGTACTATGATAAGCACTTGCTAAAAGACATAGTGGGCAAGGGACTCGGATTTTTTGCCATTCAGATAACGAGTTGCCTAATTATCTTCGGAGGAAGCAACGTCATTATCAGCCACTTTTGTGGACCGACGTCCGTCACTGTTTACAACATTGCCTACAAGCTCTTCAATCTGCTGGCGATAGCCTACACCGTCATCATCTCGCCGATGTGGAATGCCTATACCGACGCACAGGTAAGAGGAGACTACACATGGATCAAAGCAACATTCAACAAAGCGCTAAGGCTTTGGAGACTCTCTGTTATTGGAGGCCTCATGCTATTAGCAATCTGCAATATATTTTATAAGGTATGGGTCGGGCCTTCTGTGACGGTTCCCATTCAGATCTCCGCAGTGGTGCTTTTGTACATCTCCTCGTTCAACTTCAATAACTGCGTCACCTACCTCTTAAACGGACTGAACAAGATTACCGTACAGATTATTACATCGGTTGCCGGTACTATTCTGTATCTTCTTTTTATCCTTCTCTTCGGTGGAAAAATCGGAATGGCAGGTATAATTCTCAGCATGGCCGTCTGCTATATTCTGATGTCCGCAGTGCATCTGTATCAGTGCAGGCTACTTATTGATGAGAAAGCGAAAGGTATTTGGGACAAATAATACACACAATAATGATAAAATGTATACAGAATGTCTTTAAGACTGAAATAAAGTATACGTAAACAATTATTTAATAAATTAATATGGAACAAGAAAATAAATCAAGAGAAATAGATGTCATAGGACTTACAATAAAAGTTTTGCAAGACAAAAAATCTTTATGCCTCTTTTTTATTGTATTTGCTTTAATAGGCGTAGTTGTAGCTCTTAACACACCTAAACATTACACTAGTACTGTTGTGCTTGCTCCAGAATTGTCAAGTGGAGGTATAGGAGCAAACTCGACTCTATCTGACATGGCATCTAACTTTGGAATAGATTTAGGAAACACAAAAACATCAATGGACGCTCTTTATCCGGAAATTTATCCAGACATCTTTGCTTCTAATGATTTCGTTATAAAACTTTTTAACGTGCCCGTAAGGCAAAAGGATAAGCCAGACACAAAAACTTATTATACCCATATACTAACTGATAACAAGCCACCCTTTTGGACATACCCTACTAGGTGGATTAAGGCGTACTTTCAAAAATCAGAGATTAGTAAATCAAACAAACCAATAGCAAAATCTGACATCCTTGAATTGTCAAAGAAAGATTATGGTGTGTGTGAGGCTATAAAAAAATCTATAAGCTGTAACATAGATAAAAAGACAAGTGTCATTACGATTAATGTAACAGATATAGACCCAATGATATCTGCTATTATTGCGGACACATTAAAGAACAGATTACAAGAATACATTACATATTATAGGACTAAAAAAGCTAAAACTGATGTAGCATATTACAGTAAACTCTATAGGACGGCAAAGCTGAGCTATGAGGCTACACAAAAGAAATATGCAGCTTATTGTGATGCTAATCAAGATGTACAACTACAATCCTTCATTTCTAAGCGCGACGAGCTAGAAAATGATATGCAACTTAAATATAATGCTTATACACAATATTCCGCACAATTGCAAAATACAAAGGCAAAATTACAGGAAGTAACACCAGCATTTACTGTTATTCAAGATGCATCAGTACCAATTCAGGCATCAAGTACTCCAAGGTCTTTTGTCGTCACATTGTGGGCATTCATTGGTATTCTTGTTGATGCAATTTGGGTATTGCTACTCAAAGACAAGATCTTTAAAGCAAAAGGGAAATGAGTCTTGCTCTTCCATATATTGTTCTATTTCTCTCTTTATTTATATGTGGTTTATACCAAGACCACATAAAAGATATTAAGTATAAAACATACTTTTCCATTGTAGCAGTTGTCATATTTTTCTTCTTCTTTGGCTTTAGAGGCTTTATTGCAGGAGATTGGACCATATACTATGAATTTTTCAAGAGATGTACCTTTGATGATGTCGTAAACTATAGTTTAAAAGAAGGAGACTTTGAACCTGGATTTACATTACTTTGCTTCATATGTAAGTCCATTTACAACGAATATTTCTTTTTTCAATTCACGGTTGCCGTCATTGACACAATTTTATTAGTACGATTCCTCAGAAGAGCAGTAGACAACATACCCTATGCTCTCATTCTATATGTAACATTTAATGGTTTCATTATTAGTACCGACCTATTAAGAAATTCCATTGCCATAATGATTTTTCTTAATTCCATTGAATATATCAAAGAGCGAAAAATAATCCCATACATGATATTATGTACGTTGGCATTAACATTCCATACTTCATCTCTGTTTTTTTATCCCTTATATTTCTTTTTCAATCAGAGATGTAATAAATGGCTTTACCTAATACTCTTTATTATTTCAAATATAGTTTTTATTTTGCACATTTCTATTGTGCCATCAATACTTGGTTTGTTTGGTACTGGCGGAGAATTAGAAAATAAAGTAATAGCCTATACTGAAATACTCAATGAAAGCAAGACGCTTTCTATTGGATATATAGAAAGACTCTTTACAGGAATACTAATCTTCCTTTATTATAACGAATTGAAAGAACTAAGGAAAGACAACGCCATGTATTTTAATGGAATTGTTGCATACCTGCTATTATCATTTCTATTAAGCGAATTACAAGTATTGAGTGACAGAATTACTTATTTGTTTTCATTTGGTTATTGGGTAACATGGCTAGATCTTTCCAAGTGCTTTAAATATGATAACAATCGCAGACTCTTCAAAATTTTCGTGCTTTTTTATTGTTTACTTAGGATGTCGGCAACAGTTGCATCTTCGACAGATTTTAAATATGAAAATATTCTATTTAAACATGGTAGCTATCAAGAAAAACTTTATATAAAGAATAGAACGGGAGGTTTAAAGGGTAAATAAAATGACAAAAATATCCAATGATAAAATCAGTGTCATCACAGTTGTATTTAATGATGCAGCTAATATTGGCAAAACTATCGAAAGCTACATTGCTCAAACATGGGAGAACAAGGAATACATAGTAATTGATGGTGGCAGTACTGATGGAACGGTGAACATCATCAAAAAACATCTTGACAATATTGACTATTTCTGTTCAGAGAAAGATGATGGTATCTATGATGCTATGAACAAAGGTATCAGCCATTGCACCGGAGATTGGATTAATATTCTTAATAGCGGTGATGTATATGTAAATTCTAATTCCTTGAGAGACGCAATGAACATTGAGGATCTTTCACATACGGATGTAATCTATGGCAACAGCATTGAAGTTCGTAATGGAGATAAGATGAGCATAGAAGCCAATCCTAATTCTGTTCTTCTCGAGTATAGTCCAATATACCGTCATGGATCCTCTTTGATTAGAGCAAAGGTTCAGAAGAAATTTATATTTGATCTTAGTAAGAGAAAAACGTTAGGCTATGCTCTTGACTGGGAGATGATATATAGAGTCTATAAAGCAGGATACAATTTTCGAAAAGCAGATTGCTTTATAGAACAATACGAATTAGACGGTGCGTCTAATCATCCATTTAAAAGTGCGTGGTATAACTACAAAATAACCTCTACGTCAAATTACAAAATAAAGAAAATTCTTTTTCTCTTTAAAACAGTAACAAAATTGACACTTGTAAAAACCTCGTTTTACAAATATATAGCTGCTTTCATTGTTCAGTATTTGGTAAATGACATACTTCCTCATATTCCTTTCTGGAATATTAGAAAGTGGTTCTTAAAGCGAATAGGTGTCAAAATAGGCAAAAAGGCTTTTATAATGAAAAGATGTTATCTAATGGCACCAAAGAAAATAAATATTGGAGAGTGTACGGATATCAACCGTGGATGTTTTCTTGATGGCAGAGGTGGAATAAGTATTGGAAATAATGTGTCGATATCGCATGAAGTTAAAATAGTCACAGGCAGTCATGATATAGACTCTAACAATTTTTATTCACAATATTTTCCAATAACTATCAAAGACTATGCTTGGTTAGGTGTTGGATGTACGATCTTACAAGGCGTTACAATCGGCACCGGCGCTGTAGTATGCGCAGGTGCAGTTGTTACTCATGATGTAAAGCCGTATGAAGTAGTTGGCGGAATCCCTGCAAGGCATATAAAGAATCGAAACTCCGATTTAGATTACCATTGTATTTGGAACTCTCCTTTTACATAAGTGAACTATAGACCCTCATGTGTTCTTTGGCGCATCTTTCCCAAGAGAATAATTTGACGCGCTCGGTGCCTAAATCAATGAGCTTAGCTCGGCGCTCTTCATCTTCTGTTAGCCTATTCATAGATGATACCATTGAATCTACCGAATACGGATTGAAATATTCACCTGCATCTCTGCAAATTTCTGGGAAGCAACTTGCATTTGATAAAGCAACAGGACAATGATTTGACCACGATTCCAGAATTGGCATGCCAAAGCCCTCATATAAGCTTGGGTAAATAAAAAACAGAGCATGGCGATAAAGAGAAGTCATTCCCTGTTCATCAGCAGGGACGTGTAGAATAGAATTCTCGATATGAAGAGAATGAAACAATTCTAGTTCTTCTCGTTTGAAAGGATATGAAGTGCATACAACCTTCACTTCGGGGTATAATTGGTGATAGACGGAAAAAGCCTGCATGAATTTATTAAAGTTCTTATAGCTAGCCCTAGCACCAACATAAAGAATATAATCGCAGTTTACTAGTCTCCTATCTTGAATCGATTTGAACTTAGGTATTTCTATGCCATGATAGATGACATGCACTTTGGCCTCGTCTACCGGAAAGTATTTTAATAAGTCTTTTTTTGTATTCTCACTAACAGCAATAATTGCGTCAGCACGCTGCAATGCTTTCTTTTGCAAAGCTACTCTCTCTGGCTGTGGGAAATATGTAAGGTAATTTGCATCGTGATAAGTTACAACAAGAGGCTTTTCATTTAACTTGTTGTAGAAATAGTTATCGAAATCTGTTTGATGCAATACATCATAGTCTTGTTTGCCCACTATATAAGATGTGTAAGGCTGATTTATCAAATTTAGAATTCTCTCTTGACCTCTAATCTTTTTCGGATAATAATTAAATAAATTCTTTGCATGGACATACTCGTTGCAAGACCACAATGCAGTAGCCTTCCAACTGCCATGTGGTAAGGAATTCATCATCATAACAAAATATTTTGAGGCTCCACCATATACTTGGTAGAATAAAGTATGATCGAATAGAATCTTCATATTTTTTTTGAAGCAAAATTAATCATAACAAGCCAATTAAACAAAAATTCTATGAAAGTATTAATTTTATTATCTACATTTAATGGTCATCTCTTCCTTCCTGAATTATTAAATTCATTATATTGTCAAGAAGAAATTGTTTTTGAAATTCTAGTTAGAGACGATGGGTCAACAGATGATACAAAAAATATTTTAAGGCGATATAATAATAGGTATGGAAACATTACTATCGCCGAGGGAAAAAATATAGGAGCAAAGAACAGTTTTCTTGAATTGATTCAAATGGCTTCTAAAAGGAATGATTTTGATTATGCGGCTTTCTGTGACCAAGATGATGTGTGGAATCCAGATAAATTAAAGTCTGCTATATATCTGTTGGAGAAGAATAAAGCATGTTTCTATTATTCGCCTTACCAACTTGTCAATGAAAAACTCTGTCCTTTACCCGATAATCATCATTTCTTACCAATAAGGGATTTAGCAAAAAGCCTTGTTTACAATTCTGTGACGGGATGTACCATTGTTTGCAATAGTCATATTATAAAGGAAGCCGCTAAATTCTATCCACAGTATGCAATGATGCATGATTCATGGATTTTCAAAGTTGCGCTATCTTTGCAAGGAAAAGTGGTAATAGATTCTACACCGCACATTCTTTATAGACAGCACGGGAATAATGTGGTAGGTGGGAGGGAAAATACGATTCAAATGATTAAAAGGCGAGCAAACAATTTTTTACACCCAAAATGTGCAAGGTATAACGAGACCGAGGACCTTTATTACGGCTTCTATAATAAAATGAGTGATGAGAACAAATCAATTATGAAAGATATCCACAACTATAAGCAAAAGTCTCTTTTAAAGAGAATGTCAATTGCTTTTAATCCTAAGTTTAAAACCGGGAGAGCCTCGAATGACATTATATTTAAGATAGCCATATTAACAAAAAGATTCTAATAGCCATGATAAGTGTTTGCATTGCTACTTACAATGGGGAAAAATATATAAAAGAGCAACTACTATCTATTCTTCCACAATTGTCTGAGAATGATGAAGTTATCGTGTCTGATGATAATTCATGCGACAAAACGATAGATGTCATTAATAGCCTCTGTGACAAACGTATTAAAATATATACGCACGGAAAAGAACCTTATAAGTTTCTTATTGACAAGTCGACCCATAACTTTGCGAATGCGCTCAAATATGCAAAAGGAGATATTATCTTCCTTTCTGACCAAGACGACAAATGGGCTGCGAACAAGGTAAATCTAATGGTAAATCAGCTGCGAAGTTATTATATGGTGGTTTCTGATTGTTATGTTACTGATGCTCAATTAAATATTATCAAAGATTCATATTTTAGCATCAGAAAGAGGACGTATGGAATATGGGATACCTTTTGGAAGTCACCTTTTTTAGGAAGTTGCATGGCATTTCGTAGAGAAGTTCTTGAGGCTGCGGTTCCATTCCCAAAATATGGTGTGGGACATGATTTATGGCTGGCCTTGGTATCTATCAAAAAATTTGATTTGGCTTATGTTACGAAGCCTTTGTCTTATTATCGCAGACATAAAGATACAGTTACAATCAGTGGGCTAGCTAATAACACAACCTTCTTATTCAAATTACGATATAGGATTTTCTTGTTAAAAGCTATTTTGTTTAGGTTATATATTGTTTAATTATAACATGTCGTCATTATGATCATCATGCAAGTTATTACTCGCTCAGAATTGGGTGGGGCTCAGAGTGTCTTGGCGAATTTGTCAAATGAGCTTTGCAAGCAAAACAAAATAATTGTAATTGCTGGCGAGGGAGATGGAAAACTTTGGGAGATTCTTGACAAAAGGATTATTCAAATTCCTTGCCCCTATATCAAGCGTAAGCCATCAATTGTTAACGACACGAGAGCTGTTTTTTTTCTTAAAAGGGCATGCCGTGACTTTAAACCAGATGTTATTCATCTTCATTCATCAAAAGCGGGGTTGCTAGGAAGAATGGCTTTCCCGTCATCGAAGATAGTGTACACTGTACATGGCTTTGATTCGATACGATTAAGGTACCGTAGATTTATTCCCATAGAAAGGATTTTCCAATATTTTTGTAGTGCTATTGTTGGGGTTAGTGCTTATGATGAAAGTTGTCTTAAGCAAGAGAAGATTTGCAAACACGTTTCATTCATCTATAATGGTATACCTTCTCCTAACTTAAAAGAAAATAGAAAATTAAGCGTTCCGCAGAAATTTCAAAAGAAAGTTCTGTGTATCGCAAGAATCAGCAAACAAAAGCGTTTTGATCTTTTTATAGAAGTAGCAAAATTACTCCCTCAATATGCATTTGTTTGGATTGGAAATATTCAAGAAATCAACAATGTTCCCAACAATGTATTCATGATGGGGAATATCGTGAATGCGCAGGCTTTTTGTAGTGACGCGGATGTTTTCTTCTTACCTAGTAACTATGAAGGCTTGCCAATAGTCATTATAGAGGCCATGAGCCATTCCAAACCAATTGTAGCATCAAACGTTGGGGGCATTTCAGAAATTGTTGAAAACGAAGTTAACGGCTATACAACAAGAAATGATAGTAAAGAAATGGCAGATGCTTTAAGCTCGATTTTGGTCGACAAAGAAAAAGAAAAGGCGATGGGTACAAAGTCCCTTCAGATTTATGAGAGCAAATTAACGCTCGAAAAGATGGTCAGCCAATACCAAAAACTTTACATTAAGATAACAGAAAGAGTGTAAAACAAATTGATTTCTCGCATAGTCATTATATTATATTTTGATTACATCAAAATTCCAAGAAAGACCATCTCCTTTGACCGATTTCTTTTACTATGTAAATATTGATTTAACAATTATGCAATATAAAGTTAGGCTAATCGTTATTAAAAAGCAAGAAGTAAATAATAATTGCACCGATGAAAAGTAGCGACCAATTAATGGACATGACATCTAAAACAAAAGAAACTAGAAAAATTCCTTCTTACATCAAATGGAATGATGACAAGGACAACCCGCGGTTTATCCCTGATGGTATGAATGCGTTTGAGCGAAACATCAAAAGGATTGGCGACTGCATGATTGCAGCTGCTTGCCTTGTTGTGTTCTCGCCTCTGTTTCTCATCTGCTACATACTGGTGAAGCGTGAGGATGGCGGACCGGCTATCTTCAAGCAGGTGCGCATCGGACGTTTCGGACGTCCATTCACCATCTACAAGTTCCGAAGCATGAGGGTGGATGCCGAGAAAGACGGGCCGAAGTTATTCGCGCATAAGAAAGACGACCGCATGACGCATATAGGCCGATTTCTCCGTGACCACCACCTCGACGAGTTGCCACAGCTGTGGAATGTCTTCAAGGGGGACATGGCGTTTATCGGCCCCAGGCCGGAACGGAAATACTATATCGATCAGATTATTCAGCACGACCCACGATACGTCTACCTCTATCAGATCCGACCGGGCGTGACGTCCTATGCCACCTTATATAATGGTTATACCGACACGATGGAGAAGATGCTCAAGCGGCTGGACCTGGACCTCTACTACCTTGAGCACCGCTCGTGGTGGTTCGATGCAAAGATCCTCGTAAAGACCTTCATCAACATCATTTTCGGCAAGGTATTCTAAGGACAGAGGAGACAGAGAGACAAAGGAGACAGAGAGACAGAGGAGACAGAGAGTCGTGGACAGAAAGACACAAAGGACAGATTGGGCTTTGATATTTAAGACAGGAAGACAGAAGAGACAGATTGAACTTTTTGCGCCATGCTAAGGCAAAAGACATATTATTGTCCACATGAATGCTCATGAATGGTCCAAGAATTTCTCATAAATGAATTCTTCTGTGAATAATTCGTGACGATTTATGTTCCTATATGTAATAGCTGTTGTTCAGGAATCTTGGATGTGGGCGGAAATTCTGTTTTCTGCTACCGCCAAGGCTTCGGTCTCGACGAGGTTATGCTTGTGGCTAACAGGTCATTAGCGAAACTATCATAGCTTTTTTATAACTTCCGCAGACAGTCCTGTCATCTCCGAAATCATTCCATCTTCCAGTCCTCTTGCTTTCATCTTCCGTGCCACTTCCAAGGCTTTTGCCCGAGCACCTTTCTCTGTTCCGATAGCAATACCTTTTTCCGTCCCAATGGCGATACCTTTCTCCATTCCTTCGCGTTTGGCAGCATCCATGCCGTTTTTGATGTCACGGTAGGCATTGGCACTCAGCTCGTAGGCACGGCGGTCTTCTGTAGTCATCTTGGCAATCTCAGCAGTCTTGAAAAGCTTTTCGAAGACACGACCTTGCAAGGCCAGCGGACGGCTCATCAGATTTTGGAGATTCCTTAAGCAATAGATCCATTTCTCCAAGAGGCTATCGCACTCCTCCAAGGTCTTGTGGAAATTGGCAAGCTCCACATAGATATAGGTGAGCTTGTCGTAGAAGATTTCGTGCGAATCCGTATCCATGAGCTTCACCTCACGGAAGATATTGCTGTCGCTGTGCTTGTCCTCGGGAAACGTGAAGTTCAGTATGCCGATGGTGTACACGTCGTGGAGTTCATAGTTCCAGTTGCCCCGTTGGGCCTGCTCGGCGATGGGGAATGTGGAATAATAGATGGAGCGGTCCTTGTAAAAGTCCTGGTATACATTCTGCATCTCCACGATGATGCGCGCACCGGTGTCCGTCGTGCAGTACACGTCAAAGACAGCACGGCGAGCCTCTTCGTTCGTGCCGAACTTCTCGCTGTTTTTATAGGTGATGTCGGAAACGACAGGGTCGCCATTGAACAGCGCATTGAGGAAACTCATCAGCAAATCCTTGTTGAAGGGTATGCCAAAGATGCGCTTGAAACCGAAGTCGGTCAGTGGATTGATGTATCGTTCTCCCGTGTGTATCATGGCGTAATGTTTTTTGTTACAAAGATAGGACTTTTCGTTGATAACTGCAAACTTTCTACGGTTCTTTTCTTTCCCATGTTACAATATTTCTCCATCTTTCATTTTGCTTTATTGGAATAATATGCCATCTTTGCAAATGTAAACGGCGGTTTATATAAACCACGGTTTACATTACAAGAAGAGAGGTATCCTCATACCAAAGATAGACTCGGAAGACTATAATAGACTCACTTTCCAATCATCGTAGCACCGATCTTGCCTGTTGAAGTTTGCTCCGACTTATAGAATCTGCAGGGGCTACGGTGAAAGAATCGGCAAAAAGTCCCTCCCCAAGGGGAAAAAACGCAAAATTATCCCTTTCGAGAGGGATTTTTTGTATCTTTGCGTCCAAAGTAATGTTAGACGACTATGATAGAATCAATATTTTACAACTATATGCGGGAGATACTGCGACAGACGCCTATGGAGTTTCATCGCTATCTCTATGATGAAATCAATTGGGATAACAAACTCATTGGTATCTTGGGGCCCCGCGGTGTTGGTAAGTCTACATTAATCTTGCAACACATCAAAGCGCTTGACGCTCCTCGTACGCACATCTTCATCACTGCTGAGAGCCTGTGGTTTTCAGAGCATACGCTTTTGGAGTTTGCAGACAGTTTCTCTGCCATGGGCGGAGAATATCTTTATATTGATGAAATCCATAAGTACAAGGGTTGGTCAAGAGAATTGAAGCTCATCTATGACATGCACCCAGCCTTACACGTTGTGTTTACCGGCTCTTCCATTCTTGACATAAAGAAAGGAGAGTCGGATCTCAGCCGACGGGTCCTTCTCTACAAACTGGAAGGCATGTCGTTTCGTGAATACCTGATGATGAAAGAGCATATCTCACTGCCGGCGTTCACGCTTAAACAGATTGTGAACAACGAGGTTGACATCCCAGAAATAGCTCTTCCTCTTCCTGCATTCCATGAATACCTTCAGCGCGGGTATTATCCCTTCTTTACTCAAGACGGCTATTCTGTGAGGCTGACTCAAATAGTGTCGCAGACTATTGAGGTTGATATACCTATCTATGCTAATATGCAGGTGCCCACAGCCCGCAAGTTACGACAACTGCTCGCTGTAATTGCTAAAACCGCACCAGTAAAGCCCAACATGTCAAACCTATCACAAGAGCTTGGCATCAGCAAAAACACAATACCGGACTATTTCACCTATCTTGAGACAGCCGGCATGATAGGCATGCTTCGCGATGACACTTCCGGGCTGCGTGCGTTAGGCAAATTGGAGAAGGTATACCTTGACAACACTAACCTGATGCATGCCTTGACGGGAGATGATACAAATATAGGCAATGCCCGAGAAACATTTTTCTATAACCAGACGCGAGTTCGCAATCAAGTCACGGCATCCCGTGTCAGCGACTTTACCATCGATGGCATGACGTTTAAAGTCGGTGGCAAGAACAAGGGCAAGAAGCAGATTAGCGAGGTTAAGCAAGGATATGTCGTGAAAGATGATATTGTATATGGGTACGGTAACGTCATACCACTATGGCACTTTGGGATGAACTATTAGAAATTCTCCGGGTCATTCTTACTCTTATCGCAGATTTCTGAAAGTGGAAGGGAAATTAAGATATCACTTTCCACTCATCGATGCACCGCTTCTCGCGATTGAAGTTCACGCCAACCTTATAGAGTTTGCGGGGGTCGGCGGCAAAAGGCGCGGCATAGCCCTTTTCGTCAATCTGTCGGAGGGCGGCATCGGCACTCCGGTCGTATTTGAACTCGAAGATATAGATATAATCCTTGGTCTTGGCAATCATGTCTATGCGTCCGTCGCTAATCGTATACTCCACCTCTGTGTAGAAGCCCAGGAGCTTTGTGATGAGATAGAACGCATTCTGGAAATAGAGCTCCGCGTCACCTACGATCTTATAGTCGGTGTCAGCGAAGAGCACCGCCATGCGTTTCATGAACGCCTCCGGCTTACCTTTCTCCATATCATGAACGAACTGTCCGACGAACATTGGTGACGCATTCTTCTCCATGTTCGTATAGTACGGCAGCAAATACTCCGTAAATCCTTCTGATACCTCTTCATTAGGAAATCCCAATGTATAGGTTTGGAAACGTTGATCATAATCCTTGATCGTCAGGTACCCACTCTGATAAAGGATCGGCACGGGTGAGACATCAACCGAGTCGACGGAGTTGAGAAAGTCGCCCGACACCTCTTCTTCCGTGAGGTTCGGGAGATAATAGTTGTCTCGCTTGAGCAGCTGAACGAGGAACGAGGGCGTGCCCGTCTCAAACCAGTAGCTACCGAGCTCACCTGTCGCAAACGTGTTTAAAAGACTGAAAGGATTATAGATGTCTACGCCACGCTGACGGAAGTGATAACCGTCATAACGCTTCTTCAGTTTGGCGGCTGCCTCATCAAGATTTATGCCATAAGCATCCGCGAAATCTTGAACAGATGACTTGAAATAGGTCATCAGTTCATCCTGTGTGATACCACAGATACCTTGATACCTTGCATCCATGGAGATGTCGACAAGGTTGTTAAGGTCACTGAAGACGCTGACCTTGCCAAACTTCGTCACACCGGTGAGGAACGCAAACTTGATATATTGGTCCTGGGTCTTCAGCACGGAGTAAAATGCTTTCAGCGTATTGCGGAAGTGCTCCTGCAGCTCCGGGTTGTCGATAGCCTGCAACATCGGCTTGTCGTATTCATCTACAAGGATGACGACACGTTGGTTGTGCTTTTTGGCGATACGCTCAATGATTCCTTTGAAACGCAGCTCCGGTGTCACCTCGGAAGGGTATTTGCCATACACATCCTCTAATTTGCACAGATAGTCGTTGAGCACATGAAACAATGCGTCCTCGGAATCATACTTACCCGTATTGAGGTCGATATGGACGACGGGGTAGACCGTCCAGTCCTTCTCCAAGGTCTCGAGCGCCAAGCCATGAAACAGCTCCTTCCGGCCACGGAAGTAGGCATCCATCGTGGAGATGAGCAGTGATTTACCAAAACGGCGCGGCCGGGAGAGAGAATAATAGCTACCCTCAGAGGCCAACTTATAGATGAAAGCCGTCTTGTCTACATAGACATACCCGTCTTGCCTAACCTTGGGAAAGTTCTGTATTCCAATGGGATATTTCATACGCATCTACGTTTTCTGCAAAATTACTGCATTTTTCTCAGAGTGGCAACCAAATAATCATCTTTCTGCCTCACAAAAGAATAAAGCCAGTTAATGTGAAATCTTTTTCTTCCTGATGCAATATATCGACAAGATAATGGAGCACGACCCTCGATACAGGTACCTCTACCAGATTCGGCCGGGCGTCACCTCTTATGCCACATTATATAATGGATATACCGACACCATGGAGAAGATGCTGCGCCGGCTCGACCTCGACCTTTATTATCTTGAGCACCGCTCATGGTGGTTCGACGCCAAGATACTCTTCATGACGTTCGTCAACATCGTTTTCGGCAAAGTGTTCTAAATTTTAGGCAAAACTAACAAATCGTCAGCAAAGCGGAAGTAAAACATACTGGAATCGCCATTTTATTCAACTATTTCCTTACAAATTATCACACAAGTGTTAAAAGATAGGGACAATAGTGAATAAAGTGGCGATTTTGCTTTACACTTAGTGATATATTTATTAATTTTGCAAACGAATTGATAGGTAAAACACAAAAACATTAGCAAATGCAAACAAATGGACTGTACAACAGTTCCTACGAGCATGACGCTTGTGGCGTAGGAATGGTAGTTAACATCCATGGCGGAAAGAGCCACCAGCTTGTAGACGACGCTTTGAAGGTTCTTGAGAACCTGCGTCATCGTGGAGCCGAGGGCGCTGACGGCAAGACCGGCGACGGTGCCGGCATACTGCTGCAAATCCCCCATGAGTTTATCCTTCTCCAGGGCATACCTGTACCGGAAAAGGGAAAATACGGCACTGGCCTCATCTTCCTGCCAAAAGACGAGAAACGCCAGCAAGAGATCCTGTCCATCATGATTGAGGAGATTGAGCGCGAGGGCCTGCAACTGATGCACCTGCGCACCGTCCCCACCAATCCCGACTGCCTCGGCGAGGCCGCCGCTGAATCAGAGCCTGCCATCAAGCAGGTGTTCATCACCGGTGTCTCCGACGACAAGGTGGCGGTGTTTGAGCGCATGCTCTATCTCATCAGGAAGAAGATAGAGCGCCGCATCCACGACAAGGATTTCTACATTTGCTCTTTGTCAAGCAAGAACATCGTGTACAAGGGCATGCTGTCCAGCCTCCAGCTCAGGCAGTACTACCCTGACCTCACCAACAGTTATTTCACAAGTGGCCTGGCCTTGGTCCACAGCCGTTTCTCCACCAACACGTTCCCCACGTGGTCGCTCGCACAGCCTTTCCGCCTCTTGGCCCACAATGGCGAGATAAACACCATCCGCGGCAACCGCTCGTGGATGAAGGCCCGCGAGGCCGTGCTCTCGTCGGATGCCCTGGGCGACATCCACGACATATCACCAATCATCCAGCCCGACATGAGCGACTCGGCAAGCCTTGACAACGTGTTCGAGTTCTTCGTCATGAACGGCATGTCGCTGCCGAAGGCGCTGAGCATCATGGTTCCCGAGAGCTTCAACGACAAGAACCCCATCACCGAGGACATCAAGGCCTTCTACGAGTACCACTCCATCCTCATGGAGCCTTGGGACGGCCCTGCAGCCCTGCTGTTCTCCGACGGCCGTTATGCCGGTGGTATGCTTGACCGTAACGGCCTGCGCCCTGCCAGATACACCATCACCAAGACGGGCACCATGGTCGTGGCGTCGGAAGTCGGCGTAATGGACTTCGACCCGACGGTGATAGCCGAGAAGGGACGTTTGCAACCCGGAAAGATATTGCTCATCGACACCCAAGAGGGCAAGATATACTATGATGGCGAGATAAAGGATCGCCTCGCCCACGAGCATCCTTACCGCCAGTGGCTCAACACCAACCGCATACAGCTCGAGAAGATCCACACTGGCCGAAAGGTCAGTAACGCCATCGAGAACCTCGAGGCCAAGGAGATGGAGTTCGGCTTCGGCGAGGAAGACGTCAACGACACGCTCATACCGATGGCCATCAAGGGCCAGGAGCCCACGGCATCAATGGGCAACGACACGCCTCTCGCCGTGCTGTCGGACCAGCCACAGATCTTCTTCAACTATTTCCGCCAACAGTTCGCCCAGGTCACCAACCCTGCCATCGACTCCATACGCGAGCAACTCGTGATGAGCCTGACCGAATATATCGGTCGCGTGGGCACGGGCATTCTCAACCCCAACGAGACCAACTGCAAGATGGTGCGCCTGCCCCACCCCATACTTACCAACAGCCAGCTCGACATCCTGCAGAACATTCGCTACAAGGGCTTCAACACCCGCAAGCTCAGCATCTGCTTCGTGCCGTCGCCTGAGGGTTCTGAGCATCCTGGCGAGGCGTTGCGCGAGGCTCTCGACAAGCTCTGCCACGACGCTGAGAAGAGCGTCGACGACGGGTTCAACTACATCATCCTCTCCGACCGCGACGTCGACAAGGACCACGTGGCCATTCCGTCGCTCCTTGCCGTCAGTGCCGTCCACCACTATCTCATCGAGGTGGGCAAGCGTGTGCAGACAGCCTTGATAGTGGAGAGCGGCGAGATTCGCGAGGTGATGCACGCCGCCTTGCTCCTTGGCTACGGCGCGTCAGCTCTCTGCCCGTACATGACCTACGCCATCCTCGACGACCTCGTGAAGAAGGGCAAGATACAAGAAAACTACGCCACGGCGGAAGCCAACTACATAAAGGCCGTGAAGAAGGGCCTGCTCAAGATAATGGCGAAGATGGGCATATCCACCATCCGCTCTTATCGCGGAGCGCAGATTTTCGAGTCGATAGGTCTGTCGGAGGGTTTGCTCCGCACCTATTTCGGCACGGAGACGAGCACGGTGGGCGGCATTGGCCTTGACACCATCGCACGCGACGCCGTGGCCTATCACGACAAGGCCATCAAGGAGGCGAGCGCCGACACCGAGCACCCGCTGCCAAACCTCGGACAGTTCCACTGGCGCCAGGACGGCATCAAGCACGCGTGGAACCCTGAGACAATAGCCACGCTGCAGCTCGCCACGCGCACCGGCAACTACGAGACCTTCAAGAAGTTTGAGAGCCTCGTCGACAACAAGCCGGAGCCGCTCTTCCTGCGCGACTTCCTCGACTGGAAGCGCAACCCCATCGACATCGACAAGGTTGAGCCGGTGGAAAAAATCGTAAAGCATTTCGTCACGGGCGCCATGTCGTTCGGAGCTCTCTCCGCCGAGGCCCACGAGGCTCTCTGCCTCGCCATGAACGCCCTTGGCACGAGGTCCAACACCGGTGAGGGCGGCGAGGACAACGAGCGTTACCACTCCGAGGTCGACGGCATCAGCCTGTCGTCGAAGACCAAGCAGGTGGCGTCGGGCCGCTTCGGTGTCACTACCGAATATCTCGTCAACGCCGAGGAGATACAAATCAAGGTGGCGCAAGGCGCTAAGCCTGGCGAGGGCGGACAGCTGCCTGGCTTCAAGGTGAACCAGATCATCGCCAAGACGCGCAACTCCATCCCTGGCATCTCGCTTATCTCTCCACCGCCTCACCACGACATCTATTCCATAGAGGACCTGAAGCAACTCATCTTCGACTTGAAGAACGTCAACCCGAAGGCCGCCATCAGCGTCAAGCTCGTCGCCGAGAGCGGCGTGGGCACCATTGCCGCCGGCGTGGTGAAGGCCAAGGCCGACCTCGTGGTCGTGTCGGGAGCCGAGGGCGGAACGGGCGCGAGCCCTGCCTCGTCGATGCGCTTCGCCGGCATATCGCCTGAGATTGGCGTGGCCGAGACCCAGCAGACTCTCGTGAAGAACGGTCTGCGCTCGCTCACTCGCCTGCAAGTGGACGGACAGATGAAGTCGGCGCGCGACGTCATCATCATGGCGCTGCTCGGAGCCGAGGAGTTCGGCTTCGGCACGGCACCGCTCATCACCCTTGGCTGCGTGATGATGCGCAAGTGCTCGTCAAACACCTGCCCAATGGGCGTGGCCACGCAAGACGAGCGTCTGCGCAAGCACTTCCGCGGCGACTACCACTACGTGATAAACTATTTCAAGTTCCTCGCCCAGCACGTCAGGGAATATCTGGCCGAGATGGGATTTACCAGCCTCAACGACATCATTGGCCACACCGAGCTTCTCGAGAGGCGCGACACGTCGAAGACGTGGGCCAAGGCCACGGCCAACGTGCAGGCCAAATGGGACAGCCTCAACTTCTCGCGCATGGAGAAGAAGGAGACTGGCGACGTGAGCCTCTATTGCACCAAGACGCAAGACCATGAGCTCAACAACCTGCTCGACCAGCAAATCATAGCCGGAGCGCAGAAGTCGATACAAGACAAGGAGGAGGTGAACCTCGACTTCGCCATCCGCAACACCAACCGCGCCGTCGGTGCCATGCTCTCGGGCATCATAGCCGAGAAATATGGCGAGGAAGGATTGCCCAACGACACTATCAACGTGCGCTTCAAGGGTTCTGCCGGACAGAGCTTCGGCGCGTTCCTCGTCCACGGTGTCAACTTCAAGCTGGAGGGCGAGACCAACGACTACTTCGCCAAGGGCCTCTCCGGAGGTCGCATAAGCATCCTGCCGCCGATACGCTCCAACTTCAACGCCGAGGAAAACATCATCGCCGGCAACACCGGTCTCTACGGTGCTACCACCGGCGAGCTGTATGTCAACGGAAAGGTTGGCGAGCGTTTCGCCGTGAGAAACTCGGGTGCCATCGCTGTCGTTGAGGGCGCGGGCGACCACTGCTGCGAATACATGACTGGCGGACGCGTCGTGGTGCTGGGTAAGACCGGACGCAACTTCGCTGCCGGCATGTCGGGCGGCGTGGCTTATGTCTGGGACAAGGACCACGACTTCGACTACTATTGCAACATGGGAATGGTGGAAATCAACCTCGTGGAGGAGACCACCTACCGCAAGGAGCTGCACGAGCTTGTGCGCCAGCACTATCTCTACACTGGCTCTAAACTCGCCCGCACGATGCTCGACGACTGGAACCGCTACATCGAGGACTTCATCCAGGTGGTGCCTATCGAGTACAAGCGCGTGCTGCAAGAGGAGCAGGTGAAGAAGCTCCAGCAGAAGATTTCCGACATTCAAAGGGACTATTGATATTGCCGGACTTTAAAATCATTAATCAATTAGACATTAAGACATGGGTAATCCAAGAGGATTTTTGGAGGTAGAGCGCAAAGATGCCGGCTACCGTCCAATACATGATAGAATACACGATTTCGGCGAGGTGGAGCAGACGCTCAACTCGCGCGACAGGCAGTTGCAGGCAAGCCGTTGCATGGATTGCGGCGTGCCGTTCTGCCACTGGGCTTGTCCGCTCCACAACAAGATGCCGGAATGGAACGACGCATTGTATAAGGGCGACTGGAAACTCGCCTACGAGTTGCTCACCGCCACCAACGACTTCCCTGAGTTCACCGGGCGCGTCTGCCCTGGCCTCTGCGAGAAGGCGTGCGTGCTTAACCTCATGGAGCACGAGCCGACGACCAACCGCGAAAACGAGGCGGCCATAATAGAGCACGCCTACAACGAGGACTTCGTGCATCCGCACATCCCCACGCGCAACGGCAAGAAGGTGGCCGTGGTGGGCGCTGGCCCGTCGGGACTGAGCGTAGCCACGCAACTCAACCAAAAGTGCTACGAGGTCACCGTCTACGACGCTCGCGAGAACGCTGGCGGACTGCTGCGCTTCGGCATTCCTAACTTCAAGCTCAACAAGGCTGTCATCGACAGGAAGATGGAATACCTGAAGATGGAGGGCATCAAGTTCGAGTTTGGCGTCATGCTGGTGCCGGTGAACCCGACCGAGCCTGCCAACATCCAGAACGACAACACCCTGGACAACACCAAGAAGACCACGATAGAGCAACTCTCAAAGCAGTTCGACGCCGTGGTGGTCTGCACGGGAACGCCGCAGGCCCGCGACCTCAAGATACCCGGACGCGACTTGAAGGGCGTGTATTTCGCCCTTGAGATGCTGTCGCAGCAAAACAGGGTGCTCATGGGCGAGGAGTTCACCAAGGACCAGCTCGTCAACGCCAAGGGCAAGGACGTGCTCGTGATCGGCGGTGGCGACACCGGCTCCGACTGCATAGGCACGGCTCACCGTCAAGGCTCTAAGAGCGTGACGCAGATAGAGATAATGCCGAAGCCCGTGGACGGACCCGAAGACCCGAAGAACCCATGGCCCAACTGGCCACGCACGCTGAAGACGACTTTCGCCCACGAAGAGGGATGCGTCAGGCGATGGAACATCAACTCGCTGGAGTTTCTCGGAAAGAACGGCAAGCTGACGGGCGTGAAGGTGCAGGAAATAACGTGGGTGCCCAACCCCGACGGAGGTCGCCCACTGATGAAGCCGGCAAAGGAGCCTGAGATAATCAAGGCCGACATGGTGTTGCTGGCCATGGGATTCTTGAGGCCGCAACAGCCTGAGTTCCCGGCCAATGTCTTCGTAGCCGGAGATGCCGCAAGCGGTGCCAGCCTCGTGGTAAGGGCATTGGCAAGCGGAAGAAAAGTCGCTGCCGAAGTAGACAGTTACTTGCGAAAGTAACCAAACCTATCAATTTATATTTGTTGGCAGAGGCAGGGCGCCGGTGGGTGTCCTGCCTTTTTTATCTCCAAGTGTCGCCTTTTCGATAACATAAATCAAGAAAAGATGAACGTCAAATCGTTTTTTTCTTAAAACATGACACAACATTAATAAAAAAAACATAACTTTGCAACAAAGACATATTAAGCAAAAACAAACAACAGACATTATGAAAAAATCTATTTTGGCATTAGCTGTCATGGCCTTGGGCTTTGGAAGCGCTAACGCACAGACCGGCTTGGAGAAGGCTAAGTTCTTCGACAACTGGTATCTTGGCGCAAAGATTGGTGTTTCCACACCTCTCACGTTCAACCACACGTTCCCACTCAACCCCAACTTCGGCTTCAAGCTCGGCAAGAACTTCTCGCCCGTTTTCGGTGCCAACATTGAGGGTCTCGCCAACTTCGGCGACAACCGTTTCGTAACAGAAATCCCCGACAACCTGGTGCTCAACTCCAAGACCGCTGTCAAGTCGTTCAACATTGGCTTGAACGGTACCATCAACTGGACCAACCTCTTCCTCGGCTACAACGAGAACAAGGTGTTCGAGCTGGGTTCTGAGCTCGGCCTCGGCTACAGCAAGTTCTATGGCGACAAAGTCATCAGCATGAAGGGCAACGTGGGCGACGACAACGACCTCACCGCAAAGACCTCAATGACCTTCACATGGAACCTCGGCGGCGCAAGCAAGCCTTGGCAGCTCTACATTGAGCCGGGCATCTACTGGGACCTGACTCACGGACCTAAGGATGCCGTGCAGATGGACAAGCGTTGCGCACAGCTCGCTATCCAGGCCGGCTTCAACTACAAGTTCAAGACTTCCAACGGCACAAACAACTTCAAGAAGATCGACCTCACTCCTCTGAACGACGAGATCAACGACCTTCGCGCTCAGCTCGCGCAGAAGCCTAAGGAGGTGGTGAAGGAAGTGATCAAGGAGGTTCCTGTTGAGAAGGAGACCACCAACACCGTCCGCATCGACAACCTCTTCTTCGTGACATTCCAGCAGGGCAAGTCTGCCCTCGTTCCTGACATGAAGAAGGCTCTCAACAAGATCAAGAGCGGCAGCCACGTCGAGATCGTGGGTACGGCTTCTCCAGAGGGTTCCAAGGAGCTTAACGACCGTCTGTCGCAGGCTCGTGCCGACGTCGTGGCCAGCTACCTGAAGACTCGTGGCGTCATCGTAGACAGCGCATCTGGTAAGGGCGTGCAGGGTGTCACGTCAAACCGCCTCGCCGTGGTTTACGTCAAGTAAGAATAAGCACTTACAGCCATATTAAAGCGGAGCAGACACAGTCTGCCCAGCTTTTTTGTTTCACCCAATCATACGTTTTGCAGTAGCCGGTCTTGTGCCGGCCACTGCATTGCAAAAATATTACCGGTAAACATATTTTACAAATGGTCGTCTGAGAATCGATTTTTTTCAATCAAGCCGTCTCGTGGTCGAAATTTCGCGATTCTTGGGCAATTTTGGTAACACATTGAATACCAACGCATTACGCTTCCAATGGTTTTCAGATGCTGCATTTCCACTTCAATGGCGTCGCCGTTACGGTGTAATCGCGATGCCGTTACAGTGCAATCGCGTTGCCGTTACGGTGAAATCGCGATGCGATTACAGTGTAACGGCGACGCCATTTGGCTACTATGGCAACAAAAATTGGCCGAAAACGCGCCTAAAGCGTTGCCAAGGGGCGCCTCCGAGCCGTTTTTCCGTTCTAAAAGCACCTGCTTCCAAGTGTTAAATTTTGGCAATAATATTTTACAATTCATCGCGGTCTCACCATTCCCCGCACTGTCGTTTGATTGCCATTCGGGTTGCGGATGGCTTTGCAGGGGCGATAGCCTCAATAAACAATTTGAATAAACATTTCATCAAAAAAGCGATTAATAACACATATTCTTTGTAACTTTGCAAGCAAAAGAAAAAATATCTAAACACATACAGAGTCATGCTTACATTAAAGCTCATTACCGAAGAGACAGAGCGCGTGGTAAAAGGTTTGGAGAAGAAGCACTTCCCCAACGCGCGCGAAGCAGTGGAAAAAGTACTCGAATACGACAAGATACGCCGTGAGACGCAGCAGAAGCTCGACAGCAACAAGCAGCAGCAAAACAAGCTCTCGAAGCAGATCGGCGGACTGATGAAAGAGGGAAAGAGAGACGAGGCCGAGAAGATAAAGGCCCAGGTGGCCGAGCTGAAAGCCGACGACAAGGCCCTTCAGGAACTCTACGACAAGGCTCAGGCCGACATGACGCACGAGCTTCTCGACATTCCTAACATCCCCAACGACAAGGTGCCGGAGGGCAAGGACGCCACGAGCAACGTCGTCATCAAGGAAGGTGGCGTGAAGCCAGAGCTGCCTGAGGGCGCACTGTGCCATTGGGACTTGCTCAAGAAGTTCAACCTCGTGGACTTCGACCTCGGCGTCAAGATCACGGGTGCCGGCTTCCCTGTCTACATCGGCAAGATGGCACGTTTCCAGCGCGCTCTCGAGGCTTTCTTCCTCGACGAGGCACGCAAGGCTGGCTACGTGGAGATTCAACCTCCTTTCGTCGTCAACGAGGCTTCAGGCTACGGCACGGGACAGCTGCCCGACAAGGAAGGCCAGATGTATCATGCCAACCTCGACAACCTCTTCCTCATTCCTACCGCCGAGGTGCCTGTGACAAACCTCTTCCGCGACGAGATCCTCGACGAGAAAGACCTGCCTATCAAGCGTTGCGCTTATTCGGCTTGCTTCCGTCGCGAGGCCGGCTCTTACGGCAAGGACGTGCGCGGCCTCAACCGCCTGCACCAGTTCGACAAGGTGGAGATCGTGCGCATCGACACGCCTGAGCACTCTTACCAGTCATGGCACGAGATGCTCGACCACGTGGAGGGCTTGCTCCAGAAGCTGGAGCTTCCTTATCACCTCCTGCTGCTCTGCGGTGGCGACATGAGCTTCACGTCAAGCATCTGCGTCGACTTCGAGACATGGTCGGCCGCCCAGAAGCGCTGGCTGGAAGTGAGCTCAACGAGCAACTTCGAGAGCTATCAGGCCAACCGACTCCACTGCCGCTTCCGTCGCTCAGACAGCAAGAAGATAGAGCTTTGCCACACGCTCAACGGCTCGGCTCTCGCCTTGCCGCGCATCGTGGCAACCATCCTGGAGAACAACCAGACGCCGGAGGGCATCCGCGTGCCGAAGGTGCTCGTGCCTTACTGCGGTTTCGAGATGCTCGACGACAAGAACGACTAATCAGGACAGAAATCTTTATCAGGCTCTTTTTTTTGAGATGCCTATATCGCCAAGGCCGGGATTTAAGAAAAAAGTCTCGGCCTTTTCTTTTCCCTAATAATATTACGACCGCCAGACAATTTTCCCAAGCTTAAAGACAATATATATGATGAAAGCGAGACTATACATAGCCACCTTTCTCGCGTGCCTGTTGCCCTCGGCTCTGATAGCCGACAACTACTCGCGGAAAGTGAACACCCTCATAGGAACCGACTACACCGGCAACACCTACCCTGGGGCGCAAGCTCCGTTTGGCATGGTGCAGCTCAGCCCCGACAACGGATTGCCGGGATGGGACCGCATAGCCGGCTATTTCTATCCCGACAGCACGATAGCCGGCTTCAGCCATACCCACCTCTCGGGTACAGGCGCGGGCGACCTCTACGACATCTCGTTCATGCCCGTCACGCTGCCCATGCGCGAGGCCAAGGCCCCACTTGGGGTGCACTCGCGCTTCAGCCACGCCGACGAGACGGCACATGCCGGGTATTACCAGGTGAGGCTGTCCGACTACGACATCAACGTGGAACTGACGGCCACGCCACGCTGTGGAGTACAGCGCTACACCTTCCCCACAAACGGCAAGGAGCGCATGGTCATCCTCAACCTGGCCAAGGCCATGAACTGGGACGCCACCGTGGACTCGAAGATCGTGGTGGTAGACTCGTTCACCATTGAGGGCTACCGCTTCTCCGACGGATGGGCGCGCGACCAGAAGGTGTGGTTCCGAACGCGGTTCTCGCAGCCCATGCGAAAGGTGGAGATTGAGGAGACAACACTTGAAGGCAACAAGAACGGCAAGGGCGTCGTGGCGCGTATCGGCTTCGCCACCGACGGCGCGAGCCAGATTACCGTGGCCACGGCCATCTCGCCCACGGGCTTGGAAGGCGCGAGGAAGAACCTTGAGGCCGAAGTGGGCAACCTCGACTTCGACACCTTGCGCCAGCGCGCCGAAAGCGAATGGGACAAGGAACTGGGCAGGATTGAGGTGACAGGCGGCACAGCCGCGCAGCAGACCGTGTTCTACACGGCTCTCTACCATGCCATGATAGCGCCGACGCTGCTCTGCGACGTGGACGGATCGTATCTCGGTGCCGACAGGAAGCCACACAAGACCGCTGGCTGGAACAACTATGAGACGTGCTCGCTGTGGGACACCTATCGCGCCGCTCACCCACTCTACGACATCCTCATGCCATCGCGCGCGGGCGACATGGTCAACTCGCTCTTGGCCTTCAGCAAGGAGAATGGCCGCTTGCCGGTGTGGAACATGTGGTCGTCGGAGACCGACATGATGATTGGCTATCACGCCGCGTCGGTGATAGCGGAGGCGGCACTCAAGGGCGTGCCCGGCATCGACAAGGACGAGGCGCTCAGGCAATGCGTCAAGACCGCCAACCTCGACGGCTACCGTGGCATCGGGCTATACAAGAAGCTCGGTTACGTGCCCTACGACGTGAAGGAGCCGACACTCGGCGACGACTGGTCGCTATCGCGCACCTTGGAATACGCCTACGACGACGCGTGCATAGCGGCCTTGGCGAAGAGCATGGGCAAGACCGACGTTTACAAGGTTTTCGCCAAACGCGCGCAAAACTACCGCAACGTCTACTGCAAGACGAGCACCTTCATGCAGCCGCGACGCTCCGACGGCACGTTCCAGCCGGCCTACTCCCCCGATGACTACACGTCGCATATCTGCGAGAGCAACGGCTGGCACTACATGTGGTCGGTGCAGCACGACATCAAGGGCCTGGAGAAGCTCGTGGGCAAGAAGGCGTTTGCCGCCAAGCTCGACAGCTTCTTCACCTACTCGCCAAAGGCCAACGCCGAGCTGCCGCTCTTCAGCACGGGCATGATTGGGCAATACGCCCACGGCAACGAGCCCAGCCATCATGCAGCCTACATCTTCAACAAGATAGGGCAACCACACAAGACGCAGAAATACGTGAGGGAGATTCTCACGAAGCTCTACAACGACTCTCCAGCCGGCCTGTGCGGCAACGAGGACTGCGGACAGATGTCGGCATGGTATGTGCTCAGCGCCTTGGGCTTCTATCCGCTCAACCCCGTCAGCTGCGAGTATGAGCTTGGCACGCCTCTCTTCAAGACCGCCACACTGCACCTTGAGAACGGCAACACGCTCACCATAAAGGCGGAAAACTATTCGGAAGACCGGTACTTGGTGGATGGCGTAAAGCTGAACGGCAAGCGCGTAAGGGGCACGGCCATAAGCCACGACGACATCGCCAACGGTGGCACGCTGGTCTTCGAGATGAAATAATATTATCGTCTGAACTGATGGAAACACATCGCATGAAACTCTTAAAAGATTGCGGCATAAGGCTGTTGGCTTTCGATGCCGACGACACGCTTTGGGACTGCCAAGGCCATTTCGACGCCGTGGAGGAAAGCTATTGCCAGCTTCTCGCCCCTTATGGCAGCAAGCAAGAGGTAGCGGCAAGCCTCTTCAGCATGGAAACGGCCAACATGGCCCTGCTTGGCTATGGCAGCAAGGCGTTCACTATCTCGCTCATAGAGAACGCCATAAAGGTATCAGGCGGAAAGGTTGGGTGCGACACCCTGACGAGAATCATCGACATGGGCAAGAGCTTGCTCAACATGCCCGCCACGCCATTGCCGGGCGTGGCGCAAACGCTGAAAGCCCTGCGCGGCGGCAAGCAGAAGATGGTGGTGTTCACCAAGGGCGACAACCTCGACCAGGAAAACAAGTTCAAGAGGTCGGGGCTCCAGCCCTTCTTCGACGACTGCATAGTGGTGGCCGACAAGACCACACGCGAATATGAGCACCTCTGCCAGCTTTTCGACGTGAGCCTCGACCAGCTGTGCATGGTAGGCAACTCGTTCAAGAGCGACATCCTGCCCGTGCTGCGCCTTGGCGGATACGCCATCCACGTGCCCTACGCATTGCAATGGAAAATGGAAAAAGCCGAGGAAAGCGGTAGCTTCCCCCAGCTCTTGCGCGCCAAATCGTTCAGCGACATCGCTGGACTCATTTAGCCAGTGCAGGCATCACTCGGCATCACGCTGGAATAGCGTCAGCCTATCGTGATGATATACTCGCTCATGAAGCTACTGCCAGGCAGCAGCTTGTTGGTGAGATACTTGTCTTTCAGTTCGCCGTCGTATTCCTCCCTGTCGGCCACACCATACCACGGCTCTATGCAGATGAATGGCGCATGCTTGCCGCATGGCGTCCAGATGCCCACGGCAGGGGTCTTGATGTCAAGCGTCACGTGGGGTTTGCCAGCCTCATCCAGCAGTTCCACATGGCGAATCTGACTGTGGTCGAAGACGATGGCGTCATCATTGAACGTGTCTTCGGTGAATGGGAAAAGGCCCTTGTCGGTAGCCACCTCGTGATAGTCCTTGGTGAGGAAGCCCTCCTTGCTGATGAACACGCGCATGGGCTCCGGATTGTCGAAACGGAGCGCGCCTTTCAGCGGCTCGCCCTTCTTGGCGCCAGGCACCATGAAGGCCGGATGGCCGCCAATCTGGAAATAGATGGGCTTGTCGTCGGTGTTCTCCACGTGCCACACCACGTGAATCTTGTTGCCGGTCAGCTTATAGCTCACGGCAAGGTTGAAATGGAAGGGATAGACCTTCATCGTCTCCGCGTTGTCGTGCAGGCCATACACCACCTGACTGTCGCCCTTGGCGAGGAGCGTGAAGTCTTTGTCGCGGGCGAAGCCGTGGCGCGAGAGCTGATACTCCCTTCCGTTGACCCGATACGTGTTGCCCCATACCGTGCCCACGATAGGGAAGAGAATCGGCGAGCGCCGTCCCCAATAAGCGGGGTCGCCTTGCCACAGATACTCCTCTCCCCCATTGTCCTTGATGCTTAGCAGCTCAGCGCCATGCTCCGAGATGGTGAGCGTGAGCTTGTCGTTCTTGATTGTTTCCATTATTCTTGATTTATGATAATGTTGAGTCGTTGATAACAACTGCCTATTTTTTGCAAAGATAGCTATTTAATGTGAGCTCGATGAATCATTACAAGGTTAATCTCCTTTATTATGAAAAATAATACATGTATAGATCTTTAATCGTTTTGCAACGACAAATCATTGTGTATATTGATAAAAACAAGTATCTTTGCAGAACATAAGACAACAAATCTTTATATACAATGAAACGTAAACTGACAGTAGTGTTGTGCCTTCTCGCCGCAATCGGCGCCTTCGGCCAGATAAACAGACCTAAACTCGTGGTGGGACTCGTGGTAGACCAGATGCGCTGGGACTACCTTTACTATTATTACGACCAGTATCGCAAGGATGGCTTGCGCACGCTCGTGGACCATGGCTTCAGCTTCGAGAACACGCTCATCAATTATCTTCCGGCCGTGACCGCCGTGGGACACTCCTGCATATACACGGGCAGCGTGCCCGCGCTGACCGGCATAGTGTCCAACAACTTCTACCTCAACGGCAAGTGGACTTACTGCTGCGACGACCCCAACGTGAAAAGCGTGGGGTCTAACAGCAAGGAAGGCATGATGTCGCCACGCAACCTCCTGGCCACGGGACTGGGCGACATGCTGAAGATAGCCACCAACTTCAACGGCAAGGTCATAGGCGTGGCACTGAAAGACCGTGCCGCCATCATGCCCGCCGGCCACGGCGCCGACGCCGCCTACTGGTGGGACTCGTCGGCAGGACACTTCGTCACGTCTACTTATTACATGAACGAACTGCCAGCATGGGTGAAGGAGACCAACAAGAGAATAGGAACCAAGCCAAAGACTAACGTCAAGACCGCGGTCGTTGGCGTCACAAAGACGTTCCAGATGGCTGAGGCCGCGCTTGAGAACGAGCACCTCGGACAAGATTCCATCACCGACCTGCTGACCATCAGCGTGTCGTCGACCGACGCCATAAGCCACGTCTACGGCACGCGAGGCAAGGAGAACCACGACGCGTACATGGAGCTCGACAACCAGCTCGCGCAGTTTATCAAGACGCTCGACGAGAAGGTGGGCAAGGGCCAATGGCTGATGTTCCTCTCGGCCGACCACGGCGGTTCACACAACCACAACTTCCTCAAGGCTCACCACATTCCGGCAGGAGGCTTGGACTTCCGCAACACGCTGAAGCCCTATGAGGCCCAACTGGAACAGGAGCTCGGATTCGCGCCCGTGATAAAGAAAGTGACCGACGGTTGGGTCTACATCAATAAGGATGGCGCCGCCAAGGCCGGAAAGCAAATGAGCGACGTCAAGGCCGCCGTTTGCGCCACTCTCCAGCAAAACGACAGCATCCTTTATGCCGTAGACTGCGAGAAGGCACTCACGACCACCGTGCCGCAACCCATACGCGAGATGATCGTCAACGGCTATCGACGCGGAAGAAGCGGCGAGGTGTTCATCGTGCCGAAAGCTGGCTGGGAGAACGTGGACGGCTCCGACAAGTATATCGGCACCACGCACCAAGAGTGGAACCCTTACGACACGCATATCCCATTCGTGCTCTACGGATGGAACGTGCCACACGGACAGACATCGGCAGCTGTGCACATAACCGACATTGCCCCAACCATTTGCGCCATGCTGCACATACAGATGCCTAACAGCTGCGTGGGTACGTCGAGAAGCGACTACCTGAAGAGATAAGATTGACCTAACTTGGATACGATGCCCACAAACGCCTCGACACAAGAGCTTGCCGACAACGCCATTGAGCGATGGTATGTCTTTTCCGTGAGCTACAGGAAAGAGATGGAGGTTCAAGACGAGCTTTCAGCGCATGGCTTCCAGACCTATGTCCCCATGCGCTATTGCTTGCGCGACAGGCTCGGCAAGAAGACGCGAGTGTTGCAGCCGGCCATAGCCGGCCTCGTGTTCGCAAGGGGCTCGCGCATTGACCTCGACAACTTCAAGGACACCAGTCGGCTGAAAAGCTATTTCTTCTTGAAGCGGCACACCATGAAGGACGGAACGGTGAAATACGTGCAGGTGCGCGACCGTGACATGCTCAACTTCCAGCGAGTGAACGACGTGGAAGGCGCGCAACTCACGTATTTCAAGCCCGAGGAGCTCCACATTGCCAAAGGCAGCGAGGTGAAAATCATGGACGGTCCTTTTGAGGGCATTACGGGCGTTGTGCAACGCTTGCCAGGCAAAAGAGGCCAGTTTCTCGTGGTCAGCTTGCCAGGCGTGGCCATCGCGGCCGTAAGCGTAAAACCTCAATATATAAGGCCGATAACCGCGAAAGTGAAGAAATCGACCGACGTGGACAAGGACACGCAGGCTCTCACGAGAATGGCAATAGACTTGATTATAGGCAAGGGGCGTGGCAAGGACGGAAGCCGCGACATCATCATCTGCGAGATAAGGCAGATGATGGAGTCGCTGAAGACCTGCAAGACATTCCTCCCCAACGACAAGGCCCGCTTCTTCTTCGCGTTCTACGCCGCGCTGCTCGCCTTGGAAGAGGACGCGGAGAAATACCGGCTGGAACTCATCGGCGTGTTGCCAAAATTAAAGGCAAACAACCTTCTTTTGCCTTTGTCGCACCTTTTGTTCTATTATGAGGGCCACGATGATGAGGAACTGGAGAAAGCCAACGAGATAATCAGCAAATGGCCACGAAATCACTATACCGCCCAACAGAAAAGCATCATTGACATGAGGAGATTCGTGATGTCGTCGGTGAAAGATACTTCCGCCAATAATAACTAAACAACCCTCCGACAAAAAGGCCAGTAAGAATCCAGGATATGGGATAGCAATACATCAACTGGCTGAACCCTGGCCATATCGGCAACACAAGGAAAATCCATACCAAACGCAAGACGCAAGTGCCGAAGATGGTGAGCAGGGCAGGCTCAAGCGAATGGCCAAAGCCTCGCATCGCGGCTGAAGGTATCTCGTATCCCGTGGCAATCCACTGGAAAAGGAGCACGGCAAACATGCGCGCCTTGGCATAACGCACGACATTGGCATCGGCCGTGAACAACGACAACACGGGATCGGCAAAAGCCAAGAAAGTCATGTTGGCGATGAAGCACACTATGGTGCCACCGGCAAGGCAAATCCAGAACACTCGCTTGCAGCGGTCGTATTTACCCGCGCCATAGTTTTGACCGACAAACGTCACGCAAGCACTGCTGAACGAGAATAACAGGAAATAGCAATAGGAATCAAAATTCTGCGAGATGGACGCGCCGGCAACAGCCGACGAGCCGTACGTGTTTATCGACGACTGCACGAAGATGTTGCTGAACGAGAACACCATGCCTTGCAACCCGGCAGGCACGCCGACATAAAGGATACGCTTCATCTCATGCGGGTATAGCCTTATGGCACGCAGGTTTAGGCGCAGGGCGCTGTCGTCGCGGCGCAGGAACCACACCACCGCCATGGCACTGAAAAAATAAGCTATGTCTGTGGCGGTGGCCACGCCCGCCACGCTCATGTCGAAGCCTATGACGAAGATAAGGTTAAGCACCGTGTTTATCACACCCGACACCACGAGGATATTCAACGGACGGCGAGTGTCGCCCTTGCTCCTCAGTATGGAGGCGCCAAAGTTGTAGATCATGAAAAACGGTGAACCGAGGAAGTAAATCCTGAGAAACAACGTGGCGTTGTCGATGATGTTGGCTGGTGTGCCCATTGCCATGAGCATGGGCTTGGCGGCAAGCGAGCCAACCACCAAGAGCAGGAAGCCGCTGATGAGCGACAAGGCTGCCGTAGTGCTCACGGCATGACGAATGCGCCGTGTGTCTCCCTGGCCAATGAGGTTGGCCAACACGACATTGGCACCGAGAGATATGCCAATGAAGAGGTTGATGAAAAGGTTGATGAGAAACGTGTTGGCTCCAACGGCCGCCAACGCCTCGCTGGAGGCGAACCGACCTACCACCGCCACGTCGATGGTGATAAACAACTGCTCGAGGATACTGCTCAGCGCGAATGGTATCGCGTATCTTAATATCTTGCCCAACAAGGGGCCATGAAGCATATCTACTGACTTGCTATCCATAAAAACAACTTAAAAGCTCTTTGCCTTCTATCTTTCGACTTGCAAAGTTACTCACTTATATTCAATTATATTCCCAAATACATCAATTATATCATAAGGACAACACACGGAGTCGCTTTTTTGTTATAACTTTGCATGGTCTTTATATTACGAAAATAACAATAACAACGAAACCAAAACATGAAAAAACTGTTTTTTTCATCCGCATGCCTGCTCTTCGCCATGGCCATGAGCGCGCAATCCATCTTCGTCGGCACTTATAACATACGCTATCGCAACGACGGCGACGAGAAGAAAGGAAACGTGTGGGCGACACGCTGCAAGGTGATTTGCGACATGATCAACTTCGAGGCTCCCGACGTGTTCGGAACGCAAGAGGTGCTTATAGGCCAACTGCGCGACCTCAGGGCAGGTCTCGACAACTACGACTTCATAGGCGTGGGGCGCGACGATGGCAAGGAAGCTGGCGAATACTCCGCCTTGTTCTACAAAAAAGACCACCTCACGCTGCTCAACAATGGCAATTTCTGGCTCAACGAGACACCCGACAAGCCGAAACTGGGATGGGACGCCGCTTGCATAAGGATATGCACGTGGGGCGAGTTCAAGCAGAAGAACACCGGCTTCCGCTTCTTCCATTTCAACCTGCACATGGATCATGTGGGCGTAGTGGCACGACGCGAGGCCGCCAAACTCATCGTGAAGAAGGTTCGCGAGATAGCCAAGGGCGCGCCAGTCGTGGTGACGGGCGACTTCAACGTAGACCAGAACAACGAGATTTTCAAGATATTCACCGACTCGGGCATCCTGAAAGACAGCTACACCGCCGCGCGCCTGCGCTTTGCCGAGAACGGCACGTTCAACTCGTTCAACACCAGCTTCTGGTCGCCGTCGCGCATAGACCACGTGTTCGTGTCGCCACAGTTCGCCGTGGATCGCTACGGCATTCTCACCAACGCCTACTGGACTCCCAAGGCGACAGACGCGCAGAAGGGCAACGACGCGCCGTCGGAAATAAAATTCGAGAAACGTGACCGCCGCGCACCGTCCGACCACTACCCCGTGATGGTGCACATGGAATACAAGAATCAAGAAAGGAAATAACCATCCGTAACATTTTTCTTTTCCCCACGCAAGGTTCAAGGCAGTTTGGCATTTAAGCCATGAGTATAAAACAAAAAACGATGAAAAAGAAATTACTCTTGGTTATGGTGTTGGCCCTTCCGCTGTTCATGGCATCGTGCAGCAAGGATGACGGCGACTGGGAACCAATGAAGTGGAAAACGGAAGCGAAGGCATCGAAAGATGGCTATTTACAGGTATCGCCAGAGGGTGGCACTCTCACCTTTTGGTGCACGAACTACAGTTCAATTTGGCTGAACCGCATCACCGAAACGGATGCAACAGGAGAGAATCACGTCACAAGGGATGAAAAGACACGCGATGGCAACGTCGAGTCGATGCAGTCGAATTGGATGACCGTGAAAAGCGAAGGAAACAAATTGACGATTACCGTTTCGCCCACGATATCCGACAGCAACCGTTTCATGGAGGTTGACGTGCAAAATGGCGACGCGTTCGACACGTTCAAAATCAAGCAAAGCGGCTCGAAGGCTGGATTATAGCAAACACGGGCATCGTGGGCCATTCGCAAACACGACAGGTGTTCCATTCGGGTTGTGGACGGCCCCTCACCATCCCTACCCGCCCTTGCAAAACGGTTGAAAGACGGTGTGGATAATCGGCGAAGTCGACATCTTCAAAATCTTTCAAATCCGTGTGAAACCAAACGCCCGCACGATTCAACATAGACCCTATATAAAAAAAGGTGTGCCAAAGAATCATTGGCACACCTTTTTTATATAGGCAATTGGATAACTTTACTTTGCAGCTGGTGCAGCGGGAGCGCTTTGTGCAGGAGCCTGTGAACCTTGCGCCGCAGGAGCCTGACCGCCCTGTGCAGGCGCGCCTTGTGCGGGAGCCTGAGCTGCACCGAAGCCCTGGGTATTGGCGGCGTTGGTGCTCTGCTGCTGAGTGGCGGTATTCTCGAGCACGCTTTCCTCTGTCACGGCCTTAGGAGCCGTGTAAGCGCAAACGATGCTGAACACTACCATTGCGCCAGCGAGGCCCCATGTGGCCTTCTCCACGAAATTGGTGGTCTTGCGCACGCCCATGATTGAGTTGGTTGACGAGAAGTTGCTTGCCAAACCGCCGCCCTTAGACTCTTGGATGAGAACGATGAAAATCATTAGCAGCGATGCCAGCACGATGAGTACGATGAATAATGTGTACATTTTCTTGATTATTTTTTATTTATTTTTCTTTACTTATTTGTTGCTTTTGTTCTTGTCGTTGAGTATGAGTTTCTCCAGGAAACGCATTTGGTCTGCAAAGTAAGCATTTTTTTTCGGATAATTCAAATTTAATCGTTGAATTATTTCCAATGCCTTCTCATATCGCCCCTGTTTGATATAAATTTTGGCCAAAGTCTCCGTAAAATAGCTCTCATTGCCGTCTTTCTCGCCTTCTGAGGCACTATCCTCGATGGTGGGTTTATATTCCGGCTCCTCTTTGAGTTTTATCTTGCCGTTGTCATTATTTATGAAGTCGTCGATAAGACTTTGCCCCTTCATCTGCGGAGCCGCTTTCTCTTCTTCCACCTCTTCCTCGCTCTCCGTCTCGAGTAGATACGACACATAGTCGATGGCGGCATCGGCAGGCGTTGGCTTCCGCTTTCGCTTCTTCTTGTCGGGGCGTTCCTCCTCGGGTATGGAGCCGAGGAAATCGTCGATAAGCGATATCGTCCTGTCCTCCTTTTTCGTCTCTCCCTTGGCTTGCTCATTACGCGCCGCCTGGTGTTTCGGCATCTGGTAATGCGCCGCCTCCACGAGGTCGAATATCACCTTTCGGTCGGTTATATAGAGCGCGGCTTGCCGCAACTCCTCATTGAACATGGGGTCGTGCAGCAAGAAGAGGTTTTGCAGCAACAACAGGCGGGCCGACTGGTAGTAAGGATACAACGCCAACAAGCCGCGAAGCTCGTAAAGAGTGTCGCGGTCGAGATGTTCCGGATGTTGTATGAGGTTGGCTATATCCATGCTTTGTCGTTTTGGGGGAATGGTTACCAATTGGCTACCGTGGCGTTGAAAATCTGGTCGGTGAGATCCTTCACCATCTGGGTGACAAGTTCCTCTTGCACGCTCGCCAGGCTCTGCGTAGTCTCATAGGTCTTCGACGACGTGAACTGCCTCTCAAAGTCCTCCTTGTGGTTCTTGTTGTTGGTGAAGCGCACGTTCACGGTCATAGACAACTCCGTCTGCGCCGAATATCCCTCGCTCGACACCGACTTGTTGCGTTGCGAGTATTGCGTTATCTCGCCCTCTATCACGAGGTCGCCATTGCGCTTCACTTGCTGCAAGCGTGTATGGTTGGCGAATACATCCTTCAGCTCATTGTTGAACAACGGCCCCATAGGTCCCCAGACATAGCTGGAACGTATCGGGAAGTCGGCAATCTGGATGGTCTTGGTCTTGGTGTAGTCTATGCTCGCGCCGTTAAGCCCATAGCTGACGCTGCATGCCACCAGCATGAGCGACACCAGCATGAGGCACGACAACCTTACCATGCCCTTGCCCCTCGAGGCGCGCATGGTAAACCATCTGTGAAATTTATCCTTTATTATCGAGACCATATTGCTTAATTCTTCTATACAGCGTGCGGTCGGAAATGCCGAGCTCTTGCGCCGCCTTCTTCCTGTTGCCGCCGTTTCTCTCCAATGCCTTTTCCAGCATCTGCCTGCCCAAGTCGTTAAGGTTCAAGCTCTCCGGCTCTTCCGCCTTTATCTCCTCGGCATCGGCGTCTTGAGGCGAAGGCTTCCTGAACGAGCCGCTCTCCCTGAAGCCGCTTCCCTCCATGATGGCCGGCACGCGCGTCGCGCCCTCTATCATGGCACTGTTCAAGCCGGCCTGCCTAAGCTCCCGCTCCTCGTCTATCTGCTTGCGCATGCTCGTGAGGTCGCGGCGCAGGTCGGCGATGTTGCCACGAAGCTCATAAAGAATCTTGTAGAGTATCTCGCGCTCGCTCTCGTAAGAGTGCTGGCCGGGCTTGGTGATGGTGGAAAGTTCTGTCGAGTCGGGGTTGTCGGGGATGAAACGCTTGAGGTCTTGCGCGTTGATTTCCCTCTTCTCCGAGAGCACCGACATCTGCTCGGTGATGTTTTTCAACTGGCGCACGTTTCCCGGCCACTTGTAATGCAGCAGGAGCTGCTTGGCGTCATCTGTAAGCGTCACCTTTGGCAACCTGTACTTGTCTGCCATCTGCATGGCGAAGAGGCGGAAGAGCAGCAGGATGTCGTTGCCGCGATCACGAAGGGGCGGCATGTTTATTGGGATGGTATTGAGCCTGTAGTAAAGGTCCTCGCGGAAGCGGCCTTCCGATATGGCCTTGCGCATGTTGACGTTTGTGGCCGCCACTATGCGCACGTTGGTCTTCCTTATCTCCTGTCCGCCCACGCGGATATACTCGCCCGTCTCGAGCACGCGCAGCAACCTGGCTTGCGTGGCCATGGGCAGCTCGCCCACCTCGTCGAGGAAGATGGTGCCCTTGTTTGCCACGCCGAAATAGCCGTCGCCCTCGCCCACGGCACCAGTATAGGCACCTTTCTCATGGCCGAAGAGCTCGCTGTCGATGGTGCCCTCGGGAATGGCTCCACAGTTGATGGCGAAATATTTCTCACGCCGACGCGGGGAGTTGTCGTGAATGACACGCGGGATGATTTCCTTTCCCACACCACTCTCTCCGACAATAAGCACGCTGAGATCGGTCGGAGCCACTTGCAGCGCCACATCGAGCGCGTGGTTCAGATCATCGCAGTTGCCCACTATATTATAGCGTTGCTTTATCCTTTGCAGTTCAGACGTATTCATTGGGTGACAAAATTACATATTTTTTTCGTAACCGCTGCAATTTTGGCAGATTATTTTGGTGCCATGGTGATTCGGGCGGCTGTTTTCATTTCACATGGATAAAAACGTTTTTGCGGACGTCGGCATTGGCAATTGCGCTCACCGCCCCCGCATTTTGGTAAAATACGGGGAAATGTAAATTATTATTGCCGAAATTTAACACTTGGGAACAGGTGCAAATAGAGCGGAAAAAGGGTAGCCTTCCGCCCTTTGGCAAGACCGGCGGCGGATTTTTGGCCAGATTTTTTTGCGATAGTAGCCAAATGGCGTTGCCGTTACACTGTAATCGCATCGCCATTTCACCGTAACGGCGACGCGATTGCACCGTAACGGCGACGCGATTACAGTGTAACGGCGACGCCAATTAGGCGGATTTGCGACGCCGGGAAACCTCTAAAAACACAATCCACTGATGGTCAACTATTTACAAAAACAGCCCAAGAATCGCGTTTTTTCGACCAAGCGACGGCTTGGTTGAAAAAAATCGATTCTCAGACGACTATTTGTAAAATATTTTGACATATATGATTCCCAACTTTTACAAAGACTTTCTTATCCCGAACTCAGGTTATTAAGCATAAGACCGGCCCCTGAAGGCATACCTTACCGCGACCAGGCCTCAACGCTTCTTGCCGAGGTTTAACTTATAGCTGCAATGCAGGAGCACATATCGAGGCAGGGTGTTGGCCCATGTCTCCGTGCGTCCCTGACTGTCCATGACCACTTGCGTCTGGCTTATCTGCCCGAGAATGTCGAACGCGTCGAGGTTAACGCTTAGCGCACCTTTAAGAAAGGTCTTTGACAATCGCGCGTTCCACACGAGACTGTTGTCGTTCATGGTGTCGTCATTGAAACCCGTGCGCTTCATCTCGTTGATGTTGTTGGTCAGCTCGAAGCCAAGAGGCAGCTTGACCATCACCTTGGCCGTGGCGAAATATGTGGTGGCGTTTGTGGCCATGAAGTCGTCGCGACTGCCTGTCACCCTGTTGTTGTTGACCGTGGCTATCAGCATGGCCATGAAATTCTGGCTCTTGTGATACGACAAGGTCAGCGAGCCTGACGTGTTTAAGGTATAGACCTTGCTCTTGGCATCATCGCTTCCGGTCGCCGTATGGTTGAGGTCGACATTGCGCGAGTAGTCTGATCTCAACGACGCCGACAAATCAAGGTTGTGGTTGGCATCAAGCCCACGGTTGAGCGTTATTGAGGCGTTGGCCGACCAGTTGCCGTTGACGTTGACTTGCTGCGACGTTGTCTGTCCGGTAGCCCTGTCGTAAGTGACCTTCGTCCCTAAGGCGTCTTGCAGGATGTTGGCACCAGTGCTTAGGGCCCACGAGGTGTTGTACTTCCCGTTCGACATGGTGTTGAAGGTCAACTCAAAGGTGTGGTTTCTGCTCTGCCTGAGGTTTGCGTTTCCCAAGCGGATGAAGAGAGGGTCATCGTCGTTGCGCACGCCGAGCAGGGTCAACAGTTGTGGCAGCGATGGCGTCGTGGCGTAATTGAAGTTCACGGAGCGCGTGCCCAAGGAGTCGGTACGGCTGTAGCCCGCTTCCACCTTAGGGCTGAAGAGAGCTGACGAGCGCGACTTGCCGTAATGCCTTTTCTGGGTATATGATATGCGCTCGTGTTGCCACGTCAAGGGGAGCGTGAGCTTTGCCGTGAGCTGCGGGCGGGTCATGCCGTCGCCATGTCTCATCTCAAGCCTAAGGCTTCCGTCGGCCATTGTGTTCCTGCTGCTGTTGTGACTGCTGTTGGTCTCGTCGAGCACGTCGAAGAGGTCGTCGGCCGCCGATGGCAGCATGCCCAGCGGATAACGTCCTTGCGTGTAGTCGGCAAGCTGGTCGAGACGGTAGAGGTTGTTGTCGGACGTGTCGTACGCATGCAAGACCGAGGCCGAGAAATATGCGAAAAGGGAGTTAACATGGTCCGCCTTGGATGTGAGCCTGTGGGCATAGGATGCCTGCAGGTTGACCGAATAGCTCTTCGACGGCTTGTCATAGTAGTTGTCGCGAAAGTCGCGGCTGCCTTCATCAAAATAGTACAAGTCGTTGATGTTGAACGTCTTTCCGTTGCCAGTGTTGTATTTCAGCCGGAGCGACCAATCAATCATGTTGCCGTACCGGCCTTTCGACTTGCCGAAAGCCAAGCGGCTTGAAATGCTCATCAGAGTGTTGAGCGTTGTCTGCCTCGTCAGGTTTTGCGCCATCACACGGTTTATCGCGCCGCGGAAAGGCGACGGGGTCGCTGCTTCCCATTGCGACAGGCTGTCGAGCCACGCCGTGTTGTCGAGTGGCTTAACGTCGGCCATGGCCGACCTTGACTGTCCCATTTGCCTTGACTTGTTGTAGAAGACCATCAAGCTCGCCTTTACGATCTGGCTCTTGAGCCGCTTGCCGAAGAAGTTGCGCGACGTTACCCATGAGCTCTTGTCGTGGCTATCGTTGTCGGAGGCCGTGAACAGGTTGCCGCCTTGCAGATAATTCTCCGTAGCGGTCCGGCTGATTTGGTGTCCACGGTCACTACCGACAGTGTAGTCGCCTCTTATGTTATCATCGAATGTTTTTCCCTTGAAAGAAAAGCGTCCTGCCACCGCCATGGTCTTCTTGTCAACAACACCGGCCCCGTTCTCGGAGAGCTGCGAACTTTCCAAGTCACCTATGTTGTTTGTGCCACCGTTTATCATCACGTCAGCCTTCTTGCCGAACAACATCGAGTTCAAGTCGGCCACGTACCTGTCGTGGGTTCCAATGCCGGCTTTCAGTTCCTCCACGGCCCCCACCGAGTATTTCTTTTTCAACCCTACGTCCACCACGAGGCTCTTGTCGCCCATGTCCTCCCCCATGAGCCGGCTTGCCTCGCCATCGTGCTTGTAGACCTTCACCTTGTCGACAACATAGGCTGGCAGGTGGCTCAATGCCAACTTCGCGTCGCCTGAAAAGAAGTTGCGACCGTTGACCAGTAGCGATGTCACTCGCTGCCCATTGACATAGATGACCCCTTTCACAAGCCTGCACCCAGGCAACTGGCTCACGAGGGCGTCGAGCATGGAGCCTTCGGCGAGAGCGAAAGCGTCGGCGTTGTAAACTATCGTATCTCCTTTCATCACCATCTTTATCTTCGTGGCCTTCACCACCACCTCAGGCAACGCCTTTGATTCTTCCTCCAGACGGACATTCTCCACCACCATTTGGTTCATGCTTTGCGCAATCTTCACCCGTATGGTCTTGTACACCGTCTTGTAACCCACCATGGAAAAGCGCAGCAAATAGGTGCTGTCGTTTTGCACAGGCAGCTTGTAGGAGTATTGCTTGTAGAAACTGGTCTCAACGGTTTGGGTACCACAAATGACACTGCTGTCTTTCACCGACAACAGCGAAACGCTACACCCAACTAAAGACTTGCCTTCTTTTGCGGTATATACAGCACCCACAACGTCCTTGGAACACGAGGACAAAGGATAAAACAATAGAAACAGAAACAAGAACCTTATCATTGGCATTGTGTCTAGAAATGGATTGCGCCAACCCGAAGACAGGGTGACGCAACCCAAAATCTCATTTATTATTAATCTTCATTATGCATTCCTCATAGTTTTGCATGGAACCGACACCAATGACGCGATCTCTTACATTTCCTGTTGCATCAAGGAAAAGCAAAGTTGGGACCTCTTTTACACCATATTTTGTTGGAATAGCAGGAAGTTCATCAACATTCACTATCAAGAATATGATGTTTTTGTGTTCGTTTGCCAGTGTTGCCACCTGCGTATTGACTATTCTGCATGGGCCACACCAAGCTGCCATAAAGAAAACGACGCATGGACTTCCTTCACGTAGGATGTACTCGTATTGCTCGAGGCTGCTGACGTTTACTGGACTAACATGATAGTCTGCATTTGAGGAATTCCAAAATCCTAACGAATTTGGATTAAACCTTGTTTCTGAAGCCTGTGAAACAAGCCCAAGCAAAGAAACGAATAACAATAAAATACTTTTCTTCATAATATTGCCATTTTGATGGCTATTGGAAAGGAATCCAATAGCCGATTGTCTCATATTATTTCTTTTTCTTCAAGATAAGCTCAAACTGCATGCTTGACATAGTAGCCGTAGGTTTAGTGGGTTCAAAGCATCCCCATTCCACCAACGAACTAAAGAAATCCTTTGGGTCATAGTCAAGAATGAACAGGTCGAGCATTGTCTCGCCGTTGTCGTCCTTAATGTTTCTTACACCGACATACGCCACTTTGTCCTCGCTAACCTGACTTGCCGAGAAATAACGGTTTACGTTTTCAAGTTTCAGCAACTGCAATGTGACTTTATCCATGCCAAAGTCGCCTCCAGGACGGAACGTTATTTCTTTGTCAATAGTGAACGCAGACTTGTCACGGAAGTAGTTTTTGTAACCAGACTGCAAGCTTGTGGCGAGAGTAAGACCATCGTTATCACTTGAGAACGTATAAGTGTCGTTGGCGTTAAACTCTGGTATGTTCTTTACTTCATCTCCTGAAAGCGACCACCAAGTATTCCAATAGTCCTTGTCGTTCACGACCTTATAGACTGTCCATTCTCCCATCAAGTCGGTGACGTAGCTGCCGATGATGTCAACGGTGGCCGTGGGGAACTGTCCGCCCACGAATCCGTCTTCCTCGCTGAGCGCTGGCTTCAACACGATAGTGGACTTGCCTTCCTCATATTGCGTCCTCTTTATCTTGAACGTGCAGCTGCTCTTGCCTGCGGCTATAGTGGCCGTCTTGTTCTCGATGGTGTAGTGGGTGCCCTCCACTGCCGTGGAACTGGCATCAGGCTCTATGCTCACGTTCATGTCCTGCGTGGCCACGTATTTTGAGCCGTCGCTTGCCTTGAGCAGGCCAATCTCCACTTCCACCTCATCGCCGAGCAGATAAGTCTTCTGCGAGAACGAGTAGAGCATGCGCTCACGCTTGCCAAGCTTGATGGTAGTGGTGGCGCCGCCGGCCGTCATGGTGATGGTCTTGTCAGTGTCGAAGTTGTTTTTCGCCGTTACCACGATGGTCGTGACGGGCGACGCGCCGCCAAGCACGTATTTCTCGCCAGAGACGGTGTAGTCCTTGTCCTTCACGGCGGTGCCGCCGAAGGTGACGGGATAGTCTTGCGCCTGGCCGGGGGTGAAGTTGGCGCCAAGCGTCACCGACACTGAACCATCGGTAAGGGCATAAACAGTCTTGTCGAAACTCACGGTCTGCGCCTCGTCGTCGCTACCGCATGCCGTCAGCAGCACCGTGACTGCCATCAGCATCAATGATAATAGTTTTCTCATGTGAAATTGATTATTAAGATGTGAATATTAGGATATGTGAATATCAATTATTGAATTATCTCACGTTTTGGTCATACTCCTTCTGCAAGCTGTCTATCACGGCACGGTCAGATTCGGTGAGAGTCTGAGGGTCTGGAAGTTTGTACCTTGAGGGAATCTTGTCGGCCACGGGTGGCACTTCATCGCTCTTGTTGCAAGATGTCACTCCCAATAGCGCGCATACAGCGCAAATAAAAATAGCTAATCGCTTCATGTCATTATCTTGTTAAGCATCCTTGGCAGATGCCGATTCTTGTTTAATATACCATCTCCGTGTAGCCAGGGTTCTGCTTAAGCCCAGGAGTAAGCACTATGTCGTTTGGAGGAATGGGGAAGGTGTACATGAATTTGTAGTTGGTGTATTTCAACCCTTTCTTCATCACCCAGAACTCCGGTCGTCCGTTGCGCTTCAGCTCGAAGAACCTGTCGCCTTCAAGATACAGCTCCTTCCTTCTCTCATTGAGAATGGCTTGGATGAGCGGCGTGAGCGGCTTGCCCATGCAGTCGGTCTTCACAAGCGCTGTCTTGTCGACGGCAGGCAACGTGGACATGGTGTATGGCACATAATCGCTGATGCGACACGCACGCAGTTGGTTCAACATTCTCAAGGCCTCATCGTTGTCGCCAAGATGGCAAGCCGACTCCATCGATATGAGCGCGAGTTCGGCGGAACGGAGCGACGAGATGTAAGCCTTGGTGCTCCTGCGCCTGTAGTTGAAGAAGAGGCGGTAGCGGATGTCGCGTTCTTTTTCGGCGAAAAGATTCACGAATCTCGCGCTAAGGGGCCGAGCCTGCAAATACTGGTTTGAGATTCCATACCCATCGTTCTCCAACCGGTCGCAACGTATGAGCATATTGCCAACAAGCCCAGTGTGGGCCGTAATCATCTTCTCGTAGGCATCGCCGCTAAGCAATGGGTGCTTGGCGAGCAGCTCGTCGGCAATGGTCTTCGCCTCGCTGAATCGTCCTGTCCAGAAATACAGGCGCGCGAGGTAGCCATTGACGACATCGTTGTTGAAACGGTACATTTCGTCTTGTATGTCATACCTCAGAGCCTCCTTCAAGTCGCTCTCCGCCTGCGCCACGGTCTCGTCAAGGGAGCTACGCAGGGGTTTGGCCTCCATGTCGAACGTCGTCACCAAAGGTACGCCGAGCTTCTCGTCGTCGGCGAGGGGCGGGGCGCAATACAGGCGCAAGAGCTGGTAATAGGCCACGCCGCGCAACGCGTGGCACGTGCCGAGCAAGTCTTTGCCCTCACGAGTGTCGCGCCCGTCGTGATACTCGTCGAAGACCATGTTGCAACGGGAGATGACCTCGTAAAGATGGTCGTACCAGCTTGAGCTCAGCACATCGCCAAAATAATATTTCAACATGTCGCCCAAGGGATATTCGGTGAGGTTGGTCTCAAGGTTGTCGCTGACTTGCTCCAACGACTGTACGTCAGAGCTGCCGAACATCAGCGCCTCAGCATTGAAGCCTCCGGCATCGCCACCGTCAATGCCTCCTACGATGTTATTGACAAGCGCGGAAAACTCCTCCGTGGTCTTGGGTATGGTCTTGCCAAAAGGCTTAATGTCGAGGAAATCGGTGCATGAGGCAAACAAGAGAACAATGCCAGCCGCAATGATAAATCGTGTGTGTTTCAATGTTTCCATCTTCTTTCTGTTTACAAGCCAATGTTTATGCCAAAGTTATAGCTCTTGCCCGTGGGGTATACGGCTCCCGGGGTCTCAGGGTTGAGTCCCTTGAAACCGGTTATCATGAGGAGGTTGTTTGCCGTAAACGACACCCCTAATGAGCTGATGCCGATATGCCTTATCCATTTATCTGGGACGGCGTAGGATACAGACACCGACGACAGCTTAAAATAAGACGCGTCGTCATAGTTTTGCGACAGGGCGTCCACGCTGCCTGGCTGGTCAAGCTCCAAGCCATTGTAAGTGCCGATAGCATCGATAAGCCTTGGGTACCCGTCTGTGATGGGGTTAGCCTCCGTCCATCGCCTTGCCGCCTCCTTGGGCACGTTAAGAAACGCCGCGTAAATGTCGTTGCGAGACTCAAACACCGTGTTGATGTATTTCTTGGTCAAAACGTTGTAATATGTCGTTGGGGAAATGACATACGACTTCAACGCGCCTATTGAGAACGACCCGTTGGCACTCACCGTAAGACGCTTGTACGAAATGTTCGTGGACACGCCTCCATTCCATGGTGCGTTGCCGGTGCCAAGATAGTAAATATAGTTTTTGAAATTTCTCAGGTCGGAGGGCGAGCTCACTTCCACGTCAGGCCTGAGTTTGTAGTTGTGTATGCCGGTGGTGGGATTTATGCCCGTTGACTTGAAGCCGAACACCGAGCCAAGCGGATAGTCCAAGGTGACCGGCATCATGAGCACGTTGTTAGGCGCGTTATACTTCGATACGTAGTTGTAGTTGTAGGCCACGTTTCCCGAAACGCTCCACCTAAGGTTTTTAAGCTTCAGCGGCACTGCATTGAGCGACACCTCGAAGCCCTCATTAATCTGCTCCGACGTGTTGAAATACTGGTGAGCGAACCCAGTCGTCGACACCACGTTGACCGATGTCACGAGGTCGTAGCCCCTGCGACGGTAGGCACTGGCATACAGGCTGACGCGATCGTTGAGGAACCCGAGGTCTATCGACGCGTTGAGGTCCTGCGTGTGTTCCCATCTCAGCTTCGGGTTGGGCGCGTTGTTCACGGAGCCGACGCGGTAGCTGTCGGTAGCCGACGTGCGGTAGTGATCACTGTAATTCATTATGAGCTGTGGATAGGCGCTCTTGTTCACGCCACCGGTGAGACCCGTTGAAAGGCGTACCGTGGCACGGTTGACTATTGGCTTTAAGGGCCTGAAAAACCTTTCCTCGTCGATGTTCCACGCCACACCGGTAGACCATGTGAGGTTAAACTGCTCCTTGCTTCCAAAGTTGTTTGAGCCATCTGAACGTACCGTGGCGTTAAACACGTAGCGGTTGTCGAAGCTGTAGTCGAAGGCACCATAGAAAGACGCGAAGGCATTTTTCACCAAGTCGTAGGTTGACAAGGCGTCCATGTGGTTCCTGACGGTGGTGGCATCGCTCTCCGTCATTGAGCCGTCTTCCCCGTTGCCCAAGTATAATGGAGTGACGTGCTTTCCTGTCACTGGGTCGTAGCCATACATCTTGGCAATGACCGACTTTGCGCGGCTCCACCTAATCTCCGTTCCGGCAATGGTGCTCACATAGTGTTTCTCGGCAAACGTAGTGCTATAGTTGGCCTGAAGACGGGCCAGCCAACTCATGTTCTGCGTCTCAGCCTGGGTCATAGAGCCATACACGCGCTTCGACGTGTTATGTCTTCCCTCGAAAGGCCGGTCTCTCCATGCCGTGTAGGTGTCCTTGCCTATCACGTTTTCCGAGTCGTCGTTGCTGAACGTGGCCGATGCCAAGCCATAGAGCCTGAATCCCTTGAAAGGCCGCCACGTGATGTCGCCGCGAAGCATGGTCGAGGTGCTTGAGCCTCGTGTGGTAGTCTCGTTTATCTCCCTCATGACATTGATGCCGTTTTGCGGCAAGGTCTTGCTTATGTCATGATTGGCTGGCATAAACGCGAAATAGGTCTCGTCAGCGGCCAGCGTGCCGTCGTCGTTGTAGAGACGCTCATAGGGGTTGGCGAAATAGGCATATTTGAAGATGTTGAAGCCTTGGCTTGGCGAGTTGCTCTTCAGGTAAGAGAGGTCCACGTCAAAGCCGTAGCTCAGCTTGTCGTTAGGCGTGCCGTTAACCTTGACCGAGAAATTGTAACTGTCAGAACTGGTGCGTTTCACGATGCCGTTGTTTGTCGTCATGCCGCCACTCACGTAGAACGTGTGCTTGTCGGTTCCGCCCGACAGCGAGATGTTGTGCGAGGTGGACGTCGACGTGCGCAGCAGCGTGTCGAACCAATCGGTGGTGCTTTGCCCAAGCTGTGCGATGTACGCGTCTTGTTGCTCCTTTGTCCAGCCCGCGTATTTGCCATAGCCCGACCTTATCATTCCCACGATGCCTATCACCGGGTAATAGCCTCCCGAGGCATAGCCGTCGGCAGAGAACTCGTCCCAGATGCCTTGCTCATAGGCGAGTTTCTCCTGGGAATTCATGAGATTGTCATCGCGTATGGGTTTACTCTGTATGCTCAACGAGCCTTGATAGTTGATGCTGAGCCTTCCTTCTTTTCCACGTTTTGTCGTGATGACGATGACACCGGCTTGCGCTTCCGAGCCATAGATGGCCGCAGCCGAAGCGTCCTTAAGCACCGTTATGCTCTCTATGTCTTGCGGGTTTATGCCTGCCACGCCGTTGGCATAGAGCGTGCTGAAGTCGCCAGAATTGATGTATGAACTGCCTTGAGCAGGTATGTTTTTCTGGATTGGTACGCCATCGACCACCCACAACGGCTCGTTGTTGCCAGTGATGCTGCTCACGCCACGCACGCGCACCTTGGCCGACTCCCCTGGCCGACCCGACACGGCCTGCACGTTCACGCCGGCCAGCTTGCCCTGCATGAGCATGTCGATGCCCTTTACGGGCGAATCGTTAAGTTCCTTTCCGGTGATGGAGCTCACCGAACCGGTGGTCTTCCTGATGTCGGTCTGTGTATAGCCTGTCACGACTACTTGATTGAGCGTGTGGTCGTCGTTCTCCAAGGTGATGTTGCCGGAAAGCGGTGCCTTCACCTTGATTGTCTTAGGCTTCATGCCAAGGTAAGTCACGCTGAGCGTGCCGCCTCGCGTTACCCAAAGCGAAGCCTTGCCGTCCACGTCGGCCACAACGCCCATGGAGCGGTCGCTGCCCTTCAGCGTCGCGTCTGGCAATGGGTTGCCATCGGCATCCACCACCGTGACGTCAACCTTAACGTCGCTGGCGCCATGCTTCTCTTGAGCCTGCGCCACGGCAAACGAGAGCATCAGCGATAGCAAAATTGATAAGATTCTGTTCATTTGCAAGTTCTCTTTTTATTTTTATGTTGTTCTATGTTCTTTACGAAGATGTCATTACCTGTGGTCTATGATGTTGATGTCGCGAGGGATGGGGCTCACAAGATTCTCAAGGAAATAGTAGCGTATGAGGTTTTGGTAATATGGGCTCCATACACCATGATCCTTGCCCGGCAAAACCATCATGTCGAAACGCTTGCCGTGCTTGATGAGCGCGTCGGCAAGGCGCAAAGTGGAGACCCATGGCACGTTGTCGTCCACGTCGCCTGTGACGAGCATCAGCTTGCCCTTGAGGTTTCCGGCAAGCTCCATGTTGGTGGGTATGCCACCACGCTTCGTCAACCCATGGAATGTCTCGCCCCACCACTGTATGTACTGGTTGTTGTCGTGGTTGCCCGAGGCGGCTACCGCGACCTTGTAAAAGTCGGGATATGTCAATATTGCCGCCGCGGCCATGAAGCCTCCACCCGAATGGCCGTAGATACCCACGCGGTCGAGGTCGATAAACGAGTATCGCGCCGCAAGGGACTCTATGGTGTGCTTGTCGTCGGCGAGAGGATAGTCGCGCAGATTGCCATAGCCGTAGCAATAGAAGTCGTGGCCCCGAAGCGGCGAACTGCCACGCGGCTGCACGTTCACCACCACGAAGCCGAGCTCGGCAAGGCTTTGGTTGCCATTGTCGTCGAGCGTGAAGCGACGTGGTATCTGGTCGTCTTGCGGACCGGGGTAAGGATTTGATATTACGGGGTATTTCTTGCTCTTGTCGAGGTTGGTCGGCACATACATCACTCCGTAGAGCAGCGTCTTGCCATCAGCCGCGGGCACGCTGACCAGCATGGGCGGTTGCCACCCATGCCGCCGCAACTCCGCGTCGGTCTGCCGGGCGAAAAGGTGCGCCTTGCCTGGCGTGTGGAGGCTCACCACTTGGTAGACGGGCGGCATGTCCATGCGCGAATATGTGTCGATAGCGTAGCGACCGTCGGGCGAGATGCTTAGCTCGTGGGTGCCGTCGCCTGGTGTCAGGAGACGTTGGCCTCCACCGTCAAGGCTTGCCATATAATAATATGTGTACGAGGGGTCGGCACATTGCTCCTGACCATGCCCGAGAAAGATTATCTTACGCCCGAGCGTGTCGATGCGCTCCACGCGGTCAGCCACGAGGTTGTCGCCACGTGAGACGCGCCGTTTCAACTTGCCGTTGCCGTCGTAGAGATACCAGTTGCCACGTCCCGTGCGCTCGCTCCACCACAGTATCTCCTTGCCACCGTTGAGGATGTGATAGCCGAACAGGCTGACATTGAGATGTGGCTTGCACACCTCACGTATCACGAGTCGTATCTCGCCCGTGGGTATGTGGAGCTTGCAGAGATCAAGGGTGTCTACACCGCGGCTGCGCCTCGTGAAGAAAAGCCAGTCGCCCGTGTCGGCATAGCCAAGCTTGACGTCTGGATCCTTGAACGGGCTTATCGGGAGGCATCCTCCCATGCCCGTGTCGGCATCGTATCTATAAAGGCGGAACTGCCTCACGTGCTTCTCGTTGGGCAGGGGCATCTTCTTGGTGCGCAACATGGGGCGGTCGCCGCTCAGACCGTCGATGACGTAGAGGTCGCCCACCTCGGAGTCGTCTTGCACAAAGTCGAGATAAACGTGGCCATGCCAGCGACCAGCTGCCGCGCCCTCCCTCACGGCGTTTTTCTTCGACCGGAAGCAGTAGGAGGCAAAGTCGCGGCCGTCAGTGGTCAGTTGCCTGACCTTGCCTGTACGGTTGTCGCGCACGTAGAGATTGTGAGCGTCGCCAAGCATGGTGAAAAGCGAGTCGGCAGTAGTGGCGCGAGAGTCTCCCCAATGGCGCGCGCGCCGCCTGTCGCTGTCGGTCCAAGCGGAATCGATGGCCAGCGCGTGGGCTACGCGGTCGTAGACAAGGTGCTTGCCTCGGTGTGTCCAATAAATTTTCCTCGGGTTGCCGCCACGCATGGAGAGGCCGTAAACGCGCAGGTTACCGGCACGCACCGCCGTGTCGCCCGTAAGCGTGGTCACGTCCTTGGCAAAGGCCTCTACATTGGCCACGAGAGGCTCTTGACGTCCCGTGTTGGCGTCCACGATGAAATAGTTGCCACGTTGACTATAAGCCAGATAATGAGAGCCGGCCACCCATTGTGTCGACACAGTGCCCTTGGCGTAGATGTCGCTTAGCGTGTCTTCCTCCATGGCCTTGACCCGTGCCCAGCAGGGTCGCTGCGCGAAAGAGCTTGCCCAGGTAGCGGCAAGCAAGCACAGCAAGAGATTGATAGTCTTCATCCTCGCAGTTTTTGTCTTACTTGAACACTACTTTATCTTTTTCACGTTTTCGAAAGCCGCCAAGGCGTCGACAATCTTGATGCCGCCTTCCTGTCGGGCCGTTGCCACGAGCAGCCGTTTCACCCTTGCCGCCGTGAGCTTGGGGTAATAAGCGCGCAGCATCGACGCGATGGCCGACACTATTGGCGTGGCCACGCTGGTGCCATCGGCAAGGTTTGCCTTGTCGCCAGGATACACGCCAGCTATCTGCTCGCCCGGGGCGTAAAGGTCAACGGCACGGATACCGAAATTGGAGATTTGGAGTTTCTTGCCGTCGCGCCCTGAAGCACCAACACGTATGTAGTTTTCAAATGGCCGTCCGGCATTGTCAAGCGCCGAGGGGTAGTAGGCCACGGTGTCGATGTCGCGGCCATTGTTGCCGGCTGCGGCCACTATAAGCACGTCGTGGGCTGCGGCATAGGCTATCGCGTCGTTCACCATCTTCGCCTGCGGAGAGGTGTATTTGCCCAAACTGAGGTTGATGACCTTGGCACCGTTGTCTACAGCATAGCGTATGCCCGACGACACGTCCTTGTCGTACTCGTCACCATCTGGACACACACGCACTATCATGAGCCTCGCCTGCGGAAAGATTCCGGCATAAGCGCTGTCGGCAGGTTGACCCGCCACGACGCTCGCCACGAAGTTGCCGTGCTCGTAACCATCCACGCCCACATTGTTGTTGCCATAGCTGAGGTCGGCGGCATCAAGCATGTTGTCGCCCATGAGCAAGCGTTTGTCCTTGTCGTGCTCAATGCCGTGGATGCGGCGCGCCATGAGCGCGTGGTCGGCACGGGTCTTGTTGAGGTAAGCCGTCCACTTGGTTGAGAGTGGCGTGCGGAAGAGGTCGGCCAGCATGTAGTTGAGATAGGTGGCCCACCGTGGGTCTTCCACGCTGAGTTTCGTTAAGCCTCCAAGAGTCAGGGTGTCCACGCCCGCGCCTATCTTGCCGCGCACTATGCTGTCCGCGCTTGCCAAAGCTTGCTGCTTCTTGACGGAAATCTCGAAGAATGTCAAGTAGCTGTTTATTTTAGCCTTCTTGCGCATGTCAAGGTAATAGGCGAACTCTTCCTTGTCGCCCGGCTTCACCTGGGCAGCGTTGGTTACTCCTTTGTATTTTGGGTAAAGACGCTTGAATTGGCGGTACTCTTCGGTGCCAGCACTTACCATGTTGAACTTCCCGTCGGCGGTGCCGAGGAAGTTCCAGCCATGCAGGTCGTCAACATAGCCGTTGCCGTCATCGTCTCTTCCGTTGAGCTTCTCATTGGCATTGCGCCAAAGCGATGGCCGAAGTGACAAGCAAGTGGTGTCGGCTCCGGAATCAACGATACCAACCACGACCTGGCGGCGAGGCGTCAGCTTCTTCCTTGATATAAAATCGTAAACTTTGTTGATATTCGCTCCATGGAGCGTGTCGCAAAATTGTTTATGCCAACCAGCATAAACCCGCTTGTTTACCCCCCCCCTTAGCTTGGGCCGAGGTTGCGAATGCCAAAAAGACAGAATAAACAAGTGCCTTTTTAGCAAAATGACAAGTAATAGTTAACATAGATGTCACTTCAATACATTTTTTTTTAGATTTGTACTTTATATTTTATATGTTTAATTGTTGCAAAGTTAAGCAAAAATCATCAAATGCGGATATAAGTACAATATTTTTCTGACAGGATGTTCGACAGACATTATTCTACCGATGATAACAAAAAAAGCACCCTCCGCGGAGGATGCCTTTCTTAGAGATGATTCCTGAATATCTATTTTGCCTTAAGTGTCGACGTGTAGTGATTACCCCATGGGTCGTCAGCCTTGACGGTCAGCGACTTCCACGACTGCGACTTCGGCGTGTAGAGGAACATGTGGTCGTTGTTGCCCTCAGGCTCCGCCGTCGGACGCTTCTCCCATGAGTTCTCATATTGCAACATGCGCACGGCATCGGGGTCGAGACATTTCACGTTTGGCTTCAAGGCCACTGGCGTGGCACCGTCTTCCGAGATGGTCACGTTCCAGTCGGTGTGCCAGTTGAAGACGTTGACAAGCACCGTGGTCTTGTCTTCCTTCAATGGGTCGGCATTGCTTGGCGCTGATATTTGGCCAGCCTTGCGTCCCCAACGGAACGTGGCGTCTTCGGGCGCGTAAATCTTGATTTGGTAGTCGAGCGGGTATTCCTCGCCCTTGTAATACTCGTTAACGAGCTCTCCGCCCTTGAACGTCAGCACGCCGAATCCACGAGGCGAGCCGTCGTTGCAGATGCCCTTGCCTTCGTAAGTGTTCCAGAAGGCACCCATCACGGCGCCAAGCGTGTACTCACGGATGTTAGACGCTATGTCGGTGGTGAAGTTGTTGTGGGTGTGGCCAGAGAGAATGACCACGCGGTGGAAGTCCTTGATGAGGGCGTAGAGGTCCTCGCGGTTGGAGAGCTTCGTGCCCGAGTTGCGCCTCAACGTGGGTATGTGCAGGGCCACGAGGATGCTCTTGTCCTTCGACACGTGGCTCAGGTCCTTGCGCAGCCACTCGAGCTGTCCGGCGGTAATCCGGCCAGTGTAGTCGTTGCGGCCGTTGGCGCCACTGTAGAGCACGTCGTCGAGCACCACGAGGTGCCACTTGCCGATGTTCGCGCTATAATAGGTCGGGCCCATGGCGTCGCGATACTCCTGCGCTGAGAGCGAGTCGTTGGCGGCGCCGAATTTGTTGGTTTTCTCGTTGTGGTCGTGGTTGCCTATGACTGAGAACACGGGCATGTTGAGCTTGCTCACTATCTTCTTGTAGTCGCCGTAGACCGACGGGTTGTTCCACGAGAGGTCGCCGAGGCTTATGCCAAGCACGGTGCCCTTGATAGTCTTTGTGTAGTCGGCTATCTTGGTCACGAGAGGTTCGCAGAGCGTGAGGTCGTTGTGGGTTCCCACCTGCAGGTCGGCCAAAGCCACAAGCGAGAAAGAGTCGTCCACGCTCTTCGACTTCAGCTCGAAGTCGCGCTGTATGGCCTCGCTTTTCCCGAACTCTATCTTCTTGAAGAACTGCGGCACCGACTTTGTCTGGTCTATCTGGCAATCCTCAGGCATCGACACGAAGACATACTCCGCCTTCGCCGTCTTCATCTGGTACACGCCGTCCTTGTCGGTCGCGACTACGGTGTTGCCATCGCTCACCACCACGCCCTGGCGCGGCTGTCCGTCCACGGTGACGCGTCCCACGAGGTTCATGCCCTTGTCGGGCTTTATGTTGAGCTCTTCGCCTGCCGGCTTGTTGCGCACGGCAATTTTCTCCTCGCCACACGACGTTCCGAAGAACAGCAGGGCCATGAGGGCTACCAAGTTGATGGTCTTGAAAAGATTATTCATGATGTTGTGTTAAGTTTTGTAAGTTTCGGAAAATTGCCAAGGGCGGTGTTTCTCGTTCCGCCCTTGGCCTGAATTACATTTATTATAATTATTTCCCGTCGTAACCTGGGTTCTGCTCTAAGAGCGGGTTAGCCTGAATATCAATCGACGGAATCGGGAAACGCTTCTTGTAGTCTTCGTTGGTGGCCTTGTGGGTCCACCAGTTCTCGGTGGTGAAGAGACCGAGGCGGATGAGGTCGGTGCGGCGCCTGCCCTCGCCAAGGAACTCTACCATCCACTCGTCGGCGAGACGATAGACGTCAAAGTTGTCGGGCACGGGGTCCGGATCCACGCCATTGGTGAAGTTGCGCTTGCGCACGGTGTTGATGAGCTGCGCCGCAGCCGCCTTGTCGCCCGCGCGCCACTTGCACTCGGCGAGCATGTAGTAGACCTCGGTGAGCCTGATGGCCGGGAAGTCGGGATCCCAAAGCCTGTTGAGGTCGTTGTTGTCGGGGATGGGGAGCTTGACCAGGCGAATCATGGAGTTCTCCTCGCCGTTGAGCATTGTCGAGCCCTTGCCGTCGGCGTTCACGTAGTCGACGAACGACACCAGCTTTCCAGAGTGGCTGCGGTTGCCGAGGGTCTTCTCGCCCGTCGTCGGGTTGATTTGGTCGCCCACGAGGAACATGCCCTTGTACTTGCCGTTTCCCTTATACTCGTAAGGCTGCTTGCGAAGGTCCTTGTCGTTGAACTTTGAATAAGGCTTTCCGAGCTTGAAGTCGCTGTCGGTGTATGGCGTCTTGGCGTCCTCGCGCGATGGCGAGAGGCCGAAGCCGTTGTAGATGGATGCCGGGAACGTGGTGTTGAAATACTTTGGCGAGTTTGTGTGGTAGAAATAGCGGTAATACCAGTTGAACTCCAGTTTTGCGTTCTGCGAGGGCACGTTCCAGATGGCCTCCGGGCTCTTGTCGTTGTCGAAGCAGAATGGGCCAGACCACTTGCTGTCGAGCTGGTAAGGGCCGTAGACACCGGCAATGATGTCCTGGCAGAGCTTGGCGCACTCTGAGTAGTGGTCTTCCTTGATGTAGCTCTCGGCGTTGAAGTAAAGCTCTGCGAGCATGGTGGCCGCCGCTGCCTGGCTGATGTATCCGTCTTCCGATGCTCCGAGGGCCTTCTTCTGCTTCAACTTTGGTATGGCCTCCTTGAGGAGCTGCTCAATGTGGTTGAACGTCTCCTTGTCGGTGGAGCGTCCCACCACGGGGTCGTTGTTCGACTTGTATATCGGCATTCCGCCGAAAAAGTCGAGTCCGCGCATGTAGAACCACGCTATGATGGCATTGAGCTGGCTGAGCTGGTCGTCGCGGTCGGCCTCGCTCATGCCGAGCTTGCCGTAGTCCACCTTCGACAGGTCGTCGTAAGCCTCCAGGGCGCGCGCTATGCCGCCCGTGGTGCCCTCGTAGGTGTTGACGATGAAACGGTCGGTAGGCGCCCACGTGAACTCGTGGAGGCGCACATACTCACCATTGTTGTAGAAGTCCTTGCCTTGTGCCGGGCACGCCATCTCGTCGGTGGTGAGCTCCTGCAGGTACCAACGGTCGTTGCCGAGATACCATTTCCAGTGGGTGAACGGGCGGGAGAGCACGGCGTAGGTGTTCTCCGGCTGCGTGTAGAAAGTGTCGGGCGTGACCGACGAATAGAACTTCTCGTCAAGGTCGCACGCGGTGATGGCGAGCGTTCCTGCCGCCGCTATGATGATGTTTCTTAAATTCATGATGTTAAATGCAATATTGATTTGCGTCTATGTCTTTTTGCGTTCTGGCGTAAGCCTAAAAGTTGAGTTGCACGCCCATTGTCCAGTGGATGGTCTGTGGATAGAGCGATGAGGTGGAACGCAAGTACTCGAATCCCGGCTCGAGGCCATTGATGGACACCTCAGGGTTGTAGCCCTGGTACTTGGTTATCCTCGCGAGGTCGCGCACGGTGAAATAGACGCGCGCGTTCTGGAGATACTTGGTCCACTTCTGCAGGTTCAGCGTGTAGCCCAATGTCACGGCGTCTATCTTCAGGAACGAGCCGTCGGAGAGGAAATAGTCGGTCAGGATGCGCGTGTCGTTTATCTCCTTGTTGTTGGTGTAGGCTATGCGGAGCACGTTGTCGTCGGTCGAGTTCTTCAGGCCATAATAGAGGTTAGGCTGCGAGAACACGTCGAAGTCGAGCCAGGCGCGCAAGTTGACGCCGAGGTCAAACTGCTTGTATGAGAACGAGTGGTCCCATGAGGCGATGAGCTTAGGTATGGCGTTGCCCACATAGTGCTTGTTGGCGTCGACGGTGTTGAGCTTGGTGCCATCCTTGGCCGGCACTACGTTGTTGTCCTTGTCGTAGATGAGCCACTTGCCGTTCTCGTCGAGGCCGGCATACTTGAAGAGCCAGAACTGGCCAATCTTTGAACCGTTGACGAGCTTGGTGGCATAACCCATCGAGCTGGGGAACGAGCCGCCATAGAGGTAAGAGTTGGTGTCGCCGAGGTTGTCTATCTTCGACGTGTTGTGCGACAGGCGCAAGGTTGAGGAATAGTTGAAGTCCTTTGTCTTCACTATTTGGCCTGTCAGCTCAAACTCCCAACCCTTGTTGGTGAGCGAGCCCGCGTTGCTCATGATGGTGGTATAGACCATTGGCGGCTGCGGTGCCGGCACCTCGAAGAGCATGTCGTCGACGCGGCGGATGTAATAGTCGAACTTACCCGATATCCTGTTGTTCAGGAAGCTGAAGTCGAGACCGAAGTCCCACTCTTTCTTCTCCTCCCACTTCAGGTTGGGGTTGCTGTTCTTGGCAGAGCCGTAGCCTGGCTGCCACACGCCGTTGGTTGGCCACATGTCGTTGCTCTTGTAGGTGCGCACGGTGTAGCCGGAGCCGAAGTCGTTGTTACCCGTCACGCCATATCCCACGCGCAACTTGAGGTCGTTGACCCAAGGCAGTTGCTTCATGAAGTCTTCCTTTGAGATGCGCCATCCGGCTGAAAGGGCCCAGAAGTTACCCCAGCGGTTGTTGGGGCCGAACTTTGAGCTGCCCTCGCGACGGAACGACGCCGTGGCCATGTAGCGGTCGGCGTAGTCGTAGTTGACACGGGCGAAGAGCGACATGAGCCTCTCGCGCGGGTCCTTGCCCGACGACATGGAGGCCAAGCCGTCGCTGAGGTCGGTTCCCGACGACATGTCCCAAGGGCCTATGCCATCGACGGTGAAGTTGGCGTTGGTCATGGAGAACTCCTCGCCGCCCGTCTCATAGAAGCTCCAACCTGCCACGGCGTCCACGCGATGCTGGTCGAAGTCGTGGAGATATGAGGCGTAAGCCTCTAAGGTCTTGTTGTCGGTCTTGTTGAACTTGTGGGTGCCCTTGCCGCGCTTGTTCGACTCCACCATGTCCTGGTGGTTCTGGCGGTAGTATTCCGTGAGCTGGTAGTCGCGGTGGTCAATGCCCATGGTTCCCTGCACGGAGAGTCCGTCCCAGATGTTTATCTTGAGCGTCGCGTCGGCCTGCAACCACTTGTCAATGCCCTGGTAGTCTTTCAGCTCGATGTCGGCCACGGGGTTGTGGGTCGTTCCGCCAATGCCCACCGTGGTGTTGTAGCGCTTGGGGTTGGTGGGATCCATCACGGGGATGGTCGGATTGAGCGATAACACATGCTCGAAGCTGCTCGAGCCGTTGCGGCGGTCGCGGTTGGCCTGGCGATACTGCGCCTTGAACGACATCTCCACCTTGCCGTCCATCATCTTGTATTTGGCGTTCATTCGGCCGGAATAGTCGGTCCTGCCGTCGCCTATGACGATACCCTTCTGGTCGGAGTACATCAACGATGTGTATATCTGCAGGCTCTTCGAGCCGCCTGAGAGTGAGAGCACGTGGCGCTGCGACAGCTGGCGGTCGTCCACGAGCTGGCGATACCAGTCGGTGTCGTAGCCATAGTCTTGGCCTATGCCGTAGGCCATGTAGTCTTTCGACGAGAGCAGGTCGAGGCTCTTCCTCACCGTCTCGGTAGACAGCTCCGTGGTCCACGTGGCGCGCACCTTGCCTTCCTTGGCCTGCTTCGTGGTCACGAGGATGACGCCCGCCGCGGCGCGCGTGCCGTAGATGGCACCTGCCGACGCGTCTTTCAGCACGTCGATGCTCTGCACGTCTTCCTGGTTTATCATCCTGAGGTCACCACCAGGCACGCCGTCGATGACCACGAGAGGGCCCTTGCCTGCATTCACCGAGGCCACGCCGCGAAGCTGGTAGCCGTTGGAGGAGTTTGGCGACGACGAGCCGGAGATGGTGAGGCCGCTCACCTTGCCTTGCAAGGCGGTGGCTATGGTAGAGCCGCCAAGGCCGTTGACGAGGTCGGAGCCCTTGATGGATGTTATGGAAGAGGTGACACGCTTCTTGTCCAATGTGCCATATCCCACCACCACGACGTCTTTCAGGGTCTGCTGGTCGGTGCTGAGCACTATGTTGAGCACGAGGTTCTTGCCCGGCTTTACCTTTTGCGAGGTGTAACCCACATAGCTCACGGTGAGCTCGCGATCGGGGTCGGCGGTCAGGGTGAACTTACCGTCGATGTCGGTGACGGCACCCGTGGATGTGCCTGGCACGGCCACAGTGGCGCCAACGAGGGGCTCGCCGTTACTGTCTTTCACGCTGCCGGTGATTTTCACAGGCGTGCCGGCCCAAAGGGCGATCGAACTGCCCATCAACACGGAGAGAACCGCAAGACGGGTGGAATGTTGATTTAGATTCATTATATATTAATGGTTTCTTGTTCTGGAATAAGAATATGAATTAAAAGGCTTGCGCGGACTCTACTCTTTCACCGAGATGTTGTCCAAATACCATCTGCAATACTTCTGTCCCGACGGGGCGGCGGTATGGATGGCGATGCGCGTGGTGGCGTCTATGCCATAGAGGCCGAACGAGAGGGTCTTCCACGTGGCCTCCTTAGTGATGTCCACCGTCACGGATTGCTGGTCGGCCGTGTCGGAGAGCGAGCCTGAGCCTGCGATGATCTCCACCACCAGTGGCACGTTGTCGGCACCATTTTTGCCGATGTTTGGCGTGGCGTCGAACGTGAGCGTGGCGTTGGCCGACTCGCCATCGGAGATGTCGGTCAATACTGGCAAGATGACGCCCGTGTTGAAACTTTTGTTGGAGTTGAAGCAGAGATAGCCCTTCTGGATGTTTATCTTGTTGGCTCCGTTCTGGTTCACGGCCGTCTTGTACCAGTCAATCAAGCCACAAGCGGCCCATGCGTCGGCAGCGGCGGGATTGGTGACCTCCATGCGCGTCCAATTGGCGGGGTCGGCCACGGGGTCTCCAAGATTATTGGCGGCGGCGATAGGCTCGGTCCACGAGAAGTCATCTGAATAGAACGTGCGCGGAAGCGCCACGTTGGGGTCGAAAAGGCTCTGACTGACAAGCACGGTGTCCTTCAGGCCGCCGTCGGCGGTGACGTAAAGGCTTGCCGAACGCTCGACGCCTGAATTGTTTTCTTGGCAAACCACGGCCACGTCTACCAACCCCACTCCCTCAGGCTTGTCGACCGACAGCCACTCGGCGTCGCTGCTGATGCGATAGCCCTTGTTCGCGGCCACTTGGAACGTTGCGGAGGTGCCGTCCTTGAGTTTTCCCGTCTTCACGACAGACAACGACTTTTGGCTCACTCGCAGTCTCGGTGTCGCCTCGTCGGCTTTGTCTTCCATGGCACAGGAGCAGACAAGCGTGATAAGCGCAAGGCACGTGGCCAAGAAATAGGCATAATGTCTCATTTTGTTTTGATTTGGTTTAAATATTAATTATGTGTTTTCGTCATTTTGAAAGTGCGACGTTTCGTATTCGTTTTGGTTTAGAGTGTAATCTTTTCGGTAATGCCACACAAACATTCCGATATATTACAAGTGCAAAGGTATGACAAAAAAATTAACCTGACAACTATTTATTGGTACAATTTTATTACAAAAAATCACAAGTCATGCCAGCCTAGACACGTAACAGCCTATTGGATAGGGCATTAGGGGGGGTGGCGTACTGAATAGTGTGGGGGAAAAACGTCAATGAACTTTCTTTGGCTCAAATTCTTGCCTGTTTGTGCCTGCTTTTTGCGGATAACTCCTTACCTTTGTGTCAACGAAACAAATCGACAAATGCAGAAAAAGAGAAGTTTCACAAAGAAGATATTGTGGCTCGCGGTCATTATCGCCGTGCTTGCCACGGGCGCGGCAATGCGCGACGGAAAACTGTCAGGTCACGACTTGCGCGCCACGCAGGACCAAGCCGCCACGACACGGCAACGCGGCGACACGCTGAGCCTGCAGCCCGACGGCGGCATCGTGGTCAACACCAAGCCGCTGGCCAAGGACGTGTCGGGATATGGCGGCCCCGTGCCCTTGCGCATACACATCAGCAATAGCGGCACCGTGACAAAGATAGAAGCGTTGCCTAACTCGGAGACGCCCGACTTCTTCGACAGCGCGAAGGAGCTCTTCGCGCGCTGGCAGGGCAAGACCGTGGACCAGGCCTTGGCCATGAAGGTAGACGGCGTGTCGGGAGCCACGTTCTCGTCGAAGGCCATCATCGAGAACATGCGGCGCGGCCTGGCCTATGCCAAGCACGACGCCGAGGCCGCGCAAGCCTCTTCAGCCGGCGCGGGATGGACGGTCGGCGGCGTGGCCGCACTCATCGTGGCATTGCTCGGCGCCGTGGTGCCGCTTTTCCCGCACAGCCGCCGATGGCACTATGCGCAACTCGCGCTCAACATCGTGGTGCTTGGCCTGTGGACGGGCACGTTCGTGTCTTACGCGCTTTTCATGCGCCTGTTTGCCGGCGGTGTCAGCATGGCCACCCTCGGCTCGCTGGCCGCGCCGCTCGTCATGGTGATAGTGGCGTTGGCCTATCCGCTCGCCGGCAAGCAGGGCCACTACTGCGCCCACATGTGCCCGTTCGGCTCTGCCCAGGAGCTGGCCGGAAAACTCACGAGGCGCAAGCCGCGAATGTCGCCACGCCTCAGCAAGGCGCTCACCACCTTCCGCCGCGTGCTGTGGGGCGTGCTCATGGCGCTCATGCTCACGAGCACGTGGACGGCATGGATGGACTATGAGCTGTTCACGGCCTTTCTCTACACGTCTGCCCCGATAGCGGTGACGGTCATTGCCGCCCTGTTCCTCGTCTTGTCGGTGTGGGTGCCTCGGCCTTATTGCAGGTTCGTGTGCCCCACTGGAACGCTGATAAGGAGTTAGACGTCTTTTTTAATTATATAAATTTGCGCCCTTGGGCGGCAACATTCGCCCACGCGGAAATGTAAAATATTATTGCCGAAATTTAACACTTGGGAACAGGTGCATTTAGAGCGGAAAAAGGGTAGCCTTCCGCTCTTTGACAATACCGTCGGCGGCTTTTCTGCCCATGACGGTCGCCGTTACGGTGCAATCGCGTCGCCGTTACAGTGCAATCGCAACGCCGTTACGGTGTAATCGCACCGCCGTTACAGTGCAATCGCACCGTGATTACACCGTAACGGCGACGCCTTTTTAGCAAATTTGGAACGCCAAAACGTCGCTAAAAACACAACCGCTTAATAATCAACGCTTTATCAAAATAGTCCATAATCGCGTCATTTACGACCAAGAGACAGCTTGGTTGAAAAAAAATCGATTCTCCGACGACCATTTGTAAATTATTGTTATCCAATTTAACTGGTGTAAAATCCATATTGTGGATAAAAATTAAAAAAAATCACTCCACGGCATATTTCTTGCCGCCAATGATATACACGCCCTTGGCCAGTCCATTCAAGGCCGCTGAACGCACGACCTGCCTTCTGACCAGAACTCCCGAAACGGTGAACACGTCCACGCGACTGTCGGCGGCTGATGGCTTCACCGGCATGATGCCCGTGGACTGGACGCGACGATAAAGCGATACGGTTTGCTGAGTGCCTTTGTAGCATGCGAACCTTGGACTTGACTTGTTGTATCTTACCTCACGGTTCGTGAGTTTGCGGTTCTTGATGGTTGCAACGCCATCGCTGCTGACGGTCACCGTCCATTGTGCGTTAGCATTTGTTGCCGACGTGCTGCTTTGCAACTTATTGTCATTCGCAGTCAGCGCGAGATAATCCTTGTCCACATTGTCGTAGAAGGTATAGGCGCCCGCGGTGCCTCCAAGCTGCAGTTGCCGTGGCTTGCCCGACACGTCAACGGTTGTGGTAATCGTCGCGTTGCTTATCGTGACGGCGGCTTTACATCGTATGTCGTCATTCTTCTCCGCAAGAGCCTGCTTCTCGCCCTCGCAAACTATGAGATAGTAGCTTCCAGGCACAACGTCGGCAGTGGAAGTGACCTTGGAGAACACATAGCCATCGGTCGGCGTCGGGTCGGTGCCTGGGTCAGGGTCGGTGCCTGGGTCGGGATTTGGGCCTGGGTCGGGATTTGGGCCTGGGTCGGGTGTCGGTTCGGGATTTGGATTAGTACCGTCGTAGTTGTCATAGCTGAACGCCACGCTCTGCTTGTCGCCCCACACATACTGCTCCAAGCCCGGATAGTCAACATAAGGGTTGCGGTTTTGCTGGCATTCGTAGACGGCGTTGTTACGGTTTATCTCCTTCTGGCTCACCGGGTCTTCCTTTGCCCAACGAAGCAGCATGTTGATATACCATTTCTTGTAGGCAGGGTAAGAGGTGCCGTCGAGCACGGTAGAGGCCGTGCCGTTTGATTTCCTCCAGCTGGCTATCTTGTTCTCGTAGCAGGTGGCCATGTAGAAATAAATGCGCGCGAAGTCGCCCTTGTATTCATCGTTTGGCTCAAACACGGTGCCAGAGTATCCTTCCACCGACGATGGGCCAACCTTGCTGAAGCCATTGTTCGACGAGTACGTGGGTTTGCTTGTCTCACCGAAAGGGTAACTGCTTCGGCGGTTGTTGACATAGCCGTCGGTCGGCACCACATGCACGATGTCGGCCTTCATCGGCGAGGCTTCATTGAACCAGCTCTGGGGCAGGGAGTGCTCACGGTTATACATGTCGCCCTCTTTCTTGTAGTTGCCGTTGTGGTTGGAGAAAGAGTAGTTGGTGGTGTTGGAATACATGTCCCACACCTTGCCGTCGGCCCGCTTGTCAGTCTTCTCATAGCATTTGAAGAGACCATCATACCCTATGTCCTTATGCGTGCTGATAATCTTGAACAGGGCCGTCTTCAGGCTCTTGCCTTTCTGTCCATTGGCGTTCCTGTAATAAGTGCCGCTGTCGTTTGGTCCTTGGGCGAAAAGCTGCACCACCAAGACGAGGAGCGACAACAATGAGAATTGTCGTTTAAGTTTAAGCATATTGCTGTTGCGATAAATAGAAAAAAACTTACAGGAGGATTGGTTCTTCAAAGTTACGCCTATTTTCCTTACCACACAAGAAAAAAGCACGAAAAAAGGCCGGCAACCAGACTTTCGCGTTTGACGGAAGCATGGTTGCCAGCCTGGCAAATAGAGAGAGAATTATAAATAAAGTAGACTGATAGCCTAAGCCTATTAGTGGAACACCACCGAAACCGACGTGCCCCGCGCCTGATATTTCCCCAGCAAGGCGTTGACATCGGCAAGTCCTGGCACGGCTGAGCTAAAGGCCGACGGGGTGAGCACCTGCCTGCCACAGACATGGCGCGTGGCGAGCCACTTGGCCCACGATTCCGCCTTTCTGTCATCCTGCGCCATCTTCAACTTCAGGAAGTTGAGCACGCGGTCCAACTCGGCTTGCGTGATGCCCTTGTCGGCCATCGCGTTCCACTCGTTGACGATCTTCGCCTGTATGCGCTTCACGTCGCCAGCCGAAGCATGGTATTCCGCCGAAATCTCCAGCGAGCCCTTGGGCACGTAGTTGGTTTCGCCATGAGCCTTTATGGTGTAGACGCCGCCATCCTTCTGGCGTATGTTCTCCATGAGGCGCGACTGGAACACCTGCTCCACTATCTTGTTGGCAACGGCCTCCTTGACGGAGAACTCGCCACAGAGGTCGAAACTTGCCACGCCGATGGCGAGCGACAGTCGGAACGGCAACCTGACGTCCTTGTCCTGGTGCTTCTCCTTGGCCGCCACCGACACGTCGACATAGTTTCTGCCTGACGGTTTCTTCGTTGGCAGCGAAGCGATGTATTGACACACGAGGCACTTGGCCTCAGCCTCGGCTATGTTGCCCGTGAGGATGAACGTGAAGTCGGCAGGATTGCCAAACTCCTGGTTCCACACCTTTATTATCTTGTCGGGCGTGATTTGGCCGAAATAGCCAGCGTTTCGCGGCAACACGCGCTGCGAATAGTTGGCCTTTATCAGCTTCACTGAGTCCTTCAGTGGGTTGCCATGCGGCCGCGTCATCATCTTCCGGTTGATTGCCTGGAGGATGTCGGCATTGAGACGCGGCCTGGCGAATGACATGTGTTGCCACTGGAACATCGCCTCAGCCTCGTCGGGCATGGCCACGCACGACATGCGGTCGCTATATGTCGCCACCTCCATGTCGGTCTTCAGATCATGAAGCTGAAGCTGCCTGTAGAGCGACATGTAGTCCCAGTCGCCGGCTCCTGCCGACTTCACGTAAGCGCCCGCCTGCTCTGCCGCGGGAATCATGTCGAGAGGGTAACGGCTCGTGCCGCCACGACTCACCGCCTTCAGCACCACCTTGCCCTTGTCGGCCACAATGGGCTTATAGACTACGTGGATGCCGTTGCCGAGAACCCACTCCTGGGCGTTGATGTCCTTGCGGCGCACCGTCTTAACTATCTTGCCGGCCTGGGGCAGACTGGCCATCAACGGCTTCACCGAATCGGCTGGAGGCATGTCGAAGACGTAATCCTTCAGGTTCATGCCGTCCACGGTGGAAACTATGTCGCTTACGTCTTCATAGGCAACGGGCTGCATCGTGGCAGGCCCCGTAAGCACCACGGTGCGGTTTGGCGTGGAGAGCCATTGGCGCACGGTGGCGTTCATGTCGTCGAGCGTGGTGTTGTCGATGGCCTTCATCGACAGCCTGTACTGTTCTTCTATCGAGAGAGCCGGCTCGCCTTCAAGGTAGTTGTCCTCCAAGGTCATGGCCGCCGTCTCGTTGGTCAGCGTCACATACTTGGCACTGCGATTCACCACCTTTCTCAGCTTGGCCTTGGCGCGGTCGAGTTCCTCCTGCGAGAAGCCGGTCTGCCTCAGCCTTGCGGCCTCGAGCGAGAGAATGCGCAGGGCGCGCGCCTCGTCGCCGGGATTGAGCGGGCAGCCAAACTGTATGTTGTCGTAACCGCGCTTGAGCGGCATGTAGTTGATGCCCATCTCCGGGAAGGGCTGTCCCTGCATGGCACTGCGAGCCCTGGCGCGCAGCGAGGCCATCTGCTTGAAGAGCTGCACGCGGACATCCGCGCCAATGTAGTCGTAATCGCTCAGCTTGGCGTAATCGGGAGAAGCGAAGCGATAGATTAGCGCCAAGGTCTCGCTTTGCGCCATGGCATCGCGACAGAGAGAGAACCGCAATGCCTTCTGGTCTGGCACAAAGGAGAACTGGATGTTGCTTTCAAGCGGACAAGGGCCATCGGCCTTGGGCACGGTGGAAAGGATGTCGCGCAAGCGTCGCTCCATGGCCTTCACGTCGAAGTCGCCCACCACGACAACAGCCTCAAGGTCGGGGCGGTGCCATCGATGGTAGAAGTCGCGTATGGTCTGGCACGACACTTTCGACACCTGCTCCGGCGTAGATATGACGTCGTGGCCCACATAGCGCGACCCTTTCAGCAGCGTGTCGCCCCATTGCAGCTGCATGCGGCCCTGTGGGGTGTCGCGCATCTTTATCTCCTCCATGATGACGGAGCGCTCCTTGTCTATCTTTTTCGCGTCGAGCGTCAGGGCGCACGACCAGTCGCGCATGATCCATGCGCACGTGTCGAGGAAGGCGGCCTCACCGGTAGGCACGCCCGTGAGACGGTAGACGGTCTTGTTTTCCGACGTCGTGGCGTTGATGTCGTGACCGTACATCACGCCATGCCTCTCCAGCGTCTGCACCATGCTCTCGCCGGGGAAATGCTCGGTGCCCTGGAAGGCCATGTGCTCAATAAAGTGGGCCACGCCATACTCCTTTGGCTCCTCGGCCAGAGAGCCGATGTTGTGCACCAGCGAGAAGACGGCCTGACCCGGCACTTCGGTGTTGCGCTGTATATAGTAGGTCATGCCATTGGGCAACTTGCCCATGACATAAGGCCTTACGCTTCCCGCCATCATGAACGACGGCAGGAGCGCGAGCAATAGGGAAACTAAGCTACGCATGGCGCACTTTTATTTCATGAGTTCGGCTATCTTCTCCTCCAGGGCCTTGCCTCGAAGGTTGACCGCCACAATCTTGTTGTTCTCGTCGACCACGACCATGAACGGAATCGACTTTAAGCCATAGAGAGCCAACATTGGCGACTTCGCGCCCTTGAGGTCGGAGACGTTCTTCCACGTGTTGCCGTCCTCGAAGATGGCATTCTTCCATTTGTCCTTCTTGTCGTCTATCGACACCGAGAGAATCTCCAGTCCTTTGGTCTGGTATTGCTTGTAGAGCTTCACGAGGGTAGGCATCTCGCGGCGGCACGGCGCGCACCACGAAGCCCAGAAGTCGATTATCTTCACCTTTCCCTTCAAGGCGTGCATGCTTATGGAGTCGCCGTCCAAGGTGGGCAGGGTGAAGTCGGGCGCGGTCTTTCCGGCCATGATACGCTCGGCCTTGTCGAGATAATCGGATATCACCTTACCGAAGCCCGCGCCTCGCAGCTCAGCCGGGAGCTGCTCGTAGCGGCTTCTCACCTTGGCTGCCGGCATGTCGTTCATGTTGGTCACGAGAATGTAAGCGCCGACAAAGCTCTTTGAGCACTGGTTCCAGAGTTCCACCTCCTTCTTGCGCGCCTTCTCCACGTAAGCCACGAAGCCGCTCTGCAGGGCCTGCATCTTCATCTGGTTGCCGGCTTGCGCGGCCTCCTGCATCTCCTTCTGCACCTTCTGCTGCTCGGCTTGCGTGGCAGTGTTCAGGGCCTTGTAGTCGTTGTAGAGCTTTTGGTAGTCGCCGCCCACCACGCTGACGCCCTTGGCTGAGGCGAGCATCTGGAAATTGGTGTTCTCAAGCATCACGGGAATGGCCCCCACCCCATTGGCCACGCGTATGTAGGCCACTTCGGGCTTGCTGACCTTCCCCTTGAAGAAGAAGTTGCCATGGTTCATGCGTGTGGTGCACAACGTGTCAACATTCGACCCAATGAGATACACAGTGGTGTCGGCCACGCCTGATGTGCGTGCCGATATTTGGAAACCGTCGGCCTCCTGCGCCGACGCGCTAAGGGTACCGCCAATCGACAAGGCGGCGATTGACATGGATATGAAAATGTTCTTCATCGTAAAGATATGTTATTATTAAAAACATTAAATCAATACACCGCGATGTCGGCAAGCGATACTTTGGTCTGTCCCTGATAAGTGAGTTCCTTTACCGACAGGCGCAGGTAGCGAGCCTTTGCCGCTGACTTTGCAGCCACGACGGTGGCCTCGCCGAGCGCGGTACCAAGCGTGACATTCACCACATGGCAGAGGTCGCTCCACGACTTTCCGTCGACACTGTACTGCAACGACACCTGTGCAGGCTGGAAGCCCGAGTTTTCCCTGTTGCCGTTTTGCACAATCTTCACGCCGTGCACGGTGTTTTCCTTCTTCATGTCGATGGTGAGCTGCATCGTGCGAGCCGTGCTCACGGCAGGCCATGAGCTCCATGTCGTGAGAGGATTGTTGTCGAGCAGGTCAGAGAGATACACATTGTTGTTGTTGCTCTCCGAGTTGGTGATGGTCCATCCCGTGGTGCTCAGATAGCCAAGCGACGGCAACGTGTTGGCCGCCTTGCGCGTCAGGCCGCTCATGGCGAAACCTGGCAGGTAGCTGTCGCCGTAGACCACGAACCGCGTGCCGTATATCTCGTGCATCTTCTCCATTGCCCACTTGCTCTCCGCCGTCTGGTCCACGGTAGGCCAAGCGAAATGGGTTCCATCGAAATAGCGGTTCTTGCCGAGATTCACGGTCTTGACGTTGGTGAAATAGAGCAAGTCCTCAAGGGTGTAGAGGCTATGGTCCACGTCGAGGCTCTGCATCTTCTCGGCGAAACCCGTCTCGTCGTCGTTAGACATGCCGTAGCGCTCGGTCATCTCCGAGGCGAAGTCGGTGTTGAGAAGCACCTCCTTGGTCAGCGTGTAGTCCTCAAACTGTATAAGGTCCTCGCAGCCCTCTATGCGTCCGGTGCGGTGGAGCACGATTGGCTTGGAGGTGTCCACGCTTGGCAGATCAATATACTTCTCGGCGAAGTCTTGCTGGGAGAGCTGCTTGGTCGTCTCAGTGCCGTCAGTAGTTGTAAAAGAGATGTGGAAATCCTCTATACCGTCTTCCCAGTTGCCCATGACAAGCAGCAGATGAGTCTTTGCCAAGAACGCCTTGCTCACGCCACGTGTGAAAGCACGTACAGATTCGTGGTCGTAAGTATATGGGCGGCTCACTATACCGTCGGCCAATGACAGGGAGCCGTCGGTGTCGAGCGACTGCACAGTGACAGTGTAGTCCTTGTTGGCAAGATTCTCTATCTTGCAACTGGTAGCCGTAGGGTCCAGCGTCTGGCGAATCGTGTCCGATTCGGAGGCGCAAGTCACCAATATGTTCTTCACGGCAGGGTCGGCGCTCAGCGTCCACGTGGCGCGCAAGCATTGCCATCCCGGGTTCACCGTGACGTTTTTCACCTTTCCGGCATAGTGAAACGGCTTGCCGTCGGTGAAATCGCTGTAAGTGCCCGCGAGGTCGTCGCCGCAAGAGGCGAGCACGGCAAGCAGGCTCAGGAGTGATAAGATATGGTATTTCATTGAATGATTCGTTTTATGTCAGCTTATTTCTTTGTGTACACTTCCATCTCCTGCATATAGATATACTCGGAGTTGTTAGCAAACGACGGTATGTCGTAAGAGAAGCTCTTGTTTGGTACCACTTTCAGGTAGCGGTACGTCTGCTCGCTGATGGGGCACATCACCTCCATATAAACAGGCTCAGCTGCTTCCATCTCATTGGTGGTCAAAGGGGTCATCATTTGCACAGTGCGATAGACATTGAACCACGAGCTATCGGTGAACTTGTCAGACTCACTGTAATGGCCCAGCTGTGTCCAAGATGACTTGTCATTGGATCCAAACACTGTGACATCGCAAGGCAGACTTGGCCACGACATACCATTGAACGGAGCATTGTAGTAGGAGTTCTTGGCCATCAACTGCGTGTATATTCTCACCGATGCCGGCACCTTCTGCTCCTTCATGTCAACGATGATTGAGGAGCCGAAGGCATAAGGCCCCATGGCAAACGTGTAATACTCATTGTACTTACCCTGCACGGCTCTCGTGCCTTTCAGGTCACCGTCGGTGAGATACCGGAGACCAACCTTACGGGTGTCATCTTCCATGCTCTTGGCGCACTCCACCGTCATGTCGCTTGCCGGCAACTTTTGCGTGGAATATGCCTTAATGCCATCCCATTTCTGCTCCTTGACGAAATAGCCGCCGAAGTCCTCGGTCTTTATCACCACGGTAGTGGCTTCCACGTCTTGTTTTACACGGAAAAACTTGCTTGCCTTGCCCTTTGCCAGCGTCACGGACCCCAAGAGCAGGGTGTCGGTCTCGTTGGTGTTGGGGTTCTTGCCCACGAAGAAGACATGGGCGAGGCCCTTCATGCGAGCGTCGGGTATGTCGTAGGACAGCTCAAAGCCATTCCACGCCGACTTCACCTCGGCATGCTCGAAGAAAGCGTATGGGCCACTGTCGGCTGTGGAGAACGTCGTGGCATACTCGCCGGAGATGTCGCCGTTCGACGCCACATAGGAGACATAAGCCGGCACGTTCTGCGTGGCGCCATTGAAGCCTCCCAAGGAGAGTGAGTCGGAGAGATAACTGCCGAGCACAACGTTTTCCTTGCCCTGCGCGTCGGTGTAGCGCACACGTATGTCCTTGATGTCGGTGTTGGCCGGCAGCTTGTAGTTCATCACGGCGCCGCCCGGCACGGCATGAAAGGTCACGCCGCCCGTCGGTGTCACGCCGAAGCCATTGTCGTCGTCAGACCCGCACGAAGCGAGCGACATGAGCGAGAGCGCCGCCGTTGCCATATATAATAATGTGTATTTCATAAGATTCTTGTTGTCTTGTTAACTTCTGTTGAATTACCATCCCGGGTTCTGCACTATGCCCGCGTTCATGCGCTCCTCGGAGCGTATGGGGAAGAAATAGTCGCGTGGGGCCACGAACTTGCGCTTGCTCCAGACCGTCACGGGGCCTTGCCAGTTGTTATAGAATGCCTCGTCGGTGCTTCCCACTATGTTCCATCCCTTCAGCGGCTCTCCGAGCTCGGCGCCTTCCTTCCAGCGCAGCAAGTTCCAGTAGCGACGGCCCTCGAATGAAGTCTCGATGTTGGTCTCCTGCTGTATTATCTTGCGCATGCCAGCCTGGTTCTTGATGTCGTCGGGATGCTTGGCGCGCGACCACGATGTCTGCACAGTGGGTATTCCGGCGCGCAGGCGCACCTTGTTGAGCGCGTCGTAGACCTTCTCGCTCGGTCCGGCATACTCGTTCCAGGCCTCTGCCTGCCACAGGTAAAGCTCGGCCAGGCGTATCACGGGATATGGGTCGTCGCCCTTCGCGGCGTAGTCGTTGGCGTAAGCACGCGTGCCGATGGAACTGTAAAGGCCCTTCTTGAGCCAATAGCCGCTGAGGTTTTGCGGCTCACGCGGATTGATGTAGCTGGCCTGGGTGCCGAAACTCTCGCCCTGATGTGCCTTCACGAGGAGGTTGTAGTCGGTGGACCACGCGTTCTGCTTGGCCGGGCCACGCTGGAAATAGGTGCGGTCGGCGGCTATGTCGGCATAGAACCTCGGCTCGCGGCGCAGGTGCTCCTGCAGCACGCGCGTGTCGGCAGGTATGACGCCAGAGTAGGTGCTTTGGTCGTTCTCTGTGGTCATGTTGCGGAAACGTCCGGTGTAGTCCCATGTGGGGTCCTCGTCTGTGGGCAGGCCGTTGGCGGTGTAGTACATCTCAACCATCTTCATGGTTGGCGAGAGCGAGCCATACACGCTGGAGTTGTAGTTGCTCCAGTCTGAGCTTTGGAAGCGAGGCAAGGTGTAGGCGTAGAGCTTGTTCTCTGCATACATGTTGGTGTTAGGGTATTTCACCAAGAAGAGTGCCTCGCTGTTGTTGAACGCCGGTGCCAAGACGCGGTTCTCGCAGTCTTGCATGGTGTTGAGCAATGCCGTGCTCTTGCTGGTGCTTCCGCTCACGAGGCTGAATCCAGACTGTTCGGCCACGGCGATGGCGGTGTCGCAAGCGAGCGCGGCCTCATGCCACTTTTCATTGTCAAGCTGCGTGGGGAAGAGCTGCTCGCCCTGCTTGTTCTTGAAGTTGGTGTAGTCGCTGTTGCCGTTGAAGAGTGGCGACGCGCGATAGATGAGTATCATGGCCTTCAGCGCCAATGCCGACTCACGGTTGAAGTAAGCCGAGTGGGAAGACGCTTGCTGCGCCTTTGGCAGGAGACCGTTGGCCATGGCGTCGTCGATGAGGCTGAGCATGGCCAGGAAGCACTCCTCCACGGGGCGGCGCGGCTGCTTCATATCCTCGATGCTGCTCTCCACGCTGATGTTCTTAGGCACCAGGGTGATGGGGCCGTAGTGGCGCACGAGGTCGAAATAGAGGAACGCCTTGAGCACCTTCACCTCGGCTATCCACTGCTTCTTCTCCACCTCGGTCATGTTGTATGTGTTGGGGGTGTTGTCTATGAAGATGTTGCAATAGCGTATGGCGTCGTAATAGCGGTCCGGGCGCCAGATGTCGCCATAGGGGCTCTGCACGTTCTGCACGCCGTCGCCCACGAAAAGGCCGTTGAGCGGATAGCGTATCTGGTCGCGCAGGTACTGGTTGCCCACAAATTCGTCGGAGGCGGTCAGGGCGATGTTGCCTTGCGGCGTGGCCAGGCCCGTGATAAACGAGTAGCAGTCGGCCTCCCACTCGTCAACCTTGGTGCGCTGCTGGAAAAGCGACGGTATGGTGGTGATGTCTTTCTCCGGCACCACGTCGAGGAAGTCGCCGCAACCGGAAAGCAACGCCATCAGCGCCACCAGGCCGAGAAATATCTTGTTGTTGTGCATGTTGTTCATGAGATATTATATAGTGTTAGAAACTGAAGTTGACACCCATCGAGTAGCTCTTCTGGATAGGATAGTTGAAACCGTTGCCGCCCAGCTCCACGTCCCAAAGATGGAAGTCGGTGATGATGAACGGATTGGTGGCACGCGCGTAGACTCTCACGTTCTTTATGCCGGCCCGCTTCAGCATCTTGTGAGGCAAGCTGTAGGCAAGCTCCAGGGCCGTGCAGCGCAGGAACTGGCAGTCGCGCATGAAATAGGTTGAATACACCATCTGCGAGGTGTTGGCATTGCGGTTTTCCTCACCGTTGTGATACAGGATGTTGTTTGTTGAGAGGCGCGGCCAGAAGGCGTGCGGGTTCATGTTGTCGGCAGACCAATGGTCGTCGGCAATGGCCTTCAGCATGGCGCGGTCACCATAGAACGGGGAGATGGACGACGGGTCGATGAAGAACGTGCGGCGGCCTGAACCCTGAAAGGCGAAGTTGAACTCGATGCCCTTGTAGCTGATGAAGCCGTTGAAGCCGTAGATAAGCTCAGGCGTGGTTGGATAGCCGATGTGCACGGCATCCTCAATGCTGATCACGCCGTCGCCGTTGACGTCGCGATAGCGTATGTCGCCCGGCTGCACGTCGCCGCTCTGCTTAGGCGAGTTGTCTATCTCGGCCTGGTCGGTGAAGAGTCCCTCGGCTATGTAGCCCACCTGCTGGCTGAGGTCGTGGCCCACCTTCTTCTGCCACTCTGGCTTGTCGGAAGCCTCCTCCAGCGAGAGGTACTTGGCGCGGCTGTAGGTGAACGTGGTGTTGAGGATGACATAGAAGTCGGGGGTGAACGCCTTTTGTATCTTGCCCGAGAAGTCGATGCCTTGGCTCTTGGCCGAGCCAACGTTGTCGAGCTGTAAATATTCAAGACCCATGGAAGCCGGAATCACACGACGGTAGTCGAGGATGTTGTGGCGAATCTCCTTATAGGCATCCACCTGGATGTCGAGGAGGCCTTGAAGGAACTTAGCCTCCAGTCCGAGGTTGGTCTGCTCGGCAATCTCCCACTTGATGTTCTCGTTGCCATACGACTTAACGGTATAGCCATTCGTGGATATCTGTCCTGCCGGTCTCGGATTAACCCTTCCGTCCTGTTCTATCACGGGCAGGTAAACGAAACGGGGCGTGGAAATCACGCCGTCGTTTCCGACCTTGCCCCATGTGGCGCGCAGCTTGAAGAATGGGGCAAACTTGGCCAATGGCTTCCAGAACTTCTCATTCGACAGCACGTAGGCACCGCCGATGGCTGGGAAGAAACCAAACTTGTTCTTCTTCGAGAAACGCTCTGAACCGTTGTAGCCGAAGCTGCCCTCAAGGAAATAGCGATCTTTGAAGCCGTAGGTGCCACGCATGGAGAGACCCATGTTGCGGTGCTCCATCGTCTCGAGCACGCTGTAACCCTCGGTGGATGTAGACTGCTCGGCGTTGGCCACAAGCGTCAGGCTCGTTTGGTGGTCGCCCCAGGCCGCGGTGTGGTAGGCGCGCAGTTCATAGCTGAGCTGTGTGGAGCTCTGGCTCACCTTGTTGTCGTTGTTGAGCTCGAGCGTAGGCGACTGCTGGTCGGGGTTCTCGGCGTTGAGCACGAACTTGCCCGTCGACTGGTCGTAGCTCTTCAGCGAGTAGAGGGCCGGCGTCATGGTGTAAGGCGTGGAGTAATAGCCGGTCTTCACGAGACTGACGTTGGCTCTCACCTCAAGTCCCTTGACGAGCTTTGAGAGGTTGTAGATATACTCAAGGCGGTTCGACGTGGAGTAGCGGTCGCGCTCCAGGTAGCCCTGCTGCAACGAGGCGTAGGGGTTGTGGCTCAACTGTCCGCTCACCGGCACGCCGAAGCGCGTATGAGGCCAGGCGTAGGTGTCGTCGGCGGGATAGGTAGGCGCGAAGTCCACGGGCGAGGCGTTGACGGCCAGGCTGTAAGCCTCTGACGCACTCTTCAGCGGACCGTGGTATTTATCCCAGTTGGTCGAGCTGTTGAGCAGGAGCTGCATGCCGGGCTTCAGGTCGATGGTGAGGTTGGTGCGGAACGACAGCGTGTTGTTGTTGATGTTGATGTCAAACTGGTTGAGCTTGTCGGTCTTCAACATTCCGGAGTCGTGGTTGTAGTTGAGCGACACGTAGTATTGCATTATCTTCGAGCCACCACGAATGTTCACGTTGACGTGGTGGTTCATGCTGTAGTCCTTGAAAAGGGTCTTGTACCAGTCGTTGGCAGGATAGGCCCACGAGGGGAAGCGCTTGTCGCCTGTCAGGGCTATGCGTTCCTGCGAATACTGCGGCGTGGCGGTGGGGGTGCGCGTGAGCAACGCCTCGTTGTAATAGCGCATGTACGTGACCGGGTCCACGAGGTCTATTTTCTGAGTCGGCATGGTCATGATGGCCTCGTAGCGTGCCGAGGTGTAGACCGTGCCGGCCTCGCCCTTCTTTGTGGTGACGAGGATGACGCCGTTGGCGCCGCGCGCGCCGTACATGGCCGTGGCCGAGGCGTCCTTCATGACGTTGAAGGTCTCGATGTCTTCTACCACGAGCCTTGACAGGTCAAGCTTGGAGCTCTCCACGCCGTCGATGAGGATGAGCGGGTCGGTGTTGGCGTTGCTCTGGAAGGAGGTGATGCCTCGCACGTAGAACTTGGTGTTCATCTCGCTCTCGGTCAGCGCGCCTGGCAGTCCGCCCGTCTGCCAGGCTATCATGCCCGGTATGCGTCCGGCGAACGATGTCGTGAGGTCGCTGCTTGAGGTGCGAAGGTCGCCCGGGCGGATAGTGGTGATGCTCGACACGACGCTCTCCTTCTTCTGTGTACCGAAAGCCACGACCTGCACGTCTTGCAGCATCTTGGCGTCGGGCTCCATTTCCACCTTGACGGTGGTGCGGCCCTTCACGGCCACATACTCGTCTTTGTAGCCGATGAACGACATGCGCAGCACGTCGCTCTTCTTCACCTGGATGCTGAACTTGCCGTCCACGTCGGTGGCGACACCTCGCTTGGTGCCCTGGACTATGATGTTGACGCCCGGCAGTGGCACGCCGTTCTCGTCGACCACCTTACCTGTCAACTGATAGGTGTCGGTGGCCTGTTCCACGGAGCCCACCCCCATCGTCGCGCCTTTTCCCTCGCTTGGCAAGGGCAGGGCGGAAGATGCAAGGGGAAGCATGGCGGCAACGGCTGTCGAGGCCATCAATAACCTGTAATCTCTTCTCATGCGGTAATACTTTTATGTTTTTGTTATGTTCGGCAGATGTCGAAAGACACCTTGTTTTTCTTTAATTAACTGTCGGCAAAATTAGCAAATGAAATAAACATTTGCATGAATTAAGGGTTGCAACACGTTCGAAATCATGATTTCGAACGAAAATACGGCCAAAAACATGATAAAACGACACTTTTAGGCCATTTTAGTCTACGGTTTCTTGTTTTTCGCGCAAGATTATTAATAGAAAGGAGAATGGGTGAAACGTGAGCGTCAATGGCGCTGACTGGCAATTGAGAGATAGTTTGACGGGGTGAGACCGGTGAATCGCTTGAAGGCGGTAACAAACGAGGAGTGCGACTTGAAGCCCACCTCGTTGCCTATGCCCTGCACGGTGAGGTTCTGGTTTTCCTTGGCGTCCATCATCTGGCAGGCGCGGCGTATGCGATACTCGTTGACAAATGCGTTGAAGTTGTTGCCGAAGCACTCGTTGATGACCTGCGACACCACCTTCGTCGTGCTGTGGGCCATCTCGGCAAGGCGCGCTATGGAGAAGTCGACCGAAAGATACTCGTCAGTGTCGTCCATTATCTCGCGCAAGGTCTGCTGCAAGGTCTGCTTCGCAGCGTCGTCAAGGCTGCTGCGCTGATATTTCTTGCGCTCCTCGTCGGCATTAAGCAAGGCCACGTTTTTCTCATAGAGCATCTTGTTGGAGGCATCGAGCTCGCGGTTCTTGCGACGCAAGAGCACCAAGGCCACAGCAATGACCGACGCGATGAGCAACGAGATGACCAAAGAGACCATCCATATGAAATTGCGACGCTCAACAGCGGCCACCTGGGCCTCCATGTCCTCCATCTCGCCTATGAAGCTCATCTCCTTGACACTCGCCATCTGGTGATAGCTCAAGAGGGAGTCTTTCAGTTCAAAGTGTTGGCGACGATAGTAGTCGGCCTTTCGCTTGTCGCCTATCTTAACGTAATAACCTTGCAGGTCTTTGCACACGGGCATGAGAAAATCGATATACTGCGTGGCCTTGGCCTGGTCTTCAAGATAACGGAGGTCGCTGATGGCGTGGTGGTAGTCGCCCATCTGGGCATAGGTCTTGCTCCTGACTGAATAGGCCGACAAAAGGTAGCGCGGGTCGCTGGTGACGTTCTTACCAATCTCCATCATCCTGTCACATGCCTTCAGGGCGGCACGGAAGTCGCCTTCAATCCTCGCCTTGACGTTGCCGTACATCGTCAAGGCATACTTATATGGCAGCTCTTGATTCTTGGAGACGGTAGAAATCTTGTCAAGATACTTGTAGGCATCGGCGAACACCCGCTTGTCGGGATAATCGGCCATAATGAGCATGAGGTTTGAGAAAGCGTTGATGGTTATGACTTCGTCGTCCATCTTTGATGCGCCTTTCAACGCCTCCTGGTAGCAACGCGAAGCCTCTCGCACAAGCGACGTGTCGCCCGTCTCATCGGCCACGGTCTCATACATTACGCCTTTCATCAGCCACGGCCTGCATTCCATGTCGGACAACCGGGCCTGCCTTGCCAGGCTCTGGAACTTGCGCAGGCACTCCATGGCACGCGCGAAGTCGTAATGGTAGAAAAAGTATATGTACCACAATCCATGCCATGCCGAGATCACCTTCTTGATGTCGTCATTGCTCATGCCGGCATGATAGCGCCGGGTGACTATCGAGTAGCACATAAAAGCGCTATCGGGTTGAGAACCGTCGTGGGTGTAATAATTGCCGCGCCGATTCAGCTGCTCGTTGGAAAGCTTGCTCATCGCCTCGTAGAAGTGCCTGTCCACGCCTTTGCCTTCCATGCCAACCGACACGGAGAGCAACAACAATACACACATTATTATATATAAGAGACGATTCATAAACACGCTTATCCTGCTGCAAAGTTAAGCATTTTATGAGAAACACGCAAAAAAGCAATCAACATGTATCAAAAAAGCGTCTTCCGGAAATTGTCTAACGCTTTGCAGGGGCCGTCCCTGCAAAGCGTCCACAGCAATTTAATTGGATAATAATATTTTACAAGTAGTCAACTGAGTAATCGAGAGAGTTTGCGAGATTTGATTGTTGCTTTTGAAGCACATAGAGCAAAGCAATAGCAGCTTGAAACAGCCACAAAAGGAAGCTCTTGCCTACAAAATCACGCAAGAAGACTCGGCAACGCCATGGAGATGTCACGATAAGTCTGCTCGAAGTCGCCCGTGTACCAAGGGTCGGCCACGTCGCGCTCCTCCCCCACGAGCGACATCAGGAGCCGCACCTTGTGGGCACTATCGTCGATGCCTATCATGTGAAGCCAGCGCAGGTTGTTGCGATCCATCACGAATATGCTGTCGAAGTGGTCATAATCGGCCTGGGTGATTTGCCGAGCGCGCCTGTGCTCGAACGGCACGCCATGCGCGCGCAAGCACCGCCGGGCGGGTGGGTACATGTCGTTGCCAATCTCCTCGGTCGACGTAGCAACACTGTCTATCTCAAACTCGGCCTCGCGGCCCGCCTCGCTCACGAGCCTCTTCATCATGAACTCGGCCATCGGACTGTGGCAGATGTTGCCGTGGCAAACAAAAAGTATCTTATGCTTCATCGTTAATGTTTCTGTTATCTTTGATGTCTCATGCCAGAAGCGAAGCATATTGCCAATGGCATATATGGCCCAGCTCCAGTCATGTCTTTATTATTATTAGCAAAATAAAACTTTATATTTGTAACAGCCAAATGTTTAGTGAAGAAAATGCGAAATGCGAGAGCATAAAGATTCAAATACTGTTTCAAATTGAGATCTTCCGGGATTTGAAATGATAGAAACGCTTTGCAGGAGCCGCCCCTGCAAGGCAAACGATGCACAACCGTTTTATCGGATAACTTTTCATTAAAAGATTTGGCGGCTACAAATAAACGAATTATATTTGCAAAAAATATTAGAGGAAGGAACAAGATGGATACCATAAACATTCAAATCCAGGTGCCCAACACGGGCCAATATACCCTTGACGAGTTTGTGGCCAAGGTGAAAGACTATGCCAACAACCTGGTAAATACCATTTCGAAGCCTGTCACGACATATCAAGAAGCAAGCATGAGCCAAGAAGAGCAAGAAGCCTATGTCGCGGAAAGCCTTAACAGGGCTCTTGACCAAATGGAAGCGCACAGGAAAAACGGAACCAAGCCTATGAGTTTTGATGAGTTCATGGCAAAACTTGAGGAAGAACAGCCATGAAGGTTGAATTGCGTGTTGAACCGGAGTTCTTATGGCAGACCAAACGACTTTCTAAGAAATATCACTCTTTGAAGAAAGATTTGCAAGACTTTAAGAAATCATTATTTAATGACCCTTATCAAGGCAGCAGCCTTGGAAAGGGTGTCAGAAAAGTCAGAATGGCGATAGCCAGCAAGGGGAAAGGAAAAAGCGGAGGCGCAAGGGTTATCACTTATAACCTTTACCAAGAGGGAGACTCAATCATTATTGACTTACTGACTATTTATGACAAAGGCGAAATCTCCAACATCACTGACGACTTTATCAAGTATTTGCTTGATAAACGAATTAACCTGTAACAAATCTACGCGTCGAAATAGTAGCCGAATCCCAAACGCGTGACAAGGTTGTCGGCATAAGGGCCAAGCTTCTTGCGCAAGCGAGTGATGTTGACATCCACGGTGCGGTCGGAGACGATAACATCCATTGGCCATATCTTCCTAATGAGGTCATGGCGCGAGAACACCCTGCCCTTGTGCTCAAGCAGCGTGCAGATTATTCCGAACTCGGTCTTGGTTAGCTCCACCTCCTCGCCGTCCACGCTCACTATCTTGCGATCGAGGTCTACCACGAGGCCCTTGAACTCCAGCGAATGTCGCTCCTCCTGCCCGGCATCGGCTTTGCACGCACCTGTGCGACGCAACACGGCACGCACGCGGAGGAGAACCTCACGAATGGAGAACGGCTTGGATATATAGTCGTCGGCACCGAGGTTGAATCCCGTCACCTTGTCGCTCTCCGCACCCTTGGCCGTCAGGAAGATGATGGGCACGCGCCGCGTCAGCTCATTGTCGCGCATGCGGCGAGCTACGGCGAAACCGCTCATGCCACCCATCATCACGTCGAGCAACACGAGCTGATAGCTGGCCACGTCTTTCTGCAAGGCTTCCTCGCCAGAGTTTGCCGTGTCCACCTCATAGCCTTCAGCCTCAAGGTTAAACTTCAATATCTCGCAAAGGTCTTCCTCGTCGTCGACAACAAGGATGCGTGTCAATTCTTCCTTATCCATGTTCTTTTGCAAATGTTTTCCGTGTGAATGTCAATACTTGTATCTCAATGATGTTGCAAAATAACAAAATAGACTTTACATACGCGTTTCAGCGATATTACAATAAGGTTACATCTTCATCCCGTGGCGTTTCTGTCACCGTCACGCCTCTGTTTTCCTTAGCCATTCCGCCAACAGTCTCTTGTATTTATCGGTTTGGTCTATGAAGGTCATGTGGCGCGCGCCGTCCATCAGCTCCCACTCCGAGCCGGCTATGCCGTCGTGTATGGTCTTGGCTATCAGCGGCGTGCACTCGTCGTTGGTTCCGCTTATTATTAATGTAGGCACGTGTATGGCGTTGAGCCTGCCGGTATAGTCGAAATCGCGGAGCGTGCCTGTTGGCGTGTACTCGTTGGGGCCCCATGCCTCTACATACGATTCCGTGCCAAACCGCTTCTTCCTGCGCAGGCACTCTGGGCTGTCCTCCGTTATCTCGCAAGCGTGAAGCGTGGTATAGTGGTCGTTGGCTTTCAGGTAGTCAGGCTCGTCGAAACGTCCCGATTCTGTCGCCTTGGCTATAGCCTCCCGCTCTTCCGGCGACATGAACGAGATGAGGCGGTGTTGCTCGTGGCTCCACAACGCGCTGGAGGACAACGTGCTGGAGAGTATGGCCGACACTATTCCCTTCGGCTTGCGGTCCACGAGATAGGCAATGATGAGCATGCCGCCCCACGACTGCCCAAGCAGGTGTACGCGGTCGAGCCTCAGCCACGCCCGCAGCGCCTCAAGCTCCTCAATCCACGTCTCGAGCGTCCACAGCTCGGGGTGACCTTCCACAAAGCTCTCGCCGCAACCAAGCTGGTCGTAGAAGATGACCTGCCGGTGGGTTGACTCGGCAAGGCTGTCGAGCACCTCAAAATAGTTGTGGGTTGACCCCGGCCCTCCGTGCAAGAGCAGCAATGGTGCGTTTGCCGTAGCCTCGCCCACTACACGATAATAAGTCTCAAAGCCCTTGAAGGGCATCTTGCCTGTCTGAATCTTCATGTCATAATGGTTATGTGTCGGCAAAGTTAGCTAAATAATCAACAACACGGGATAAAACGCAAGAAAAAAGTGGGAGCCGCCCTTTTGGCCCTCTCCCACTGTCCATCTAATACCTATTGAAGTTGTTCTATTATCAGTTTTCCATGAATTTCTTGGCCGAGCGCAACTGGTGGCGCATGACGCTCAGCAGCTGCTGCGTCTCCTGCAAGATGTTGAGGTAGACCATGTCCACCTGCAAGTTCTTGTTATCAGCGGCCGTCTGTATGCGGTTGAGATGCACCTTGCGTATCACGGAGAGTTGATCCTTGCAGGCGTCGGCCTCGGCGAGGATGCTGCGATACTGGTCATAGCGGTTGGTCTCTATCTCGTCGCACGTCATCTTCATCAAGTCGTTGACCGTGTTTCTCACCGGCTCATATTCCTTTACATACTCCTCTGGCACGGGGTTGAAGTTGTTTTCCACGTGCTCCTTCACCGGCGCGAGCATGCGTCGAAGGGTATAGATGAATTGCTGGTCGCTGTTCACGCCAATGTGGAACCACGTGTTCTTCTCGGCGGCTATCTCTATCGGCGAGCGCTTCAGGCCCAAGAGTTCCTGCCTCCTAAGCTTCTTCAGCAAGTCGAGGCGCTTGCGCAGGCCCGACTCCGTCTTGCGCAGTCCGCTCACCTTCTGCGAGTTGAAGCCGTCAAGCAGGTTGTTGTATTGCTCCAGCACGTACCTGCAGGTCTTGGTCTGCGTGTCGCGCACGTGCTTGCAGAGCATCTCCCAGACAATCTCCTTGTCGTGGGTGCGCATCATCAGTCGGAAGCTGTCGTCCTCGCCCTTTGTCTGCTCGCGCTTCTTGTTATACTGGCGGTTGCTTCTCCAGAGCAAGAACACCACGAGGGCGATGAAGAGGAACTGCACCAGGAATCCGCCATACCACATGCAGAGGGCCACGAGGGCACAGGTGAGGAACGCCACGCCAGCGGTGATGAACCATCCGCCAATGACGCTCATCACGCCCGTCACGCGGAACACGGCGCTCTCACGGCTCCATGCACGGTCGGCAAGGCTCGAACCCATGGCCACCATGAAGGTGACGTAGGTCGTAGACAATGGCAACTTGTGGTTGGTGCCGAAGGTGATAAGCATGGAGGCTATGACCAGGTTGACGGCGGCGCGCACGATGTCGAAAGCCGCGCCTTCGCCCTTCTCGTCGTCGTCGACAGGCTTGGCTGACGTGTCGAAGCGTGAGTTGATCCATTGGCAAAGCGACACTGGGGCGAAGCGGGCCACGCCTTCAACCATCGACTGCACGAAGCGCACGATGGCACGGGCGGCACGGCTTGAGCCGAACATCTCGTCGCCCTCGTCCTGACGCGATAGGTCCACGGAGGTCTTTATCACGTTGCGCGCCTTCTTCGATGTGGCCATGGCCACGATCATTATCACGCCGGCGGCGAAAAGATAGTAAGGCGGTGTCTTGGCGCTCTCCATGAGCGAGCTCATCATGAAGCTGTCGGCACTCGCACCGGCGCCGTTGGTGGTGAAATCGGTGTAGGAGTCAAGGCCAGCGAGAGGCACGCCGATGAAGTTGACGAGGTCATTGCCGGCGAAAGCCATTGCCAGGGCGAAGGTGCCCAAGAGCACGGTAATCTTGAAGATGTTGACCTTGCAAAGGTGCAAGATTTCCGTCACGATAGCCGCGCCGATGAAGGTATAGAGCAGCAGCATGTTGGTGTTGTCGCTGATATACTCGCTCACGTTCTTTGGTATGTAAGGGCTCTTGCCCACGCCCTTTAGGAAGATGAAGTAGGCCAAGGCCGTGAAAGCCACGCCACCGAAGATGGCTATGGAATAGCGGCTGTGCCTTGAGAAGTTGAACGTGAACACCACGCGGCTTATCCACATCACCACCATGCCCACTACGAAAGAGATGGCCACAGAGACGAAGATGGCGATGATGACCTTCAACGCCTGGTCGGAGTTGAGCAGCGTGGCATAGTCGAGACTGTCGTCGGCCACGACCTTCAGGAAGGCGAGCATCGCCGTGCCGCCAAGAAGCTCGAAGACAAGCGAGACGGTGGTCGAGGTAGGCATGCCGAGGGTGTTGAACACGTCGAGCACTATGACGTCGGTCACCATGACGGCAAGGAAAATGGTTATCACCTCATGAAACGAGTAATGGCTCGGCACCATGATGCCATGCCTGGCCACGTCCATCATGCCGGTCGACATGACAGCGCCTATGGCCACGCCAAGCGACGCTATGATGAGGATGGTGCGAAACGTGGCGACACGTGCGCCGACTGCCGACTGCAAGAAGTTTACGGCATCATTGCTCACCCCCACGAAGAGGTCGAAAACCGCGAGGCAGAGGAGAAAGATGACAATGCATAAATAAATTGTCTCCATAAAAAACTGTAAATGTGATTAATAATTCTGCGTGCAAAATTACTTCCCGCATGTTACAGCCGCCTTACATCGATGTTACATAAACGTTACATTTTACAATCATGCATTGCCCACACACCTCCCCCGCGATACGGCATCATTCAAGGAGCAGACTCCATCAGTCTTTGAGCGAGAACTCGAAGCACAGTCCGCCTTCAGGGTTGTTTTTCACGCTGATGGTTCCGCCATGCACGCGCACGGCGTTTTTCACGATGGCGAGTCCGAGGCCCGTGCCGCCCATCTTGCGGCTCCGGCCCTTGTCCACGCGATAGAAACGCTCAAAGAGGCGCGCGAGGTGCTCGCCGGCCACGCCCACGCCGTCATCGCTGAACGTGAAGCGCCAGCAGCCTTGGCCGCGACTTGCCTTGAGGCTGACGTGGGTATTGTCTCCGGCATAGGCAATGGCATTGTCGGTGAGATTGCGGAAGACGCTGTAAATCAGGCTTCCGTTGCCATGGATAATCATCTCGTCGGGCATGTCGCACGTCATGGTCATGCCCTTCTGCCCAAGGGCGAACTTGCTCTCCAGCTCCACGGTGCGTATTATCTCCGCCACGTCGGTCTTGTCGAAGACCATCATCTCGGCGCCATCGTCGAGACGGTTGAGCGTGGACATGTCGTTGAGCAACGCCGCCAGGCGCTGGCCTTGGGCATGGCATCGTTCCAGGAAGTTGTCGCGCGTGGCGGGCGCCATGTCGGGATGTTCGAGAATGGTCTCCAGATAGCCTTGTATGCTCGCCACCGGGGTCTTCAGCTCGTGGGCCACGTTCTGCGTGAGCTGCCGCTTGAGCACGCTCTGCTCTTGCTGCGTCTTTTTCAGGCGTAGATAGAGCTTCACTATGCGCTCGGCGGTGTCGCCAAGCTCATCGTTGGAGAATCCGCCGAGCACCTCGTTCCAGTCCTTGTCGAACGACACGCCGCGCGAACTGGCACGCGTGGCAAACTCGTTGAGCTTGGTTATGTTGCCGCCAATGCGGTTGGTGAAGCGGTAGAGCACCATGGTGAGCAAGATGACCACGACCATGGAGAACCAGATGTAATGGAAGTCGGCACGCAGGGCCTTGGCCAAGTCGACGTCGTAAGGAAGGGCCGAACGAACCACGTAGCCATCCGCGCGATAATACGTGGCGCAATAGAAATAGTCGCACCCAAGGGTATTGCTGTTGCGGTCTAACGATGTGCCGAACCCCGACTTCAAGGCCTGCTCCACCTCTGGCCTCTTGGCGTGGTTGGCCATGGTGCGGAAATCGGTGCTGGAATCGTAAATCACCTTGCCCGACGTGGCTATTATCGTGACCCTGAGGTTGCGGAAGGAGCCCTTGCGCAAATAGAGGCGCAAGAAGGAGCCCATGTCGCTGTCGTGGTTGAACATTATGGCGTCGTGGATTTGGTCGTTGCAGTCTTGAAGGCGGAGCGTCAGCGTCTCCACCTTATATTGTCGTTCGCGGTATTGCTGGAACACAATGAAAGCTATGGCGAACAAGAGGAAGAGCGACAGCACGCTCACGTATATCTTCTTGCCGATGGTGAATCGTCGTGTCATGGTCATGGGTATTTTTCCGCAAAGTTATGATTTTTTCCCATGCGAAGGCTTGCCGTGGCCAACAATTCACGACATTGTAACATGCCAAGCCATAAAATCTGCCACATTAATAATATTATCGCCTTTTATTAGGCGTATTCTATGGTATTATGCGTATTTTTGCATAAGTTTTTGAGCAGAAACAATTACTATCAATGATATGAACATCCACTATTTACTGTTGGGCGGTCTATGCCTGCTGTCGTCTTCCGGCACGGCCATGGCACAGTCTGTCCCTACCGAGTTTGAGCTGACGCGGTATGAGGTCGCCAATCCCGACAACACGCCTCGCCCGGTGTTCCCCTTGCCGAGCCGCCGGCAGATGCTGTGGAACGAGACCGAGTTTTACGCTTTCTTCCACTATGGCATGGACACCTACACCGGCAAGGAATGGGGCGACGGCACTGAAGACGAGGCGACCTTCGCGCCCACTCGCGTGCCCGACCCGGCACAATGGCTGCGCGTGGCCAAGGCGGCGGGCATGAAAGGCGGCATTGCCGTGGTGAAGCACCACGATGGCTTCTGCCTGTGGCCGACGGCCACCACGACGCACAGCGTGCTGGGCTCTGCCACCGCCAACGCGCGCAAGACCAACATCCCGCGCGACTTCGCGAGGGCGGCACGCAAGCTGAAGATGAAATACGGCTTCTACGTGTCGCCATGGGACTTGAGCAGCAAATACTGGGGCGAGAAGGACGCCAACGGCAACTACACCGACAACTACGCCAAAAAGGTGTTCTTGCCACAATGCGTGGAACTGGCCAAGTATGGCGACGACCAGTTTGAGATGTGGTTTGACGGTGCCACCGGCGGCGACCATGCTGGCTACTACGGCGGCGCCTATGGCGGGAAGGGCACCACAGGCCACCGCAAGATAGACAACGCGCAGACTTTCTACGACATACCCAACCTGCGCGACTCCATACACGCGCTGCTGCCCAACGTGGTGATGTGGGGCGTGGGCGGCGAGGTGCGCTGGATAGGCAACGAGGCCGGACATGCCGGCGAGACTTGCTGGTCGATGGGCGACGGCGAGAGCGGCACGGAGAACGGATGGCAATGGCATCCGGGAGAGAGCGACGCCAAGGCCACGACGGGCGGATGGTTCTGGAAGAAGAACGAGAAGGTGCTGTCGGCGGAACGCCTGTTCCAGATGTATCTCGAGACCGTGGGACGCAACGCCACCTTGATACTGAACCTGCCGCCCGACAAGGACGGGCTCATACCCGAGGCCACGGCCAAGCGCATGGCCGAACTGGGCAGGATGCTGCGCTCGCGACTGGGCAACGACCTCGCGCGCAAGGCAACGATAAGCGTCAGCGAGGAACGCGCAGCCGGACGGCACCGCGACTACTCTGCGCGGAACCTCACCGACGGGCGCGCCGACACCTACTGGGCCACCGACGACGGCACGACAAGCGCCACCATAACGCTGACGTGGGACAAGCCGACGACCGTTAGGTACGTGCAGCTGATGGAGCACATCAGGCTGGGACAGCGCGTGCGCGCGTTCTCGATAGAGACAAGCGACGACGGCACGCGTTTCACGCCACGCGCCACAGGCATCGCCACCACTACAATAGGCTACAAGCGCATCATCCCGCTCAACGGCTCCACGGCCCACAGCTACGACGACGGCTTCAAGGTGCGCGCACTGCGCGTGAAGATAAACGACAGCAAGGCTTGCCCGCTGATACAGAGCCTCGCGGTGTTTTAACAACCAACAAAGAAAAAGAAATGAAACCTTCCATATATTTCAACCGCATGGCATGCGCGGCCATCGCCATGTCGCTCTCGCTCGCCATGCAGGCGCAGACACAGGACCGCAAGTTGTACGACTTTGAGACAAGTGAGGCGTGCCTCTCCATCGGGGCATACGACACGTGGGAATCGTCACCGCTACGCAAGGGCGCCATGCCTGCCAACGTGCGCGTGGTGAGCAACCACCTGACGGCCCCCGACCCCGCGCGTGGCTTCACGCCCAACCCATCGAAAAAGATTCTCGCCATGCAGCGCTCGCGCTTCGGCAGCAACACGTTTGGCGCGTTGGTCGGTCTTCGCGAGCCGTTCGCCCAGACCAAACGGAAACAATACGTACACGTGAAGATTTACTCGCCCAAGGCTGGCCCGGCAATGCTCATCGGCCTTGGCAACCGCGCCGACCGCCCAAGCCAGTCGGCCATGACCGAGCAGTTTTGGAGCACGGCCTCGCGACCGCTTGTCGCCAACCAGTGGAACGACGCCGTGTTCGCCGTGTCGGGTGCCGACGGCATAACCATTCGCAACCTGCTCATCGTGCCCGACGCCACGTCGCCCCACGACCTCAGCGCCGACTTTGCCGCCTACATCGACGACATAGTGCTAAGCGCGGACCCTCTGCCGTTCTTCACGACAAGCGCCAAGGCCGTGGCCAAGACCTTTGCCGTGGGCGACCGCGTGGCCCTGAGCCGTGGCGTCGATGATTTGGGAGGCGGCCTCAACGGCGACATCTTGCTTGCCGACGGCAGTCCCGTGACCGGCAAGACGGCGGTGTGCGGCAAGCCGCTCGGCGTGAAGGTCGTGCCCGCGCCTGGCTTCCATTTCTCAAAGCTCGTGATACGCCACGGACGCGATCTCGACGGCGAGGCCGGCAACAACTGGACCGAGACCACCGTCGGCGCGGCGCAATTCAAGAACGGCAGCTACACCATACCCGCCTCTGTCGTTGACGGCGACATGAGGCTCGTGCCCTATTTCAGCAACGCGGAGAAATGACCATAAGCAACGCTTACAATGACTATTGACAAGAACCTCCTGTTGGCTTCGGCCGGGCTTGCCTGCATGCCGGCACTGCTCTCCGCCAAGCCAAGCAAGGCGCGGAAAGCTGAGCCCTCGCGCCCCAACATACTCTTCATAATGTGCGACGACATGGGCTATGGCGACTTGGCCTGCTACGGCCAACCGTTCATATCCACGCCCAACATAGACCGCATGGCCCGCGAAGGCATGCGCTTCACGCAGGCCTACGCCGGGTCGCCGGTGTCGGCACCGTCGCGCGCGGCGCTGATGACCGGGCAACACTCCGGACACTCGCACGTGAGAGGCAACAAGGAATACTGGTCGTATGACAAGACCGTGCGCTATGGCGACAACGTGGATTTCGCCGTCGTGGGACAGGAGCCTTACGACCCGGCTCACAAGATCCTGCCCGAGATGCTGAAAGACCGCGGCTACCGCACGGGATTGTTCGGCAAATGGGCCGGCGGCTACGAGGGGTCGCCGTCAACGCCCGACAAGCGTGGCATTGACGAGTTTTACGGATACATCTGCCAATTCCAGGCCCACTTGTACTATCCTAATTTCCTGAACCGCTACTCGCGCTCATTGGGCGACACGGCCGTGACGCGCGAGGTGATGACGGAAAACATAAAGCACCCGATGTTCGGGCCCGGCTACTTCAAGCGCACGCAGTACTCGGCGCGCATCATTCACGACAAGGCGCTGGAATGGATTGGCAAGCAAGACGCGCGGCATCCCTTCGTGGGCTTCCTGACCTACACCCTGCCCCACGCCGAACTGGCGCAGCCCGACGACAAGATACTGGAGGGCTACAAGAAGAGGTTTTTCGTGGACAAGACGTGGGGCGGGCAGGAAGGCTCGCGCTACAACGCGGTGGAGCACACCCACGCGCAGTTCGCCGGAATGATAACGCGTCTCGACGCCTACGTGGGGGAGATAATGGCGAAGCTGAAGGAGAAGGGGCTCGACAAGAACACGCTCGTGATCTTCACCTCCGACAACGGGCCTCACGAGGAGGGCGGAGCCGACCCGGCGTATTTCGGGCGCGACGGCAAGTTGCGCGGACTGAAGCGGCAGTGCTATGAGGGCGGCATTCGCGTGCCGTTCATAGCGTGGTGGCCGGGACACGTGAAGGCCGGGACGGTGAGCGACCTGCAGTTTGCCTTCTACGACATCATGCCCACCTTCTGCGACCTGGCCGGGGTAAAGGACTTCCGCAAACGATACACCAACCGCGCGCTGCCTGGCGACGGTTTCGACGGACTGTCCATCGCCCCGACGCTGCTCGGCGACACCACGGCGCAGAAGCGTCACGACCACCTCTACTGGGAGTTTCACGAGACCGACCAGATAGGCGTGCGCCGAGGCGACTGGAAACTCGTGGTGGTGAAGGGTAAGCCGCGGCTTTACGACCTCGCCGCCGACTTGCACGAGGACCACGACGTGGCAAGCGAGCACCCTGACATAGTGGGCCAACTGGTGGACATCATAAAGAAAGAGCACACCGACAGCCCCGCGTTCAAGGTGACATTGCCCTACTGAACACCATGAAAGCGGACGCGACATGATGAAAAAAATGGGGCCGCAGGTGTCGCCACGTGAAATGTTTTTCTTAATTTTGCACCCGCAAAAAACTGATTTCACACGATGGAATACATGTCACAAGAATGCTACGACAAGCTCGTGGCTGAACTGCAACACCTCATAAAGGTGGAGCTGCCCAAGGCGCAAGACGAGCTCTCAGAGGCTCGCGACAAGGGCGACCTGAGCGAGAATTTCGAGTATCACGCCGCGCGAAGGACGCACGGGCGGCTGCTCGGCAAGATAAGGTACAAGCAAAACATCCTGGCCAACGCCCGCGTGCTCGACACCAAGCAGATGTCGCCCGACACGGTCCAGCTGCTGTGCAAGGTGGAGGTCACCAACCTGCGCGTGAACCGCAAGGCCACTTACACCCTGACAAGTCCGCACGAGGCCAACATACACGAGGGCAAGATTTCCATAAAGTCGCCTATCGGACAGGCCCTTATCGGCCACAAGGCCGGCGACACCGTAGAGGTGAAGGCTCCTGCCGGGACGATAGAGCTCAGGATAGAGAGCATCGGGCTGTGACCGCGCGGTCTCGGCAAGCCCTCTTTGCTGAAGCGCCCCATCCCTTGACATGACAAAGGGATGGGGCGCCTTTTTTTGTGATTGCGAAGCCCCTGCTAACTGGGAATTTTGTGATAAAGCTCCGCGAAATGGCAGGAATTTTGTGATAAAGCAATGAAAAAGCAAAGGAATTTTGTGATTTTCCCTTCGTTTTCCTCAGGAATTTTGTGAGAAAGGGTTATCTTTGCAGCAGATAAGATGCCATTTGTTATGAAACTATTACGACGGAAGATTGACGAATACCTCAAAGCATGGAAGGACAACAAAGACAGGATGCCACTTGTCGTCAAAGGGGCAAGACAGGTGGGGAAGACCGCTTCCATACTACAATTCGCGCACGACAACTACAAGAATGTGGTTGCCATCAACTTCGTGCTTCAACAAAAATACAAGGCCATCTTCGACGATGGCTACGAGGTTGACGACATCGTCCGCAACCTGACCCTCATAGACCCTTCCATAAAGATAGAGGATGGCAACACCTTGATTTTCTTCGACGAGATGCAAGACTGCCCTGCCTGTGCCACCTGCCTGAAAGCGTTCAAGATAGACGGCAGATACGATGTCATCTGCTCTGGATCGCTCATGGGCATCAACTATAGAGAGATAGAATCAAACAGCGTAGGCTACAAGGAAGACTACACCATGCACTCAATGGACTTCGAGGAGTTTCTATGGGCAAAAGGGTATGACGACGCTTTCGTGGAACGACTGTATGGGAAAATGGTCTCCGTAAAGCCTCTCTCAAATATAGAGATGGATGTGCTGGGAAGATTGTTCCGCGAATACATGACCATCGGCGGAATGCCTGCCGTGGTCAACACGTTAGTCACCAACGGCAACTTCAGCGGTACTCTCAAGATGCAACGGCAACTGCTTCTCGACTACGAGGAAGACATCACCAAATACGCCCAAGGACTGGACAAGGGAAAAATAAAGAACGTATATGACCATATCTCAGTGTTCTTGGGGCAAGACAACAAGAAGTTCCAAATCAGCAAGATAGCACATGGAGCCAGAAACAGGGAATACGTGGGTACGGTGGAATGGCTCAGAGACGCTGGCATCATCAACGTTTGCTATTGTCTCGCACAAGCGTCACTGCCACTGAAGGGCAACTACGACCCGAAATCATACAAGCTCTATTACAAGGACACCGGGTTGCTGGTAGCATCGCTCGATGAGGAGTCGCAGGAAGACATGCGGGTGAACAAGAACTATGGCACCTACAATGGAGCCATATACGAGAACGTCGTCGGCGACTTGCTCGCCAAACAAGGCTACGACCTTTACTTTTACCGTAACGAGAAATCGACCTTGGAGATGGATTTCTTCATCAGGGACGCACGGTCGCTCATACCCGTGGAGGTAAAGACAACCGACAGTGCCACAAAGTCGCTCACCAAACTGACCGCGCAAGATGGCAAATACCCTGACATACGATACGGCATCAAACTCTGCAACAAGAACATCGGGTTCAATGGCAAGTTCTATACCTTCCCATATTTCCTCACCTTCTTGCTAAAGAGGTTTGTGAGGAGAGACTTATAACAACGGGGCTATGCTGATTCGCATTGGCGTGTTTTTACTTCACACGGATATAAAAGATTATTAAGATGTCGGCTTCGCCGATTACGCGCAACCGTTTTATCGCATAACTTTTCGGTAAAAAGATTTGCGACTACGGAAATAAATCTCTACTTTTGCGGCAGTGTTAACATAGTGATAAATAAGGCTCTTACGGAATTTGGAGTGATGGTTCTTACGAAAGAAGGCAACACAGC
>ERZ1673741.109-NODE-109-length-111795-cov-32.869966_pt1 | contig 111795 bp, 98 predicted proteins | sample MGYA00580209_ERZ1673741 | MGnify/ENA primary metagenome ERZ1673741 (study PRJEB41218, sample SAMN15661754) | gut metagenome | host: Homo sapiens | place: Canada: London | collected 2015-08-20/2019-03-30 | study: EMG produced TPA metagenomics assembly of... | reverse complement strand
GGTACTGCACAACAGAGTGCGGGAGAGTAGTTCGACGCCGGGATTTTTTTGTTTTAAAGGAGTGGTTACAAAGCTCCTTGAAAGTACGGATAGTACAATTTAAACGCTGGAAAATAGCGGGCGATGAAATGATGGAAGTTATTATTTGCTGGGAAAAATTGTCCGGGGCTTGCAAAAGAGCGTTGCCAACTTATTTTATCTAAAATTGGGTTTGAAAGGAGCTTTTTATGCAATTTAAAAATTCTTGCTGGATGATTATCTTCAAACGGATGATGGAAAGAAATGTTATGAATTTTTTCAGAATATAAAGGACATTTTCTTTCATGACCAGAAGCGGTTCTTTGATTTTGTTGATTCGTGGTTGACAACACCTTCTTCGGAATATTTTCTTGCTTTGCGGGAAGGAGATTCTGAGAAGAGCATAGCAAAACCACAAAAATTTTCTTCTTTCACTGATTTCGCTGAGAAAAAAGTTTGGAAAAAAGAAAATATACAGGAACCTAGAAAATTTCAAAAGTGGGTTCCTTATGTTTCGTTGTTTTGGTATTTTTGTCATACAGAATATGTTTTTCCATATCTGTTCCCTATGAACTTTTATAAGCTAAAGGAGGTATTCGAGAAATTCGAGATTCCCCTTCCACAATTACCCGGGCATATGAAACACTTCGAACGTTGTATCTACTATTTTGAACTATGCCGTGCTCTGTATGAATTTCGTCAACGATATGGTTTAACTCCAGTTGAGTTATGTGTCTTTCTCTATGGTTTTGCGCCACGCTTTCTGGAAAATTTTTTGGTTTCAGACTTGCCGGAAGCAAACAGAATTTATATTGTCGGGGCAAATGAAGGAGATGTGGAATATTATCTTTCTAAACCTCTTGCAGATTCAGAAATTACTGCATGGCAGGGGAATGAGGAAATGCTTCCGGGGGATATTGTTCTTATCTATGAAACGACTCCCTTCAGCCGGATTGGCAGTGTATGGAGGGTGGTGTCGCCGGGATTCGATGATCCGTTCCATTACTATCCTGGGAAAGTGTATTTGAGTCATCCGATCAAAATTCCTTATCTCTATTTCAACGCTCTGCTGCATGATCCTGTCTGGGGAAAAAAGCCGTTGGTCAAGGCGCACATGCAAGGGGTAAACGGAAAACCGGTGACTTGTGAGGAATATGAGGCTCTGAAACGCATGATCAAGCAGCGGGATCCTCGCTTTGATTTGAACAAACTGCCAAATCCTCCGCTGTATTCCCAGTTCTACCGGGAAGATTTGCAGACGGAAAAAGATATCGAGGAAATGCTGCTGAATCCTCTGTTGGAAAAGCTCGGATACAACATAAAAAAAGAATTTGTCCGGCAATTTCCGATCCGGATGGGGCGCGGCATCCGTTATTATCCCGATTATGCGCTCCATGCGTCCGGGAAAAACGGCGGAGAACATGCCGATTTCATTTGGGAGGCCAAGTATCGCATCCCGACAAAAAAACAGCTGCTTGAGGATTTCGGACAGGCAAAATCTTACGCGATGCGCCTGGGAACGAACGGCGTGGGGCTTGTCAGCATGGAGGGTATCTGGGTCGTTGCGGCGGAAGATCACTTCAATTTTGAGAAATTGAAAAAATATTCGTGGGAAGAGCTCGAAGATCCGGAAATTTTTGCTGTGTTGAAAGCTTTTCTTTATAAACTTGCAAAGCCGAAACGATGACATTTCATCTCTTCGACGGGCCAGGGCATAAACTACGGGTCTTGGCGTCTTCCGGCAGATTTTCATGATTCTTCAGGCTCGGGACACTGCCGATACTGCATGCCGGGTTCATTTCATGCGCCAATAATGCGTTCAATGTTTTGGGGTCGGATCATCGTTTCGCCTCTGTAACAGCAAATGCACGAACCAATTTTTCACTGTTTGGCAATGACGAAGGCGGGGAGGCCGGAGACGCCGAAGCGGGTCATGACGGCTTTGACTTCCGGGGCGGAAACTCGGGTGACGTCAAGTTCTACAAGGTTGAAATTCCGGAGCAGGGAACGGACGCGGGAGTTACGGAGCGGTCCGAGTTCCATCGCTTTGCAGTTCTTGCACCAGTCGGCGCGGAAGTCGATCAGAACCGGCTTGCCGTTCCGTGCGGATTCCCGAAACGCCGACGTCAGACTCGCCGTCAGGGCGGGCGAGGGAGCGGACGATGCGGAGCGTTCCGGAAGCAGAAGGCGCAGACCGAGCCAGCCGTAATAGAGTCCGATCAGCACGATCAGCACGCCGAAGGCCTGTTTGACTCGAACCATCCACATTCCCGGTTTCGGGAGACGCGCCAGTCCGGCGGCGGCAAACGGCCAGGGAAGTCCCATTCCGATTCCGAGGAGAAACGGAAGAAGGAGCGCGACGGGGTATCCGGCGGCATAACGGTTCGCGGCATGAAGCAGAACCGCAATTACGACCGGGGCGACGCAGGCACCGGCGAGAAGCGCGGAGAGACCGCCGAGCAGAAACACTCCCGCCAGACGCGCTGTCGACGGGGTGCGGATTCCGCCGCCGAAACGCGAAAAATCAATTGTGAAGACGCCGAACATCGAGAGTCCGAGGAAGAGAAAGACGAGCGCCGCGCCGAAATTGAAATACCAGAGAGCGCTCAGCGTGCCGAAAGTCGCTCCGCCGAGCACGGCGGCGACTCCGAGGCAGCCGTATGCCGCCGCAATTCCGGCCGCGTATACGAAACCGCGCGCGAGCGCCTTCCGGCGGTCGCCGGTATCCGCGCCGATGATCGCAAGATTGATTGGAATCATCGGCAGAACACACGGAGTGAAGTTGAGAGCGAGTCCGCCGAGAAGCGTCAGCAGAAGCACGAGCGCGGTTCCTTTTCCGGCAAAGCCGGTGAATCCCGGATCGCGTCCTTCCAGAAACGCGGCGAACTCCTCCGCATTGCGGTAGCCGAATGCGGTGCGCTCGATTTTGACGCCGGGGAAAAGACCGGCCGACCCGGCGGAGGCGGATTCGTCCGGCGGATAAAGCGTGCCGGAACTGCCGGGAGAAATCTGACGGGTGACGGATTCCGGAAGAAAGCAATTCGTTTCATGACAGCCCTGCCAGGAGACTTTGAGGATGCCGTCCGTCACTTTTGACGGAGCGAACTGCCAAGTGTGTTTGCCCTCGAAAATGGCGGTTCTGCCTATGATTTCATCACCGTGTTCCTGTGCTTTCGGGGAAATGACGGGGGCTGATCCGTCAAAGGCGAGCTCCGTTGATTTTTGATAGACATATGCGCCAGGCGCCGTCTGAAGAGTGACGGAAAGCGTGCCGTTTTCCATTTTCCAGCTCCAGCGGAACGGCTGAGCGGCAAAGACGGAGACGGACAGAATGAACAGCAGAAAAAAAGTGCGGATTTTCATGGTGATTCCCTCCTTGTACAATGAGGAATTGACACGCCGTCATACGTAAAAGTTCCCGCCGCGGATTTCCGCGCGTTCGCCGTAGACGAAAGAGAAGGAGGGAAGGTCGTGTCCGAACGGCAGACCGGACAGGACGGGACCGCGGACCGTTCCGGCAAAATTGCGGAAGAGATTCAGACGTTCCGCTGCGTCGCCGCAGTCGGTGAATTGCGCGAAGACGAGTCCGGCGATGCGCTGCGGAATTCCGGCGAGGGCAAGCTGAGTGAGATGACGGTCGAGTTTGCGGATCGGTTCGCCGATATCTTCGAGCACAAGAAGCGCGCCGGAGAGGTCGGGGAGCCACGGGGTTCCGCAAAGGGAGGTAAGAAGTGTCAGATTGACCGGAATGAGCGGCCCGTGCGCAGAACCGTCCTTCAGAACCGTCAGGGGAACGGGGTTGCCGGCGGCGAATTTGCCGTGGAAGGCGGTGCTGAGTGCGCGGCGGAAGGAGAGGCGGGTGGTCTCATCGGCAAGCACTTCGGCGAGCCGGGCGGCCATCTGTCCGGCGACGGGGATTCCGGCGGCGCGGGAACGCATTGCAAGGTGCAGCGCGGTGATGTCGCTGAATCCGACGACCGGGAGGTCGCGCTGCCGCAGCGTGTCCCAGTCGAGCTTTTCGAGCAGCCGCATGGATCCGTAGCCGCCGCGCAGACAGAGAATCAGGTCGATGTCCGGATTGCGGATCATGGAGTTCAGATCTTCCGCGCGCGCATCGTCGGAGGCGGAAAGATAGGCCGGAGTGTCCGGGGCGGGTGTTTCGAACAGATGTTTTCCCTCGATGATGCGGATGCCGAAGGAGTCCAGCAGTTTGCGGGAGGCTTCGTAGCGGGAACGGTCGGCACCGCTTGCCGGAGCGGCGATTCCAATGGTTTTCACATGGAGGGGAAACGGATTGTTCATTTTTTCACTTCCAGCTCCATTTCAGCGGGGGGCAGTCCTTCCGCGTTTGCGGTCAGACGCAGGCGTCCGGGGACGGTTCCGGCGCGGACGATGCAGACGCACTGTCCGTGGAAGGCTTTTATGGATCCCGCGCAGAAGAGTTCGGTAGAGGTGGAGTCGCCGTTTCCCGCGGCGGCGAAGGAGCCGGCTCCTGTCACTTCAAAACGCACGGAATGTTCCGCGGACGGCTGAAGCGTGCCGTCTTTGTCAACGATGGAGGCGGAGATGAATGCGAGGTCTTCTCCATCGGCCGCGAGTTCGGTCCGGTCGGCGGAAAGCGCGAGAGCTGCGGAGGCGGAGGCTGTGCGGACTGTTTCGCGGGCGAGCTCGGAGCCGTCCGGTGCGAGTGCAACGGCTGTGAGTTCGCCCGGCTGATAGACAATGTCGTTCCAGACAAGCCGCCAGCTGGATTTGCCGCGCGTGCGGACTCCTGCGGATTTGCCGTTGAGGAAAAGTTCGACGCGGTCGAAGTTCGTATAGACGTGGACGGGCGTGTCGAGCCCTTCGCGCCCGGGCCAGGTCCAGTGCGGGAGGATGTGGAGAACGGGCGCGGCGGTCCAGCGTGCGCGGTAGAGCCATGCGCGGTCTTTGGGGAGCCCGGCGAGGTCGTAGATTCCGAAGTAGGATGCGTGCGCGGGCCAGTGAGCGTTGTAGGGGGTGGGTTCGCCGAGATAATCGAAGCCGGTCCAGACGAATTCGCCGAAGATCCATTTGCAGGCGTCCTGCATTTCGAATTCGCGGTCGGGGGTGCTTGCCCACGGAGGGAATTCGAGGTCGTAGGAGGAGCACTGGAGATTTTCATGGAGACGCCATTCGGGTCCGGATTCGACGGGGAAGAAGTATTCGCCGCGCGTGCTGATTGTGGACGCCGTTTCGCTGCCGTACTGCGGGATATGCGGGTATTTCGCGTGGAGTTCGGGGTAGCGGTGCGGCTTGTAGTTCCAGCCGATGACGTCGAGCGCGGGCGGAAAGTTGTTTTTCATCGCGTCGTCGGGGCGGTCGAGTCCGGCTGTGACGGGACGGGTCGGGTCGGCGGCGTGTGCGATGGCGGCAAGTTCCGCGGCGACTTTCCATCCGTCCGGCTCGCTCTGTTCGTTGATTTCGTTGCCGATGCTCCACATGATGACCGAGGGGTGATTGCGGTCGCGGCGGATCAGGTCGACGAGGTCGCTCTTGTGCCATTCGGGATAGAGGGAGCTGTAGTCGTTGATGATTTTTCCGTTTTTCCATGCGTCGAACGCCTCATCGAGCACGGCGAATCCCATGCGGTCGCAGAGGTCGAGAAATTTCGGATCCTGCGGGTTGTGCGAGGTGCGGATGGCGTTGCAGCCGATACTCTTCAGGAGGCGGAGCTGGCGTCTGACCGCGGGAAGCGAAAACGCCGCGCCGAGCGGACCGAGGTCGTGATGCAGACAGACTCCTTTGAGGTAATAGGGTTTGCCGTTCAGGAACATCCCTTTTTCCGCATCGAAACGGACAGTGCGGAAGCCGTAGTCGACGGAGCGTTCGTCCTTCACCGCGCCGTCTTTGAGGAGCGTGAAGCGGAAGGTGTAAAGCTCCGGCGTTTCGGGAGACCAGAAGCGGAGTCCGGAGAGGGGGAATGCTGTTTCGTTCCCGGCAAACAGTGTGCGGAAGAGCTCGTTTCCGGCGGAGTCGGAGACGGTGAGCAGAGTTTCGCAGTTTTCGCCGCTGTGTTCAGTCTGAACGCAGACTTCCGCGGTTTTTGCATCCGGATCGGCCGCGCGGTTGAAGATGCGGATGCCGGAATAGAGGAAGTGTTCGGGTTCTGCGACGACGAGTCGCGCTTCGCGGTAGATTCCCGCGCCGGGATACCAGCGGGACGCCTGTTCGGGATTCGCGACCCGCACGGCGACGGCATTTTCTCTGCCGAATTCGACAAAGCGGGAGACGTCGAGCTGAAACGATGTGTAGCCGTAGGGGCGTCCGCCCGCATCGTGTCCGTTCACATAAATCGTGGAGCGGCTCATGACGCCGTCGAATTCGAGGAAGAAGCATTTTCCGCGCTGATTTTCTTCCGGTGTGAATCGGAGACGGTACCAGCCGACGCCGATGTGTGGGAGGCCGCCGGTGCGTCCGTAGTGAAGCGTTTCGGCGGTTTCGCCATCCTGGACGATGCGGGTGGAATAGAGGTCGTTTTTTTTGTCGAACGGGCCGCGGACAGCCCAGTCATGCGGAATGGTGACGGGCTGCCAGGCGGAGTCGTCGAACGACGGCGCGGCAAAAGAGGGGTCGTCGGCGAACTTGAATCGCCAGCCGGATTTGAGAATGCGGGAAACAGCCATATCTGCTCCTTATGCCCGAGAGGATTTCCACTTGCGCTGACGCGCGGCTTCATAGAGGAGAATGGTGGCGGCTGTCGCGACGTTCAGGGAATCCATGCGTCCGAGCATCGGGATGACCACGCCGATATCCGCGTTTTTCATCCAGTATTCGGTGAGTCCGTACTGTTCCGCGCCGACAACGACCGCGATGCCCCTGGTCATGTCGACGTCGGTGTAGGTCTCGTGCGAGTGAGGGCTTGCGGCGAGCGTGCGGATGTTGTTTTTCCGGAACCATTCCACGGCCTCTTCGCTGCTGGTTTCGGCGAGCGGGACGGAGAAGATCGCGCCGGTGCTGGCGCGGATGCAGTTGGGGTTGAACACGTCGGTCTGACGGTTGCAGATGATCATGCCGGTCGCGCCGACGGCGTCCGCGCTGCGGAGCATGGAACCGAGGTTTCCGGGCTTCTCGATGGTTTCCGCGACGAGATAGAGTCCGTTGGGGACGACGGGCATTTCATCGAGTCCCTTGTGGCGCATCTGTGCAAGCGCGATGAGACCTTCGGGGCGGTCGCGGTACGCCATTTTGACGAGGGCGTCTGCGTTTGTCTCGTAGATTTCCGCGCCCTGGGCTTCGGCGCGGGCGATGAGTTCGCCTTCGTGTTCGCCGAGGTAGAGTTCGGGGCAGTGATAGAGTTCAGTGAGCTTGATTCCCGCATCCATGGAGCGGGAGAGTTCGCGGTATCCTTCGAGAACGGTTACGCCTTCGCGGTCGCGTTCGCGGCGTTCGCGGAGGGCGCAGACCCGTTTGATTTTCGGGTTTTTGACGCTGGTTATGAGCATCGGAAAAGACTCCTTCCTGAGAAATTTTATATTCAGGAGTACAATACTCCATTTCCGGTTTATTGTCAATTGCTGTTTCCGGAATTCATGAAAAATTATTTTTTTATTTATAAATCATTGCGAATGCGCAAATCCTGCGCTATATTATCAATGTTTAACTTTAACCTACTAAGGAGTAGAAGACATGTCTGCAAAAGTTGATCTGACCGGAAAAGTCGCGGTCGTGACAGGCGGCGGCGGAATCCTCTGCAGCACAATGGCAAAGGCTCTCGCAGGATGCGGCGCAAAGGTCGCGATTCTCGATCTCAAACAGGAGAGCGCTCAGAAAGTCGCCGATGAAATCAAGGCGGCCGGCGGCGCGGCGCTCGGGCTCGGTGCAAACGTTCTCGACATCGAAAGTCTGAAAGCGGCGGAAAAACAGATCCGCGAAACCTTCGGAGTGTGCGACATCCTGATCAACGGAGCCGGCGGAAACCACCCGAAAGGCACAACCTCCTCCGAAAAGCTTGCGCTGGAGGACATTACGAATCCCGTGCCGGGCAAAGTCTCATTCTTTGATCTTGATCCCGCCGGAATCGGATTCGTGTTCAATCTGAACTTCCTCGGCACCCTGCTTCCCTGTCAGGTGTTCTGCCGCGAAATGGCGCTCAAGGGCGGCGGCACGGTGCTCAACATCTCCTCGATGAACGCGTTCCGCCCGCTCACCAAGATTCCCGCATACAGCGCGGCGAAAGCGGCAATCAGCAATTTCACCCAGTGGCTCTGCACGCACATGTCCGGAGTCGGAATCCGCGTGAACGCGATTGCACCGGGATTCTTCCTGACGAATCAGAACCGCACGCTCCTGACAAACTCCGACGGTTCGCTCACCGCACGCGGCTCCACGATTCTCGCCCATACGCCGATGGGACGTTTCGGCACGCCCGACGACCTGACCGGCACTCTGCTGTGGCTCGTCGACAACGACGCTTCCGGTTTCGTCAACGGAACCGTCATCCCAGTCGACGGCGGATTCGCGGCATTCTCCGGAGTCTGACATCATGGGATTCATCGCACTCATTGATTATGGAATGGGCAACCTGCTGAGCGTTTCGAAGGCGCTGGAAAAAGCGGGAGGAAACATCCGTATCATTGACCGTCCGGAACAGGCTGTAGGCTGTTCCGGACTTGTCCTTCCCGGCGTCGGCAACTTCGGCGACGGGATGCGCAATCTGCGCGAACACGGATTCGTGGACACGGTCCGCCGCGCGGTCGCGGAGAATGTTCCGCTCCTCGGAATCTGTCTCGGAATGCAGATGATGCTTGAGAGCAGCGAAGAGGCGCCGGGCGTGGAAGGAATCGGCATCTTCAAGGGCGCCGTCCGCCGTTTCCCCGATGACCGCGGAGAGAAGGTTCCGCACATGGGCTGGAACCAGATCGAACACGACGGCTCAAACCCGTTTCTCGCCGGAGTCCCCTCCGGTTCGCACGTCTACTTCGTCCATTCCTACTACGCCGATCCCGCCGACCGCTCGGTCGTCGCGGCGGAGTGCGATTACATCTTCAAATTCGCGGCCGCGCTCGGAAAAGGAAACGTTTTCGCTTCCCAGTTCCACCCGGAAAAGAGTCAGAAGCGCGGTCTCGCCATTCTCGAAAATTTTGTTAAAAAGTGCAACAGCGGAGAAAAGTGATGCTCATCATTCCTGCAATCGACATTCGCGGCGGCAAATGCGTCCGCCTCTTTCAGGGCGACTACAACCGGGAGACCGTGTACGGCGACTCCCCGGCGGAACAGGGGATCCGCTGGGAAAAGGAAGGTGCGCACATCATTCATCTCGTCGACCTCGACGGCGCGAAGGCGAAACGCCCGGTGAACCTCGACGCCGTCCGCGAGATCTGCTCCGCCGTCCACATCCCCTGTGAGCTCGGAGGCGGCATCCGCACACTTGAGGACGCCCGCAAGGCGTTCGACGCGGGTATCTACCGCATCATTCTCGGAACGGTCGCCTGCGAAAATCCGAAACTTGCAAAAGAGTTCGTTTCCGAGTTCACCGCGGAACGCGTCGTGGTCGGCATCGACGCCCGCGGCGGCTGCGTCGCCGTCAACGGCTGGCTCGAAAACAGCGGCGTCGACGCCTATGAACTCGTTCTCACCCTTCAGGACATGGGCGTGACGCGCTTCATCTACACCGATATCGCAACCGACGGCGCGCTTTCGGGGCCGAACTGCGACGCGATCGCCGCTCTCTGTTCCCGCGTTCCCCGCTGCGGCGTGATCTCCTCCGGCGGAATCTCCTCCGCCCGCGACATCACCGCGTTGCGCGAACTGCGCAAGGACAACCTCGAAGGCGTCATCGTCGGCAAGGCTCTTTACGACGGCAAGATCTCTTACAAAGAGCTCGAAGGTGCGGCCAATGACTGACGAAACCGTTTTCAATCCCTTTCCCGGCGATTCCTATGACACGCCGGATCATGTGAAGCCCAGCGTTCTCGACTGGCTGCTTCTCCGCACACGCGCGTCGTTCTACATCCGGAACTTTTACGTTTTCTACCGTTCCGGAAGCGCCTGCCGCAAAGGATATTTCCCGCAGAACCGGCAGACGAAGAACTCGTATGACAACATCCTCATCACCGAAAGCTGCGGCGGCAAGTTTCATTTGCGCGGACTCGACAACATCAGCGGAACCGAAGGACCGGTTCTCTTCATCAGCAACCACATGAGTCTGCTTGAGACCGCCGTGATGCACGCATTCATCCGTCCCCGCAAGGATTTCTGCTTTGTCATCAAAAAACAGCTCTTCGACGTTCCGTATTTCGGCGACATCATGCGCACGCTCGGCTGCATCGGCGTCGGACGCGAGAATCCGCGCGACGATTTCCGCGCCGTCATCGAAGAGGGCAAGAAGACGCTTGAGAGCGGCAAATCCATCGTGATTTTCCCGCAGGCCTCCCGCTCCACCGTGTTCGACGAACGCCATTTCAACACCATCGGCGTGAAGCTCGCGAAAGCCGCCGGAGTGCCGATCATTCCGACAGCTCTCCGCACGGATTTCCTCGGCAACGGAAGATTCATCAAGGATCTCGGCCCGATTCACCGCAAGCGCGAGATTTACTTTGAATTCGGGAAACCGATCATGAAGGTCGAGGGCTCCGGAAAACAGGAACAGCAGCAGATCGTCGACTTCATCGAAAGCCGTCTGACTGAATGGGGATGTGAAATCAGAAAATGAACCCGGAAACAGTTGCCGTCAATCTCGCCGACCGCTCGTATCCGATCACCATCGGCGCGGGCGTCGCTGCAAATTCCGCCCTGCTTGCGCCGCATGTGAACGGCAGACGCTGTCTGCTGGTCGCCGATTCCAACACCGCTCCGCTGTTTGCGGACCGCGTGAGCGGCGTGCTCGCGGAAGCCGGCGCCGCCAAAGTCTCCCGGCACGTCTTCCCCGCGGGAGAGGAATCGAAAAACATCGGAACCATTCTTGAAATCTGCCGCACGGCGGCGCGCGAAGGACTGGACCGACGCTCGGTCGTCGTCGCTCTCGGCGGAGGCGTGACGGGAGACATGGCGGGCTTCTCCGCCGCCGTCTACATGCGCGGAATTGATTTCATCCAGATCCCCACCACCCTGCTCGCCATGGTCGATTCCTCCGTCGGCGGCAAAACTGGCGTGGACATTCCCGAAGGCAAGAACCTCGTCGGAGCGTTTCACCAGCCGAAGGCGGTCGTCGTCGACACTGATTTTCTCAAGCCGCTACCGGACAATCAGTTTCTCTGCGGGCTCGCGGAGATCATCAAGACTGCCGCGATTCTCGATGAAGCTTTCTTCGGCTCTCTGGAATCGCATATTCCCGAAATCCGCGCGCGCGACGATGTGTTCACCGCGGGGATGATCCGCCGCTGCTGTGAGCTGAAAGCGTATGTCGTATCCCGCGATGAGCGCGAAGGTTCGCTCCGCGCCATTCTGAATTACGGACACACATACGGTCATGCCATTGAAAGTTCTTATCACTACACCATGCTTCACGGCGAAGCGGTAGCAATCGGCATGCGCCTGGCCGCCGACCTCGCAGTCCGTCTCGGTGTGATGAGCGCGGAGGACGCGGCCCGCCAGCGCAGGCTGCTCGAAGCGACCGGACTTCCCGTCTCGGTGAAGTGCGACCGTGAAACGGTTTTCTCCGCGATGTTCAAGGACAAGAAGGCGATGGACGGCGTTCTGCGTTTTGTCTTCACGCCGAAAACCGGTACGGCGGAAGTCCGCAAGGTCGACGCCGCTCCGGTCCGCGCGATACTGGAGACCCTCCCGAATGCTTGAGCATGACGCCTACATTCTTCTGAATCTGATATCCGGCATCGGCCCTTCGCGGACCGCGTCGCTGATTCAGAAGTGCGGCTCTGCGACGGCAATTTTTGAAGAGCGGCGGGAAGCTCTAGCCGGAGTCCGCGGAATCAGCGAGGAACTCGCCCGCAAGATTGTGGAAGCCGCGCACTCCTCCATGCTTGATGAAGAGCTGGACCGCATCGCGCTCGGCGGCGTTGAAGTCGTCACCCGCGCGGATGCGGCGTATCCGAAGCAGTTCGAGGAGATGGAGGATGCTCCGCTCTGTCTTTACATCTGCGGCGCGCTCCCGGAGACGATCGGGACGCAGTCGATCGCGATTGTCGGTTCGCGCCGCGCGACGGTTTACGGGATGCGCATGGCGCAGCATATCGCCGAAGCCGCCGCATTCTCCGGCTGGAGCGTTGTTTCCGGCCTGGCGCTCGGCATCGACGCCGCCGCGCACAAGGGCACGATGAACGCAAACGGCAAGACTGTTGCGGTTCTCGGCGGCGGCTTGATGAAGATTCAGCCGCAGGAGCATGTTCCGCTTGCGCGCGACATCATCGCGAAGGGCGGCGCGGTCATCACCGAATTTCCCATGACGTTTCCGCCGACGCGTCACTCGTTCCCGATGCGCAACCGGATTATCTCGGCGCTCTCTCTCGGAACGGTTGTCGTGGAGGCCGGGCTTCACAGCGGGGCTTTGATTACCGCCTCCGCCGCGCTTGAACAGGGCAAGACGGTTTTCGCGGTTCCCGGCAACGCCGATTCGGAACTTTCCTCCGGCTGCAACAACCTGATCCGCAACGGCGAAGCGCAGCTTGTCACCAGCTTTGAAGACGTGCTGGAGTCGATGGACTTTCTGCCCGGTTTTTCGGAGCGCGAGCTTCCACTCACAGCGAAGGAGGCTCCGGCGGCCGAGAATGACTTTGAGGATGAAGTCGATGCGTCGCTGCCCGAAAGCGACCGCCGGATTCTTGAATTCCTGAAGAAGGGCGAAGCGTCGTTTGACGCGATTTCCGCGGGAGCCGGCGTCGGTGCCGGCGAACTCTCCCGGAAACTTGTCGCCCTTGAAATATCCCACAAACTCAAGCGCACGCCCGTCGGCTACGCAAGAACGCGCTGAAAACAAGAGAGGTGTTTATGAAACTTTCGATCATCATTCCCGTTTACAACGAAGAAAACTACATTGACGCGGTGATTGAACGGGTTCGCGCCGTTCCGTTCCAGCCGGAAATCGAGCTGGAGCTTATTGCGGTCGACGACTGTTCCACGGACAAGACCCCCGAGCACCTGAAAGTCTGGGCGGACAAGGGAATTGTCAAGGTGTTCCGCCATGACGTCAACAAGGGCAAAGGCGCGGCGCTCCACACCGGTTTCGCTCAGGCGACGGGGGACGTCGTCGTGGTTCAGGACTCCGATTTCGAGTACAATCCGAACGAGCTCCCGAAACTTCTCGTTCCGATTCTGGATGGACGCGCGGACGTCGTTTTCGGCGCGCGCGCAAGTTTCGTCGGCAGCGAGTGCCACCGGGTGATGTACTACTGGCATTCGGTCGTGAACAGCTTCCTGACCCGTCTGTGCAACATGCTTGCCGATCTCACTCTGCACGACATGGAGTGCTGCTACAAGATGTTCAAGCGTGAGTATCTGCAGAAGATCACGCTTCGCGAGAAGCGTTTCGGTTTCGAGCCGGAAGTGACGATCAAACTTGCGCGCCAGCATTGCCGCATGTACGAAGTGACGGTTTCCTACTCGGGCCGCACGTACCAGGAGGGCAAGAAAATCAACTGGAAGGACGGCGTTTCCGCTCTCCGCTGCATTCTCAAGTATGGCCTTCTGCGGATGAACTGAACCTCCGTTTCGCGGTGTTTTCTCAGGGGAACCGCGCGTCCGGCATGCGGAACGCATGTTGAAGAACGCGCGGTTTCTTTTTTTTGATTTTTTTCAGAACAGGGGGTTGACAAAATCGGGGGAATGTGCTATAATTAATGCTGTTGAAACGATACAACAAGATATAAACAGCGGAGAGATGATGAGAACACGAATCAAAGATATCGCGGAGCGGGTCGGGGTTTCGACTGCGCTGGTTTCGATGTATCTGAATCATCATCCGCTTTCTGCGCGAATGGCGGAGAAGACGAAACGCAGAATTGATGAAGCGGTCCGCGAGATGAACTACCAGCCGTCGGCCGCGGCGCGTTCGCTGAAGAAAGGGAAGAGCAGAACGCTTGGACTTGTGATCGGCGATATCGCGAGCGTGTATTCCGGTTTTTATTCGCAGATGCTTCTTCAGGAGGCGGACAAGCGCGGGTATCAGCTTCTGATTTCGCTGACGCTGTATGATAAGAAGAAAGAACAGGAATGTCTGCGGAACCTCATCAACCGTCAGCCGGACGGGATTCTCTATTCGCTGGAGCTGGATTCGGACGCGGATGCGCCGATTCCGGAATATCTGCAGAGCTATCCGATTCTGCTGACGCAGTATCATAAGTCCTACAACCTGGTTCTTGAGGATTTCCGTCCCGGCTTCTGCAGTGCGTTTGAACTGCTTGAGGAAAAGGGAATCCGCCATGCATTGCTCATCTGCGAAGGCGGGCGCATGCCGGTCGAGGATGCTGTGGAGTGCGCGAAACCGTATGGAATCACCATGGAGGCGGTGTCGTATGAATCCATGGAGCAGGTTCTTTCCGTTGCGCAGGACCGGAAAGCGTGCATTTTCTTCTTTACGAGCATTTCCGCGCGCAAATTCCTGATTTACTGCGGCGAGAAAGGCGTGAAGAACGTTCCGCCGCTGTTTTTCAATTATTCCCTGCCGTTTGATTATTTTGAATCGCCGGATGTGCTAGGAACGATCGTTGAACCGTTTAAGGATATTATTCCTCTGCAGATTGAGCGTCTGATCAAGATGGTGGAAAAGCCGGAGCCCGAGCCGCGGACCTGTTCTCTCCCGGTTAGATTCATGCGTCCGGCGGAACTGCGGAAATATTATGAAGACCAGAACGCCGACCCCTACTACAGAATCATCGTCGAAGAACGAAAAAACCTAATATTGAGAAAGGATTTTACAAGATGAAGCAGAGAAAAAGAACATTCACGCTCATAGAACTTCTGGTGGTCATTGCAATCATTGCGATCCTTGCGGGGATGCTGCTGCCTGCGCTGAAAAAGGCAATGGGCATGGCGCGAAGCATTCAATGCGCGGGAAATCTGAAGCAGATCGGGCTTGCCGCCAACCAGTACCGTGCGGATTTCGACGGCTATATCACGCCGCCGACCTGGGAGGGCGGAATCTGGGATGGCGATCCTCGCGGACTTTATGCGGCCAACTATCATTGGGATTTCACATTCGGGAGAAATTATATGAAGTATCCGACGGATAATATCCGCGGAAAATGGAAAGCGTTCCAGTGTCCGGATGACAGCCCGCGTTACGGCGACGGGCAGCTGAATCCGTGGGATGAAATGCGTTCCTATGCGATGGCGTTTCCGTTCATTCAAATGGAAGAGGGAGCATCTCCGAAAAAGAATTTCAAAGGAGCGTATTCTTCCCTGATGTTTATTGCGGATAATCAAAACCAGCTCGATATGGCGACATTCAGCTACAAACGGTCGAAAATCGGCAACGTCTGCGATGCGACCGGCTCGGATCACTATGGTTATGATATCGCATTCATGCGGAACGGGTTTCTTGGACGTCCCCACACCTTGAGAACAAACATGCTGTTTCTGGATGGTCACGTCAGCTCGATCGGCGAAGTCAAGTCGTTTTCGGCCGGGGCTGGACCGAATGACTGGCAGTATGAACAACTGATTTACAGAGGCAAGTAATGATTTGCCGGTAATATAGAAAAACAGAATAAAACCAAAAACAGGAGTTTTGCTATGAAGAAAAGTCTTATCCTTGCTGTCACCGCGGCGCTTTCATTCCCCGTGTTCGGGGGTGATTTCAGCTGGAACGGGTTCCGTTACGACGCGGAGAAAATCGCTCTGAAAAATGCGGAAAACAATAATTTCGGCATGCTTCAGATCTTACCTGAATCCAAGAAGGAACTGGTGAAAATCAGCTTTGCAAACGGAAAAATGACAATTGACACACGCGAATTTTTCCGTGAAACCAAAACCGGGGAGGAGATTACGCTGCGTCTGCCGGTTTCGGGAATGATCCGCGGAAAAAAAGCGCGTCTCATGGTTGAAATGAGTGCAACACCCGATACGGAGTTCGAGTTTTATTTTGAAGGCGGAGAAGACCTGAACGGCAAGCACAATCATTTCTGGCGCTGCAAGCGCTTCATCGCAAAGGCCGCTCCGGAGAAATTCGTGTACGACGAGCAGCTTTCCCAGACTCAGAAAGATGTATGTTTGCGTCTGACTTTCCGCAAACCCGGAGCGTTTACTATCGGAACATACGAATTTGTCCCGGAAGTCCGATAACCCCCGTCCGTATGAGGATCAGAGTATGAAAAAATTCCTTTCCGCATTATTCCTTCTGTCGTGCGCCGTTCTTTTCGGTGCGGTTTCCGACTGGAGCGGCTATCGCCTGTTCGAGGATGGTTTCACGCTGAGAACGCCGGGAAATGAAAATTTCGGCGGGTTCCAGTTCTGTCCGGAGGCCAGGAAGAATTCGGCGAAAATCAGCTTTGAAAACGGGAAAATGACAATTGACACTCGCGAATTTTTCCGTGAAGCGAAAGCCGGCGAAGAAGTCACCCTGCGTCTGCCGGTCGGCAAATTCACGCCGGACCGGAAGGCGCGTCTTTCGGTTGAGATGAGCGCGTCCCCGAACGCCGAATTTGAATTTTATTTTGAAGGCCGCGACATAGTCAACGGCAAAGACAATCATTACTGGCGGGCGAAGAGATGCCTCGCCGGGGAAACGTCTCAGGTGTTTGAGTATGAAGAAATTCTCCCCGCCTCGCTGAAAGAGCTTCATCTGCGTCTGACCTTCCGCAAGGCCGCAGTGTTTACGCTCGGCGCTTACGATTTTACGGAAGTCCGGGAAGCCGCTGTTGATTCGGAAAAGGAAAACGTGGTGAACGGCGGCGCGGAGCGCGGACTTTACGGCGTTGCGTATTCCGATATGAAAACGCTCGGAAGTCACAAGGACGGTACATCTCTCTTTTTCAACATCCCGCGTTCCGGCGCGCTGAAAGTCGAGACCGATTCCACAACCGCGCATTCGGGAAAACGTTCGTTCAAGGTGACGACTCCGGCGAACAGCGTGAATCAGCTTTACATGTTCCCCGTTCCGGTCCGTCTGAACAAGCCGATTTCGCTTTCGGCATGGATGAAGGCGGAGAAGCCGACGAACGTCACGGTCGGTCTCTTCCCATGCAACGGTTCGATTTACGCTAAAACGTTCACGGTCGGAACTGTCTGGAAGAAATACACCCTGAACGTTCCCGCTTACGGGAAAACATTTTCGAACGTGAATATTGTCGGCAACCCCGGTTATGCGTATGGCGATGCGTACGGACTCATCTTCCCGCGTTTCGATTTCCCGGAAAATGCAACCGTCTGGATTGACGACATCTCTTCCAAGCTCTCGGAGAATGCGGAGTTCAGGGAACTTTCCAGCGTCTGGATTTCCGGAACTCTGGACAGGGATTCCACCTGCTACTATCCCGAAGATACAATTACGGCGAATCTGAAACTGGAATCCGCCGGAAAGACTGCGGAGACGGAACTTTCGTGGAGAATCGAAGATGCGTTCGGCAAGCGGATCGCTTCTTCCCCGGCGGAGCGTGTTACTCTTCCGGCGGAAAAGAGCGTTTCTTTCAAGGCTCCGGAAAACCGCCGCGGCTGGATGACGCTCTATGTGACCGCGAAGACGGGCGACCGGATTGACGAGCATGTTCTGCCCTTCGGCGTGATCAATCATCCGGGACCGATGGTCCGCCGTTTCGGAATCAACGTGGATGATCCGCTTGCGCACAACGCAAATGTCACCATTGCGCTGATGAAGGAATTCCGTCTCGGCTCCGCACGCGTCTGGAACTCCGGAGGACATGGATTTGAGGGCGTGGGGCTGTTCCACGATGCGGGAATCTATACGCTGTTCTGTCTGGACAACGTTCTTTCCGGAAAAGAGGCGTTCTTCCTGCCGAAGGATTATAGCGCATGGAAAAAGTACCTTACGGAAAAGGCGGGCATGGTCAAGGGAAAGGTCGATGCGTATGAAATTCTGAATGAGCCGAACATCTGGTCGGGACGCTCTGCGAATCCTGATCCGGAGAGACTGGAAGTCACAGACATTGACTCCATTGCGCGCTGCACTCTTGAAACTGCGGAGATTCTGCGCAAGATTGACCCGAATGCGAAGATTGCGGGAGCGGATCCGTGCGGAACGAACGTTGCGTGGATTGAGTCGCTGATCTCCAAACCCGGCGTTGCCGCAACTCTCGATATTATTTCCGAACACCCGTATCGCCAGCTCCCCGAACTTCCGGATTACGGCGAGGATATGCAGAGCCTCCGGAAAATGGCGGCGCGTTTCAAAACGGATTATAAATTCTTCGCGACGGAAGCCGGCCGCGTGTATCCGATGAACTATCCGGACAACCGCATCATGCCGCAGGCGCTGAAATATGCGGCGCGCGACGTCCGTAATGAAATCGTCGGATTCGCCAACGGAGTGGATGTCTACTTCCATTTCGCAGTCGGCATCGGTTTCTGCCAGACCGGCTGGACCGTCGTCCGTACCGGCAATGGCGAAAATGGCGGTGAAGTCATGCCGAACATCTACCTCTATGCGATCCGTGCAGCCGCGGACCGGATTGAGGACGGCAAGCCGGCCGGTCAGGTCAAGCTCGGTGCAAATTTCCGCTGCTACATCTTCGACTTGGGAACGCGCAGAACGGCAGTTCTCTGGAAGTGGAACGGCAAGCCGGAAAAGATCGAATTCGCCAAACCCTTCCGCGCTTATGACTTCATGGGGTCGCGGATCGACGGGACAACATTTGAACTCAGCGAATTCCCGGTCTATCTTGAATCTGAAGAATCCGCGGCGGAACTGGCGAAGCAGATCGCTTCCGCGAAACTGAACATCACCGACAAGGCGTTCCGGACCTCCGTGAAAATCACCGGACCGCACACTTTTGCAGTTGAGGTCGCAAACCTCACGGCGAAACCGCTCTCTGGCACGGTCTCTGTTCTGACTCCGGGACTTGTCGACGGCGAACAGAAGCTGGAATTCCGCGACATTCCGGGAGAAAGCACGGACCGCGTTGCGTTCCGCACCGTTCCGGAAATCGGCATGACGCCGCGTGAAGCCAAACTGAAAGTCGAACTTCCCGCAATCAAGCAGAGCGAGACAGTCTCTGTCTCACTCCGTGCGCTGTTCGTCCCGAAAGCGGAAAAAGCAATTGCAATAGACGGCGATCTTTCCGACTGGCAGGATGTCGCGCCGGTGGTTCTGACCGTGAAAAACTCGGTTCAGAGCTCCCCCTGGAGCGAGTCCATGAAGAAGAGCACCGTCAAATTCCGCAGCAAATGGGATTCCGCCCGTCTTTATCTTGCATTTGAGGTGAAGAAAGACGGTTTCCATCCTGTTGATACGCACGGAGAATCCGCCACCTGGCTGGGCGACGGAGTTCAGTTCGCACTGGATACGGTCGCGAACGCCCCGAAGGGAACCGCCGGATATCAGGACGACGATTTCGAGTATCTGCTCTCGCTCTATCAGGGCAAACCTCTGCTGAATCGTCTTGCGGCCTCCGCGAGCTCCTATGATTCGCTTTCGAAGTCGCTCGGCCGGACGGATCAGGGCGACTGCGCGATCCGACGGACGGCGGACGGAGTTGTATACGAGCTTGCTCTGCCTCCGGTCTCGATCAGCCCGTTCAAACTGCTTCCGGGTTCGGCGACGCGCTTCAGCTTCATCGTCAACATGAACGACGGAGAGAAGCGTGTCGGCTGGATCGAGCTGACGCCGGGAATCGGCCAGCAGCCGAAGCGTCCGGATCAGTTCATGGACATGGTTCTTCTTCCGTAACGGAAGTCTTCCGGCGGAGCATGCGGACTTCCCTGTTTGAGAGAGAAGCGACGCACCGTGTTCCGCCGGGATTTTTTGCCGGATGTTTTTCGTCCGGCTCTTGTCTTTTTGTGAAAATGTGCTATAGTATCCAATTCATTTTAAACAAACAGCAGCAAAGGGAATTATGAACAAGTCGGAAATCGTCGTCTTTATCGTCTACCTGGTTTTCATGCTGGGCATTGGAGTTTACTTCTTTTTCAAGGAACGCGGAGGCGGAGAAAAAACGTTCTTCCTCGGCGACCGCAAGATGGGCGCATGGGTCGGCGCGCTTTCCGCCGGCGCATCGGATATGAGCGCGTGGGTGCTCATGGGACTGCCGACTGCGATTTACGCCGCCGGACTCGGCGAGGTGTGGATTTCCGTCGGTCTTGCCATCGGCTATACGCTCAGCTGGATTTTCGAGGCGCCGCGCCTCCGCCGTTTTTCGGTTGTCGCAGGCGACGCCATCACCATCCCGCAATACCTTTCCAACCGCTTTCTCGCAAGCTCCAAAGCGCTTCAGGTGATCTGCGCGCTGGTCTTCCTGGTCGCGTACACCGTCTATACCGCCGCGAGTATCAAGGCGTGCGGAATTCTGTTCCACAAGGTAATCGGCATGGATGCGACGCTGGCGATGTGGATCGGCACGGCCATCATTGTCGGCTACACCTTCTTCGGCGGATTTTCCGCGGTCTGCTGGACCGACTTCTTTCAGGGGCTGCTGATTCTCGCCGCAATGCTGCTTGCTCCGCTGTTCGCGGTGTTCGTGCTTGATTCCTCCACGCAGGTGATTGAAACCGCCGGATACTGGAATCCGTTTGCCGACTGGCGCAAGATCGTCTCAGGCCTCGCATGGGGGCTTGGCTACTTCGGCATGCCGCACATCATCATCCGCTTCATGTCTCTGGAATCGCAGACGAGCCTGAAGAAATCCGCGAAGATCGGTATTTCCTGGACCGTTCTGATTGTGACCTTTGCCGCGCTGATCGGCATCATCGGACGCCTCAAGCTCGGTCTGAATGAGGATATCCAGACCAACGAGCTTGTGTTCATCCAGATGGTCCGCATGATTTTCCCGGGCGTTATCTCCGGCGTTCTGCTTTCCGCCGTTCTCGCGGCTTCGATGAGCACGGCGGACAGCCAGCTGCTCGCCGCCTCCTCCGCTCTTGCGAGCGACGTTTACAAACCGCTGGTCCGCAAAGACAAGGCGGGCGACAGCGAGCTTCTGTGGGTCGGTCGCGTGGTGGTTATTCTGGTCGCCGCGGTCGCAATGGCGATTGCCAGCAATCCGAAAGCGGAAAGCATCATGGGACTCGTTTCCAACGCGTGGGGCGTGTTCGGCGCGGCGTTCGGTCCCGCGATCATGCTTTCGCTCTTCTGGCGCAGATTCAATTTCACTGGTGCGGTCGTCGGTATCGTTGTCGGCGCCGCGGTTGATATCGCCTGGCTGTTCTGCTGTTCGAAGACGACGGGAATCTACGAGCTTGCTCCGGGATTCTTTGCCGGCCTGATCGCCGCGATTGCCGCCGCGAAGCTTTCGCCGCTCTCCTCCGGGAAGGTGATGAAGCTTTACGACGATGCGGTCAGCTATACGGACGCCGTTGGAAAGTAAGCGTTCCGGCTCATTTCTGCTTTGCGGGTTCTCCGGTTGAAAAGACCGGAGAACCTTTTAAATTTTAAATTTCTGTTCCTTCAGAGTTTTGCCGCGATAGGCGAGAGGGGAGCAGCCGAGATTTTTGCGGATGAACCGGATGAACGAGGTGAGTTCCGGAAATCCGCACCGTTCCGCAATTTCGCCGACGGGGAGGTTTGTCCCGAGCAGCAGAATCTGCGCCTCCTGGAGCCGCCGGTCGCGGATGTAGCGTCCGGGGGAGAGCCCGACTTTTTCCTTGAACAGGCGTGTGAGCGTGGTGCGGGTGACTCCGAGAGTGTCGCAGACCATGTTGAGGTCGAGGTCGCGGTTGGAGAGCTGGCTCCGGATCAGTTCCATACACTGTTTCACCAGGAGAGCGGAGTGTTGCGGGAGAACTTGCGCCGGGGATAGATTTGTCAGAATCTGACACAAAATGCCAGAAAGGCGCCGGATCTGTCCCCAGTCGGTATCGGCGATGGAGATTTTGAGATCCTCGAAGAGGGCGTCGTCGAGTTTTCCGCAGTTCTGCTGATGCCGCGGATAGCGGCAGGCAAGCAGACAGGCCTCCGCGAGCGGGCCGTCGAAGCAGACCCATCGCGTGACCCATTTCGAGGAGAGAGCGCGGTGGCGGTGGGCTTCGCCGGGAAGATAAAAGAAGACGTCGCCCGGGTCGATGCGGAAGTTTTCTCCGAAGAGTGTCAGCTCCCCGACGCCCTCCATGCCCCAGATAATTTCGGCGAAAGTGTTTTTGAGTTCTCCCATTTCGGAGATTTCGCCGCAGTCGAGCGTTTTTTCTCCGACTGAATAGAGGTAGAGCGGGAGGGGCGGTTCCCGTACAAACTCCTGAGTCCGGCTGTAGCAGTCGTTAAACATAAAGTGTCAGTTTTTGCTTTCTTTTGTCATTTGCTGTTTCTGTCGGAGACAGTATAGTATCTCAAACGGTATTTTGCAAACAGGAGTTTGAAAAATGAATGATTTTGAACAGAAGAAAGCGCGGGTGCTCGCTCGTTACGAAGCGCTCGTGACCCGTCCGAACACGATCGACAACGACTGGTACAACGGCTGTTTCGACCGTTACGTCAATCCCGTACTGACCAATGAGATGGTTCCGCCGCAGTGGAAATTCGACTTCAATCCGGCGACGAATCCGCACTTCATGGAGCGTCTCGGCGTCAACGCCGTCTTCAATGCCGGCGCGATTGAAATGAATGGAAAAATCTCCCTTGTCTGCCGCGTTGAAGGCAACGACCGCAAGTCGTTCTTCGCCGTCGCCGATTCCGTTTCCGGCGTGGACGGCTTCCGTTTCCGTGAAAAGCCGATTCTCCTGCCCGAGACTTCCGAGCGTGACACGAACGTTTACGACATGCGTTTGACCAGACACGAAGACGGCTGGATTTACGGTCTTTTCTGTTCCGAGCGCAAGGATCCCGCCGCGAAGAAGGGCGATGAATCTTCCGCGGTTGCCGCGTGCGGCATTGTGCGCACGAAGGATCTGGAACACTGGGAACGTCTCGACGACCTCGTCACGCCGTCCCCGCAGCAGCGCAACGTCGTTCTCCACCCCGAATTCGTTAACGGCAAATACGCCTTCTACACGCGTCCGCAGGACGGCTTCATCGACGCGGGTACGGGCGGCGGCATCGGATGGGGTCTCTCCGATTCGATCGAACACGCCAGGCTTGACCATGAACAGATCGTCGACGAGAAGATTTATCACACGATCAAGGAAGTGAAGAACGGCTGCGGCGCACCTCCGGTCAAGACGAAAGAAGGCTGGCTCCACATCGCGCACGGCGTCCGCAACACCGCCGCCGGGTTGCGTTACGTGCTTTATGCGTTCCTCTGCGCTCCGGACGATCCCTCGAAAGTGATTGCCTCCCCCGGCGGTTTCTTCCTTGCCCCGTACAAGGAGGAACGGATCGGCGACGTTTCCAACGTCGTGTTCTGCAACGGTCTTGTCGCGCGTGAAAACGGCGACGTCTTCATCTACTACGCCTCTTCGGATACGCGCATGCATGTCGCCGCGACGACTGTGGAGAAGCTTCTCGACTGGGTCCGGAACACGCCGGAAGACCCGCTTTATTCGCACGACTGTGTCGCCCGGCGCATCGCCCTGATCGAATCGAACAGAGCGTTCTGCTGACAACTGAGGGCAGTCTTACGGCAAGATTCCGGATGCAGAGCCGCTTTGAAATCAGGAGTTGCCCTGCGACCGGATTTTTGCCGCTTTCCGGCGGTTTCCGCAAAAATCCTCTGCGGCTTGTTGAAGAACGGGGGCAAGTGAATTATATTATCGCAGAGGAGGAAAATCGCCATGAGATTTCTGATGATCGAAGATGCCGGGGCGGATATTGTGGAAGCGTCGGCGTTGAAGCCGTTTGAAAAGAAGATGCCGCGCACGGTCCGGGGATTCGGCCATGTCCTGGAATAAAACGCTGCTCCATTCGCTGAAGTCGCGGACGGTTCTGCTGTATGCGCTGCTGTTTCTTGTTTCGTACACGATTGTTTTTGTGATCGTGTATCTGCATCTGCTGCGGGCGGAGAAGGAAGAGACGGACTGGCGGCTGCACCGGATTTTCAGCGCGTTTGAATATCGTTACTTTACAGGAGAGGAACTGCGGAATTCGCTGGTCGTGCTTCCGAAATTCTCGCGCATTCCGAAAGAGCTTTTCCGGCATATCGCGGAGGAAGTCGCAGGATTCCTGCCGGTTCTCGCCTGCCGCGAAACGCGGAACCGCGACAGTTATATCGTTTTCGGTTTCCGCGGAAAAGAGATCTGGCGCGTGACTTACGAGACGGACCCGCCGCATTTCAGCAAGGAGCGGATTCTGCCGGAAGAACATACCGCCGTGCTGGCCAAGGATTTTGCGCAGGAATCGTTCGGAGAAGGCGCACGGCTGGTTTCCCTGCTTCTGGACAGGAACAGGCGGATTGTTGCCAGCTCTCCCTCCGTCGAGCCGGACAGGGAACGTTTCCGCAGATTCGATTACGCGCACAGCTCCGCGCGTCTTCATTACGGTGACATGGAGAATTCGCGTGGACGCCGCATCCGTCTTGCGTGGAAGAGTCTTCCGGACGGCAACATGTTGGTGATCGGGCTCAATCAGCATGCGGCGGATGAGAATCTGGACAGGATCGTGAATGCGTTCTGGGGAGGCGGAGCGGCGGTGTTTGCGCTGAGCGTCCTGTGCGCATGGATACTCTCGTGCCGCATGGTGCGCGGGATTCAGCGCGTGGGCGCGGCGGCGGACCGCATTGCCGCGGGGGATTACTCGTGCCGCGTTCCGCTGAACAACGACGGCTGCGAAATCGATTCGCTGGTCGCCAGCTTCAACACCATGACGGGCAATACGGAAACGCTGATGTCGGAACTGCGCACGATCGCGGATGATATTGCGCATGATCTGCGGACGCCGCTGACGCGCATGATCGGGCGGTCGGAAGTGACCGTTTCGGGGAATCCCACGCTGGAGGATGCGCTCAATACGCTGGGAGACAACGCCGAGGAGTGCCGCGCGATGCTCGCGCTGATCAACCAGATGCTGGAGATTTCAAAAACGGAATCCGGCGCAATCGTTCCGGATCGCCGGGAACTGGATCTCTCCGCCCTGCTGGAGCGGTCGGTGGAACTGTTCCGTCTTCCCGCGGAACAGAAGAATCAGGAGATTGTACTGAACATCCCTGAACGGCCGGTCCGTTTCTCCGGCGATGCGGTCAAGCTTCAGCGTCTGGCGGGAAATCTGCTGGACAACGCCATGAAATTCACACCTCCGCACGGGCGTATTACGGTCGCTCTGAAACGGACGGACAGGGAAGTCGTGCTGAGTGTTTCGGATACCGGCTGCGGCATTCCGCCGGAGGAGCGGGAGAAGGTGTTCAAACGTTTCTTCCGGGCGGATTCGAGCCGTCATCTTCCGGGAAACGGACTTGGACTTGCGCTGGTTCAGGCGATCGCGAAAGCGCACGGAGGTTCGGTCGGTCTGGAAAGCGAACCCGGACACGGCAGCGTGTTCACCGTGCGGCTCCCTGTGTAAGTCCCGCTTCCTGGAATTGCGCGCAAGTTCAATCGTTCCAGTGACCGGAGGCTGCCGGGAGAGGTCATTCGAGTCCGCACTGGAGGAGAAGGTCGTGCCGGTTCAGAATATCGGCGGTCTTCCCGGATGCGGCAATTTTCCCTTTTTGAAGAATCACGCATTCCGGACAGACTCTTGCGGCGAAGGTCAGATCATGTGTCGCGATGATTTTCAGAACGGGGAGATCCTGCAGATAGGCGGCGAACTCCCGGCCGGCGCGGGGATCGAGCATCGCGGTCGGCTCATCCAGCAGGATTGCCTCAGGTTTCATCGCCAGGACTCCGGCAAGAGCGGCCCGCCGCTTTTCTCCGCCGGAAAGCTGTGTCACATCGCGTCCGGCAAGAGGAAGAATGTTCATCTGCTTCAACGCGTTTTCGACCCGGTTCCGGATTTCCTCTTCCGGAAGGTTCAGGTTCGATGGACCGAATGCGACGTCTTCCTCCACGGTTTGCGAGAAGAGCTGGTGATCCGGATTCTGAAACACCATGCCGATTTTGCTGCGTATCTGAGAGAGATTTTTCTTTTCGAGCGGCATGCCGTCCACGAGGATGCGTCCGGAATGGACGGTAATCAGCCCGACGATGCTTTCCAGCAGCGAGGATTTTCCCGCGCCGTTTTCCCCCAGGAGCGCAACGGCGGCGCAGCGGTCCGAATCGAAATCGAGGGTAATTCCGTTGAGTGCGCGGACTCCCCCGGGACGTTCCAGAGTCAGATTTTCCAGTTGAATTTTCATGATATTCTCCTCAATAGGCATAACAGAACACTGAGCAGGAGGACGATGCACCACTCCAGCGGCGAACCTTTCCCGCGGGCGGGAAGCGGTTTGCCCGCATGGAAAAGACGGCACTGCATCGCGGCATGGACGGCGTCGGCATGAACGGCGCTTTTGATGAAAAGCCGTCCGGCGAGATTTCCCCATTCCCTGAGCGGGGTGATTCTGCATTCCGGATTGCGCATGAAACAGGCGTTCCGCATGTTCCGGGCTTCCTGCGCGAGCAGAGCGAGATAGCGGAACAGCTGCTGAAGCACCAGAATCAGCAGGCAGGGAACGTGGAGGCACCGCAGAGCTCCGGCGAGGTCGCGGAAGTCGGTTGTGGAAGTGAGAACCAGCACCATGCCGACGGAGGCCAGAGTTTTTGCGATCAGGACAAGCAGGGCGACCGTTCCGCCGGAAAGCTCAAGCGAAAAGACGGCAACCTGCGCATGGTCGAAGAAAAGATTGGCGATTCCGGTGCAGAGAATGAATGGCAGAGCCGGAATAATTCTGAACAGCAGAACGGAAACGGGGAGTTTCGCCGCCGCGGCAAGCAGAAAAGGCATCGTGGCGAACAGCACGGTTCCGGCAAGAGCATATCTGGAAAAGGAAACTGTCAGCACAAGAAACAGAATGGTGAAACATACTTTGGGCAAAGGAGCGCGCCGGCGGAGAAAACTCTCCGCCGGCGTAGGAATCGAAGAGAAAAAACTGTCGGGGGAAATACTCACTTTGCGGTTTTCTTCCTTGACCGGCAGATGATGTATCCCGCAATTCCGAGAAGAACCGCGCAGATGACCGCACCGGCGACTCCGGCGAGCGAGGTCCCGAGCGGAGATTCATTGCCGGGAATCGCGTAGTCCGGAAGAACGGAAAACATCTCCGTCAACCGCGAGAAAAAGGAGTGAACCGCGCCGGAAGCTTCGAGTTCGGAAGAACCGGCGGTTTTCTCCATGGACCATTCCAGTCCGTCGGGTTTGCCGGACGCCAGGAGGGAGAGTCCGCCTCCTAGAACAAGCGCGGCGAGTCCGAGAACCCATGAAAGGCGCAGGAGGGACGGTTTTTCCTCTTCCAGGCGGAGCTTTTCCGCATCGGGCAGGTTCTTCTGCACGAACAGGAGCACTGCCGCGGTTGCCAGCCCCTCGCCGACTCCGATTGCCAGATGAATCGGAAGCATGGCGCCGGCAAATATGCTGAACGGAAGTTCGGTAATTCCGGAGACGAGAGTTTCCAGCGTCACCGCAAGAGCTCCCAGTTCCAGCGAAACCAGACAGGCGGCGAGCGAGGCGGCGACAATCCGTTTCCGGCTCGTCGTCCCGCCTGCAAGCGGACGGAAGATGCAGGGATATGCAAGATAGCATCCGAAGAAGCCCATGTTGAAAAGATTGCATCCCCATGCCAGCAGCCCGCCGTCGGCGAAGAAGAGCGCCTGAACCAGCAGAATGCAGGCCATGACGAGGAACGCGGGAGAGGGTCCAAGCAGGGCCGCCAGAAGAACGGCTCCTCCGATGTGTCCGCTGGAACCGGTTCCGGGAATCGCGAAGTTTATCATCTGCGCCGCAAAAACAAACGCTCCGGCGATCCCCATGAGCGGAATGCGTTTTTCCTGGAAGTTTTTCCGGATGTCCCGGATGGAGTATGCGAGAACTCCCGCAGATATCGCGATCATGGTTCCCCCGACTGCAGGTGAAAGCAAAGCATCAGCCATGTGCATAAGAATATTCCTTTACATTTTGAAGAGTTCTGTTGTCTGTTTCATTTTTTCGCGCACGGGAACGCCGAACGGAGAGCGTTTTTCGCATGCGCCGCGCCGATGGTCGAGCGCATTTCCGGATCAGATGCGCAGACGTCGATGAAATGGATGTCGTTTGCGCCGGCGAAATTCATCATTCCGCGGGCTTCCTCATGGGATTTGGCGGAGAATCCTTCGCAGCCGAGCGTGATTGCGCTGACCTTGATTCCGCTTCTTCCGAGTGTGCGGCAGATCATGCGAACTCCTTTGCGATTTTTTTCAGTTCTTCGGGAATGTCGATTTTCTGCGGACAGTGTTTCACGCAGCGTTTGCAGTTGACGCATTCCGAGGCGCGGGAATCTTCCGGGATGGCTTTGTAGTTGTTTTTGAACAGCCATTTGTTCCCGGAGATTTTATACTGGTTGTAGATTCCGAAGATTTTCGGGATTTCGACGCCGACCGGACACGGCATGCAGTAACGGCAGGAGGTGCAGGGGACGGCGAGGCGTTTGCGGTAGGCCTTCAGCGCAAGATCAAGCGTTTTGCGCTCGTTGTCCGTCAGCGGCTTCAGCGGCGAGAAGGTCTTGATGTTGTCTTCCATGTGTTCGGGGAGCGACATGCCGGAGAGGACGCAGAGGACGTTCGGGAGGCTGGCCGCGTAGCGGAACGCCCATGCGGCGTTGCTGGAGTCGGGGTCGGCCTTGCGGAGAATTTCAGCCGCTTCGGGGGAGAGCGAGGCGAGCGCGCCGCCGCGCAGCGGTTCCATGATGATGACCGGAATGCCGGCTTTCGTCAGAATTTCGTACTGTTCGCGGGAACGGTAGAGTTCCCAGTCGAGGTAGTTGAGCTGAATCTGCGCGAAGTCCCATTCCTGCGCATCGACGATGGTCTGGAGTGTTTCCGGAGTGTCGTGGAAGGAGAAACCGAGCTTGCGGATCTTTCCCTCTTTTTTCATCTTCCGGAGAAATTCGCAAGCATGGAATTTTTTTGCGAGTTCCCAGTTCGCCTTGTCGAGGGCGTGGAGCATGTAGAAGTCGAAGTAATCGGTCTTGCAGCGGGCGAGCTGTTCCTTGAAGATGCGTTCGACGTCGGATTCCTTTTTTGCGAACCCGACGGGCATTTTGTCCGCGAGATAGTAGGCGTCACGGGAATAGGATTTGAGGAGTTCGCCGAGACATTTTTCGCTTTCGCCGCCGTGGTACATGTAGGCGGTGTCGAAGTAGTTGCATCCGGCGAGCATGGCGCGGTCGATCATCTTCTTGACGGTGGGATAATCAATCGCGGGATTGTCGGGGGTGATGCGGGGCAGTCTCATGCATCCGAACCCGAGAAGCGGGAGTGTGAGGGCGGAGTCTTTCCAGCGGCGGCGCGTGACCTGCGCGCCGGAAGTTAAATCGGATGCCTTGTCGCCGTCAGCTCCGGCTTTTGCGGCGAGACGGGTCACGGGAGCGAGCGCGGCGAGAGTGAGCGCGCTCTTGAGAAATTCACGTCTGTTCATTTGTCTTTTTCTCCATGTTTTTTGCGAGCAGAAGCCCGAGTTCAAACAGCAGCCATGTCGGTATGGCAAGCATCACCTGACTCACGACATCCGGGGGTGTCAGGATTGCTGCAACGATCAGGATCACGGTCATGACGTAGGGACGCTTTTTGCGGAGCGTCTCCGTCGAAAGCAAACCGAAGCGCACCATGAGGAGCACCGCGACCGGCGCCTGGAACATCACGCCGAACGCCAGCATGAGCCAGCCGGCGAGATTCAGGAATCCGGCGAGTCCGAGCATCGGCTGAAGTTCGGATGATGCGAATTCCGCGGAAAACTTCATCAGGATCGGGAGAATCAGTCCCGCGCAGAAAGCGATTCCGCCGAAGAAGAGCAGCGAGGACGACGCCAGCCACCAGCCAAGCGCCCGGCGTTCCTCCTTGTAGAGCGCCGGAAGCAGAAAACGCCAGAGCTGGAAAATGTTCCACGGATACGCCATAGCCAGCGCAAGAATCAGCGCCAGCTTCAGATGCACGAAAAACACCTCCATCGGCGCGAAGTAGTGCAGCTTGCCGATTTCCGGCGGACAGCTCCAGCGCACGAGGAGTTCGATCGCGTGCGGCGCGAGGAAGTAGCCGACCGGATAGAGGAGTGCCGTTGCAACCGCAATCCGGATCAGGGTTCCGCGCAGCGCTTCAAGATGCGCAATCAGAGTATTTTCGCCGTCGGATTCCATCAGGATTTTTTCTCTTCCCCGCTTTCTTCTTTTTTGTCTTCGTTCTCCGCCGCCTTTTCTGCGGCGTCGGCGAGTTCGCGGCTTTCGTTTTCAAGCGTGTTTTTCGCTTTTTTGAACTCGTACGATGCGCGTCCGAGCGCCCGGGCAAGTTCCGGGATGCGTTTCGCCCCGAACACGATCAGAACGAACAGCACGATCAGGATGATTTCCGTAAAACCGAGAGACATGTCACACCTCCGTTGTTAGATTTTTATCATAGCATCCGGACCGGTATCCTTCCAGGTCCAGAGTGACGAATTCGAATCCGAGCCTGTGCAGTGTTTCCGCTATCGCCGCACGGTTTTTCAGCATGAGTTCAAACGACGCAGGCGGAACCTCGATCCGCGCGTTTTTTCCCTGCACGCGCAACCGCAGATCCGCTGTTTCGGGCAGGAGGGTGCGGAGAAACGCTTCGCCTCTGCCGACTTGAGCGATGCGTTCCGGCGTGAGTTCCGCGCCGTATTCAAAACGCGTCGCAAGACACGGCATGGAGGGCTTGGTGGCGGTCGGGAGTCCGCGTTCTGCGGAAAGTTCGCGAATCTCCTGTTTTGTAAATCCGAGGGACGCCAGCGGGGAGAGCACGCCGAGTTCCTTCAGCGCGCGCCGTCCGGGGCGGTACGCGTGACCGTCGTCCGCATTGGTTCCGTCGAGCAGATGCGCGATGCGGCGAGCGCGGCAGACGTCGAGAAAAGTCCGGAAGATTTTGCGTTTGCACCAGCAGCAGCGGTCCGGCGGATTGCTGCGGACTTCGGGAAGGGCGAGCGGGTCGCACGTGAACACTTCCGCCTCCACTCCGAACTCCGCGGTCTGCCGTTTCGCCGCTTCGGTCTCGTCATCGGGCTGAAACACCGTATGCATGGTGAGCGCGAGGAGCGGAAACGGCGTTTCGTCGTGCAGTTCCTTGAGGACGGAAAGCAGAAATGTGCTGTCGACTCCTCCTGAGAACGCGAGCGCGATCCCGTGCGGAGCGAGGAGGCGCAGATTCCGTTTCAGCTCGTCGATCCGGTTCATTCGAGCTCCTCCGCCGCCTGTTTCGCGAGGGCGAAGACCAGCTGGAATTCTTTGCCGGTCCGCTCCGCGAGCGCGCGCACGCTTTCGTATTCGGGATAGTTGCGGACAACGCCGTTCCAGGAGCATCGTTTGACGGAGACCGTGCCGAACGGGAGTTTCACCGTGCGGTTTTCGCGGTCCATGCAGATGCGGTCGACCGGGAGTTTGCGCATTCCGATGGTGGTCGTGGATTCGAAGAGAATCCGTTCGAGCGCGGGGATTTCTGGCGCGGCCGCGATGACCCGCAGGAGGTATGCAGGACGGTTCTTTTTCATGAAGCAGGGGAGAAAATGAGCGTCGGAAGCTCCCGCCGCCATGAGTTTTTCGAGCGCAAGGCCGAGCGTTTCGCCGGTGGCGTCGTCGATGTTCGTTTCGAGCACATACACCTGTTCCGGATCGACAGTTTCTTCAAGGATCATCGCGCGGAGAATGTTGGCGCGTCCGAAGTCGCGTTTGCCGAGTCCGATTCCGGTCTTTTCGATTTTGTATTCCGCCGGCAGACGGTCGCGGGTGCGGATCGCGGCGGCGATTGCGATTCCGGTCGGAGTGACCATTTCGCCGTTTGCGGTTGCTGTGCGCAGCGCGATGCCGTGCGCCTGCGCGATGTTCAGCACGGCGGGAACCGGAACGGGAAGATCGCCGTGCTGACAGTGCACGAATCCGCGGCCTTCGGCGAGCCCGGTCACCACGCATTCGCGGATGCCGAGGTCGTCGATCAGCAGGGCGGCGGAAACAATGTCGACTATGGAATCAACGGCGCCGACTTCGTGGAAGTGAACTTCGGAGACGGGAACGCCGTGGGCTTTGGATTCCGCTTCCGCGACGATGCGGAAGATTTTTTTCGCGAGTTCCCGTGCTCCGTCCGTCATGGTTCCGCGGTCGATGACGGCACAGACGTCGTCCAGGTTCCGGTGCTCGTGGTGATGCTCATGCCCGTGCTCATGTTCATGATGGTGATGATCATGCAGAATCACGTCGAAATCGGTTCCTGCGATTCCATAGGAACTTTTGCGGGAAACGCGATATTCGAAGCCTTCCAGATTCATGCTCCTGAGAACGGCGTCGAGTTTTTCGCGGCTTGCGCCGAGGTCGAGCAGGGCGGCAACGGTCATGTCGCCGGAAATTCCGGACGCGCCTTCCAGATAAAGCAGTTTGTTTTCCATGTTCAGTTCTCCAGCAGAATTTGTTTTTCGATTTTGTGTACGGTCATCGCCTTTTCCGGCGCGGGGCAGATTTCCTGACAGGCTCCGCAGCCGATGCAGAGCTTGAGATTCACGCCGCGCGGAGTTCCGTTTTTCCGCAGGGGGATTGCGTGCGTCGGACAGACCGCCGCGCATTTGCCGCATTCCTCGTCATCCTGAAACACAATGCAGTTCTGAGGATTGAAATGCGCTTCCGCAATCTTCGTTTTCTGTTTCGCCGCAAGAGTCAGCGGGCGGATTGCGCCGGTCGGGCAGACGCGCGAGCATTTGTTGCAGTCGAACCGGCATGAACCGCGTGAGAGATCAAGCGAGACGGGACCCGCCGCGCCTTTTGCGGGAACAATGATTTTCTCCGGGCAGTTTTTCGTGCAGAGCTGACAGCCCGTGCATTTTGCCGCAAACCGTTTCGCGCTTCCCGCGCCGGGCGGAAGTATCCGGAATTTCCGCGCGAACTCTTCAAGCTTGCCGAGTCCTGTTCTGGCAAGCAGAGCTCCCGCCGCAAGTCCCGCAAGCAGAACTCCGCCGTTCACGAGAAACGCGCGGCGCGATTCATCAACCGGGATTTCTTCTGTTTTTTTCACTTCAAATCTGATTTTGCCGAGCGGGCATCCGGCGATGCAGTTCATACAGCGAAGACAGCGTTCGCTGTCGATGGTTCCGCTTTTCAGGTCGATGCATCCGGCGGGACAGAGGCGCGCGCACTTTCCGCATTTTACACAGCCTTTCTGAATGAGCGGACGGAAGACGCTGAATTTCGCCGTCAGCCCCAGCAGAGTTCCGACAGGGCAGATTGCGGTGCAGTAGATGCGCCGTTTCCAGAGCACAAGCGCGAAGATGATGACCAGGGGAACGAATCCGCCGGAGGTGAAAGCTCCCGCGATGCGTCCGAAGTTCGTATAGGGGTCGAGCAGGAGAAGCCCCGCGTTCCAGCCGCAGAAGAGAAGCCCGAAAACGATTCCGGCAACCGCATAGCGCAGCCGGGGAAGGTTCGGAATCGCGCGGGATTTTTTGCGGGAGAATATAAGAATCAAATCTTGGAGAATTCCGAACGGGCAGAACATGGAACAGTAAATCCGCCCGAATAGGAGAGTCAGCACGAGAATTGCAAGCACTGTTGCGAGCGCTCCTGCGGAGAACGCCGCGAAACAGCGCATCAGAGCGGGAGCGAACTGGAAATGAAAAATACCCGCGACAGCCCCGCTGCCGCCGTAAAACGCAATTCCGGTCAGAATCAGAATAACAGCCGCAGCGGCGATGCGCAGACCTTTCAACCCAAACAGTTTTTTCATGAAAATTTCTCCGTTTCCCTCTTCTCCGCATAATTTAAACGTTAGAGCCGCTGCAAGTCAAACGCTTCTTGCGGAAAATCTGAAATTTTTTTTGGGAATAAACTATAACAGCGATTTTTCAAATAACAAATACTTGTTTTCTATGCAATTGAATGCTTTGCAGGCATAGGATAAACGGGCGGTGAAAAAATCCGGAGAACCGTTTGAGCGGTTCTCCGGATTGCGGGATGCAGGTGTTTACTTGATGACGACTTCTTTTCCTGCTGCGGCGGAATCATAGATGCCGTTGAGGATCTTCTGAACGGCGAGTCCGGCTTCACCCGGGGCGCGGAGTGCCGTGTCGTTGAGACATGCGTTGACGAAGTTTCTGAGCTTCTGCGTGAAGAGGAAGTTCCAGGAGCTTTCGGGGAGGAATCCCGGGACTTCGTTGATCATGGTTCCTGCGGAGTCGCGGTAGATTTCCGCGGGAGACCAGGAGCCGCCGCCCTTGTCGCCCATGAAGGTGAAGTTCCAGACGTCTTCCTTGATGTGAGCGGAGAAGGAGGTTTCGATCTGCATGATGGCTCCGTTGTCGAAACGGATCTGGCCGATCGCGAGGTCTTCCACGGTGAAGGTTTTCCAATCCCAGTTGGGCCAGGGGGAGACGACTTCAGAGGGCTTGTCGCCGATGTAGGTCCAGATGTTTCCGGACGCTGCGATCGGCTTGGGGGAGCCCATGAAGTAATGCGCGACTTCGATGAGGTGCACGCCGATGTCGATCATGGGGCCGCCGCCCTGGAGCTCTTTCTGTCCGAAAACGCCCCAGTTCGGAATGCCGCGTCTGCGGAGAGCGCGGCACTTGACGAACATGATTTTGCCGAACTGTCCTTCATCGCGGGCGCGGACGAGGAACTCGGTGTTGTTATGGTATCTCTGCTGGAAGCCGACGGCGAGTTTGCGCTTGTTCTTCTTTGCGACTTTGACCATTTCTTCGCACTCTTTGACGCTCATGCCCATGGGCTTTTCGGTCATGGCATGGCAGCCGGCGTTGAGGGCGTCGATGACGGCGGGAGCGTGAACGCCGTTGGGGGTGCAGACGTCGACCGCATCGGGCTTGATCTTCTTGAGCATGACTTTCCAGTCTTTGAAGAGCGCCTTTTTCGGGAGGCCCCACTTGGATTCCATGACTTCGAGGCGTTCGGGGAGAATATCCACGCCGGCGACGATTTCTACTTCAGGAATGTTTTTGTAAGCTTCCATGTGAGACTGGCAGATGCCGCCGCATCCGACGATCGCCACGCGGAGTTTTTTGCCTTTGAATTCTTCTTTTTTGGAGTCCATAGCAAGGGACTGCGTTCCAACACTTTTGTCAAGCGCCATTTGGATTTCTCCTTTTCGTTGATTATTCCGGCGAAAAAACGGTGTTATGGAGTAAATTAGCTGATAAAACTGCAAATTCAACAGGACGGAAGCATTTTTTTGCAGAAAAATGGGAAAAGTGTGGGCGCAAGCGCCTCGCAAGAGTCACCCTGACGGGTTCGGCAAGCGTGGGCGCAAGCGTCTCTTTGGTTTACGCTCTTCTGCCGTGACGGTCGCCGGTCAGAATGCCGCGTTTGGAGGAGCGGACGAAATCGAGGAATTCGACAACTTCTGGAAGCTGCGGAACTTCTGCGAGAGTGCGCTCGATGGCGTTTGTCGTGTTCAGCCCCTGGCGGAAGAAGATATCGTAAACTTTCTTGATTGCGTGAATCGCCTCGTGAGAGAATCCGTTTCGGCGGAGGCCCACGATGTTGAATCCGCGGATGCCGCCGTTGCGTCCGTCGCCGATCATGAACGGGGGGAGGTCGACGGAGATTGCGGAGACTCCGCTCAGAACCGCCATGCGTCCGACGCGGCAGAACTGGTGAACCGCAATCAGCCCTGAAAGAAGGGCGTTGTCCCCGACTTCCACATAGCCGCCGATCGTTGCGCCGACAACCATGATGACGTTGTTGCCGACTTTGCAGTTGTGGGCGACGTGCGCGTTCGCCATCAGGAAGCAGCCGTCGCCGATCACCGTTTCGGCGCCTTCATGAGTGGCGCGGTTGACGGTCACGCCTTCGCGGAAGCGGTTGTTGCTGCCGATTTTCGTGTAGGAGACGGAGCCGTCGAATCCGTAATCTTCGGGATCGGAGCCGATGGAGGCGAAGGGGTAGACGAGGTTGTTTTCGCCCATAGTGGTATGGCAGCCGACGAAAGAGTTCGCCATGAGGCGGGTTCCGGCGCCGATTTCCACGTCGTGCTCGACGACGCAGTGGGGACCGATCTCCACATTATCCGCGAGTTTCGCGGAGGGATCGACAACAGCGGTAGGATGAATATGTGCCATAGTTTGTTCCTGATCGTTTGATTTTCCGCATGAAAACGAAAAAGGCGGGTTTTGCCCGCCTCTTGCGTCATTTTTTCTTTGCGGCCTTCATCGCGGCTTTGGCTCTTGCTTTGAGTCTTTCGTTGTAGCGTTTGCGGCGAGCGCGCTTCTGAACCTTATTGTACTGCTGTCCCATTTGAAACTCCTTGATGTTCTATATTGCTTTACGCATTTCCGGTAAATATATACGCATTTCCCGACTTTTTCAAACGCCGCTTGCAAAAAATCCGGAGTTTTCTTTTGCCGGAAGGTTTTTTTTCCGCCTTTTTCATTCCGCCGCTTGAAAAAAACGCGGAATCCCGTATATTCATTCTATTATAAACGACAGAGATTGAACAACAGGAGGAGTTTTCATCATGGTCAAACTTGGAACCGCTCTCACTTCCGGCGCCGTCAAGGTGCTTTTGCTCGGATCGGGCGAACTGGGAAAAGAAGTCGCGATTGAAATGCAGAGACTCGGAGTCGAAGTGATCGCGGTTGACCGCTATCCGAACGCGCCCGCGATGCAGGTCGCCCACAGAAGTCATGTCGTCAACATGCTCGATGCAAAGGCGCTCCGCGAGATTGTCGAACTTGAGAAGCCCGACTACATCGTTCCGGAAATCGAAGCGATTGCGACGCCGGAACTCATCAAACTGGAGCAGGAGGGATACCATGTCATCCCGAACGCGCGCGCAACTTATCTGACTATGAACCGCGAAGGAATCCGCCGTCTCGCCGCGGAGGAACTCGGTCTGCCCACCTCAAGATACCGTTTCGCCGACAGCGAAGAGGAGTTCAAAGCCGCGGTCAAAGAGGTCGGAATCCCCTGCGTCGTCAAGCCCGTCATGAGTTCTTCCGGACACGGCCAGAGCGTCGTCCGCTCCGAGGCGGATATCGACAAGGCGTGGCACATTTCTCAGGAAGGAGGACGCGCCGGCGCGGGAAGAGTCATTGTGGAGGGGTTTGTTGATTTCGATTATGAAATCACCCTGCTGACCGTGCGTCACGCCGGCGGAACCTCGTTCCTCAAGCCGATCGGGCATCATCAGGTCGGCGGCGACTATCAGGAGTCCTGGCAGCCGCAGGCGATGACCGCATCCGCGCTCGAAAAGGCGGAAGACATTGCAAAGAAGATCACGGACGCCATCGGCGGACGCGGCATTTTCGGAGTTGAAATGTTTGTGAAAGGCGACGAGGTGATTTTCAGCGAAATCAGCCCGCGTCCGCACGATACCGGAATGGTTACGATGATTTCGCAGGACCTCTCCGAATTCGCTCTGCACGCCCGCGCGATCCTCGGTCTGCCGATTCCGAACATCGCTTTCCACGGACCCTCGGCATCGAAGGCGATTGTCGCCGACGGCGTGTCGGATCATGTTTCGTTCAGCGGACTTGAGAGCGTCCTTGCGGCACCCGATACTTCCATGCGGATTTTCGGAAAGGGCGAACTCAACGGGCATCGCCGCCTCGGCGTGCTTCTCGCCCGCGCAGAATCGGTCGAAAAAGCGGTTGAGCAGGTCAAGAAAATGAGAGACTCCCTGCGCGTTGAACTTTGAGAGCGAATATGATCCGGCTGCTGCTGACATTCCTTTGTCTCGCTCCCCTCTGCGCAATGGAGGAGGGGTTGAAAATCCGCATTCCGCAGGCGGAGCAGACCGTGCGTGTCTCCATTGAAGAGGAGGCGAATATCCGCGCGGAGGATCGTCTTCAGCCGCTCGCGAAAATCAAAGAAAAGACGCTTGCCGCGGTTCTGCCGGATACGGGAAAAGATTATCTCTGGATCCCCGGCCGGGATCTGACGGGAACGGGCTCCCTGCGGGTCGTGGACGTCTCGGCTGTGCTTGACGGGTCGGTTGCCGCGTTTCTGGAGACGGTCGGAAAGCGGGACGGAGCGCAGGGCGGACGGGTGGTTCTGCTTGATGTTCTCCGCAAGCGCATTGCGGGATATTTCACGGTCGGACGCAAACTTTCCGCGCTGCGGCTTGGAAACACGCTCGAATATGCGGTTGCCTTTGCGGAGGCTCAGCCGATGCTGAAACAGCCCGCCGGATTCGTCGTTGTCGATTTGAAGGAGGGGAAGGAACGCGCATTTCACCGCGCGGAAAAACCGGTGTCGTTTGCGGTTGCGGGGGCCTCGCTGTTCTTTGCGGATGCAAAAGGCGCGGTCCGGATGTTGAATCTGGAAGACGGAAATTCAAAAACGCTTTTTAGAGCGCCTGGCCCGCTTCTCCGTGTTTCTCCGGACGGAACGGCGGTGCTTGCCGCGGCGGAGGATGCGTTCTACCGGATCGACGCCGCGTCCGGCGAGGTCGCTTCAAAGGTGCCGCGCAAGGAGCGGTTCCGCATCGGGGAGCTTGTGTGCACGAAGCCGGACGGTTCGGGCTTTCTCTTTTCAACCCTTCCCGATATGAACGGGAAGAGCCGTCTGTTCCTTCATGTGGAAGAGAAGCAGCGGGAGATCGCGGCGGATTCCGCGGGACGTTTCGTCTGGCAGGAGAACGGACCGAATCTGTTTGTCATGCGGGTGATCAAAGGGCGCGTGTTCCGCTTGGATCCGGAGAGCCTGAAAGATTATTCCTCGTGCGAACCGAAGTCCCTGCGCCCGGCGACGCTCGGGACGGTGCGCTGGCTGTTTTCGGGCGGCGAACCCTGCGAACTGGTCGCCATGGATTCGCTCGGCTCGGTTTATACACTCAGAAGCGTCGGCAAACGCTGGCGCAAAACGCTGATAGTTGACGCCGGAAGGCGCTGAAAGATGATTTGCAAGGACGATTCATGCAGGAACTGACACTCAAGCCGGACGCTTTTGCCTATCGCGGCAAAGCCGTTGCCACGATGCCTTCGGGCAAACGCTGTTTTATTCGCGGCGGAGCGCCGGGGGATACTCTCCTGTGCGCGGTTGCGAAAGAGAAGAAAAACTGTGCGGAGGCGGAAATCAAAGAGATAATCGAACCCTCGCCGGACCGGATTCAGCCGGTCTGCCGTTATGCGGAGCTGTGCCCCGGCTGCGCGTATTCCCAGGTCGATTATCCGGTGGAACTTGAGTGGAAACAGAAACAGTTTGAGCGTTTCCTTCTTCATTCTCATCTTGCGGAGCCTTCGGCGATGCGGGAACCGGTTGCCGCATCGCGCCGCATGGGCTGGCGGAACAAAATCAAACTCACGGCCGAAAAAAACGGGGAAAAGATCCGGATCGGATACCGGATGGAGGACAACAAAACGGTTCTTGACGTCCGCGAATGTCTCCTGGCGCGTCCGGAAATCGCGCGCCTGATGGATGAAAAACTCAACGATCCCGCCTTCCGCGCTTCACTTCCGGAGGGAATTTCCGCTCTGACGTTCCGCTATACGCCGCATGACGGCGCGCTTCTGCTGGAGGCGGAGGATTCGGAGGAGTTCCTGACCGATACCATTCGCCCTTACGGTGAGTTTGCGGTTCCGCGCAGCTCCTTCTTCCAGATCAACACGGAGATGGCGTCGAAACTCGCGGCGCAATTTCTGCGGATTGTGGAAGAGGTGAAACCGGAGGTGTTCATCGAACTTTACTGCGGCTGCGGCGTGTTTTCCGTGCTCGCGGCGGAGGCCGGAGTCGGCAAAGTCTACGGAGTTGAGCTCAACTCGGACGCCGTCCGCGCGGCGAACAGGAATCTGCATGAGCATGGGCTGCCGCACTGCAAATTCCTTGCGGGCGACGCGGTCCGGATGCTCGGCCAGCTTCCGCTTCAGACGAAGCAGCGTCCGCTGATGCTGGTCGATCCGCCGCGCACCGGGCTGGAGCGTCCGGTGATTGACGCGCTTTCCGGAAGCGCGGCGCATGACCTGGTTTATGTTTCGTGCGGACCCGATACGCTGGCGCGCGACCTTGCGCTGTTCCGCCGGCGGGGGTGGACCGTTGCGGAGACGGGGCTGTTCGATCTCTTCCCGTCGACGGCGCATTTCGAATCGCTGACCTGGCTGAAGCGGGGGTGAATTCATGGCTGGGAGCTCATTCAATCCGGAGCTTGCGGCGGGGCATCGCGACCGGTTGCGGCAGAAGTACCGCAAGGCGGGACACGACGGCATGCTGGACTATGAAAAGCTCGAGCTTCTGCTGACTTACGCCATCGCCCGGCGCGATGTGAAGCCGATTGCAAAGGAACTGCTGAAAAAGTTCGGTTCGATCTCCGCCGTCATGAACGCTCCGGAAAAACGCCTGACCGAAGTCCCGGGAGTCGGGGAGAACGTCGCGCTTCTGATTCAGCTCATGAAGGGGCTCTGCTCCGATTATCTCTATGAGCAGATCAAGGGACGCGAAGTCCTGTCGTCGACGGAAGAGGTGATCCGTTATGCGCGCATGAAGCTTGCCGGACTTGAAAACGAAGTCTTTATGGTCATCTATCTCAACACGCAGAATGAAATCATCGGCGACGAGATCATGGTTGAGGGAACGATCGACCAGCTCTACATTCACCCGCGCCAACTGCTTACGCGGGCGCTGGACATGTCCGCGCGCGGCATTATCCTGCTGCACAACCACCCGAGCGGCTCGCCGATGCCGTCGCCCGCGGACATTCAGCTGACGCGTGCGATCAAGATTGCGGCCTCCGCCGTGCGGCTGGATGTCGTCGACCATATCATCATCGCGCGGAATGCCTGCTTCAGCATTACGGCGAACGAGCTGATCCCGCTGGACCGTCCGTTCGCTTCTCCTCCGAAGAAAGCGGAGAAGCCGAAGGAAATGACGCCCGAGGAGAAGCGCGCGGCCGCCTTCTCCGAACTTGCCAAACTCTCCGCAATCCACGACCTGAAGGATTGCGGGGAAATGACGCGCGATGCGGATTTTCAGATAGACGACCGCGTGGATTCGTATCTGAAGGCCTCCGACCGCAAAAAAAAGAAAGGACGCGGAGCATGATTTTCGGAATCGGAACCGACCTTGTGGAAATTGAACGGATCGCAAAGGTGCTTGCGCGTCACGGCGACCGTTTCACCGGTTACATCCTGACCGACGGCGAAGGCGCGGAAGCAAAACGCCGCGGCGACAGCGTCCAGTTCATCGCCGGCCGCTGGGCCGCGAAAGAGGCGGTTGCAAAGGCGCTCGGCTGCGGACTCGGCGGGCGCTGCGCGTGGCGCGACATCGAAGTGACCGGCTCCGCATCCGGCGCTCCGGTCGTGACGCTCTCCGGAGACGGCGCGCGCACGATGAAGGAGAACGGCATTGCACGGGTCTTCGTCAGCATCAGTCACGAGCGCGGACACGCCGTGGCGATGGCTGTTGCGGAAAAAAACGACATTCCCTCTTGAGATTTTCCAAAAACGGGTTAAAGTACTATATGTCAGGAGGTGCGGCAATGAAACGCGGAAAACGGGAAAGAGGACAGGCGATCGCGGAATTCACGGTTTCGCTGATTGCGATTCTGTTTGTGTTCCTCGGCGTGCTGGCGGTCAGCGTGCTTTCGATGGAAAACGTCTCGTGCCTGATTGCCGCGCGCGGCGAAGCGGACGTCGCATCCGCGCTCGGAACCTCGGTCGGCGGCGTTTCTCCGGAACCGATTCTCGAATGGGATTACGGCCCGGACCGCATTCCGTTCACCGCGGATGACAAGGCCGTGACGAGCGGGGATTCGGAGAGTCTCGCCGGTGAATTTGATACCTCCAGGGATCTGGCGGAGGGGGCGGACGTCAACGGCGTCGCTCTTGCGGAGCTTGCGAAATCGGGGCTGGTTGACCGGCAGGTGACGGAAGTCTCTTTTCTTACCGCCGCAAACCTGAACGGGTATTCGCATGAGGAGACGGATCCGCTTTCCAAACGCGGCCTCCCGGAGCTTCAGAAACTTCTCCGCCGGATGGTCGGCGGGGGCAAATTCGTATTGAAAGACACGGTTTTCATACCGGTGAAGGTGGATTGATGAAACAGCGGATCGTACGGAAAATCAAAACGCTTGCCGAAGCCGCCGAATGGCGGAAGGGCCTGCGGGCGGACGGAAAAAAACTCGCGCTCACCAACGGATGTTTCGATCTGCTGCACCGCGGACATGCGGAGTACCTGCTCGCCGCGCGCGAATCGGCGGACGCCCTCGTGGTCCTGCTGAATTCCGACGCGTCGATCCGCCGTCTGAAAGGACCGTCGCGCCCGATCTGCGAAGAGCCGGACCGCGCGTTCATGCTGGCCTGTTTTGAATTCGTCGACGCCGTTGTCGTATTCGATTCCGAACGCTGCGACCGGGAAATCGCGGCGATTGCGCCTGATGTCTATGTGAAGGGCGGCGATTACACCGTGGAAAAGCTCGACCCGGGCGAACGCGCCGCCGTCTTCGGATGCCGTGCGGAGATCCGCTTCATCCCGTTCGTCCCCGGGCATTCGACAACCACGCTGATTGAAAAAAGCAGAAAATCCTAAAGAAAGGTTACAGATATGAGTTCCAGTTGTTCCGGACATTGCTCCAGCTGTTCCTCTTCCTGCAATGCGGAGGAGAAACTTGAAAAGCGTCTCGCTTTGATCAAACACAAAATCCTCGTGCTCTCGGGCAAAGGCGGCGTCGGCAAAAGTACGGTCGCCGCAACGCTCGCGCTGACCCTCGCGCGCAAAGGCGCGAAAGTCGGTCTGCTCGACGTCGATTTCCATGGTCCCTCCCAGCCCACGCTGTTCAGTCTTCAGACCGTGACGCTGGAAGGAGACGACGACGGCATGATTCCGCCGGAAATCAGCGGCATTGAAATTTTCTCCATCGGGCTTGTCATGGAAGACGCCGACCGCGCGATCATCTGGCGCGGTCCCGCCAAGATCGGCGTGCTCAAACAGCTTCTGGAAGACGTTCAGTGGGGCGAACTCGACTATCTCGTCCTCGACTTCCCGCCGGGAACGGGGGACGAGGTGCTTTCCGCCTGTCAGATGATCTCCGGTTCGAAGAGCGCGGTCATCGTTTCCACGCCGCAGGAGGTCGCGCTTGCCGACTGCCGCAAGTGCATCGACTTCTGCAAGCAGGTGGAAGTTCCCGTCGCCGGAATTATCGAGAACATGAGCGGCTTCGTCTGTCCGGACTGCGGACACCGCCACGAGATTTTCTCAAGCGGCGGGGGAGAGAAGCTTGCGAAACTGGCGGAGGCTCCGCTCCTCGCCCGGCTTCCGCTTGACCCCGCGTTCCTGAAGCAGTGCGACGCCGGCGATGTCGCCGGAGCGCTCTCTTCCTCTCCCGCGATTGCGGGCGAAATGGACAAGGCGGCGTCACTGATCATTGCCCGCGGCTGAGGAGATCCCATGCCGGAGCCTTTGCTTGAACTCGATTCAATCGTCAAATCATTCGGCGGAACGCGCGTTCTGACGGGCGTTTCGCTAACGGTCGCCCCCGGCGAAATCCTCGGGCTCGTCGGGGAGAACGGCGCGGGAAAATCGACGCTTGTCAAGTGCCTGCTCGGCATCCACCGCCCAGATTCCGGCACGATCCGTTTCCTCGGTCGTCCGCTGCGGTCCGGGGAGACGGGGATTGAGGGCATCCCGCAGGAGTTCAACCTTGTCAACGACCTGACGGTTGCGGAGAATATTTTTCTCGGGCGCGAACCGCATCGCTTCGGTCTTCTCGACCGGGCGAAAATGAATGCGGAATCGTCCCGTCATCTGGCGCGTCTCGGAGTGGAGATCGACCCCGGACGCATGATCGACACGCTCGGCGTCGCGGAAAAACAGATGGTTGAAATCGCAAAGGCGCTTTCCGTCGAATGCCGGCTGCTGATCATGGATGAGCCGACAACGGTTCTGAACCGGAACGAAGCGGAAATTCTCTTCCGCATCATGCGCGAACTGAAAGCGGCGGGAACGTCGGTCATCTTCATTTCGCACCGTCTGGAGGAGATTCGCACCGTCTGCGACCGCGTGGCGGTTCTGCGCGACGGCGTGCTTGTAAGCGTCGATCCGGCGTCGGAGCTTGCCGCAATCGAAATCGCTCGGCGGATGGTCGGACGCGAACTCACGCGGATGTTTCCTCCGAAGCATTATCCCGATATGGAGCATCCGGTCCTCGAAGTCACAAATCTGACTTCCGGACGCGAAGTGCGCGGAGTTTCGCTTTCGCTCGGCAAAGGCATTACCGGACTTGCCGGGCTGGCCGGAGCCGGGCGTACCGAGCTGGCGGAGACGATCTGCGCCATTCGCAAGGGACGCGGGGAAATCCGGCTGAACGGCGAACTTCTGCACCTGAAAAAGCCCTCCGACGCGATTGCGCACGGCATTGTTTATCTTTCCGAAGACCGGCAGGGAAGCGGCATTCTGACCGAATTCCCTCTGGACCGGAACGTCACGCTCGCGAGTCTTGCGCGCTACTGCACAGCGGGTTTCATCCGCCGGAAGGACGAGGAGGCGGCGGCGGAGGATTATGTCGCGAAATTCCGCATCAAAGCGGCGTCCGTTTCGGAGGAGCTGAAATACCTCAGCGGCGGCAATCAGCAGAAAGTCGCGATTGCGAAATGTCTTGACATTCATCCGCAGGTTTTCATTTTCGACGAACCCACGCGCGGCGTCGACATCGGCGCGCGCAGCGATATATACACATTCATCAGCGAACTCGCGCAGAGCGGCGTCGCCTGTCTGCTGATCTCTTCCGACCTGGAAGAGGTGATCGGCATGTGCGAGCGTGTGTTTGTAATGCGCTCCGGCGAACTTGCCGGATGCGTCGAGCGCGAACATGTTACAGAAGAGGAGATCATGTACCTTGCAACCGGTATTCAGTAATTTCAAGAAGACGGCGGAGCGCATGCTCCGGACTGCGGGCGGACCTTATGCGGCGCTTGTTCTGCTGCTGATCGTCTGCTGCGTTTCCAACGAGAGCTTCCGCAGTGTCCAGAACCTTGTCAACATCATGCGGCAGGTGTCGTACAGCGGCATGATTGCGCTGGGCATGACGTTTGTCATTGCGGCGGGCGGCATAGACCTTTCGGTCGGTTCGCTGCTGGCCCTTTCGGGCGTGCTTTCGATTCTCGGAATGAACGCGCTTCCCGTCTCGCCCGAATGGGCGGCGGTGATTGCCGGTGTGATTGCCGTCGGCGTCGGAGCCGTCGGCGGAACGGCGAACGGACTGCTTGTTTCGGTCGGAAAGATTCCGCCGTTCATTGCGACGCTCGGCACGATGGTGATCTTCCGTTCGCTCGCGCTCTATTTTGCGGATTCCGGACTTGTTTCAACGGAGAACGAAGTGTTCCGGACGATTGGCGACGCCTCGTTTGCGTGTCTTCCGCTTCCGGTCTGGGCGCTGCTGGCGCTGACGCTTTTGCTTTCGGTTCTGCTGTTCATGACGCGCTTCGGCCGCCACGTCTGCGCGGTGGGGTCGAATGAACGCGTGGCGCGTTATTCCGGCATCCGGACGGGGCTCGTGAAGTACGGAACGTATCTGATAGCGGGTCTCGCTTCGGGCGTCGCGGCGTTTCTGTTCGGCGGACGTCTGAACGCGGTCAGTTCGACGAGCGCGGGAACCTCCTATGAACTGGATGCGATTGCGGCGGTCATCATCGGCGGCAGTTCTATGAACGGCGGCCGTGCGACGGTGTGGGGAACGCTGGCCGGCGTGCTGATCCTCGGCATTGTATCGAACGTCCTGGATATGTGGGGAATCTCCGTCACTCTGCAGGGAACCGTGAAAGGCATCGTGATCATCGTTGCGGTGATGATTCAGAGAAAACGGGGCTGAAAAATCCCCATTTTGAGCAGAAAATCATGAATTGACGGGAGTGTGACGGACTGGTTCCGTCACTTTTTTTCGGTCATTTCTGACGGAGGTAGAGGAATTTTGCCCCGCCGAAGTTGCGGATTGTCTCGAGCTGCCAGTTGGATGGGGGGGGCTGAAGACCGCCCTTGTTCTCCGCCATTTCCCAAATGAGAAGCGCTTTGGCGGACCAGCGGTTGAAATCGGGATCGGCGAGAAGCTTTGCGAGAAGCTCCGCGGATTCCGCATAGGGCGGATCGGCAAAGATCAGATCGGGCTGCGGGTGAACCGCCAGACGCTTGCAGATGTTCGGAAGCGTGGCGTTGAAAATTTCAAAAACGGCGGTTGGTGCAACGCTCTCCGCTTTTGCGCAGTTGGCTTTTACCGCATTGCATGAGGATTTCGAGGAATCCACAAAGAGAACGGAAGCGGCGCCGCGGCTGGCGGCTTCCAGACCGATCGCGCCCGTTCCGGCGAACAGGTCGGCGACGGTCATGCCGTCCAGCGTTCCGAGACTCGCAAAGAGGGCTTCGCGGGCGCGGACCGCTGTCGGCCGCGCGGTGAGCCCCGACGGTGCGCGCAGGGGCATTCCGCGCAGTTTTCCGGAAACAATTTCCATTTCAGCAAATCATTCCCATTCAATTGTTCCCGGCGGCTTGGAGGTGATGTCGTACACCACGCGGTTCACGCCGTTCACTTCGTTGATGATGCGGGTGGAGATGCTCTCCATGAGTTCATACGGGAGGCGCACCCAGTCGGCGGTCATGCCGTCCCGGCTTTCCACTGCGCGCAGGGCAATGACGTTGTCGTAGGTGCGTTCATCGCCCATCACGCCGACCGTTTTGACGGGGACGAAGACGGCGAACGCCTGCCAGATTTTGTAGTAGAGTCCGGCTTTCTTCATTTCGTCGACGATGATGGTATCCGCTTCGCGGAGGGTGTCGAGATCCTTGCGGTTGACCGCACCGAGCATGCGGACGGCGAGTCCGGGGCCCGGGAAGGGCTGGCGGTAGACCATCTCATCGGGAAGTCCGAGTTTTCCGCCGACTTCGCGGACTTCGTCTTTGAAGAGGCGGCTCAGGGGTTCGAGGAGCTTGAGATTCATTTTTTCGGGGAGCCCGCCGACATTGTGGTGGCTCTTGATCATCGCGCTGGGATTGCCGTCGATGGGCACGCTCTCGATCACGTCGGGATAGGTGGTGCCCTGCGCGAGAAATTTGACGTCCTTGAGCTTCATCGCGGCGTCGTCGAAGACGTTGACGAACTCATGACCGATGATCTTGCGTTTCTTCTCCGGCTCGGTGACGCCGGCAAGCTTGTCGAGGAAACGGTCGGTGGCGTCGATGCAGACGAGGTTCATTTTGAAGGAGCCTTCGAAGAGCTCCCGGACGCGTTCGGCTTCGTTTTTGCGGAGGAGTCCGTTGTTGACGAAGATGCAGGTGAGCTTGTCGCCGATCGCCTTGTGGATCAGTGCGGCGGCGACGGAGGAGTCAACGCCTCCGCTGAGACCGAGAATGACCTTCTGTCCGGCGGTTTTCTCCTGAATTTCGCGGACGCTGCGCTCGATGAAGGACTCCATGGTCCAGTTTCCGGAGCATCCGCAGATGCGTATGGCGAAGTTGCGGATGATTTCGGTTCCGCGGTGCGTGTGAACGACTTCGGGGTGGAACTGGATGCCGTAGATTTTCTTTTCGGTGTGGCGGATTGCGGCGAATTCGGTGTTTGCGGTTTTCGCCGTGGAGACGAATCCGTCGGGAAGCGCGGTGACCTTGTCTCCGTGGGACATCCAGACCTGGAGGGGGGTGGGGAGACCGTCGAGAAGGGGGGAATCTCCGGTGATTTCGATTTCCGCCTTGCCGTATTCGCGGGCGTGACCGCGGGCGACTTTTCCGCCGAGAGTCATGACGGTCAGCTGGAGACCGTAGCAGATGCCGAGCACGGGGATGCCGAGGTTGAAGATTTCAGGATCGCACTTCGGGGCATTGTCCTGATAGACGCTTGCGGGTCCGCCGCTGAGGATGATTCCCATCGGAGCTTCCTCGCGGATTTTTTCAACCGGGGTGCTGAAGGGAACGATACGGCTGTAAACCTTGCATTCACGGATTCGCCGCGCGATCAGCTGGCTGTACTGCGAACCGAAGTCCAGAACGAGTATGGTTTCGTTTTTTGCCATGTAAGTCTTCCAGATTTAAAATTTTTAAGGCAATAATATACATCGGAAACGCGAAAATGCAAAGGAAGTTATGATTTTTTTGCAATCCTCTTGACAATTCCGTTTAAGGCGATATAATACAGGATTATACTGAACTTTATAACAGGAGCCTCTAGCCATGCGTTTTCAGTGTCCATACTGCAAAGAAATTCTCTCAGTGGACAATGCGGAAATGGGAGCAAAAGTCCAATGCGGCAAGTGTCAGCAGATTGTGACGGTGCCGGCTTCCAGGACATCCCCCGGGGCGGTGATTGCGGACTTCATCATTGAAAAAGAGCTCGGGCGCGGGGGGATGGGCGTCGTTTATCTCTCGCATCAGATCTCGCTCGACCGTTCGGCCGCTCTCAAGGTCCTTGCGGAAAATTACGCGCAGAACTCAGAGTTCGTCATCAGTTTCATCAAGGAGGCGCGCGCCGCCGCACGCCTGAATCATCCACATATCGTGCAGGCGTACGCCGTGGGCGAGGACGACGGGATCTACTATTTCGCCATGGAGAACGTCGACGGGCAGACCATGAAGGAGATTCTGGAGAAGAACCGGGTGATCCCCGTCGACCAGGCGCTCCAGATCGTTCAGCAGGTCGCGGAAGCGCTCGATTACGCGTGGAAGGAACAGCGTCTGATTCACCGTGACATCAAGCCGGACAACATCATGCTCACGAACACCGGGAAAGCGAAACTCGCCGATCTCGGTCTCGCCCGTCACGCCGGAGAAAAGGATTCTCTGGACAGCGAAGAGGAGGTTATGGGAACTCCGCAGTACATCAGCCCCGAGCATCTGACCGGAGCGCCGATGGACATCCGCAGCGACATTTACAGTCTCGGTGCAACCTTCTACCATTTTGTGACCGGCCATTTTCCGTTCAACGGTTCCAGCGTCACGGAGATCGCGAAGAAGCACCTGACCGATACGCTGGTTCCGCCGAACCAGGTGAAGAAATCGATTCCGCAGGCGGTTTCCGATGTGATTGTCAAGATGATGGCGCGCAATCCGAACGACCGTTTCCAGGACGCGGAGGAGCTTGTGGAAACTCTGCGCGACATTCGCAAGAACAAGCTTGCGGAAAATTCCGCTTCGAATTCAGTTTCCGCGCCGATCCCGCGTCTGAATCTTCAGAAGTCTGCTTCCGTTCCGGTCCCGAAACTGAACATTCCGGGGAGTGTGCCGAAACTGAACATTCCCGCATCCGGAACTCCCGCTCCGGGCGGCGTTCCGAATCTGAAGCTTTCGACGCCTGCGCAGAAAACGGAGGGAAAGAAAGCGGAAGAGGAACCGAAGCCGGAAGAGACACCGTCCGCTCCGAAAAAGACGGTTTCGCGGAAGGTCGTTGTACGGATCATTGCGGCGCTTGTTGTGCTTGGACTCGCGGGCGCGGGAACCTGGTTCGTGCTTTCCGGAAACTTTGAAAAAGTCAAGAATTCCGTGATGAAGAAGGTGAAAGAGATTTCCGGGCCGAAGCCGGAGCCCGCTCCGGATGCCGCCCCGGCGGAGCAGAAGCCGGAACCGCGGGAATCGGCTTTGATCGAAGAGGCGGACAAGATTCTGAAGCAGGCGGAGGAAAACCCCTCCGCAATGGAAAAGACCATGTCGCTTTGCGACAGCTTCCTTGCGCGTTTCAAGGATCCGAAAGAGGATGAGAAGGCGAAATTCGCCGCGGTGGAGACTCTTGCCGGACAGGTTCGCGAAAAGCTTGCCGCCGCGAAGGAAGCTGCCGCAAAGGCCGCGGAGGAGAAGCGCAAAGCCGATGAGGAACGTCGTCGCCGAGAAGCCGAAGCCCGCCGTCAGAGAGAGGAAGCCGAACGCAAGCGGAAAGCCGAAGAGGAGACCATACGGAAATACAAAAATTTTGCCAACTGGGTAAAAGGCGAAAAGGTGAAAAAGATTGTTTCCATGGTTCATTCGGGCGGCATCGACGCGGCGAAACGTGAAGCTCAGGGGCTTATCGACGAGCCGAAGCGGAATCAGAACAAGCCCGCGCAGATTTTGCGCGAGGCGAAGAACCTTGCTGGTTACGGCTGGTGGCTGAAAAGCAAAATCGAGAACGCGGAGCGCATCGAAAAGCTGCTGATGAATTCATCTGAGAGCGAACTGAACCGTCCGCAGGTGATCATCAAGGACAATCTGAGCGAACTCGTTTCCATAAAGAACGGTGTTATGACGGTTGAGAGCTTCGGGAAATCTGCCGAGGTCCCGGTGAAGGAACTGAAACCGCGTCAGAAAGCGGATCTTGTCGCCCGTATTGCACGGAAGAACCAGAAGTATTTCAAAGACGCCGTTGTCTGGCTGATTTTCAACGAATCGTACGAAAACGCCGCGAGGCTCTTGTGGGACCGCAAAGATGGCGATTGCAGAAATTTTGTCAATACGGTTCTGGAGATGAAGATCCGCGCCGCCGGAAACAACAAGGCGGAAAAAGAGAGACTGCAGAAGGATAAAGATCTTTTCAAATAAGACGGGCGACCGTCCAACAACAGGAGTGTCAACAATGGATTCTGAAAAATGCCCATGCTGTTCCGGGAAACTCTATTCGGAGTGCTGTGAACCGATCATCAAGGGACTCGTCAAGGCGGAAACCCCGGAAGCGCTGATGCGCTCCAGATATGCCGCATATGCCAAAGCGGAAATTGATCATCTGATTTCCTCCACCGCCCCCTCCCAGCGTGAAAGCATTGACCGCGAGGAGATGCGCAGCTGGGCGGAACGTTCCCAGTGGCTCGGACTCGAAATCATCAGCGCCCCGGCGCCCGAAGCCGGCGACAAGACCGGATTCGTCGAATTCATCGCGCGCTACACCGACCGCGACACGCCGCTGGAGCATCATGAACGCGCGGAATTCCGCAAAATCAACAATGTCTGGTATTTTTACGACGGCAAGCTCGTTCAGCAGAAGCCTTACGTCCGCACGGCTCCGAAGATCGAGCGTAACGCCCCGTGTCCCTGCGGAAGCGGCAAGAAATACAAAAAGTGCTGCGGCAAATAACCCGGGAGTGTCTCATGATTCTCGATAAAATGGATCCGGAGGTCGTTGCCGCTTATTCGCCTGAATTCCAGAAGGCGTTTGCGGCGATCTCCGCACTTGCACCCGATGCGCCGCTCGGCAAATTTGAGATCGACGGCGACCGCATTTACGGCAATGTCATGGAATACGACGCCGTTCTTCCGGAAGCTGAAAAACTGGAAGCTCACCGGAACTATGTCGATATCCAGGCGGTTGTCGCCGGCGTGGAACGCATGGCGTGGGCGAATATCGACGGGCTCGAAACGGTCGACGAGTACGACGAGGCGAAGGACGTCGCGTTTGTCCGCCCGCCCGCCGTCGGCGTTTCGCACATCGAACTGGTTCCGGGATTGTTCGCCGTCTTCTATCCCGAAGACGGACATTACGGCAAGATCCGGCCGCTGAATGCTCCGGCGGGCAAACTGAAAAAGGTGGTCGTCAAAGTCAGACTTTGATAAGGACAGACGCGTTTTTCTCAGAAAACCGGACGCGGCGGGAGCAATCCCAGCTCCGTCCGGATTTTTTTTGTCGACGGCACATAGCGCGGTGCGGGGAGCGGCGAGGGCGTGCCGAGAATCCGGATTTCATTCGAGCTTCCGAAGTGCGCGCGGATGCGCCGAGCAAGCTCCAGGATGGTGACGGCTTCTTCGGAGCCGATGTTGTACGCTTCGCCGCGCCGTCCGGCGATAAGAAGCGTGAAGAGCCATTCCACAAGGTCGTCGGCGTGCATGTAGCTGCGGACGGTGCGTCCGTCGCCCTGAATGATGATCGGGCGGTTCTCCTCGCAGTCGCGCAGGAAGTTTCCTGCTGCGTAGTGGATCGTGCGCGGCAGCCAGGGACCGATGAACGCAAAACAGCGCGCAATGCAGCAGAACACGTTTGAGTCCGCACACATGCGCTCCGCATCGAGCTTCGCAATGCCGTACTCGGTGACGGGGCAGCACGGGAACTCTTCGGGCAGGAGCGGAAGACCGGGCGGCTGGGGACCGTATACCGCGCCGGAGCTGGTCAGCAGGAGACGCCCCGCGCCGCACTGTTCCGCGAAATCGAGAATGCGGCGCGTGCCTTCCACGACGATGGAGCGCATTTCCCCCGGCGCGAGCGTGGTGACTGCGGGGGTCGCGGCGTGAATGACAAAATCGAATCTGCCGTCCGGAAACCGAAAACTGCGGACGTCGCCGTTTTCAAACGAAAGCCCGGAAAGCGTGCAGAGTCCGGGGAAGCGGCTGCGGAACTCCTCCGCATGACGCGCGAGCACGGTGAAGCTGAGGTTCTCGACGGGGTGACGGGTGAAGTAGTCAAGAATGCTTTTGCCGAAGAATCCGGTTCCTCCGGAAAGGAAGATGCGCTTTCCGGTCAGCGCGGCGGTGATTTCGGGCTTCAGCATGTCACTTGTCGAAGTTGATCCGCTCTTCCTCGATGACGAGCGGCTTGTTTTTGACCTGCGTCCAGACGGCGCCGAGGTATTCGCCGATCAGCCCGATGAAAAAGAGCTGAACCGCAAAGAAGAAGAACATTCCGACCACGAGCGGAGCGAGCCCGAGCTGGAAGGTGTCCCACCAGATGAGTTTTGCAAGCAGATAGCCGAATGCGACCAGCAGACTTCCGGTTCCGAGCAGGAGCCCTGCGAAGACGGCGAGCCGCAGGGGGAGCCTGGTGTGGTTGACAAGCCCGGTCATAGCCATGTCGTAAAGCGTGAAGAAGTTGTTGTGGGTGCGTCCGCTTTTGCGCTTTTCCTGAACGAAAGGAACTTCCACGCGGCGGAGGCCGATTTCGCTGACGAGTCCGCGGAAATAGGGGTACGGGTCGTGAAACTTGCCGAGGGCGTCGAGAAACGCGCGGTCGTAGAGTCCGAATCCGGTGAAACGCGGGATGATGTGTTCATCGGGAGCGACGGATGCGAGGAGCCTGTAGTAGAGCCTGCGGAAGAATTCGAGCATGAAACCCGCCTTTGTTCCTCTGCGGACGCCGCAGACGACTTTCGCGCCGTTCTCCCACTCGCGGATAAACTGTTCGAGGACCTCCGGGGGCTCCTGGAGATCGGTGCACATGCTGACAGCCGCATCGCCGGAGGCGTTCAGAAGCGCGTTGAACGGGGAGCGGATATGACCGAAATTATTGGCGTTCAGAATGACTTTGAACTTCGGGTCGCGCGCGGCAAGCGTGCGGAGAACGTTGCGCGTGTTGTCGGTGGAGCAGTTGTCGGCAAAGACGAATTCATAATCGTGCTGCGGGAATTTTTTCAGAACCGCGAGACAGCGCGTGTAGAGTTCCTCAATGTTTCCCGCTTCGTTGTAGCAGCTTCCGGTGATGCTGATTTTTTTCATTTTTCCTCCACGGTCGGAATGATCATGTTCGCTTTGAACTCTTCACGCGGCAGGAACGGCGCAAGGTCTTCAAGCGGACGCGAAACGAGGCGTCCGTCGGGCAGACGCGCGGAAGATGCTTTTGGACCGAGTTTTTCCAGCGGATCGGTCATGACTTCGCAGAAGACGGGGCCTTCCTGTGCGAGAATTTCCGGGAGCCGCGCTTCCGCCTCCGCATTGTTCCGCAGAAGGTATGTGCGGAAGCCATATGCCTCCGCGAGCTTGCGCATGTCGGGCAGATGCACGCCGGATTCGGGGGTCGAACCGACATAGTGTCCGCTGAAGAACGCGTTCTGCGTCAGCTTGATGGAGAGATAGCCGTTGTTGTTGTACATGAAAATCTTGACCGGATACGCGTTGCTCAGAATGGTCTGCAGTTCCTGGAGGTTCATCTGGATGCTGCCGTCTCCGGTGATGCAGATGATTTCGCGTCCGGGCGCCGCCGCGGCGGCTCCGATGGCGGCGGGAAGGTCGTAGCCCATCGAGGCGCAGGCGACGTTTGCGATGACGCGGTCGCCGTCGCGGACCGGCAGCGCCTGGAAGGTGCTTGTGTAGGCGGTTCCGTTTCCGGTGACGACGATGCTTTCCGGTTTCATGAACCGGGCGAGCAGTTCGGGGAAGGCGTAGGAACTGACGTAATCGGTGCGTTTGCGGTGTTCTGGCAGAACGGCGGGGTATTTGGCGCGCAGATTGCGGCAGAAGCCGAGCCATGCGGTTTTCTCCGGAATCGGCGCGGTTTCCACGGCGCGGAGAAAGTCTCCCGCGTCGGCGTGAATCTTGAGGTCAACCCGGAAAGTCGGTTTGGAAAGTTCGGCGGAATCGGCGTCGACCATGATCCGGTAAGCGGCGCGGGCGAGATTCCTGTAGTCATATCCGATGACGCGCAGATTCATGCGGGTTCCGAGAACGAGAAGACAATCCGCGTTCTGAAGAATGAAATTTGCCGCTCTTGCACCCATCACGCCGGGGCGTCCGAAGAACTGCGGCGAATCGGAGGGGAGCAGGTCGATTCCGGAGATTGCTGTGAGAACGGGGATGTTCCAGCGTTGTGCGACCGAGCGGAAGAGTTCGCGCGCTCCGGCAGAGATGACGCCCGAACCCGCGATGATGACGGGACGTTCCGCCGTGCGGAGCTTTGCGAGTGCCGCAATGACGTCGGCGGGGTTGAGCTCCGGAAGCGGATCCTCCTGGGAATCGTATCCCGCGAGCGTTCCGGGGTCGATCTGAGCCGCCTGAACGTCAAGCGGAATATCGAGCCAGACGGGACCGGGGCGTCCGGTCATGGCGAGGTAGCAGGCGCGTTCGAGGTGATAACGGATCTCCTCCGGTTTTTTCACCGCGACGGCGTACTTGGTGATGGGGCGGACGACATCGGTGATGTTGAGTTCCTGGTCGCCGAGCTGACGCAGTTTGAGTTCCGGACAGGAGCTGATCATGGTTTCGGTTTTGATCTGTCCGGAGATGACGATCATCGGGATGGAATCGAGCCAGGCTCCGGCGACTCCGGTGATGGCGTTGGTTCCGCCGGGACCGCTGGTGACGCTGACCACGGCGGGAATGCCCGCGATGCGTGCGTATGCCTCCGCCGCGATTGCGCACGCCTGTTCGTGCAGGCAGCAGAGCCGGCTGATGCGCGGTTCCGAGCCGAGCGCATCGTTCAGGTGCATTGCGCCGCCGCCGGTAATGAAGAACGCCTGACGGAGCCCCCAGTCCGCCAGAGTCCGGAAGATGTAATCGCTCAGCCTCATCCGATGTTATTCTCCGATGATTTTTATGAGGACGCGCTTGATGCGGCGTCCGTCGAATTCCGCGTAATAGATGCGTTCCCACGGGCCGAAATCAAGTTTGCCGTCGGTGACGGCGACGACGACTTCGCGTCCCATGACCTGACGTTTCAGGTGGGCGTCGCCGTTGTCCTCGCCGGTGCGGTTGTGGTTGTAACGGGAGAGCGGTTCGTGCGGGGCGAGCTGCTCGAGCCAGTTGTCGTAATCCTGAATCAGTCCGGATTCGTGGTCGTTGATGTAGACCGAAGCGGTGATGTGCATGGCGTTGCAGAGGAGGAGTCCCTCCTTGATGCCCGATTCGCGGAGCGCCGCGACGACTTCCTCGGTGACGTCGATGTAGGCGCGGCGGGATTTGACATTGAAAATCAGTTCTTTGCGGTAGGATTTCATGAGTGCGCCTTACCTGGTGGAGATGCCGGCAAGGATATGTGTGCCGTTCTGGAGCGGATGTGTGACTTCGATGAAATCCAGTTCGGTTTGCATGTCGGGAACCAGCTTCTGGGCATAGAGCGTGCGGCTGGTTACGGGGTCGACCCATGCGATCCGCGCGGTCTGAGAGGTCCACGGCAGCGAGTAGTGGTAATCGCTGTTGCCGATGTCGCGTCCCATGAGCAGCTTGTATTCGCGGACGGAGCCGTCCGCCGCATGGAGAATGTAGCTCAGCCATTCGCCTTTGACGGGAAAGTCGGCGGCGTGGAGGAAGTAAAGCTCGCGCACCTTGCGCCCGACGGGGATGCGGATGGATTTGCGCGGTTCGCCCATCGTGAAGGTGATGATGTGTGCGCCGATCTTGAACGGAACGCCGAGGAAGGTGTTGAGCTCCCGGACGGGAACATACGCGCCGTCGAGGAGACCTTCTCCTGTTTCGTGGTTCGTTGCGAGCGGTTCGTGTCCTTCGAGACCGAGCGGGAGCGGAAGGGCGTCGGCGGCGTCGAACGGTTCTCCGGTCGGGGTGGCGGGGAGCGGCGGAAGCTCCGCAACCGGAATCTGCTTGCCGTCCCACGCGAACTTTTCGAGGATGCGGGAGGCGTGCGCGGGGAGCTTCAGAGACGTGTCGCCGGGAAGCATGAAAGTCTGTTCGGAGTCGGACCAGTTGAAGACGCCGAGTTTGCCGTCCGCCCAGATCATAGAGGGTATTTCGTTCCAGTAGTCGAGGACGTAATAGCCTTTTGCGTTTTCGGAGGCGCGTTGGAATGCTGCGGCGACGAGGTTTTTGCGGTCGTGCGAGAGGAGCGGGAGTTTGTCGCTGGAGAGCACGGCGTTTCCGGTCATGGTGACGAAGTTCGCCCAGAGTTCCGCTTCGCTGTGCGTGAGCGTGGAGTGTTTGGCGCCGGAGGGGGATACTTCCGCATCTTCCATGCCTTCGCCGCGGACGATGAGATAGTCGGGGTCGCACTGGTAGACTTTGCGGTGCAGGTGCGCGGAGGCCATGCAGCAGTGCGCGGATTTGCGGACGTCTTCAAACTTCGGGGAGATGTCGGGCCCGACGCGCATGCCGTCGACATGTCCGATGCAGGGGGCGAATTCGGCGGAGCAGCCGAGAATGTAGCAGTCGTCGCCCGCCTCTTCGCGGATGGCGGAGAGACAGCGGTGGAAACGTTCGTATGCGCTCATCGGAACCTTGCCGAGTCCGCTGAGCGTTCCGGCGCGGAGAAAGTCGATCTTGAGGTAGGTGATTCCAGCGTTGCGGAAGAAGCGGATGCAGCGGCGGAGATAATCGACGACTTCGTCGTTTGAGTAGTCGAAAATGACGCGTCCGGTCCAGGCGGGAACATAGGAGCCGTCTGGTTTGCGGAGGAACCAGTCGGGGTGATTCTTGAGAATCTGCGAATCCGCTTCCGCGAGGAACGGGGCGAGCCAGATGCCCGTTTCGAGTCCGCGGAGCGCCGCCTCCTTGACGATGGAGTCAAGTCCTTCGGGGAAGACTTCGGGGCTGATGTTCATCCAGTCGCCCCAGAGACTGTAGCCGTCGTCGATCTGGAGAAGGTTTGCGTTGGAGGTGAGCTTCTGGAGTTCATCGAGATTTTTGCGGATGGCGCGGTCGTTGAATTTGATCGCATAATAATCCCAGGAACCCCAGCCGCGCCAGGAGCGGAGATTGAGGCGGACCGCATGGAACTTTGCGAGGTAATCGGCGTAGGCGTCGAGCAGGGCGCGTTCGGAGGAGCCGCGCATGCAGAAGAGCTGTTCGAGCGGAACGGTTTCGCCGGACGCGAAGCGATGTCCGTCGCCGAAGAAACGGACGGTGACGTCACCGTTGCGGAAGAGAAGTTCGCCGGAGAAGATGCGCCAGGAGGCGATTGCGATCAGAATGAAATCCTCTTTGGCGATGCGGACGAGCATCCAGTTTTTCGCGCAGATCGTGAGGCCGAATGTTTCCGGCGCGAAGATGCGCATCCAGGTTCCCATTGCGGGGGCGCCGGTCATGACGGCGGAGTCGGCTGTGAGCGCCGCGCCGAGATCGATTCCGAGATCGATGCTCTCGAAACGGTCGGCGTCTCCGGTTCTGGTGATGTCGGAGGAAACGGCGCAGCCGTCCTGCTTCAGGGAGACGTTCCAGCCCTGCGGAATGGTGGTCCAGTTGAATTTCATATTCTCTCCATATTGTTTTGGTTTTTGCATATCCGAATGTATTCCGCGAGTTCTTCACGGCAGATTTCCGCGGCGGATTCCGTCCGGATTCGGCGGTACCAGTCTGCTGTGAGCGCGATGCTCCGGCGGAGGTCGAGCACGGTTTTCCAGCCGAGCTTTTCATGCGCCTTCGTGCTGTCGAGAACGAGCAGGCCGGCCTCATGCGGAGCGGCGTTTTCGGGAGTGTACTCGCTTTCCGCCGCGCCGTATTCTTCGACAAGACAGTTGACGACTTCGCCGACGGTATGGACGGAATCGGGTCCGAAGTTCCAGCCTCCGGCGTAGTCCGCGGGGGAGTTCCGGAGGGCTTCGGCGAGCATGAGATAACCGCGCAGCGGTTCGAGCACGTGCTGCCACGGACGGACCGATCCGGGATTGCGCATCGGGGCGGGGCGTCCCTTCTCAAGCGCGCGGACGCAGTCCGGAATCAGTCGGTCCTTCGCCCAGTCTCCGCCGCCGATGACATTTCCCGCGCGAGCGGAAGCGACGGAGCGTCCGCCTTCCGGCGGGAGGAAGGAGCGGCGCCAGGAGGAGATGGCGATTTCACATGCGCCTTTGCTGGAAGAGTAGGGATCGTGTCCGCCCATCGGGTCGTCTTCGCGGCAGCCGCGCAATTGTTCGCGGTTTTCGTAACACTTGTCGGTTGTGATGAAGACCCCCGCGCGCGCGGAGGGGGTTCGCCGGAATGCTTCGAGCACATGAATCGTGCCCATGACGTTGGTTTCGTAGGTTTCGACCGGCTTTTCGTAGGAGAGCCGGACGAGCGGCTGGGCGGCGAGGTGGAAGACGATTTCCGGCTGGAATTCATCGAAGACGCGGTTCAGATGCGCCGCGTCGCGGATATCTCCCCGGATGTCGCGCATGTCTGCGGAGAGTCCGGAGAGAACGAAGTTGTCGCGCTCGTTTTCCGGGTCGAGCGCATATCCGGCAATCTCCGCGCCGAGTTCGCGGAGCCAGAGGCAGAGCCATGAACCCTTGAATCCGGTGTGTCCGGTGACGAGAACGCGTTTGCCGCGGTAGAAGCCGTTGAAGAGGTCGAACATGATCAGTCGCTCCAGCATTTCCACGGGGGATTGCCGGAATTCCACATCTCGTTGAGTTCGGAATTGTCGCGGAGGGTGTCCATGGGTTTCCAGAATCCCGTGTGCTTGTAGATGGACATTTTGCCGTCGAGCGCGAGACGTTCCATCGGGGCGCGTTCGAAAACGGTGGCGTCGCCGTCCTTGATGTAGTCGAAGATCCGCGGCTCGCAGACGAAATATCCGGCGTTGATCCAGTTTCCGTCGCCGTCGTTTTTCTCGAAGAAGGATTCGACGCGGTTGGTTTCGTCGTTGATTTTGAGCACGCCGAATTTGTTGCGCGGGTTGGTTCCGAGGACGGTGAGCCAGGAGCCGGAGCGTTCGTGGAAGGCGATTTCATCGGAGATGTCTGCGTCGGTCACGCCGTCGCCGTAGGTGAGCAGGAAACGCTCGTCGCCGATGTACTTGCGGACGCGCCGGATGCGTCCGCCGGTCATGGTGTGCAGTCCGGTGTCGACCATGGTGACGCGCCAGTCTTCGCAGTGGTTGTCGAGAATTTCGATGCTGTTGTCCGCGAGGTTGACGGTCATGTCGCAGTTGTGGCGGAAATAGTTGGAGAAGTATTCCTTGATGACGTACTGTTTGTATCCGCAGCAGATGATGAAATCTTTGATTCCGTAGTGCTCGTACGTTTTCATGATGTGCCATATGATCGGTTTTCCGCCGATTTCGACCATCGGTTTCGGAATCAGGTGGGAGGTTTCGCTGAGACGCGTTCCGAAGCCTCCGGCAAGGATGACAGCTTTCATTTTTCACCTCGTTTTGTTTGGATGAATGCGCGGATTTCAGAAGCCATGAATGCAAGTTTTTCCGCGCTCATGCCCGGATAGACGCCGATCCAGAATGTGCTGTTCATGATGAAATCGGTCTGAGGAAGCGTGCCGATGACGCGATATTGAATTTCCGGGTCGTCGACGACCGCCGGATGTTTCAGCAGGTTTCCCGCGAAGAGATTGCGCGTCTGGATTTTTCGTGATTCCAGATGGCTGACGAGTTCGTTGCGCGTGAATCCGGCGTCCGGCTGAACGGAGATCAGGAAGCCGAACCAGCTCGGGTTCGAGCCGGGCAGCGGTTCGGGGAGAATCAGCCCCGGCGTGCCGTCGAGAGCTTCGCGCAGATGCGCCCAGTTGCCGCGGCGTGCGGCGGTGACGAAGTCGAGCTTTTCGAGCTGGGCGCAGCCGATTGCCGCCTGAAGATCAGTCGGCTTGAGATTGTATCCGAAATGGGAGTAGACATATTTGTGGTCGTACCCGGCGGGCAGGCCGCCGAACTGCTTTGTGAAGCGGTGACCGCAGGAGTTGTCCACGCCGCCCGGACAGTGACAGTCGCGTCCCCAGTCGCGGAAGGAGTTCACGAGACGGCGGAGGAGCGGATTGTTTGTGCAGACGGCCCCGCCTTCGCCCATGGTGAGGTGGTGCGGCGGATAGAAACTGGAGGTCCCGAGGTCGCCGATGGTTCCGGTTTTACGCATGATTCCGTCAATTTCGACTTCGGAGCCGAGCGCGTCGCAATTGTCTTCCACGAGCCAGAGGTTGTGGCGTTCGCAGAACTGTTTGACTTTGACGATGTCGAACGGGTTGCCGAGGGAGTGGGCGATCATCACGGCTTTGGTTTTTTCCGAGTACGCTGCTTCGAGCCGGCCGACGTCGATGTTGTATTGCGGAACGGTGACGTCGACGAACACCGGAACCGCGCCGAACTGGATGATCGGAGCGACGGTTGTCGGGAATCCGGCGGCTACGGTGATGACTTCGTCGCCGCGGCGGATTCTGCGTTCGCCGAGTTCATGGGCGGTAAGCGCGGAGAAGGCGAGCAGGTTTGCGGAGGAGCCGGAGTTGCAGACGGAGCAGAATTTCACGCCGAGTTTCTTCGCGAAATTTTCTTCGAACCGTGCTGCCCAGGGGCCGGCGGTGAGCCAGAAATCAAGAGCGGAATCAACGAGGTTCACGACCTCTTTTTCATCGAAGAAGCGTCCGCCGTAATTGATCCGGGTTTCGCCCGGAATGAAAGGTGCGGTTCCGCCGAAGCGGAGTTTTGCATATTCGCGGACGGAGTCCAGAATGTCCTGTTTCAGCTCCTGATGTTTCATTGCATCGCTCCTTGTAAAAAGGCTCCGGAAGATTCTGTATCGGTCCGGAGTCTCGGATGGCAGATTAATCTGGATTACGCCGCATCCTCTTTCTGCGGGGCTTTGTCGTTCATGCGGTAGAAGTTGAACGCGGTCGCGCAGAGGTTGTAGAGCGCCCAGAGCGCGAGCAGCGCAAGCGCGAGGCGTTTGAACGAGTAGCGGTATTCCTGCAGAACCTGGACGGGACCGACGGGGACGTAGAAGGTTCTGGAGGTCAGATATTTTTCGATGAGCAGATCGCGCAGCTGAATGACTTTCGCGCTGGTCGCGAAGAGTTCTGTGTACATGTTCTGAAGCATGGTGTGGAAGCTCTGCGGAGTTATGACGGAAATCTTGAGGGCGTCCTGCTTCTGCGCGGAGATTCCTTTGAGCAGCTGTTCATAGTACATCCTGTCCGCTTCGAGGTTGGCGCGCTTGTCGCCGTATTCGATGGCTTTTTCCGCGTACTTGGCGCGGAGGGTGTTGTTGACGTCGTTGCGGATCATGTCGGCGAACTGATTGAAGAACGATTTGTCGAGCTGGAGAGTGATCAGCCCGGTATCGGCGGAGGGGCTGTTCCTGGTTGTGGAGATTCCGTTTTTTGCGGAACCGGAATTGCCGAGATTCGACTGCAGGGCGTTGAGCGCTTCAAGCGCGCTGTTGTAGCGGATGTTGAGGCGGGCGAGATCCTGCTCCACGGTCTGCAGGGCGCTGTGGAGATAAATCTTGTCGAACGTTCCCTGAACCTGCGGAGTGAGAAGAATGTACTGGCGCAGAACGTCGAGCTGATATCTCATGATGGATTCGAGCTCTTTGTGGATGTCGCCGAGGTATTCGCCGGTGGGAAGGCTGACGTTCTGTCCCTGGAGCATGTCGTCGAGGGTCGAACAGACATTGAGGACCTGACGGCAGTAGCGTCTGGTTTTTTCGAGCAGGATCAGATATCCGTTCCGGGAAATCTGCTTGCGCAGGTTCTGAAGGTGAATGGCCGTTTCGATCTGCGGGAATTCCTTGGCTTCCAGTTTGGAGTAGATGCGGTACCAGGTTTCGGGCACGTCGGTCAGAATCTTGGTGATCTTCATGCGGGAGAAGCCCGACGGCGGGTTCATGGTGAGTCGGAGCGAGGAGACGGAGACCTTCTGGAGTTCGTTGCGGTAGCTGCGTTCCAGTTCCTGGAGTTCCACGACGGTGATGTTTTTCCGTCTCATCTTGTCGCGGTATTCCGCATCGAGCTTGCTCTGCTTGACGTCGCTGGAATAGATGGAGAAGAGCGCACAGAATTTCGGGAAGGGAATTTGCTTGTCCATTTCGTTTGATTTGTAGACCGATTCGAGAACGAGCGGGCTGATGATGTCGTTGGGGCTGAACGCTTTTCCGCTCGGATACTGCGGGACGTTGTCGACTTGCGGGAGAAGAATCACGATGTCGCGGTACTGCGTGGTGTCGCGCGGGAGCAGTGCGTAAAGCAGAATGATTGCCAGCGCAACGATGCCGAAGGAGACGCCGGCGCGGAGCGCAATTTTTCCAAATTTCAACTTTATGAAAGCCAGAACGGCTTTCAGCGTAACTGCGTCGTTTCCAGAACTCATATAAACCTCGTGTTGTTTTTGATGCTTTTGTAAACTTCAGCTGTACTATACCATACATTCCCGGTATATTCAAGTCTGTTTTTCGTCCGGGGGATTAATTTGCCCGATTCCTGTTCCGGAGCGCGGAGAGCGCGGCGAAAATCAGTGCGGCGAGATAGAAAATCCACGAAAGATGCATGACGCGTCCGAGTCCGAACCGATATGCGAGCTGTCCGATCGGCAGGAGCATGACGCCCGCGAACCCCCATGTGCCTCCGACGATCAGGGCCATCCGGGTGCTCAGCGCGAGGCGTCCCTTCGCATTCCGGGCGAGCGCAACGAGAATCGGGAATCCGGAACTTGTGAGCATTCCCGCGAAGAAGATCAGTGCGCACGCCGCCTTGTACTGCGCGAGAAACAGATATGCGATCAGAACCGGAATGCCGAGGAGGAGTCCGCCGAGAATGAACGGGAGCGGACTCCGTTTGCGGGTCAGCACGCCGAGCGAGAGCGAACCCGCGGCGGAGCCCGCGCCGAACAGCATCGCGTTCAGCCCGCCGAACGAGAGTTCGTGTCCGAGGCTCACCAGCCAGGTCGGGAGCAGGTTTTGAAGGGTGGCGGTTCCCGTGTTCAGCACGAATCCGGTCACCATCAGCGCGGAAAAACTCCACGGAGATTCCGTGGCGGAGCTTTCCGGCTTCTTCTCCGCCTCCGCGGGCGCGGCGCGGTCCACTGCCAGCTTGACGTTCGTAAACCGCAGGGCGAGAATGACAAGCACGGTCGGGATCAGCAGGAAATAGAGTCCTTTGAGTCCGAATCCGCTGATGAGCAGGGCGCTGATCCAGGGGCCGACCGCGCTTCCGAAGAAGCCGCATGTCATGAATGCGGAGGTCGTGACGCCGGGTGCGATTTCGGTGATGTGCTGCGTTCCGCGCAGTCCGAGCGGATGAACGATTGCAATGCCCGCTCCGACGATGATCATCAGCAGGCAGATCAGGAAGAAGGGGGTCGTTTCGGGCAGGGCGGCGAGAAGGACGATCAGGCCGGCCATGATCAGCCCGAGCGCCAGCAGACGGGGCGTGCGGCGGTGACGGTCGAGCAGGGCCGCGGGGATCTGCATCATGTTGCATCCGATGCTCATGCTGGTGAGAATCACGACGCCGAGTCCGAGATTCAGTTTGAAATAGGCGAGGGCGACGGGCAGCACGCCCGGAAGCGTTCCGCCGAGAAGGTCCACCATGAAGTGCGCCAGGGAAAGTGTGAGAATCCGGGTTCCCGGCTGATGAACGGGAGCCGGAACGATGCTGTGTTTTTTCATTTTGCGGAAATCCTGGTCAGTTCAGTTTGAAATCCCTGTTGCTTTTCCACGAGCAGTGTGTGCAGAGCGGGTTTGCTCCGGCGACGATCTCCCGGCGGTAGTGCTCCGCCTTCTCCCCGTGGAAAATGTCGGTCAGCGGGGTCGTCAGGACGTTCCCCGCATCGAATCCGTAGAAGTCGGTGCAGAAAAGAACGCGACCGTCGTATTTGATGTGTGCGCGGCGGAAGGGAGCGAGGCAGTGCTCCTCGCCTCCGTGCGGATTGATGAAGACCGGGCACGGATATTCGCCGGCCTCCGCGCGGCGGCGGACTTCGGCGAGGGCGGAATCGAGCTTGCTCCGGTATTCGCGGTCATCCTCGCGGCGCCAGACCTCGATGGTCGGATCGTCCGTCTGGAATTCGCGGCGGAGCCATGCGCGGTACTCGTCGATTTCCGCGCGGGTGAAATACATCAGCCGCTGAAGATGGATGAGGTCCGGTCCGAGCTTGCCGAGAATGAGCGGCAGTTCAGGCGCGGATTCCACGTTTTCATCCGCAAGGGTCGAAAGAAAAATCAGCCGTCCGCTCCGGTTTTTCAGCAGAGAGACGTTGTGCGCGACGCGTTCGAAAACGCCTTTTCCGCGGATCCGGTTGTGATACGGCGCATCGCCGTCGAGCGAGATGTAGATGGTTTTGAAGCAGCGGTTCAGCAGTTCCGCATGACGGTCGATGAGGGTTCCGTTTGTGATGACTCCGAGTTCAAATCCGGAGTCGTGCAGATGCCGTGCGAGTTCGTCGAACCGTTCATACAGCAGCGGTTCGCCGCCCCAGAGAACGATTTCCGGTTTCGGGGAGAGACCGCGCAGGGAAGCGGCGATTTCAAACCATTTCCGGGGCGGGATTTCGCGGTCTTTGAGGCAGCCTCCGAACATGCCGTTCTGCTGCCCGCAGAAAATGCAGCGCAGATTGCAGCGTCCGGTCAGCTGAAAATGAATGGAGGTGATTTGAGGTTTGATCATAGGAGTTCAATGCCTTCCGGAAGTTTTTTCTTGAGTTCGCCGTTTTCCATCCACAGCTCGATTTCGCCGTGCGGAGTGGGAATTGTCGCCGCATCTCCGTCGCGGAGCAGTGCGGAGGGAGCGAGGCGTAATGTGCGCCATCCGTCTTCCGCCGGTTCCGCGCCGAAGAGCAGAATCGGGAGCAGCGCCGCGGGTCCGGAGCTCCACGCATGGCAGAGACTCAGCGCATAGGGGCGGTTGTAGAACGCGTAGATGTCGTTGCCTTTGAGCGACTCGTCGTAGGCTTCGAAGAATGTTGTTGCGCCGAGTTTGAGCATTCCGCCCCAGATGCGGCGGATTTCCGCAAGAGCTTCCGCCGCGAATCCCGTGCGGATGAGCGCGAGGATTTCCAGCGCCGCCTGATACGGCGTGCCGACCGGGGGAAGGCCGGAAATCGGAAGCCGTTCCATGATCTGCCGCGCCTGTTCGCCGTCGACGAGTCCGGAGAGAACCGCATAGAAGTTCGTGTGACGGAATGTTCCGTATTCCGGATGTTCGCAGTTCGCGCGGAAGAGTCCGGTTGCGGAGTCGACGGCGCGGGAGAGAAGTTCCGTGCGGAGCAGTGCCGCTTTTGCGCGGCAGCGTCCGGCGAGCGCGGCGTCGTTCATGCGTCCGGCGAGCGCGGCGGCGGAGTTCAAGGCCCAGAAGAAATGAATCTGAAGCGTGACCTGTTTTTCCTCTTCGTTCCAGCTGCGGGCGGGGTCGAGCCGACTGTTGACCCAGTCGACGAAGACCCAGCGGGCGTGAGGCAGGAAACCGTCGCCCGCCTGTTCGAGCAGAACCTCCGTCATGTCGCGGATCTCGGGATACTGTCGCGCCAGGAACGCGCGGTCGTCGAAATAACGCTGGAAAAGATCGTGCGAGATGAGCATCCAGAGAGAATAGTCGGTGGCGTCGTTGACATGCTTTTCGCGGATTCCCGCGCGTCCGAGAGCGGTGAGCGTGCGGCGGACCGGTTCTGGGGAGGCGAAGGTGTAGGCGTTTGCGAGCAGGGAGAGCGCGAGGTCACCCGCCCACGGCAGACGGTCCCGCTTGACGCCGTCGATCAGAAAGTGTCTCATGCAGAGGCGCAGAGTGTAAGCGGAGCTCATCCAGATGCGCGTGAGTTCCGTGTCGGAAGCGAACGCTCCGGCGTAGCGGACGGGAGTGAATTCGGCGTCGCACTCCGCATGGACAGGGTTTTCGGCTTCCGCGCGGATGTAGCGGAACGCCAGCGGCAGCGGGGTTTCCCAGATGCCGGAGGAGGTTTCGATCAGCTCCAACGACTGTTCGCTGAGCTGTGCGCTGCCGTTTTCCGCCTCGAATTTTGATTCTCCGGCTCCGAAATTCGGTTTCTGAATGGACGAGATGCGGACCCGGGCGAGGAGTTCACGTCCGAAGTCATATCGTCCGGGCGCATACTCGACGGGCGTCATGTGGACGGTCGGAAATTTTTCGCCGAAGGGGTCGCCGCCGATGCATGCCGGTTCGTAACGGTTCCCGTCAATGGAGGCTTCCCAGTTCTCCGCGAGTTCCGGAAGAAGCGCGGGAAGCATGTTTTCGGTTGAGTTCACGGAGATTTTCAGAAGGAGCACGCCCGGTTCCGGGAGGTCGAGAGAGCAGTTGCCGGCGTTGTCTTTGACGACTTCAAGAGGCCGCCCGTTCAAGGTTGCGGCAACGGTTCCGTTTGCACGGAAATTCAAAGTTCCGGCTTCCGCGCCGCGGCGGAAGAAAACGGCGGGAACGGGGGAGTGAAAGACTCCGGGGTAGCCGACGTTGAGTTTCAGCAGAACAACCGCTTTGCGCATCTGCTGAAGAAGGAAACATTCATATTCTGCGCGCGGGTAAAGCCAGCCTTCCGGAACCGCGGTTTCCGGAACGGTCCGGAAGACGGAATACGCGGGGTCGATGACGGCCGTTGCGGAAAACTGATGCGCTTTGCTGAGATCCTGAACACTCATGGCGAACTCCATATTTTCAGAAAATATAGCTTTGAATCGGGCAAATTCAATGCGGGTTGCAAAAATTATTTCTCAGTGAATTCATGCAGAATTTCATCGTTGAGCGGAGTCGGTACTCCTGTTTCGCGCCCGAGCCGGCAGATCGTTCCCGCAAACAGCGCGATTTCCGTGGGGCGCCCCGCTTCCACATCCTGGAACATGGAAGTCTTGACGTTTCCCGGCATGGCGAGGATGGTCTGCATCGCCGCTTCCGGCATTTCCGCCGCGTCTGCCACGCCGAGTTTTTCCGCAACGGCGGAAGCTTCGCGCATGAGGCGCATGGTGAATTCGATCCGCGACGGATTCCGCTGAAGTTCTCCGTAATCCGCACGGAAATGCGCGGTCGCCTGGTTGACGCCGATATTCAGCACGAATTTTTTCCACAGCGCCGCGCGCATATCCTCGGGAACGGCGCAGGAGATCCCCGCGCGCCGGAACAGTTCCGCCGTGCGCCGGACCGTTTCCGGAGCGTCGGATGCGGTTGTGCCGAAATAGAAAGTGCCGACTCCGTCGTGTTCGATGCGGTTGCCGTTGCGCACGCTGGCGTGTCCGAGGAAGAATCCGCAGACGACGTTGTTTCCGGGGAATCTCCGTTTTGCGGTCTCTTCCGCGCTGATTCCGTTGAGCAGGGGAACGATGACGGTTTGCGGTCCCGCGAATTCCGCCGCGAGTTCGAGCGCATCGCGGTAGCCGGCGGCTTTGGTCGCAATCAGGATGAAATCCGCCGTTCTTCCCCCGTTGCCGGAAGTGAATTCCGCCTGAAGCGGCTGTCCGTTGAGATAGAGACCGTGTTCACGGAGACGGTTCAGCCGTTCGCCGGATGCGGCGACCTTCAGGGAGACTCCCTCCGTTTTTGCGAGAGGGGCGGCGCAGAGCATTCCGATTGCGCCCGCGCCGATGACGACTGTTTCCGTCCGTTTCATGATAGTGTTTCTCAGCCGAGTTTCTTCTTGAAGATTTTGCGGAAGGGTTTCTTTTCGGGACGGCGGGATTCGCCGCGGCGTTCAAACTTCTCGCCGTGTTCGCGGCGGGGTGTGAATTCGCGTCTGTTTTCGCGTCCGCCGAAATCGCGCTTGTGTTTGAAATCGCGTTTGTCCTCGTGCCCGCCGGATTCGTGTCTGCGTTTGAAACAGCGTTTCTCTTCGCGGTCTTCATGGAATCCGCCGCGCTTGACGAATTTGCGTCCGCGTCCTCTGAAACGCTCGCCCTCGTCGGGTTTGGCGAAGGATACGTCGAAGGATTCGCCCTGGCAGGATTCGACGATCTTTTTTGCGTCTTCGGGGGTGGCGTTGACATAGGTGTCGTGCGGGTTGCAGTCGATGCGTCCGAGCTGGAAACTCTTGATTCCGGTGCGGCTGAAAATAAGGTCGAGAATTTCTGGCACGAACACTCCGTCGTCCTTGCCGACGGCGAAATGAACGCGGGAGTTTCCGTCGTTGTCGGGATTGACGTTTTCCTTGCGGGGGGTGAGTTCGGCGTAGCTTTCGGGGAGCAGTTCGTCTTTGAATCGCATCCGCAGCATTGCGGCGAGCATTTCCGCGGGGTGATCGCAAAGCGTGAGGAGTTCTTCCGCGAATCCGAGATAGGCGGTGTGCGCATGGTCGTCGATGAGTTTGCGCGCGCGAGTCGCAAAGCGTTCCTTCTTGGCTTCGAGAAGCTGTTCGACGGTCGGGAGCGCGCCCTTGCGGATATCGGCGCGGGTCATGCGGCGGATGCGTCCGAGCTGGCGCATTTCCCCGGGAGTGACAAAGGTGATCGCGGTTCCGCGCTTGCCGGCGCGTCCGGTCCGCCCGATGCGGTGGACATAGGCCTCCACGCTCTGGGGAATGGAGTAGTTGATGACGTGCGTGAGGTCGTTGACGTCGATTCCGCGCGCGGCGACGTCGGTCGCGATGAGCAGGCGGAACTTGCGGGCTTTGAAGTTGTTGATGACGCGCGTGCGCTGCGCCTGCGCGATGTCTCCGTGCAGGGCGTCGACGGCATATCCGCGGGCGGTGAGTGCATCGGTGAGTTCATCGACGTCGCTGCGGGTTTTGCAGAAAACCATGGCGTAAAGGTCGTCTTCCATATCGATGATGCGGGAGAGGACTTCGAGTTTGTGTTCGCGGCGGACCTCGTAGTAGATCTGTTCGGTGAGATCGGTGCTGACGGTTTCGGTTTTTGTGCGGACGATTTCGTAGTCGGGGCGCATGAACTGTTCCGCGATGGCGAGAATTTCCTCCGGCATGGTTGCGGAGAACATGAGCATGCGCTTTTCGGCCGGCGCCGCGGAGAGAATCCGCTTGATGTCGTCGACGAATCCCATGTCGAGCATTTCGTCGGCTTCGTCGAGAACGGCGAAGTGGATTTCATCGAGGATGAGTTTTTCGCGTTCCATGAGGTCGATGATGCGTCCGGGCGTGCCGATGACGATGTCGATTCCCTCATCCAGTTTTTTGAGTTGAACGCCGATGAACTGTCCTCCGTAGAAGGGGGCGATGCGGAGATTGGAGTTCCCCTTCAGGGAATTGAGTTCTTCCGCGATCTGAATGGAGAGTTCCCGGGTCGGGGCGAGAATGAGGGCTTTGGGGTTTCCGTCGCCGCGGCGGATTGTGTCGATGATCGGAATGCCGAACGCCGCTGTTTTGCCTGTTCCGGTCTGAGCCTGCCCGATGACGTCTCTTTCTCCTTTGAGGAGGAGTGGGATCGTGAGTTCCTGAATGGGGGAGGGCTCTTCAAAGCCTTTTTGCCGGAGTGCGTCGAGCACGCCTTCGGAGATGCCGAGGGCGCGGAATTTTTCGAGTTCTGCCATGAAATGGAATCCTTTCTTTCGCCGTAAAATTCAGCTGATGAAAATCTGCGAAAGAGAGAGTCTCTGTCGGAGTCCCGTACGGCACACTTGACGGGACGATGGACGCGCCGCATGCGCATCTGTTCAGCGCGGGCTCTTCGATCCACACAAGTCCGCCGTCCGGCGGCAAAGCCCGAAAAGGAGTAATATACACCGGAAACGGAAAAAATCCAGTGGCGGATTGAAAGATGCATTTGAGAAGGGGGGAACCGTGCATCGCGTTTCCATTTTCAAAAAAACGCTTTTTTTTGCCGACAGGGGATTGACTTTTCCGCAAAATGTTGTATAATGTAATCAGTGGGCTATAGGTGGGCTATAGTAAAACGAAGGTGAAACATTGGAAGACGAAACGAAAAATCTGCTGACGGAGACGGCGAAAATCCGGTTCTACATCATGAATCTGATTTTCCGGAACGGCAACCAGTCCGTCAAGATCATGTCGACCCGGGCGCTGGCGGAACAGTTTGACGTCGCGCGCGGAACCGTCCGGGCGGCGGTGGAAAAAATGGTGGAGGAAAAATACCTCATCACCCGGCGCGGAATCGGAACGTTCACCAACCCGTCGAAAGCCTTCTGCCGTCTGCAGAAAGTTCCGCCGAAACTGATCGGCATCAAAATGCAGGGAGGGGACCAGTTCTTTCTCGACCCGCCCGCCATGCGGACCCTTGCGGCGCTGCTGGAGGCGTTTTCACGCAGAAACTTCATCGTCCGGTTTCTCAACGGTTCGGCGGAGCGCGGGGAAGATTCCGTCTATGAACTGGAACATGCGTACGTCGACGGCATCGTGGCCTGCAATGTGCCGCATGTGTTTCTACACGAGGCGGGCGAGCGTCTGCCGACCGCATCCATCAATCTCTCCGGCAAGATTTTTCCGGAGTCCGAACCGTTCGTTCAAATCCGCATCGTCTGGAACCATGCCGTAAAAAAAGTGGCGGAGCTGCTTGGCGGAACGCCATTGTTTGTCTGCAGGGAAGCCGATCTTCCGGCGGCTCTCGCGGAGGCGCTTTCCGGGCTGGAAATGGAAACTGTTTCCGGCAAATTCGAGGAGCTCCGCAATCTTCCGGAGCTGCCGGGCGGGGTGATTCTTGCGCCGGAGCATCTGGCGGATTTTCATCAGCTTCTGCAATCGCGCGGGACAAGCTGGCGGGAATGCAAACCGTTTCTTCTGATACAGCCGTCGGAACCGCTTCCGTTCTGGTGTTTCGCAAGTGCGAGGGATGCCGCGTTCCGCCGTTCCGCCGAGGTGCTGGACGGCCTGCTGAACGGCGGGCTCCGCAAAGAGGATTTTCCGCCGGAAATTCTGGAATATGAACTGACGGAACAAAACCAATAAATGAAAAGGAGGTTTCAGAAAATGAAACAGAACACAAAACGGAAACAGCGGAAACGCCGCGGAAACAGTTTTACGCTTATAGAGCTCCTGGTGGTAATTGCTGTTATTGCAATCCTTGCCGGCATGCTTCTGCCTGCGCTGAATGCGGCAAGAGAGAAGGCGCGCGCGATCAGCTGTCTGAGCAATCAGAAGCAGTATATCATGGCGCTGAACATGTATGCGAACGATTCCGGCGGTTGGCTGATGCCGGGGTACGGGAGCTTCAATTACAGTCTTGGAGACATCAACTATACGTTTGTCAGCTCTTACAATTTCCTGTATCACGGGAATTATCTGAAGAACGGCAAAAGCGCGGTATGCTCGGCGGTGATTGCGCTTGAAGACGGCGTTTTCAACCCGGACAACATCGGCAACGCCGCATTCAGAACATTCGGCCTTTTCGACTGGGGAAGAGCGGGACAATGGGGTACCGGCCAGCCTGCGGGAACCAGCAATCCGCTCATGACGTTCTCCCGGGGGATCGGCTATTTCAATCAGCCCGGCTCCGGCGCGTACTGGGCAAAACTTGATACGGCAAAAGCTTCGCCGTCGCAGCGTCTGATGATTGCCGACTGCACAATCACGGACGCCTCCGGAAAACAGAAACCGCGTCCGGCGATGAACAATGTCATCGCCTGGCGTTCCAGCGACAGGGATGAAGGGCTTGTCTCCGCTATGCACCGCAATCCGAATCCGAACGCGGCGTTTCTGGACGGGCACGCCGGAACGCCGTCGTCGCGCGTGATGTACGAGGGCGGCGTGCGCCGTTACCGCAACCACATGAAGCTTGTCATTTCAACTGAATTCAACGCGCCGCAGGGGTGAAAAATGAAAACGAAACTGTTTGCTCTCGCATTTCTGTTTGCATCATCGGTTCTTTTTGGCGCAGACCAGCTCTGCATCAACATTACGGGGATGAGTCCCGGCAGTGTTCTGACTCCTGCCGGGGCAACGGACGGTTTTCAGTTTGGAGTTCCGAACTGGGTGAAGAATCTGCCGGGACAGAAAGACCGCGTTCTTGAACTGCTCGCGCCTGAAGGAAGCGGAACGGAATGGTCCGATTTTGAGTTCAAAGTTCACTCTGCGGAACATACGCGTCTGCATATTGCCCTTTCGTGGTATGCGAAGGACCGCAGCAAAATCCAATATGTCGCGATCCGCAATTTCACGAACCGCAACAATCGTCCGGTCAACTGGCAGTTCGTCGGGACGCCGGTTGCCGCGCCGGAAGCCGGAGCGGTTCTCTGTTCCAACACTCCGAAGACGGGCACCTTCTGCGAGTTCAATATCGGGAAAGGTGAAACTGTAGTGATCCGTGGAAGTTATCGTCTGCTCAAACCGGAGGAGCTCAAAAAATGAAGATGCGGAACCTGTTCGCTCTGTTCTCTCTTTTCTTCGGCATGATGTGCTTTGCCAGACCGGCGCTGAACGTGAACATTGTCGGTGTTTCGCCCGGCTCGACCTTCTCCGTGATTTCCGCGGGGGAAGGACTGACGGCGGAACATCCGCACTGGAACAAAAACGAGTCGCAGAGACAGCGCTGGATCTGGGCGTACTCGCCGGAGATTCCGGACAATCGGTGGCGCAAATTTGAAATCCGCTTCAAGATTGACCGTTCGCAGCCGGTGCACATCTCGTTTGAGCGCCAGAGACTGCTTGCGGACGAAAAATATCCTCTGCTTGAACTCCGCAATCTCAAAGGGACGGGATTTCAGCTGCAGTCCGGCGCGTGGGAGGCTTCCGCCGAGCTTCCGCGCGCAGTGCCGGAGGACAATGGCGCGATTCTGGTTCCCGCCGGAGTGCAAATTCGCCAGGTCGTCTCAATCTCCCGGAATGATGAGCGCGTTCTCAGCGGCGAATTCCGTTTTACGGATAAATCGAGCGTCCGTCCCGAACTTCCTCCGCTGGTGTTTGAATCCCGCGGCTGGAAACTTTCGGTGGATGCGGACAGCGGGCTCTGGAATTCCCTGAGCAAAGACGGCAAGACCATTTTCTCCGGCGAGTTTTCCCCGTTTGAAATGGAGCTTGGCGATGGCTCCGCGGTTGCCGGAGGCTGCGACACTCGTCTGATTTCCCGCAAGTTCGATGCGGCAGAAGGAACGCTGGCTCTGACGTATCAGGCGGAGGACTGGCTTTTTATCGACAAGCTGACGTTCGGGGACGGCGCCCCGGGGCGTCTGCGCCGCGACTTTTCGTTTCAGTATGCCGGAAATGATCCGGATATGCGCTTCGGCTCGGTGAAGTTTCACTATCCGTTTTCTCCGAAGGGAGAATATCTTTTCCCCGGAACATTTTTCAATTCCCCGGACGGCATCTGGAGCGGACGGCACAATCACAGCGGTGATGGGCAGCCGGTTCACGCGCGCGGCAAACTCGAATCGCTCTATAAAGGAATTAAACTCTGGGCGCCGCACTATGTCGGAGTTCAGCTTGTCAAACTTGAAAACGGTCCTGTCCTGTTCTGGGGACGCAAGGCGGAGCGCGAGGGCGGCAACACTCTGCTGACACGCCGCGGCGGTTTCGCGGAAATCGTTTCGACAGTCTCCTGCGGCGGCTGGGCGGAAAAAGGCAAAATGCAGACACTTGACCCGATTTATGTGGAAATTTCCAAGTCGCAGACGATTGCGGAAGCCCTGCGCCGCGATGTCCCGGAATTTTACCGCGCAACCGGGCAGACCGCACCCGCGGACAGACCGGAGGAGGTTTACGACGCCCGGATTTTCGGCAGTTTCTTTCCCCGTTTCCAGATGGCGTCGCTGGACGCCTTGCGACGCGCGGAAGCGGAGCGTGTCCGCGACATGGGATTCAACGTTTTCTACCTTCCTCCGGTCCAGGTCGGAGGAACGTGCTACTCTCCGTTCAATTTCCGCGTGATGGATTACACGACGGGGACGTTTGAGGATTACCGCGCGCTTGTCAATGCGCTGAACGCAAACGGCGTGGTGCTGATGCAGGACGTCGTTCCGCATGGAGGCGATGCGACCGCGCTCGGGGAACGGCTGTTCAATCTGCACGGACTGACCATGCGCGACCGTGCCGCCGACTTCAATTCTCCTTCGTGGAACCGCAAGATGGCGGATCACATCCGTTTTTATTCGCGGATGGGCGCGAAAGCCTACCGCGTCGACGCGGCGGCGGGCAGCTCCGACTGGAACTGGCGCAGAGCCGGACACGGCGTGCCGCGTTCGTATCATTACCGCTTCCGCAATCAGGCAAATCCGGCGGGCGATCCGCTCCCGCCGGGAGCGTGGGAGCGTTATCTTTCGGAAAACGGCGGAAGCGTGCCGGCTCTCGAATACGACCGCGCCAGCATGGCGGGGCTCGCCGGCTCTCTGCACATGGCGCACAGCATCCGCACCGCCGCGCGGGAGGTCAACGGAGGATGGACCATGCTCGAAACACACGGCTATCCGTACACACGGGAAGGCGACCTCTGCTACGATATCCTCATGCGCAAAATCCCGTATAAGTTCGGCACGATTCCCGCGGATGAAATCGTCCGTGAAACGGCGCGTTATCTGACGGAGTCGCGTCTTGCCGACGTCCCAGGGGCGCTTTATCTGCGCAACATCCTTTCGAACGACGACCGGATCGCGCTCTGTTCGTGCGGCTTCGCGGTATCGCGTCCGATGCACGCCATGCTCTATTTCGCCGAGGGCGTTCCGCTGGCGTATTCGGACGGTATGTACGGCAATTACCGTTTCTTTCAGAAGCTCAATGCGGTGCGTGAACGTTATCCCGCTCTGCGGCACGGCGTTCCCGTGTATCGCGCGGTGGGAAACCTGCTGACCATTGAACGTACACTTCCGGAAGAGAGCGTGCTGGGGATTCTGAATTTCTCTGCGGAACCGCAGGAGTTTGCCGCCCCGCTTCCCGCCCCGCTCCGGAGCGGGGCTCTGATCGACGCCATGACCGGACGCGCAGTCGCGCGCAAAGGCGAGAGCGTCGCGCTGACCGTTCCCCCGTTCGGGACGGTTCTGCTCGCGGCGGGAGAACCGGAACTTCCGGCTCCTGCGCCGGAAGCGCGGGCGCGGAAGAGGACGGCGTTGAAATTCTCCGGAAACCGCGTGGAAACTGATGCTTATGTGTTTGAGTTTGACCGCGCAACGGGGCTTCCGCTTTCGCTTGCCGACCGTTCCGGAAAACAGCTTTCCGGCAAGTGGCAGCTGCTGGCCGATGGAAAAGTCATTCCGGAATCTGTGGAAAAAGCGGTTGTCCGGAATGAAAACGGCGTTGTTGAAGTCGCTTCGAAAAGCGGCCGCGCGTCATGGCGTTTTCTCTGCCGCCCGGATCGCGTGGAGGTCTCTCTTTCGCTGCCCGGAGACCGTTCGGTGCTGGTTCCGGCGGTAAAACTTGAAGACGCGCAGATCAACGTCGCCGGGGCGCTCTGGGAGGAACATGTTTCTCCCGCATACGCCGCGGCGGAAATCTGGAAAAGCGACTTCTCGCGCGGCGTCTTCCGCCGTCCGGTTGATTACGCTCTGCTTGCGGACAGCCGGGAATTTGGGCTCGACCTGAACAATCCGTCGCTCCGCCTTTCCTCCGGCCGTGCATCGCTCGGTTTTGCAGGGACCCCGGGAGATGCTCCTGCGTTCCGCCTGTACCGTCAGTTCTCCGGAACGCCCGGACTGCATCTGCTCTTTTCCGGCTCCGGAACCATGACGCTGATGCCGTCCGCGCCGGAATTGAAGGCAAGCCCTGCGATCGCTCCGTGGAAAATCGGCGAAGTGAGCGTGACCGACCTCGGCAGCGACTACCGGATTGAGAATAAGCACTGCCGGATGACGATCAGCAAAAAAGGCGGCATGGTGCGCGAATTCACCGGCAAATCCGCCGGAGCAAAAGCGGTGCGGAATGCGGAAGTCATTCTGCGCGACAAAAAGTCCGGACGCCTCCTGCATTCCGGTGTCGATTACGAGAGCCGTCTTGTCTGGAAACGGACTGAGGACGGTGTGCGTCTGACTGTGGATTCCGAGCTGCGCGGGGATTACGCGCGGAGCGAGCGGTTCCCGGTTCTCTGCTCGACGGAATTCGTGTTCCGTGATTCCGCGGAAATCTCATTCCGCTATGAAGTTTCCGCCGCGGCGCTCTTCATTCCCCGCGCGGAACTCGGTTTGCGCCTGACGGGAGCGGACGGCAAGGAGAAAATACTGCCGTTCTTGCTTGATGCGCCTTTCCGTCCGAAACAGGTTTGCGGACAGAGCTTTTCGTTTCATCCGGAACGGGGCGTCCGTGAGACGGCGCGCTCCGAGAAGGCGCTGACTCCAGCGGAACCGGCGGACTTTTCCGCTCTGCTCTGCCGGACCGCGCAGGATGGAAGTGTTCTTTATCAGACTTGCGATACTCCGGCTCCTGGAACGGGTGTGAATCTGAATTTCCGCGCCTTTCCGGTTGTCCGGAACGGTGAAGCGGTTCTGGAACTGCGTTTCCCCGACCCGAATGTCAGCCGGACTGTTTCGCCTGCCAGTATGGCGCGCGGACGCTGGAAGCTTTCCATTGCATACAGCGGTGAAGGAGTGTTTACGGAACCGGAGAAATTCCGTCAGTCCGCCTGGAATCCGGACTGGAATGACGGGAAAAACGCTCCGGCAAAAGTCGGGGTTGCACTCGAATATCTGCGCAAGGATGGAACAGCAGGCACGGTTTTGCGCACATTTGAGATTTCCGGCACGGTTCCGCGCACGGTGAAAACGTGGGATCTTGAGATTCCGGAAGAGGGGGCGTCTCCGGTGGTGCGGATCAATACGAAACTCCGCGAGGAGAGCCGTCTGTTCATCCATGCGGTCAAACTGGAAGAGGTCAAATGAAACATCCGCTCTGTTTTGCCGCGCTCCTGATGTTCTCCGTCTTCGGCGGGGAATATCAGGTTCCGGAGGCGGACGCCGCGCTTGAGCGGGAGCTGGATTACTATTGCACGAACCGTTCCGGTTCCCCAGCGGAATTCCGTGCGGATTACGTCCGCTCGGCATTCGGGCAGATTGTGCGCGGACAGCTTCTGCGCCGGAAAGCCGTGCCTTCCGATGCGGAGGCGCGACGGATTCTGACGGGGCTCCGCGATGAAATCCGCACGGGCTGGGCGTGGAAGGAAAAGCCGCGTGAAGTCACAATCCCGTATCTTTCCCGTGCGCCGGAGATTGACGGCTGCGTGAATCCGGCGGAGTGGGCGGATGCGCTTGTGTTCCGGGAGGAGTATCTGCGCAGTTCCGTGACCCGCCGAACGCCCGCGGCGGTCTGGCGGATCGGCTATGACCGTGAATATCTCTACTGGAGCGCGGAAATTCCCGATTCCGATGTGCAGGTAAATCGCCGGAAGCCCTACATGGCGGATTCGCTGGAGCTGTTTGTCATGCCTGAAATCCGTTTGAGAACCTATTGCGAAGTTGTGATTCATCCCGCTCCGGGCAGTTACACCCGCTGGTGTACAACCGGACACGGCGGAGTCTATCAGCTTTACGACTGGACGCCGGAAGGTTTTCATTATGCGGTGAAACGGACGGAATCCGGCTGGAGCGCGGAGGCTCGGTTGGCGTTCCGCGAGCTTCCCGGTTATCTGCTCGGCAATCCGCCGGAAGCCGGACAGCAGATCCGTTTCCAGCTGATCCGCACCGACCTCAGCGGCGGGCGAAACACGTATACAACTCCTGTTCCGTTCCTGTACGACGGACACAATATCTACGGGTATATCCGCGCGACGCTGGGGAAGCAGAACCGCAATTGAGGGAAGCTCAGTTTTCGTATTTCAGAATCAGTTCGTTCTCTTTGCAGAGATTGTATTTTTCACGCGCGACTTTTTCCGCTGCGGCGGGGCTGTGCTCGAGGTCATGAACTTCACGGTTCAGAGAGACGCTTTCGTCAATCTTTTCCTGAAGTTCATGATTCAGTTTCGAGAGGTCCTGCCGCAGAGCGCTGCTGCGGTTGTATGCGGGCCAGACAAAGTGGAGCGAAAGCCCGAAAATCAGGAGAAGAAGGACGAACAGCAGGATGGAAACCGCCTTTTGAACTTTCGTTGTCATGTCACTTCTCCTTTCGTTTCCTTTAATATAATCTGCTGCGGGAAAAATGCAACAGAGATCAGTATTTTTTATACTTCATCCATTCATCGCGCAAGGCTTTGCCGCGTCCGAACTCGCGTTCGAATCCATCGAAATCTCCGGTCCGGATCTGTTCCGCCATCGCTTCGAAACGTTTTGCGAATGAACGGAGCGAATCGACGACGGCGGGAACGTTGTGTTCAATGATTTCGCGCCACATCTGCGGAGAGCTGGAGGCGATGCGCGAAGTGTCGCGGAACCCCGTCGCCGAGCCGGAAAAACGGAGCCGGCGTTTCGCTTCCGAATCCACATCCAGAGTCGCAAGGGTCAGGGCGCTGGCGACGACATGGGTCAGATGACTCGTGTGCGCCACCAGGTCGTCATGTTCCGCCGCGTTGATGCGCGTGGTGTTGGTGCCGATCGAACGCCAGAGTTTTTCCACTTCCGCCGTATCCTCTTCGCGTGCTCCGGCGGGCGGAACGACGAAGACGTCGGCGTTTGCGTAGAGGGTCGGAAAGCCGTTTTCGGGACCCGTCTTCTCGGTTCCGGCCATCGGATGTCCGCCGATGAAGCGCGCGTTTGCGGAGAGAGCCGCCTTTTCGATGACGCTCTTGACGCTGCCGATATCGGTGAGCACTGCGCTGGGCTTCATGAGATGCGAATACTGTTTGATGTATTCGATGATCTGCGGGATCGGCACACAGAGAATGAGAATGTCCGCATCGGAAAACGCCTCTTCGGGAGTTGCATATCCGCGGTCGATGACGCCGTGTTCCAGCGCCCACTGCGTTACGTCGGGACGGCGCGTCCAGCCGCTGCGTTCATAGCCGCTGTTTTTCAGCGCCATTCCGAGCGAGGAGCCGAGAAGCCCGATCCCGATGATTGCCGCGTTTTTCCGTTGCGTGTTCATGTTCAGCGATACCGGTTGATGGTGTCGCGGAGCGTCGCCGCCGCTTTGCGCGCCGCTTCGGCGAAGTCATCGCCGTCCGATGCGTAGATGATGCCGCGCGAAGAGTTTATGATAAGACCGTTGCCGCGGCTGTCGACACCGTTCTTCATGACCTTCTCGACATCGCCGCCCTGCGCGCCGATTCCGGGGACGAGCAGCGGAGTGTCGCCGACGATGCGGCGGATTTCCCCGAGCTCCTCCGGGAAGGTTGCGCCCGCGACGAGAAGGGTGTTGCCGTTGTAGTTCCACGGTCCGGCGATCAGCTTCGCCACATGCTTGTAAAGCTCGATTCCCTCCGCGGTCTTGATTTCCTGAATCTCTTTCGCGCCGGGATTGGAGGTGCGGCAGAGAACAACGACTCCCTTGTCCGCATGGTCGAGGAACGGCTTGATGGCGTCCATGCCCATGTAGGGGTTGACGGTGACGGCGTCGGCTTCAAAGCGTTCAAACGCTTCGTGCGCGTACATGTTGGTGGTTGCGCCGATATCCGCGCGCTTCGCGTCGAGAATGACGGGGATTGCGGGATGGTTTTTCTTGAGGTAGCGCATGGTCATGAGAAGGTCTTCATCGGCAGACTGTCCGGCGTAGTAGGCGATCTGCGGTTTGTAGCAGCAGACGAGATCTGCGGTTGCGTCGATGAGAGCTTTGTTGAATTCGAAAATCGGGTGTTCCTTTTCGCGGACGCACGCCGGAAGCTTGTTGAGGTCGGGGTCGAGTCCCACGCAGACGAGCGATTTTGACTTGTCCCATGCGTTGTTGAGCATTTCCATGAATTTCATGATGCGTTCTCCAGTATTATAAAGTTCCAAGTTTGATTCCGGTGATGCCTTTGAGGTAGCGACCTTCGGGGAAGTTCGCCGCGACGGGGTGGTCGGGGCCCTGTTCGAGATGCCCGGTGATGCGGAAATCGGCTTTTGCGTCGCACGCGGCGGAATCGACGACTTTCGCGAACAGGCCGTCGTCCATCGCGCCGGAGCACGAGAACGTGAAGAGGCGTCCGCCGGGGGCGAGCAGTTTCATTGCGAGCAGATTGATGTCCTTGTATGCGCGCGCCGCCTTCGGAACCTGCGAAACGGTTTCCGCGAACTTCGGCGGGTCGAGAATGATCAGATCGAAGGAACGTCCCATGTCCCGGCATTTGCGCAGGAACTGGAAGACGTCGGCTTCCTGTGTTTCAAACTGTTCCGGCGTGAATCCGTTCAGGCAGGCATTCGCCCGTGCGAGTTCCAGTGCGGGGGCGGAGGAGTCGACGTTCAGCACGTGTTTCGCGCCGCCGCGAACCGCGGCGAGTCCGAAGCCGCCGGTGTAGCAGAAGCAGTTCAGAACATTTTCCGCGTCTTTTGCGGCGTTCATGACGGCGAGGCGGCTGAGACGCTGGTCGAGATAGAAGCCCGTTTTGTGTCCGGTGCGCGGATTCATGCTGTAGCGGACGCCGTTTTCGGAGAATTCAATCGTCGCGGGAAGTTCTTCTCCGGCGAGCGGACCGCATGAGGGTTCGAGTCCCTCCTTTATGCGGGAGTCGACGTCGGAGCGTTCGTAGACACCCTTTGCGTAGTGCAGAGCGGCATTTGCGATTTCCGCACGGTGAAAGTCCGCGCCCGCGGAGCTGAGCTGGCAGACGGCATAGTCTCCGTAGATGTCGACGATTACGCCGGGGAGACCGTCGGATTCCGCATTGATGAGACGGAACGCGTCGGGAAGAGCTCCGAATGCCGCTTTGCGCAGTTTGAATGCTTTTTGGAAGCGGCGGTCGAAGAATGCCTGGTCGACGGCTTCATCTTCCTGGAACGTCCAGACGCGTGCGGTGAGACGCGATTCCGGGGAGAGCGACGCGAGCGCGAGAAAATGGTGTTTGGAGTCCCCGATTACGACATCGGCGCCCTTGACCGGCTCGCCGTTGATTTCGGCGACGGCTCCCGAGAAGATCCACGGGTGGCGGCGCAGCAGGGATTTTTCGCGTCCCTCTTTGAGTATGAGTTCAAGTGGCATCAGAACAGATCCATCTGCGTCATGGAATCAGACGCTTTTCCGGGTTCCGGTTTCGGGGCGGTTCCGGCGAATGCGAAGAGGTCGTTTCCCGGTTCTTCGGGTTCCGGCCCGGCAATCGCGTCGATCTCCTTGAGAATGCTTTTGAGCGACATTTTTTTTGCGATCGCGCGGATTGCGGCGAAATCCGGTTCGGAGCGGCGGACGCTGTCGAGGGTCCAGACCGTACCTTCCGGCGGGACGTCATCCAGGCGCACAAGTTTGAGATTGATTGCGAAACGGTCTCCGGAGTCTTCCAGTTTTTTGCGGAGGGTGTCGCGTTTGACCTCGTCAAGGTGTGCGAACATGTTTTCCGCGGAGCCGAACTGGTTGAGAAGCGCGGCGGCGGTTTTGGGACCGACGCCGGGGACGCCGGGAATGTTGTCCGCGGTATCGCCCACGAGCGCGAGATAATCGGCGATCTGCCCGGGAGCAATGCCGAACTTCTTCTTGACCTCTTCGATTCCGCGTTTCGCGACGTCGCCCGCCGGGTTTGGGACGAGCATGGAGACGCGGGAGTCGATGATCTGCGAAATGTCCTTGTCGCCGGAGAAGATGAAGACCTGGTTTTGCGGGAAAGCTTTGGCGAGCGAGGCGATCAGATCGTCCGCTTCGTACCCTTCGTGTTCAATGAGGCTCCATCCGAACGCCCGGACGAGTTCGCGTATAACGGGAATCTGGACTTTGAGTTCGTCGGGCATCGGCGGACGGTTTGCCTTGTAGCCGGGGGCGAGCTCCATGCGGAATGCGGGCTTGCCCTTGTCGAACACGAATGCGCCGTTTCGCGAGGGGTGTTCCTTATGCAGCTTGAGCAGGAACTTCGTCATCGCGAAAACGGCGTTCGTCGGCACGCCGTCCGGAGTCGAGAGATAGCGCACGGCATGGAAGCCGCGGTAAATCTGCGCATACGAATCAACCAGCAGGATCGGCGTGTCGTTCATGGCTTACTTCCAGGAGAGGACGGATTTGTCGTATTCCGAGGGGGCGACGAATCCGAGGAGTTCGGCGCAGGTCCCCGCGATGGAGCTGATGCCGAGTCCGGAATTCAGTTCCTGCGAGTATTCGCCCTTGTAGCCCGGGTCGAAGATGAAGCAGGGAACCGGGTTGAGGGAGTGGCTGGTCTTGCGGCGCGGTTCGCCGTTCTTGTCCAGCTTCACAGCTCCGGTCTTGTCGTGCTCGAACATGTCGTCCGCATTGCCGTGGTCGGCTGTGCAGAGGAGGATTCCGCCCGCTTTCTCGACGGCGGCCGCGAGTCTCTGGAGGCAGAGGTCAAGGGCGCCCATGCCGACCTGTACCGCCTGGTAGTTGCCGGTGTGGCCGACCATGTCGCCGTTCGGGTAGTTGAGGCGGATGAAGTCGTACTTGCCGGATTCGATTGCGGCGATGACGGCATCGGTGATTTCCGCGCACTGCATCCACGGACGCTGTTCGAACGGGATGATGTCGGAGGGGATTTCCTGATAGGTTTCGAGCTTTTCGCTGAACTTGCCGGAGCGGTTGCCGTTGAAGAAGTAGGTGACGTGTCCGTACTTCTGCGTTTCGCTGATGGCGAACTGGCGGACGCCGCTGTTGCAGAGGTATTCGCCGATGGTGTTGTTGATTTCCGGCGGGTTGACGAGGTAGTTGTTCGGGATGTGGAGGTCGCCGTCGTATTCCATCATGCCGGCGTAGAAGACCTTCGGGTTCGGAACGCGTTCGAACTTGTCGAACTTGGGATCATCGAACGCTTCGCTGATTTCGATCGCGCGGTCGCCGCGGAAGTTGAAGTAAATGACGACGTCGCCGTCCTTGATTGCCCCGACGGGCGTCTGGCCGTCGTCGGAGATGACGAACGGCGGAAGATCCTGGTCGATGGCCTTGGTCTCTGCGCGGAGCGTTTCGATCGCTTCCTGAGCGGACTTGAAGAAGCGTCCTTTTCCCGCGACGTGAGTTTCCCAGCCCTTGCGGACCATGTCCCAGTTTGCGCCGTAGCGGTCCATGGTGATGTTCATGCGTCCGCCGCCGGAAGCGATGCGGTAGTCAAGCCCCTGGGCGTTGAGACCTTTGAGGTATTCTTCAAAGGGGAGAACGTAGTCGAGCGCGGAGGTCTCGGGAACGTCGCGTCCGTCGAGAAGGATGTGGAAGCGGATGGATTTGACGCCTTCCTTTTTCGCTTCTTCGACCATGCCTTTGAGGTGGTCGATATGGCTGTGGACATTGCCGTCGGAGAAGAGGCCGATGAAGTGCATGGTTCCGCCTTTCTTGGCTTCTTCCACGGCTTTTTTCCAGGTTTTGCCTTCAAACATTTTTCCTGAGCGGATGGCTTCGGAGACGAGTTTCGCACCCTGCGCGAAGACTCGTCCGGCGCCCATGGCGTTGTGTCCGACTTCGGAGTTGCCCATGTCGGCGTCGGAGGGGAGGCCGACCGCGGTTCCGTGTGCTTTCAGCTGAGTATAAGGCATGGTTTTCATGAGTTTGTGAAGGAACGGCGTGGGGGAGTCGAGAACGGCGTCTCCCTCTTTGTATTTGCCGATGCCGACGCCGTCCATGATGGCGAGGACGACGGGTCCCTTTCTGCCCTGGAATTTCGGATTGCGCTGTAAAGCCTGCATGATGAGTTTCCTTTCGTTTACAGAGTTTTTCTGATATCGTAAATTTACACCGAAACGGCGATTTTTCAATCAAAGAACGCGAGTTTTTGAAAAAGCGTGTGGAAATGGCGGAAAAACGTGCTATCTTTTCCGGATGAAGAAATTTTGAAAGAAGGATGTTTTCAAATGAGAACAACTCAATGGTACGGGAAAAAGGTCGCCTTCCTGGGCGATTCCATTACGGATAAATGTCATGTCGGAACAACAAAGAATTACTGGCAGTTCCTGCGCGACTATCTCGGCGTCGAACATCTGGTTTACGGCGTCAACGGCTGGAGCTGGGCGGGACTCGTCAAGCAGGCGGAAGCTCTGAAACAGGAGCACGGAACGGAGCTCGATGCGATTCTCGTTTTCATGGGAACCAACGACTACAACAGCAACGTCCCTCTCGGCGAATGGTTTGCGACGCATGAGGAGGAGGTGAATTCGCACGGCACGATGATGAAGAAACTGCGCCGCGTGTTCCGCATGGATCCGGATACTTTCCGCGGCCGCATCAACATCGGTCTGAAGTATTTGAAAGAGAATTTCCCGCTTCAGCAGATTATTCTCCTGACTCCGGTCCATCGCGGCTACGCGAACTTCGGCGGCGCGAACGTCCAGCCGGAAGAGACCTTTCCGAACGACATCGGCGTTTATGTGGACGATTACGTTTCCGCTTTGCGCGAAGCGGGGAGTCTCTGGTCGGTTCCCGTGATCGACCTGTTTGCCGTAAGCGGTCTTTTCCCCGTGAACGACGCCTATGCGCAGTTCTTCCACGATGCGGACACGGACCGTCTTCATCCGAACGCCGCCGGACACGACCGTATCGCGAAGACTCTGGTGTATCAGCTTCTCGCCCTCCCCGCCACTTTCCGGTGAGAAAAAGTTTTTCCGGCGGACCGGAAACGTCCGGTCCGCCGTTTTTTTTTCTCCGCAGGCTTTAAAACTGCTGAAAGCGGACTATATTAATGAAAAAATTATCGAGGAACTGATGATGACTTTCGGAAAAATATCTCTGCTTTTTCTTCCGCTGCTTCTGCTGGCGGCGGGGTGCCGGACAGACTGGCGGACGGCCGCCGCGGAACGGGCGCGCGAATACGCTCTCAAAAACAGCCGCGATCTGCCTGAAAACGACCGCAACTTCGTGCGCTACAACGACCCGATCCTGATGTCGGAAATGATTTCCGCGTATGCAAGTCCCGAATTTTCTCCGATCGGACACGGCCCGAACCGTTTCGACAGCCGGAAGGTGCGCGAATCCAATAAATACGACCTCATGCACACCGCGTTCGTCTGGCATTTGCCGAAGTCCGGATTCTCGCTCGTCGTGGATGGAACCGGTGAACGCACTCAGCGCGGATGGACCCCGAATCAGGTCGTCTGCAAACACTTCATCCCTGCGGATACGGCGTATGAAAACGCAAAAAAAGCATCGGTCAATTTCATCGCGAATTTCTTCCCCGAACTTGAGGCCGGCGACATCAACGAAATCCGTTTCAATGAGCCTGTGGTTTCCGCAACAAAATTTTATCTGACGCCACCCGAGGAGCCGAACCGTGACAAACAGGTCAGAAAATGGATGGACTACATCCGCAGCGGTGAGGACGTACCCGTCCGGAAAGTACAGATTTCTCTCATCTGGACGAGTCCGCTTTCCGGCAGAAAACTGGTCGTGACGGGCGAATCTTCGGAACGGAATTTCTCCGGATGGAAGCCGGTCAAGGCGCTGATCCTTTCGCAGAGCGAACTTGAAGAAGCGCTTCTCAAGGATCCCGTTTCCCTCAAAACGAAATAAACCGGAATGTCGAAGCGTTTCCGCACGGCTTATCTGGAGCTGACAAACGTCTGCAACCGGAACTGCCCCTTCTGCGCCGGGACACGGCGTCCGCCCGCACGGATGAGCGAAGAACTGTTTGCACGTCTGGCTCCGCAAGTGGCGGAGCTTGCGGAGCAGGCGTATCTGCATGTCATGGGAGAGGCTCTGCTGCACCCGTCGCTTCCCGAATTCACCCGGATCGCCGCCTCGGTCAATCTGCCGCTCTGCATGACGACCAACGGAACGCTGTTCGGATGCGGAAACGCGGCGCAGCTCGAAAATCCGGTATACCGTCAGCTCAATATTTCTCTCCATGCGGGGCTTCCCGCGGAAACGCTGGAGGAAATCTGCGGATTCTGCGATTCGCTCCGTTCCGCCAACCCGAATCTGCGTATCAATTACCGCCTGTGGGATGTCGGCAATTTTGAAGCGGAATGTGCCTGTTTGTCCGCCCGGTATGGCGTGAAGCTGGATGGCTTTTTGAAACAGTTCGGGAGCGTGCCGCTTGCCGCGCGGCTTTCTCTGCACCGGGACCGCTCGTTCGAATGGCCGTCGCTGAATTCTCCGGCGGGTTCCGCGCGCGGATTCTGTCACGGCGGACACCGTCAGTTCGGGGTTCTCTGCACGGGCGAAGTGACCGCGTGCTGTCTCGATGCGGACGGCGTGATGAACTTTGGAAACGCCGCGGAAAGGCCGCTGAAGGAGATTCTCTTTTCGCGCCGCTTCGAGCAGATGCGCAACGCGTTCCAGCGTGGAGAAGTCCGCGAGCCGCTCTGTCTGCATTGCCGTTACCGCGAACGGTTTTCAGCGAAAATACAATAATTTTTCTTTTCCCCCCTTGACAAAAACGGGGTTTTGTTGTATAATTTAATAAAGCGCTTAATCAAAGAGGGTTATTTATGGTAAGGCTGGCGGATATAGCAAAGAAAGCGGGGGTTTCCCAGGGAACTGTTTCGGCGGTTCTGAGCGGCGGGACGAAAGGGAACATCCGGGTCTCTGCGGAGAAACGGGAACGGATTCTCGCAATCGCGAAAGAGATGAATTACATCCCGAATTTTTCCGCGCAGAAACTTTCCGGGCAGTCTTCGCATACGCTCGGCGTGCTGGTCGACAGCGAGGATGCGGCCGTCCGTTTCCGCCAGCTCGCCGCGATTGAACGCGAAGCCGACCGCCGCGGTTACCGGATTCTGGTTGCGGAGACGCATGACAATCCGGAGAAGCTGGTTCTTGCGTGCCGAACCCTGTTTCAGTATGGCGTGGATGCTGTCATTTCTCCCGCCAACGATGCGAGCGAGGAACTGAAAAAGCTCGGACGGATTGTCTTTTACGGCGGTGAAGCGGTCGACGGTTATCCTTCGGTCTACAGCGATGTGTCGAGCGGATACGCGGAGGCCGCCGCGCTGTTCGCCCGCGAAAAACGGAAGAATCCCGCGCTTCTCCTTTCGGAAAATTACGAGGCGTATGACACGCTCCGCGCACGCCGTGCCGCGTTCCTTTCGCTGTTTCCCGGGATGGAGGCGAATATTCTTGCTCTGCCGTCGCTCTCCGGAACGATGGAGGAAAAACGCCGGATATTCGCTTCGATTGCGGAGCTGGTGACTGCGCGCGGATTCGATGCGCTTCTGCTCCAGAATGATTTCTGCGGACTCTCCCTCTGTTCCGAACTTTTGCGTCGCGGGAAGAAAATTCCGGAGGAGATTTCTCTGATCGGACAGGACAATGCGGAGTTCTGTACATGTGTTTACCCTGCGCTTTCAACGATCGATCCGAATCTGGAATCGTTCGCGGAAGCCGTTGTTGAACTCGCACTGGAGCGGATACGTGACTCCAAATCCCCTGTCCGCACAATTGCTGTGCCGACAAGATTGATCAAACGTGAAACGACACAAAAAATATAAGATGAAGACACAAGGGAGAATGAATATGGAAGAGGGGAAAAACGGAATGCCGGGCATAGGAAACGTCCTTTGGCCTGCAGGTTGTAAAGCCGGAAGTCCCTTTGCTGAGAGGAATAAATCAGGGAAGGGAAAACAAACCGTGAATTGCCGGGAGAATCTGCTGCACGGCAAATGGAAAATCTGCAATTTCACCCTTGTGGAGCTCCTTGTGGTAATTGCTGTGATTGCCATCCTCGCGGGGATGCTTCTTCCGGCGCTTGGAAAGGCCCGGCAGAAGGCTCAGCAGATTCAATGTCTGAGCAATATGCGGCAGTGCGGACAGATTATTCACATGTACGCGAACGATTTCAACGGGTATGTCTGGGTGCAGACGGATTCCGGTCTCAACTGGGGAACCATCTTTTCGCAGGCGGGGTATCTTCCGAAGGATTTGAAAAAAGAAAATCCGTATGCGGTTTTCCATTGTCCGAACTCCGGCGATCCGCGAAATTATCAGTATAACCGTCCGCTTGTCTACACTTACGGCTACAATCTTGATTTTGCATATCAGGGTTCGGCGGCGAGCTACACGGGGAGCGGAGTGGTCCGCCATGCGCCGTACAGCATCCGGCATCAGGGCGGCGGATTGTCGGAGGCTCGATGGGCGAAACTCTGGAAGAGTCCCGCAGATCTGCTCATGCTGGTCGATGTCCGCAAGGCGTCCGCCCGGGATGCGCAGGGACGTTTTCTCAGCGACGGCTTTTTCAAATTCACTTACGATGTGAAGTCGCGTCCATGGCTGATTCACAGCGCTTCAACGGTCAACACGATTCAGGCCGGCGGTTCGGCTTCGGCCATGTCGAAGAGCGCGATGAAGATGGTTTTCAAAACGAAGAACTGGGATTTTGCGTATGACATGGCGGATTACACGCCGATCAACAACTGACGGAAAGGAACTTGTATCATGAATTGCCGATTTGCCGTTTCTCTGCTTTGTTTTGCTTTTTCCGTCGTGCTCGCGGCGGCGCCGGTTTCGCTCGACGTCAAGGGAAGACTTGATGCGGCGGGCCTCCTCTTCTGCGGAGACAACTATGCGAACAGACGGAACTGTACGCAGGGGAGCGCGAAAGAGTGGAAGCTCGATAAACTGGAGCGCGATCCGAAGGCGGGGCTCTGGAGCAGTGCGGGCGAAGTCCTGCTGTCGGACTCGGAGAAAATCCCGTTTTCCGGGGAGCTCCGGAGAGTCGCGGAAAATCAGTACACATATGATTTCACGCTTCGCAATGTCAAATACAATTTCACATTGCGCACCGCACTTCCCGCAAGTTCGTTTGCCGGACGTTCCCTCGTGTTCGACGGCAAGCCGTTCCGTCTTCCGCTGGGAAAAAAGAATCTTTCTCTGAGCAGCGGTTCGGCGCGGAAAATCGAAATCCCGTGCGACAACGGTTCGCTGGTGATCGAAAGCGGACAGCCGGTTTATTTCAATCTTCACGATTACCGGCCGGGAACAAAAACGTTCAGTCTGCTGCTGCAGATGCAGAAGACGGAGCCGGGTGTTCGGGAGCTTCATCTTAAACTCACATACCGTCCCTATACGAGCACGCCGCTTGATCTGCGCAAGGCGGTCAATATGGGGTTCCGCGATGAAATCGCATCCGACGGCAAGGGCGGCTGGACCGACCAGGGACCGGAGAACGATCTGCGCATGCTCAAGCCCGGGCTCCGGATGTTCCACGGGACAAAATTCGACATCATCGATCCCGCGAAAAACGGCGGACGCTCCTGTCTGGTTCTAGCCGGAATTGCGCGTGATTACATGCCCGTTCGAGCGGAAACGGCGGTCGCTCCGGGGATAAAAGGACGCTGGCTTTTCCTGCTTCATGCAACCGCATGGGGAACCTCCGCGCCCGAGCTTGGCAAGGTGACTCTGACATACGGGGACGGCACAACCGAAACCATCCGGCCGCGCAACGGCTACGACGTCGGCAACTGGTGGGGGCCGAGTCCGCGCGCGAACGGCGAAGTGGTCTGGACGGGAGAAAACCGCAGTTCATATGTCGGACTCTACCGCAGTGCGTATCCGGTTCAGGAAAAGGAAATCCGCAAAATTGAATTTGAATCGGCCAACCGGGCGGTCTGGATGATTGTTGCCGCATCGGTCGGGAACGAGCGTCCGCCACGCTTCATGAGTGTGCCGTTTTACATTACGGCTGGAAAAGAGTGGAAACCGGTCGACTTCTCCCGTGATGTCCTTCCCGGTTCGGTTCTCGACTTCTCCGGCAAGCTGGATGCTCCCGCGGGCAAGTACGGTCCGGTGGTGATCCGGAATGGACATTTCGAGTTTTCCGGCAAGCCCGGAGTGCAGCAGCGGTTCTACGGAACGAATCTGTGTTCCGCCGGACCGTTCCTGCCGCGCGAATGGGCGGAGCGGTTCGCCGACCGCATGGCGCAGTATGGGTTCAATATCGTCCGGATTCATCATCATGACGGCGGAATCGGGCGCAAAGACCGGACGTATGAACTGGACGCGGAGAAAAACGACAGACTCGATTATCTGATTTACTGTCTGAAGAAGCGCGGGATCTATCTGACGACCGACCTTTATATTTCGCGCCGTCTTCCTGCCGGGGAGATCCCCGAGTATCCCGGCCGTCTCACAAACATCGGTTCCTACAAGGCGATGTTCTGGATTCTGGATTCGGTGTGGGAAAACTGGAAGACGCATGTCCGCAACTATCTCGCGCACGTCAACCCCTACACGGGCGTTGCGCTGAAGGATGATCCGGTGCTTGTTTCGGTGAGCATCATCAACGAAGGCAACATCAAGTCCTGCTGGGCGTCGGAGCTGTTCACGCGCAAGCTCTATGAAGAACGCTTCGCGCAGTGGCGCGCGGCGAACAACCTGCCGCAGAACGTCAGCCCCGGCGAACACACCCGTCAGTTCGAACGCTTTCTGACGGAAACTTACGAAAAACGTTATGCCCAGATGACGGAATTCGTCCGTTCGCTCGGACTCAAATGCCCGCTGACGGATCAGAACATGGGAACCACGCCGAAACTTTCGCAGATGCGGCGTGAATACGATTATGTGGATGTGCACGGCTACAGCAACCACCCGGCGTTCGCGCGGACTCCGTGGAAATTGCCGTCGCTTTCGGGACAGACCTCCGCGCTTGCGGGTTCGTTCCCCGTTCCGTGGCATCTCGCGAGTTCGCGTCTGTTCGGCAAGCCGTTCGCGGTGACGGAGTGGGACTATGCGTATCCGAACCGTTTCCGCGCGGAAGGCGCTCCGGTTATCGGCGCATACGGCGGACTGCAGGGATGGGATATGCTCACCCAGTTCGCTTATTCGCACGGACAGGAGCGGATTATGAAGGAGGATGCGCCGGGCAGTTTCTTCGATATTGCGGTTGATCCGGTGAAGAGTCTCGGCGTGCGCATCGGCGGCGCGCTGTTTTCGCAGAACGGCATTCCTCCGGCGGACAAGGCGTTTGCCGTGCGGCTGACTGCGCATGATGAAATCCCGTTTGAAACCCCGTTCAACGGCTCTATCTCCCTGCTCGGACAGATCGCGCGGGTCGGGGTGGTCGTCGGAGAAAATGCGGAGGCGGAAAAACTTCTGCCGCCGGATACCGTTGCGATACTCAATCCCGGAACGGCCTTCCCGAAAGATTCACTTCCGCGCCTTCCGGTGTTTGACGCCGCGCCGGGAAAGGATGATTTGATTGTCCGCATTGTTCGCGCTGGGCTGATTGAGAGAAAAAACTTTGAATCTGAAAACGGCATCTTCCGCAGTCTGGACGGACGCATTGAGCTGAACCGGAAGGCGCAGACATTCCGCGCTGTTTCCGATGTCTGCGAGGCATTTGTCCTGCCTGCGGGCAGGAGCGGGAAAGGCGATTTTCTTTCCGCAAAAAGCCTGGCCGGACGCGGCGTCATCGCGGCGGTTTCGACGGATAACCGTCCACTGAAGGAAACAGACCGGATTCTTCTGCTTCATCTGACCGATTCGCACCGGACGAAAACGAAATTCGCTTCATCGGATATGAAACAGCTCGACAGCTGGGGCACGCTTCCGTATCTCGCCGCGCGCGGTGAAGCGGAAATCATGCTGAACCCGGAACCGGGAACACAGTACCGCCTGTTCGCTGTCAACACTGCGGGAAAACGTTTGAACGAAATACCGCTTGTGCGGAAAAACGGCAGCTTGAGTGCAGCTCTGAAAGTTTTTCAGCCCTCCGGCGCCGTATTTGCCTATGAACTTCAGAAAATAAAATAAGAAAGGAACAAAATGAACCGATTCAGAAAGAACACTCGCCGCACGGAGTTTACCCTTGTGGAGCTCCTCGTGGTAATTGCCGTGATTGCCATCCTCGCGGGGCTGCTTCTTCCCGCGCTGAATTCCGCACGGGAAAAGGCGAGAACCGTTCAATGTGCAAACGCCAGCCGGCAGATGGGGCTCAGCGTCTCCATGTACCAGAATGATTATGATGAACATTTTCCGATTGTCTGGCACAATAAAGAAAACAACGATGCCGGGCAGATCGGCTGGGCGAAGACGCTGATCCTGAACAAAATGATGGATTCCAAACTGCTCGTCTGTCCCTCCGTCACGACGGATACGTTCAAGCCGCTTGCGAACCACAAGACCCTGAACTGGTGGCTCTGGCAGAACATCGTGTTCGGAATGAACTGGACTTATCAGAAATCTGTGACGGATACGTACAAGCTCTCACAGGTGAAGCGCGCATCGCAGAAGGTCCTGATTGCGGAAACGGTCAAATGCAATGAAGAGGCACCCGATGCATCCAGCCAGGGACATATCCGCGTGGCCAATACCCGTCAGAACAGCGGCTTCGGCGTTCCGTTCGCACGGCACAACGGACTGCACGACTGCAACGTTGTCTACACCGATCTCCATGTCGGCACCGTCCGCACTCCGGTTGTCGGGAAACAGGGCAGCGATTTCTTCTACAAGTTCATTCTTGAATCCGACAAGAACTGGTCTCCGGAGGACTGAACATGAAATTGAAATGGATTCTTTCGCTTCTTGTTTCCTCCGTCGCGGTTTTCGCGGAAAACGTTCAGTTCGACCGCACGGGAACTCTGCGGTTCGGCGAGCATAAACTCGAATTCGTCGCTTTCACACCGAAGTGGCGCGGCTACCGCCAGGGCGGTCCCGAACGGCGGTTCTTTCACCCGGTCGAGCTCAATCAGGGGCGCGCAAAGATCGAACTGCGTCTGCCGGAATCTTCCCTCGGAATTTCCTGCGGCGAACTTGCGAAGTCCGGTGACCGGGAGTGGCGCTATACCTTCCGCGCGTCGTTTGATTCGGAGACTCCGCTCCGTTCGGGCGTGCTTGATCTCCTGCTTCCCGCCGATGAATGGCAGGGACGCACCGTCGTCGCAGGCGGAAAAGAGATTCTCCTTCCCGTCAAGCTGGATGCGGAGAAAAAGCCGCGTCTGTTCAGCGGTTACTGCAAAGAGCTGCGTCTGACCGACCGCACGGGAAGCTGGGTTCTTTCCGGCGGACTTCAGATTCTGATTCAGGACAACCGCTGCTACAAAAACGGTTCGACGTTTGAAATCCGCATTTCGCTTGTCCGCGAAACGGAAAAGCCGTTCCCCGCCGGCGCAACGATCCGGATTCGCCGCGAAACTCCTGAAAGCACGCCGCTTGATCTTTCCGCCGCCATGAACATGAGTTTGCGTGACGACGTTCCGAATGACGGCAAGGGCGGCTGGACCGATCAGGGACCCGACAACGACCTGCGGATGCTGAAGCCCGGAACCCGTCTTTTCAACGGTATCCGCTTCACCGTCGGCGAGGGTGAAAAAAGCTGTATCATGCTGCGCGGCCGCCGCCGTCCGGATTTCCCCGCGAAGGCGGAAACGGAGATTGCGGGAAACATCCGCGGCAGACGTCTCTATCTGCTTCACTCACTCGCCTGGCAGTCCGGCGGTGCGGAACTCGGCACGGTGACGGTGACTTACCGCGACGGTTCGTCCGACCGCTTTGATTTGCGGAACGGGCGCGACGCGGGAAACTGGTGGCAGCCATCCGACGTCCCGAACGGGGATGTCGTCTGGACGGGAGAGAACCGCAGTTCGTTTGTCGGACTTTACCGCTCGCAGTTCCCTCTTCAGCCGAAACCGCTCGCGCGGATTGCGTTTGAGTCCGCAGGGAACGCCATCTGGGGAATTGTCGCCGCTTCGGTGAGCGATTTCGCCGCGCCGCGCATCGCATCGGTTCCGCACTATATCGTTCCCGGCAAAGAGTGGAAGACTCTGAACTTCATCAAAGATCCGGCTGCCGGCGGTGCGCTGGACTTCTCGTTCCGGCTCGACGCCCCCGCCGGCAAGTACGGTCCGGTGGTGATCCGCAACGGACGCTTCGAGTTCCGCGACCGTCCCGGCGTTCCTGCGCGGTTCTATGGAACCAACATCTGTTCACAGGCGCCGTTCGTTTCAAAAGAGTGGGCGGACCGTCTGGCGGATCGCCTGGCGCGCCACGGGTTCAATGCCGTGCGCATTCATCATCATGATTCGCTGATTGCGGATCCGCACGATTCGACCAAACTTAATCCCGAACGGATGGAACAGCTGGATTACTTTATTTCCGCGCTTGCCAGACGCGGGATTTACTGGCAGACCGATCTGTTTGTTTCGCGCCGCATTCCCGCCGGCGAACTCAAGGGAATCGACAAACGTCTTACCGATTTCGACGTCTACAAAGCGCTCTTTTTTCTGCGTGACGATGTGTTTGAAAACTTCCGCCGCGCGGCAACAAATTTTCTGAATCATGTGAATCCGTACACGAAGGTTGCGGTGAAGGACGATCCCGCGCTGATCAGTCTCGGTTTGGTCAACGAGGATAACATTTTCCCGAAACACCAGTGCAACGACGCCTGCCGCAAGCTTTACCGCGAGGCGTTTGATGCGGAGCTCGCAAAATCCGGGCGCGTTCTTCCCGCCGGAGCGGAACGGAATCTTGCATACGAGGATTTCCTGACGCGTCTTTACAGCCGCCGGTATGCGCAGATGAAGGAATTCGTGCGCGGACTCGGCTGTGCAAAGCCGCTTTCAGATCAGAACATGGGCGTGGGACCGAAGCTCGCGCAGATGCGGATGATGTACGATTTTGTCGAAAATCATCATTATTACAATCATCCCGAATTCGCGGGGAAGGCGTGGGAGCTTCCGGTTCTTTCGCAGAACGCTTCCGCGATTTCCCGCTTTGCGGAGAGTCCGGCGCGTCTCTTTCCGAGCCGTCTGCTCGGCAAACCGTTCATGGTGACGGAGTATGATACCGGACGCCCGAACCCGTTCCGCGCGGAAGCCGCGGTTCTGTTCGGCGCATACGGCGCTCTTCAGCGGTGGGACGGGCTGTTTCAGTTTGCCTACACGCACGGAACGGAAAAGTATCAGTACGGACGCCGGACAGATGGTTTTTTCGATCTTGCGACGGATCCGGTAAAGCTCTGCTCGCATGCGCTTGGCGCGGCATTGTTCTTCGACGGCGGTTTTGACTCGATGCCCGGTCCGGAGTTCCGGTTTGTTGTGGAAGAGAAAACGCAGATTCCGTTTGAAGATCTCTTCCCTGTGGAATACGAACGGTTCGGGCTGCTCGGTCCGGTCGGCGGATTCGGCGCGGAAAACGGCGCAAAGGGCGAACTGCTTTCTGCGAGCCGTCCCGCTCTGCAGAAACGTCTTGCAGAGCTGACGCCCGGCGGAGTGTTCCGTTCGGCCGGCGGTGCATTGGAGCTGATTCCGGCGCGCGGAACTTTGCGTGCTGTGACCCCGAAAGTCGAAGCGTTTGTTCTTCCCGCCGGAACGCGCGGAAACGGAAAGTTCCTGCGCGTGGAAAACCGGAAGGGGCGCGGCGTGTTCGGAGCGGTTTCTCTGGACGGGAAGCCGCTTGCGGAGTCGGGGCGGGTTCTGCTGATGCACCTGACCGATAGCGCGGCGAGCCGGATGCGTTTTTCCGCGAAGGACTGCCGGAAGATGGAGAGCTGGGGAGTCCCGCCGTTCCTTGCCGCACGCGGCGAAGCGGATATTGTGCTGAACGTCAACCCGGGAGAGAAGTACCGTCTGTTTGCGGTGGATATGGCGGGAAAGCGTCTCAACGAAATTCCGCTTGTCCGGAAGGGCGGTTCGCTTGCGGCGAAGCTGAATGTTTTCCAGCCGTCCGGCGCGGTATTCTCCTATGAGCTGACAAAACAGGAACATTCCGGGAACATTTTGCGGAAATGAGCTTGCTTTTTTCGTGTTCATACAGTAAATTGCCATCGTGAGCAATTTTTACAGAAAGGAAAACAGTCATGCTCTCTGAACAGCTTGAAAAAATCAAAATTGTTCCGGTTCTTGTCCTGAACACGCTTGATGAAGGTCTTGCGGTCTGCGAACAGCTCTGCAAAAACGGTCTTCCTGCTGCGGAAATCACCTTCCGCACGGCGGCGGCCGAATCGGTGATCCGCGAAGTTTCCAAACGTTTCCCAGAAATGTACGTCGGCGCGGGAACGGTTTTGAACATTACTGATCTTCACCGCGCGTTCGATGCGGGCGCGAAATTCGCCGTCGCTCCGGGCTTCAACCCGAAGGTCGTTGCGGAAGCGGTCAAATGCAATCTCGATTTCTTCCCCGCGGTCTGCACGCCGAGCGAAGTGGAGCAGGCGATGGAGTTCGGCTGCCGGATGCTCAAATTCTTCCCCGCGGAAGCCTGCGGCGGCATCCCGATGCTCAAATCCATCATCGCCCCGTACAAGCACCTCGGAGTGAAGTTCATGCCGACCGGCGGAGTGAAACCCGTCAATGTCGAATCCTACCTTCAGATTCCGGAAGTCGCCGCCGTCGGCGGAACCTGGCTGAACAAGTGCGACGATGAAACCATCCGCCAGGCGGTCGCCATCGCAGCCAAGTATATCAAGAAGTGAGGAACTGAATCATGCAGACCAAATCCCCCGATTCCTGCCGTTACGACATCATCTCCCTCGGCGAAGTCATGCTCCGTCTTGATCCCGGCGAGGGACGCATTCACACAACCCGCACTTTCCGCGTCTGGGAAGGCGGCGGGGAATACAATGTGGCGCGCGGACTCCGCCGCTGCTTCGGCAAACGCGCGGCCGTTGTGACCGCGTTCGCCGACAACCCGGTCGGACGCCTCGTCGAGGACTTCATTCTTCAGGGCGGCGTCGACGCCTCTCTCATCAAGTGGGTTCCCTATGACGGCATCGGACGCTCCGTCCGCAACGGACTGAACTTCACCGAGCGCGGCTTCGGCGTGCGCGGCGCAGTCGGCTGTTCCGACCGCGGCAACACTGCCGTTTCGCAGCTCAAGGAAGGCGATATCGACTGGGATTTCATTTTCGGCAAGCTCGGCGCCCGCTGGCTCCATACCGGCGGAATCTTCGCCGCTCTTTCCGACACGACTCCCGGCGTTGTGATCGAAGCGCTCAAGGCCGCGAAGAAGTACGGAACCATGACCAGCTACGACCTCAACTACCGTCCCTCTCTCTGGAAGGGCATCGGCGGCAAGGAGCGCGCGCAGGAAGTCAACAAGGAAATTGCAAAATACGTCGATGTGATGATCGGCAACGAAGAGGACTTCACCGCATGTCTCGGCTTTGAAGTCGCGGGCGCGGATGAAAAGCTCACCACGCTTCCCGTGGAAGGATTCAAGAAGATGATCGCCCAGGTCGTCGCCAAGTATCCGAACTTCAAGGCGGTCGCAACCACGCTCCGCACGGTGAAAACCGCAACGGTGAACGACTGGGGCGCGATCCTCTGGCACGGCGGCGAATTCTATCAGGCGGTTCAGCGCAACGGTCTTGAGATCCTCGACCGCGTCGGCGGCGGCGACAGCTTCGCTTCCGGGCTGATTTACGGCCTGATGGAGAAGGATGATCCCGCGCTTGCCGTGAACTACGGCGCCGCGCACGGTGCGCTCGCAATGACCACGCCCGGCGACACCAGCATGGCGACCCTCAAAGAGGTTGAGAAGCTTGTCGGCGGAGCCGGCGCACGCGTCGACCGCTGATTTCTCTCCGAAAAAACATTTTTACGCGAATCCGCTTTTCCCCGGGTTCGCGTTTTTTCTTTTTAAAGTTCCGGAAAACGCTTGACCGTATCGTCCGGGAAATCACCAATCACACAGGAGAGTTGTCGTGATGAACGATTTTGCAAAAGAACTGACAAAGTATCTTGTCCGCAAAGATGATGAAGCGGAGTTCCGGATCCGTAGCGGAACGGGGATGTATCGCAAAGGGTTCGGGGAGATGCGTCTGGCCGGACCCGACGGGGAAAGTCGTTTACCCGGATGATCATGTTCATCCGGGGTTCCGGATGGCGGACCGCCATTTCCCGAATGCGGCGCTGTTTTCTGCGTATGAAGATCAGATCAGCGGTAGCGGTACTGGGGCTGCTGCTGAACACGCTGCATCTTCGGCGTTTCGAGTCCGAGCGCATACCACGCTTCGCCGAGTCCGGCGTTGGAGAACTGTTTGATCTTGCCGTTTGCGACCGCTTCCCAGTTGGCGACAAGAACCGGATTTTCACTCTTTTTCTTGGCGTTGGTGAGAACCGTGAAAGCGTCGTCGTTCTTGCCCTGTTTCAGGAGAATCCATGCATAGAGCAGGGCGGGGAGCACGCAGTTGTCCTTCTTGAGGGTCGCGCCTTTTTTGCGGAAGAATTTGTCGAGCGCGGGATCGTTCTTCTTGTAAAGCCGGACCATTTTCATGCAGATGGCCTGCGGCTCAAGGAAAAGACATTTCGGCATGATGGCGTCGACGTCGTCGAAGCGTTTGAGCTGGAAAAGAAACGCCATTTTCATGGTGTTGATCTGTTTTGCGAGGAGGAAATTCCAGATGTAGAGCGGTTTGAAAATGTCGCATGCGGCAAGCGCGCGTTCGAGTCCGGCGTTCTGTTCCTGTTCGAGCTGCTGCATCATGATTTTCTGGCTTCCGAGCGGATGGCGGATGAAGTGCTGCTGTTTTGCCTCGAGGCGTTTCTGCACATCCATGATGACGGCCTGGATCTGGAGGTTTTTCGCGTTGACGGCGCGGCGGATGAGGAGAGCCGCGGCGAGCTGGAAGATGAACATGGAGAGGATGGCGCAGGCGACGGCCCAGCCGGTGGAGAATTCCGCCCCGAAGCGCGTCGATGCGAACACGAGGACGCCGAGCGCGAGAGAAATAATCATTGTGAGCATAAGAGTTTTCCTTTTGTTGCGTTCTTTAATAAAATACACTCATTTGTGCGGATATGCAATCGAAAAAGGATTATTTTCTGAAATTTTGTGGAAGAAGATTTTTTAAACAGGGGCTTGCAAAATTTAAATAGGGAGTTATATTAATAAACTCTGTAGCGAAACATTACCTTAAAGGAGAATATTATGTACGCAATCATCAGCACAGGCGGAAAGCAGCTGAAGGTCACGAACGACGAAGTCGTGGCGGTCGAACGTCTTGCCGGAAACGCGGGCGACAAAGTTACCTTTGATCAGGTTCTCGCGGTCGGCGAAGGCGCAAACGTCAATTTCGGAACCCCCGTTGTCGAGGGCGCGAAAGTCGAAGCCGAAATCGTGGAGCACCTCCGCGGTCCCAAGCTCATCGCTTTCAAGATCAAACGTCGCAAAGGCTATCGTCTGCGCAAAGGCCACAGACAGGAACTCACCAAAGTCAAAATCCTTTCCGTGGGGTAATCTGTCATGCGTTATGATGCGAACGGAGCTTTGCTGGAAACCGAGATCCCGGGGCTGAAACCGGTGCATCGCGGCAAGGTGCGCGATATTTATGACATGGGCGACAGTCTCCTCTTTGTGGCGACCGACCGCATCAGTGCATTCGATTGCGTAATGCCGAACGGAATTCCCGACAAGGGCCGCGTGCTCACCGCGATGTCCCTCTTCTGGTTCAATCTGTTCTCCTGGGCTCCCAATCATGTGCTCTGCTCCGACGCATCCAAATTCCCGGCGGTCCTCAAATCCGTCGAGAAAGACCTTGCCGGACGCTCCATCCTCGTGAAAAAAGCCAGGACCATTCCTCTGGAATGCATCGTCCGCGGCTACATCACCGGAAGCGGATGGAGCTCCTACAAAAAAGACGGCACCGTCTGCGGACAGAAACTCCGCCCCGGATACCGTCAGGCGGAAAAGCTGGATGAAGCCATCTTCACCCCCTCCACGAAAGCGGATGTGGGACACGATGAAAACATCAGCTTCGAGCAGGCCTGCAAGCTGGTCGGAACCGAAAAGGCGACCCGCGTGAAAGAGCTCGCTCTCCGTCTCTACACCGAGGCCGCCGCGTATGCGGAAAAACGCGGAATCATCGTCGCCGACACCAAATTCGAATTCGGCGAATACAACGGTGAAGTCATCGTCATCGACGAAGTCCTCACTCCCGATTCCAGCCGTTTCTGGCCGAAGGATCAGTATCAGATCGGCTGCTCGCCGGTCAGTCTTGACAAACAGTACGTCCGCGACTATCTCGAGAGCCTCGACTGGGATAAAACCCCGCCGGCGCCCGCTCTCCCTGAAGAAGTCGTTGCAAAGACGCGCGAAAAATACCTCGAAGCACTCAAGGCGCTCTCGGGAGAGTCTCTTTCCTGATCCGTCCGGTTCTTCAAGCCCGGGGAGTTGCATCCGATGAAACCTGAACATTTCCAGAACAGCGTCGGGAAAGTCTCCCCGCAGGACTTTACTTTCAACGAGGGGCTGAAGCTTCAGTGCGGTCAGCTCCTCGCTCCGATCACTCTCCGTTACGAAACGTACGGAACCCTCTCTCCGGATGCCGACAACGCTATTCTCATCGAACATGCGCTTTCCGGCGACGCTCATGTTGCGGGCTACTATTCCGAATCCGATGAAAAGCCCGGCTGGTGGGATACCATGGTCGGTCCCGGAAAAACGTTCGATACAAACAAGTATTTCATCGTCTGCTCGAACGTGATCGGCGGCTGTTCCGGCTCCACGGGTCCCGGCTCGATGAATCCCGCAACCGGGACGCGCTACGGCATGGATTTCCCCTTCGTCACAATTGCCGACATGGTTCATGCGCAGAAAAAGCTCATGGATCATCTCGGAATCCGGAAATGGCTCTGCGTCGCGGGCGGTTCCATGGGCGGGATGCAGGTGCTCCGCTGGGCGCTTCTCTATCCGGACTGCATGGAAAGCATCATCCCGATCGCGACGACTTCCCGCATTTCCGCTCAGTCCATCGCTTTCAACTGGGTCGGACGCGAAGCCATCATGAGCGATCCCGAATGGAACGGCGGCCATTACACCGACCAGCCGGACCGCGGGCTTGCCATCGCCCGCATGCTTGCCCACATCACCTATCTCAGTGAAGAATCCATGCGCCGCAAGTTCGGACGCAAACTGCAGTCGGCAAAGGATTATTCGTTCGATTTCGACAAGGATTTCAGCGTGGAGAGCTATCTGGAACACCAGGGAATGCGTTTTGTCGACCGCTTCGACGCAAACGCTTATCTTTACATCACCCGCGCTATCGACTATTTTGACGTTGCGGACAAATCGAACGGCGACCTCGCGAAGGGCCTTCTCCCGATTCAGTGTAAAACGCTTGTCGTTTCGTTTTCCAGCGACTGGCTGTTCCCCCCGGAACAGTCGCGCGAAATGGTGCGCGGAATGCTGAAAAACGGACTTGATGTGACCTACTGCAACATCAAATCTTCGTACGGACACGATGCGTTTCTGCTGGAGGACGACACGCTGGGGCGTCTGATTTCAAACTTTCTTGCGAACGTCAAACCGAAGGCGGCAAAATGACAGAAGAGAATCTCCGTCTCAACCACGACACCACGCTCTCCCGCGATGACCTGACGACCATCGTTTCGATGATTCCGGACGGCTCGCGCATTCTCGACCTCGGCTGCGGCTCCGGACGCCTGCTTCGTCTGCTTGCCGAACTCAAGCACGGCAAAGTCATGGGCGTGGAGTGCGACCAGTCGAAGGTGATTGAATGCACCGGCCGCGGTGTTCCGGTCATTCAGGCGGACCTCGATGAAGGACTGCCGGATTTTGCCGACCAGAGCTATGACTTCGTGATTCTGAGCCGCACGCTTCAGGCGGTGAAGCGTCCCGATCAGCTGCTCGACGAGATTTTCCGCGTCGGCAAAACGGGCATCATCAGCTTCATCAATTTCGGACACTGCTCGGCGCGTCTTCAGCTCCTGTTCGGCGACATGCCGGAGACGAAGACTCTGCCGTGGAGCTGGTTTGACACGCCGAACATCCACCTTGCCACGATCGCGGACTTCCGCCGTCTCTGCAAGGAGAAGCAGATCCGCATTCTCCGCGAGATTCCGCTTTCGATGCGGACGGATCCTTTTGCGCGTCTTGCCGATCTCTGGCCGAACTTTTTTGCTTCAACCTGTGTGTTCATTCTTCAAAGATGAAACGATACGGCTATGTTTTTCTGACATTGTGCGGGCTTGCGGTTCTTGCCGTCCTCTATGTCTATCCGCCGGAGAATCTAGGCTACGACCTCTGTCCGGCGCGCCGTCTCATGGGTGTTCAGTGTGCCGGCTGCGGCGTGACCCGCGCCACGCGCGCTCTGCTTCACGGCGAGTTCCGGACGGCGTTTCAGCTGAATCCCCTGTACATGTTTTTTCTTCCGTTTTTGCTCTATCTCTGGTTTGTCGCCGGGCAATATGCGTTTGATGCAAAGAAGCCTTTTCCGCTTTTCACCCGTAAAATCACGGGCGTATTCCTCTCCGTTCTCCTCCTCTTTACATTGCTTCGGAATATTGTCCATTGACAGGTTGGCTAGATATATAGCCGACTTGTCAATGAACCCGCTTGAAATATGCGTGAATGCAGGATATGTTATAGAACCGGCAACTAAATATTTGACAAATCTGGCTTGTGTTTCTGCGGAGTTGTGATACATTGCTTCATTATGGACATTGATTGCAGAAAAACGACAGGCAAGGCGCTTTTAGAGCGCAGGAAACTTCTGATTCATCTTTGGAAGACGAATCAGATAAAACACACCTACACAGCGGCGGCAAAAGCCGTCGGGATTTCGCGTCAAACAGCTGCCAAATGGTTGAAGGAATGGCAGAAGAGCGGAATCAAAGCATTGGAACCTAGGAAGCGGGGGCGAAAAGCTGGTACCCGGCGTCGACTGACTGCCGAGCAGGAAAAAGAAATTCAGAAACTTCTGATCGACAAGAGTCCGGAACAGTTGAAAATGGATTTTGCTCTGTGGGATCGGAATGCGGTCAGCGTTTTGCTTCAAACACGATACGGAATCAAAATGCCGGTTCGGACAATGGGTTTGTATTTGACGAGGTGGCATTTCACGCCTCAAAAAACGATCCGTCGGGCATACGCACGGAATGAGAAGAAAGTGGAGGAATGGTTGAAGGATACTTATCCTGCGATTGTGAAGCGTGCCAAAAAAGAAAACGCGGAGATCAACTGGGGAGATGAAACAGGGATCCGAAGCGACAATGTTGTTGGAAAATCATATGCGCCTTGTGGAAAAACACCGGTTCAGCGTGTCAAGGGAAGACCGGAGAAAATCAATATGATCAGTGCCATAACAAATTGGGGAAAAGTCCGTTTTATGTTCTATCGTGAAATGATGAATGCGGGACTTCTCAAGAGATTTATGACACGTCTTATTCAGACCGCAGACAAAAAAATCTTCCTGATTCTGGATAATCTTCGCGTTCATCATAGTCGTGAACTTGTTTCCTGGCTGGAATTGCATAAGAATGAGATAGAAATCTTTTATCTTCCGTCTTACAGTCCTGAGCTGAATCCGGATGAGCACATGAACAGCGATTTGAAAAGAGCCCTCTCCAAAAAAAACTGACTCCAGAACAAGAGCATGGAGCAGAATGCACGATCTCATATGAAGCGATTCCAGAAAAAACCTCTGCATATTCGACGGTTTTTCAACGGCCAAAACATCCAATATGCCTCAATGGAGTCCGAGGAAAGACTTGTCTCATGATGTTAAATATTTAGATGCCGTAGCAATATAAAAAATGATGCGGTTCCTTAGAAAAAGAACCGCGTCGGTTGGAGGCGGTAGGCCGGTATTCCGTTAATCGGCGGAAGCGGAGGTCGTGAAATGCGTCTGACCGTTCTCCGGCAGGTACAGAACGAGAGGATTTTCCGTAAGATCGACTGTTCCTTGATGTGCAACCGGATTGCCGAACAGGTCGCAGACTTCTGTTTCGAGCGGAAGTGTGAGACGGACCGTTTCTGTATCCGTTTTTTTCCAGCAGACCGTGAAAGGTCTGCCGTCCCGGTGACGGAAACGGTAGGCGGTTGCCGCCGCCGGTGTTTCCGCTTTTCCCTCACTGCGGCACCCGCTGAACAGGAATGAGGCGGAGGCATAGGCCGCATACATCGCGTTGGGGATCAGTGCGGTGGAAAGGAAAGCCGGCGAACCTTGCCAGGTGTGGTCTCCATCCACCGTCAGCAGATGATTGACAGAAAGAAGGATACTCTGAATGACGCCTTCGCCAAAGTCTATTGAGAACCGGCGGAACAGATGGGAGGGTTTCATTCCGGAAAACAGTACGGGCTCGTGATTGTAGAATTTTTTCGGAGGATCCCACAAATAGTAGAGTTCGCTGTTCCAAAGCGTTTTGCCGCCGGATTTTTCTTTCAGATATTGAATATTCGCCGCGGCGGGATAAGCGCTGCTGTCGAGACGGGAGGAGTAGGGGTGGAAGCTCAGCGCATCACATGCGGCGAGCGCGCCGGAGCTGTTCAGCAGGGAGAGATAGTGACTGAGCTTGCCGTCATAATCCGCGGTCAGGCTTCCGGCGATCACCAGAGCGGCGGGATCCGCTTTACGGATCTCCTGTGCGGCGATCTTGACGTATTCCACATAATCTTCCGCCCGGATTGTGATATTGGGTTCGTTGGTGAGTTCGTATGCGGCGATTTTTCCTTTGCAGTGTGCGGCGAAGGCGGCGACGTAATTCCGCCAGTCTTTATGGTCGGGCAGAACGCCGTCCCAAAGTCTCTGTTTCGGATTTTTATACCGCTTCCCGTTGCGGATCACAAAGGCGGGAATGCGTGACCAGCTCCGTTTGCCCCAAGGTCGGTCCCGCAGATAAAACATGTTGCCGAGCACCGGCATGAGTTTCAGACTGTATTTCTCCGCAAGAGCGATCTGACGGTCGGTTTCGCTCCAGTCGAAATTGCCGGGCGATGTTTCAATACGGTTCCAGCTGAATGCGGTCCCCAGATTGCCGACCCGCAGCAGAGAGACGCCGGAGTTGCGGAAGAACGCAAGGTGTGCTTCCAGATTGTCTCCCATGAGACAAGTGCTGTCCGGAAGTTTTGTATGAGTATGCGCAATTTTGGCAAAATTGTATTCAAGCCCTGTTGCCGTTGCCGAAAGATGAAACGGCGTCGCCGGTTTCGGGATCACGGCAAAGAACAGACTGGTGAAAAGACCGTTTTTTTCACTGAGCCGCATGTGACCGTAACGATCCGGAACGAGAGGAACCGTCAGTTTGGCTTCCGAATTGGCGGGGATAACGAGTTCCGTTGCCGGCGGAGAATGTACCGGGAGCGGAAAAAACGTATCATTCAGCTGAATGTGAAGCGGAAGTCTTTTCTCCTGCTCCGTGTAATTGACGGCTTTGACGGTCGCGGTCAGCGGCTGTTTGTCAAAAGACAGACGGGAATCAAGTTCCGCGCAGAGCTCCGTTTCTCCATACGGATGAAACTGGGTCGGCTTTGCTCCTTCCTCCAGCTGGACCGCGTCAATCCAAAGTGTCGCTGTGCTGGCGGTTTCCCCCCAGTTTCCCCAGATGAATTTCGGGATGAATGCACAGCTGTCCTGTGCGGTGAAAGTGCATTGATAGCGTTTCCATTCCGGAGTCGTGTTGACAAACGAGGTATAGACGAACCACTGTTTCGCCCGGTTTTCCGCGATCATGGCGCCGCGAAGCCGCAGAGGACGGTTGCTCTTTGCGTACCACGAAAGAGTATATGTGTGATCTTTTTTTAACGGGATTTCCCAGCCGCTGAGTTCGATCGTGTCCGCATCGGGATTCTCAATGCGCAGACTCCGCATTCCGTGAACCGGATTTTCCGTGTCGGAAACCGCTTTGCGGAAAATGGCGTCCTGACTGGAGAAACGGACAAGATTCCAGTCTCCGCATCCCAGTTCAAAACTGGCGTTGCGGATCAGATTCGCCGCGTTTAGCGACAGGGCGGCAAACAGGGGGATCAGAAAGTGACGGTTCATAATAGGCTCCTTGATTTTTATGTTTTTTATAAAGGCCAGTAGGGGTAGTGACGGTTCGTTCCGTCGTAGATGACGCCGAACCGCCAGGTCCGGGAATAGTAATCGGCGGGACAGCTGCCGAATGTTTCCTGAAAGACATGACCGTCTACTGCCAGAATATTATCCTTGAGTATATGACGGTATCCGGGATATGCCCGCAGTCTTTCCAGGCTGGAAATTACCATCAGGGGGCCGACTTCTTCCTGAGAGGTGTATTCCGGATCAAGATGTTTCCAGCGGAAATCAAAATCACGCATGAGCGCGATCGACGACGGCTGTTTGCAGCGGGAAAGACGGCGTGCGGCGTAGTAAGCGCCATATTCCTCGGTTCCGGCAAATGCGTTCCATGCGTAGGAGGTCTGCGGATCGGTTGTGAGTCCGCGTCCCGCGTAGGAGCTTCCCCACCAGCAGGATTCATCCGCCGCCGACGGACAGTAATAGCTTTTAATGAGCCGTCCGGCTGCTGGAATCGTTCCGGTCGTCAGATAGGGATAGAGCTTTGAGACGAAGTTCGGACGCATCTTGATCGCGGGGTTGTTGGTTTTGTCGAACGACGGCTGATAATCCTCATTGTCCGTCGCGTACTGGACCATTGCGATGCCGAATTGCTTGACGTTGGCGGCGCAGGAGATCTGATGCGCTTTCTCGCGCGCCTTGTTCAACGCGGGAAGGAGAAGCCCCGCAAGAATCGCAATGATCGCAATCGTAATCAGAAGTTCTATCAGGGAAAAATAGTTTAATTTGCACGGTGATGACTGTTTCATAAAAAATCTCCTGTTTTTATGTTTTAATTATAGCCTTCTTTTAAAGAATGACAAGCGCAAATCGTGCATAAAAATAAACTTATTGTGCAAAAAAAGTTGTTTTTTTGTTTTTCCGGAATTATAGTATGCGGAAAAGGAGGGAACGATGCTTCAGGAATATGAAATACCCGGAGAGATGCGGCGGTTTCATACGGAACTTCCGGTTTCCAGTTACGGCCGCTTCCGGGGAAAGGTGTACGGACGCGGCAAATACCGGGATCTGGAGGTTTGCATCCGGCTGGGAGATGAGAACGAATACGGAGTGGATCATATCGACGGAAAAGAGTACCGCACTCCGTTTCCTCATGTTGTGCTGAAAAGTCCGGGGCTTGTCCATTCGTTCCGTTCGGCAGGAGAGCGTGAGGTGTGTTTTTTCCATTATCCGGCGGAGAGCGTGATGGTGCTGGAGCGGTACGGAATGGATTTTTCTCTGCCGATCTGGCCGATTGTTTATTCCGGACCTGTTGAACGGCTGTTCGGGGAAGCGGAACATTATACGCAGTCTCTGCACACCGCGGGGATCCCGGAACGGATTGATGCGATTTTTCAGCGGATTCTGGTGGAACTGTTTCTGTTCCGGGAAAATGCGGCGCGGAAACCGGATTTCAATGAGAAGAGGATCCGCGAAGCCGCATCGTATCTGCATTCTCATTGTGCGGAGAAAATTGATATGCCGCGGCTGATCGCTTCCTGCGGAATGTCCCGGCGGGCGTTTTATCTTCACTGGCGGAGATTCTATTCACAGTCTCCCGCGCAGTTCGTGCTTGCACAACGGATCCGTCAGGCAAAGTTCCTGCTGGAAAATACCGATCACTCCGTTTCCCGGATAGCGGAGGAACTCAGTTTCTGCAACTCCATTTACTTTATCCGGGCGTTCCGGAAAAACACCGGGGAAACTCCGCTGATGTACCGGAAGAAACGGCTGACGGAGGTGTGAGTCCCGTTAAAGGGACGGGAAACAATGGGAAAGTGTCTCTCCGGTCATCGGGTCGACGTCTTCCTCATCGTAGAAGAAACGCGGAGCATGCTCCAGTTCCGCAAGGAACCGTTTGCGCAGTGTCTGGAGCGCCAAAGCCAGAACCTGGAGTTGAATCATTGCCGCGGATCGTCTGCGTCTCCTCCGTGCCGGAAAAGTTGCAGACGATCGTGTAGCCCCAGCACTGTTCGCCGGGAAACGGCATACCGACCCCGACATGCGCGGGGTGCATTTTCCCTTCGGCATTCATACGGAAAAATCAAAACGGGCGATCGTTTTCATTCAGTTTCCCCTGTTTTTCATTCATGGAGACAATATCGCAGGAGATTCCGCATTTTGCAAGCGGAGATCCGCACGGGAACAGAACTCGGCGGTGCGGGGCGCAGGCGTTCATGCTTTCGTATCAATATCCGCGCCTTCAGCATGCGCTTCAGCCTTATCCCGCCGACCGTTTTGCGGAGCTGAAACGGAACATTTCCGAGGATGACCCTTTTTGTGTGCGTAAATCGGCGGCGCTTATCATGGAACTGCTCGCGTTTGCTTCCGGAATGAACTGCGCGATGGGCAGCGGAAAGATCGCGAAACAGGCGCTGGAAATCATCTCCGCACATCTCTACGATCCGTATTTTGACGTCGGAACACTCAGCGAATCGCTCCACGTTTCGAAGAATCACCTGATCAATCTCTTCCGTGAGTACACGGGCAAAACGCCGGGACGCTATATTCTGAACAACCGTCTGGAGCAGGCAATGTCGCTTTTGCGCGGGACGGATGCGTCGGTCCGCGAGGTTGCGCTCCGCTGCGGGTTCGCGGAACCGCGCACGTTCACACGGTTCATCAAACGCGCGGTCGGCCTCAGTCCGCTGGAAGTGCGGAAAAAAGAGGGAGTATGAAGAGACGATTTTTTCTGAAATAAATTCGCTACCGGATTTGCAGAATCGGTGATTGTGTGGTAAATTGCCGGATATGCAACAATTAAAGAGAGGTTTTTGTGAGTAATCAATCTTCTGGCGGACGCGAAATGCTTGCGTCCCGTTTGGGCTTCATCCTGCTGACTGCGGGATGTGCGATCGGTCTTGGCAACATCTGGCGTTTCCCGTATATCTGCGGACAGTACGGCGGCGCAATCTTTGTTCTGATGTATCTCTTCTTCCTTGTCCTGCTCGGATTCCCGGTCATGGTGATGGAACTCTCCGTCGGACGCGCGGGACAGCTCGACCTGGTCGGCTGCTACAAGCGTCTCAAGAATCCGGAACGTGCGCTTCCGTGGGAAAAGCCCGGAATGCTGTTCTTTTCCGGCAATCTCATCCTTCTGATGTTCTACACGGTCATCACCGGATGGCTCCTCGCCTACACCTGCTATTTCGCGACCGGCGTCTTTTCGCAGGTCGGCGCGGACGGCGTACCGGGATTCTTCAACGGTTTCCTTGCCAGCCCCGGGCGGCAGATGCTTTTCACCTACATCGCGATCGGAATCACCGTGGCAGTCTGCATCGCCGGACTCAAGGCCGGTGTGGAGCGCGTAACCAAGTTCATGATGGCAGGTCTCTTCCTGCTGCTCATCGGACTCGCCATTCAGGCGTGCCGTCTGCCGAACGCTTCCGAAGGACTGAAATTCTTCCTCATGCCGAGCGTTAAGACTCTGGAGCAGAGCGGCTTCTGGCCGGCGGTTCATGCGGCAATGACCCAGGCGTTCTTTACGCTCAGCCTCGGCATCGGCAGCATCGCGATCTGCGGAAGCTACGTCGCCAAGACGCAGTCGCTGCCGCAGGAGGCGACCATTATCATTACGCTCGACACCTTTGTCGCGATCTGCGCCGGACTCATCATTTTTCCGAGCTGTTTCGCCTACGGCGTTGAGCCGGGCCAGGGACCGGGACTGATCTTCGTCACACTTCCCCGTGTCTTCCTGAATATGGAATACGGCATGGCGCGCGGATTCATCTTCTTCCTTTTCCTTTGCATCGCGGCTCTGACGACGCTGATTGCGGTTGCGGAAAATCTGATTGCGTTCGGCATCGACGAACTGCGCTTTTCGCGGAAGAAATCAACTCTGGTCACGGGAATTCTGCTCTTCGTCTTATCGCTTCCCTGCATCCTCGGCTTCAACCTCTGGAAGAGCTTCCAGCCGCTGGGCGAAGGCACCTGTGTTCTTGACCTCGAAGACTTTATCGTGAGCGACAATTTCCTTCCGCTCGGCGCTCTGATGATCACGCTGTTCTGCACACGCCGCCGTGGCTGGGGACTTCAGAACTTCCTGACGGAAGCGAACACCGGAAGCGGATTCAACTTCCCGCGTCTGCTTTCGTTCTACATCACATGGATTCTGCCCGCCGTCATTCTGCTGCTCTGGATAATCGGGCTTGTGAAAAAGTTCCATCTGCTTGACTTTTGATCATTGACCAACCTTCAAGGAGGTAAAAATGTTAATGTTTCTGCTCGGTATCGTAATGCTGGTGGCCGGCTACTGCTGTTACGGTAAATTCGTGGAAAAAATTCTCGGACCGGACGACCGGACGACCCCGGCGGTCTCAAGTTGTGACGGAGTGGACTATCTGGTTCTGCCGACTTGGAAGAACATGCTGATTCAGCTCCTGAATATTGCCGGTATCGGACCGGTGATCGGCGTGATTCTCGGCGTGAAGTTCGGCGCGATCGTGTTTCTGATCATTCCGATCGGCAATATTTTCGGCGGCGCGGTGCACGATTTCGTCGCGGGCATGATGTCTCTGCGGCACAACGGCGCGAACCTTCCGGCGCTGATTCGGAAGACGATGGGAAAACCGTTCTACGGGCTCTTTTCGATTTTCATGTGCTTCCTGCTTCTGCTGGTGGTGGCGGTGTTCATCAACATCCCGGCGGGACTGATCGACCGCCTGTTCCCGACCGTTTCGGTCTTCTGGATTGCGGTTGCGGCGATATTCGTTTACTACATCATCGCGACGATTTTTCCGGTTGACAAAATCATCGGGGCGGTCTATCCGCTGTTCGGCGCGATGCTGATGATCGGAACGTTCGCAATCTTCTTCTCAATGATCTGGCAGTATTCATTCTCGACTCCGGGAATGATGCTGGAGACCCCCGAACTGAAGTCGCTGATTCTCGGTTTCCGCGAGGAAAACCCGATTCTGCCGTGTCTGTTCGTGACGATTGCGTGCGGCATCCTTTCCGGTTTCCACGCAACGCAGTCGCCGATCGTCGCCCGCACCATGAAGTCCGAGCGCGAGGCGCGCGGAACCTTCTACGGCATGATGATCGTGGAAGGCGTCATCGCGATGATCTGGGCTGCCGCGGGATTCGCCATTTACAATCTGATCCCGGCGAAGTTCACGGAGAATTCGACTCAGGTCCTTGTTGACATTACGCAGTATTTCCTCGGCGGCTGGATGGGCGTCCTGACAATTATCGCGGTTGTGATTCTCGCAATCACCTCCGGCGATACGGCGATGCGCAGTCTGCGTCTGAGCCTTGCGGAGATTCTGAACATCGGGCAGACGAAGCTCGTGAACCGCGTGCTTCTCTGCATTCCGCTTGTGGTGCTGGTCGCCGGGCTTCTCTGGTGGTCGAATATGAGCGCGGAGTCGTTCAAGCATCTGTGGAATTACTTCGCATGGGGCAACCAGGTGCTCGGCGCCTGCACGCTGACTGCAACATCCGTTTGGCTGTTCAGCCAGAAGAAAAACGGCTGGGTGACACTGTTTCCCGGAATGTTCATGACGTTTATCGTCGTGACGTTCATCGTGTGGACTTCCCCCGCCCACAAGGGACCGTACGGCTTCGGTTTGAATCTGAATGTCGCGTATGTGATCGGCACGGCGCTTGCGCTGTTCCAGGGGGTGTGGGCGTATCTGAACGGACGCCGCCGCGCCGCGCTGTCGCCTTTGGAAAAATAAGAAACCTCCGCGATTCGCTTTTGAGACGGATGAGAAATGTTCTCATCCGTCTTTTTTTAGAAAAATTCTGTTTGCCGCTTGCGTTTTTCCATAACGCTGTTATAAATACGAAAGAACCCTTTCAACAGAAGGAGGCACGTATGAAGAGATCGAAGATATTCCTGATTCTGCTTCTTGGCGGTTTTGTTTCCGCCGGAGCGTTTGCCAGACCGCCCGGCCCCCCGCCCGGAGGACCTGGAGGACCCGGAGGGCCGCCGCCTAGACATCATGGCGATAAAGGCGTTGCTTTGGCCGCCGACATTGTGAATTTGGTTGGAGCTTCGTTGGACGTTTTAGCTCCGCGTCCCGCACCGCCGCCACCGCCCCCGCCGCGCCCGATGCCGCCCCCGCCGCGCCCGATGCCGCCCCCGCCGCGCCCGATGCCGCCCCCGCCGC